>Ga0184625_10000131_pt1 | contig 21847 bp, 21 predicted proteins | sample PLM3_30_b1_FD_133151 | JGI IMG/M metagenome (GOLD analysis project Ga0184625, IMG submission 133151) | Groundwater sediment microbial communities from an aquifer in East River, Colorado, USA - PLM3_30_b1 | ecosystem: Environmental > Terrestrial > Soil > Riparian zone | place: USA: East River... | reverse complement strand
CCGCGGCGTCACCCGGCCCTGCACGCGGTAGGGCAGGCCTTGAATTCGGAGGAAGCCTTCGGCGTCGGTTTGGTTGTAGGAGCCGCCGCCTTCCATCGTGGCGATGCCTTCGTCGTAGAGGTTGTTGGGGCTGCTGCGGCCGGCGACTTCGAGGTTGCCTTTGTAGAGGTTGAGCTTCACCTCGCCGGTGACCGTCTTTTGGGCCTCGCGAATGAAGGCCATCAGGGCGTCGAGCCTGGCGGCGTACCAGTAGCCGTAATAGACGCTCTCGGCGACGACGGGGGCGAGCTGGTCGCGAAGGTGCATCAGGTCGCGGTCCATCGTGATCTGCTCCAGGCAGCGATGAGCCGTGTAGAGCACGGTCATGCCGGGCGCTTCATAAACGCCACGGCTCTTCATTCCGACGAAGCGGTTCTCGACCATATCGACGAGGCCCACGCCATTGCGGCCGCCGATCTGGTTGAGCGTCTTGACGATCTGCAGCGGGCTGAGCTGCTGCCCGTTCACCGCAACTGGCACGCCCTGATGAAAGGCAACGGTCACGGGCTCGGCTTTGTCCGGAGCCTTCTGCGGCGGCGTGACCATGCCGAATTCGACCGTCTCGATGCCGTTGACGTTGAGGTCCTCCAGCTTGCCCGCCTCATAGCTGATGTGCAGGCAGTTTTCGTCGCTGCTGTAGGGCTTGGCCACCGACGCCTTCACTGGAATGTTCTTCTTCGCGCAGAAGTCGATCATCGCCGTGCGGCCTGGAAACCGCTGGCGGAACTTTTCCATTCGCCACGGGGCGATCAGCTTGATGGCGGGATTGAGCGACTCCGCGGCGAGCTGAAAGCGGCACTGGTCGTTGCCCTTGCCCGTCGCGCCGTGGGCATAGGCATCCGCGCCGACTTCGCTGGCCACTTGCAGGCAGCACTTGCTGATCAGCGGCCGGGCGATGCTCGTGCCCAAGAGATAGACGCCTTCGTACTTCGCCTGCCATTGCAGCACCGGGAACGCAAAGTCGCGGCACAGCTCCTCCTGGGCATCGACGATCCGCGACGATTTCGCTCCACAGTTCTTGGCTTTCTGCAGGATCGCCTGCTTATCCTCGCAGGGCTGCCCCAGATCGACATAGACGGCGTGGACTTCGTAGCCCTCCTCGATCAACCAGCCGAGGATGACCGAAGTGTCGAGGCCGCCGGAATACGCAAGAACGCAGGTGGGCATGGGCAGGGTTCAGGGTTCAGGGTTCGGGGTTCAGCAATGACGATTCTGTGCCGCCGTAGCCGGCCTCACAAGGCGGCAGTACGATGGCTGGATGGACCGAAAGGAGCTGGAAACGCTGACCGCGCGGCTCTTGGCTGGCGGAATTTCGCAGGCGGAATTCGTCGCGGCGATGGTGCAGCCGGCGACGGCCGAAATCGCTGGCGTGACGCTCGATCTCGACCGACAGCGGCGCTGCGGCTTTCCCGAGGTCGTCTTCGGCCAGGGAAAGCCCGTGGAGACTCTGGCGGCCATCTTTCGGAGGTTGCTCGAGGCCCAGCAGCCGGTGCTGGCGACGCGGGTCGATGCCGACAAGGCCGCAGCACTGCTCAAGGAGTTTCCGGCGGCCCGGTACAACGCAGTCGCTGGAACGGTGCGGATTGACCGTAGAACGAGCGTCCTCGCGGGTGCTGGCGGAGCAAGCGAGGACGCCCGTTCTACGGGAAAGGTCGCCATCGTTACGGCCGGCACCAGCGACATGCCGGTGGCCGAAGAGGTTCGCGAAACGGCCGACTGGATGGGCGTCGCCACGGACCTGATCGTCGATGTCGGCGTCGCCGGGCCGCACCGGCTCCTGGCCAAGCTCGACCGCATCACCAGTGCCGACGCCGTGGTCGTCGTCGCCGGCATGGAGGCCGCCCTGGCGAGTGTTGTCGGCGGCCATGTCGCTTGTCCGGTCATCGCCGTTCCCACCAGTGTCGGTTACGGGGCGAGTTTGGGCGGTATCGCGGCGCTCTTGGGCATGCTCAATAGCTGCGCCGCCAACGTCGCCGTCGTGAACATCGATGCGGGCTTCAAAGCGGGTTACCTGGCCGCCCTGATCGCCCGCCGCCACTGCTAGCGTCTGAAAATCTGGTGCAGCGTCACAGATTTCCTCAAGGCCGCGCTCCAGCCTGCCGATATTCGCCCTGAAACCATGAAGCCAGTGGACTTTGCCGGTCGGGCAAGCTCTGCGGTGATAGCAAAGGATTGCAGCATGCCTCGGAATCAACGCCGCCTGACCTGGTTCGCCGTGCTGGCCGTCGGCTGCGGCCTGGTGGGCTGCTCGGCGTTCAAGGAGCAGCTCTCGCCCGAGGTCAAATCGGAGCTGACGCCCGCGGGCGGACCCGCCATTCAGCCGGCAGCCAAGTACGTCGTCGAGATCCGGCCGGTCAAGGGCAAGCCACAAGCGGTCGAAAAGGACCTGGCCGATCCGATCCACGTGCAGACCGCCCTGGAAAAAACGGGCGCCTTGGGCAAGTTCCGCCGGATGGACCTGGAGCTGTATCGCCCGCTGCCCAGTGGCGGCTGGCACAAGATGCGACTGGAATTCGACCGGTCCAATCATCAGGTGCCTCCGGAATTCGACTATGCCCTGTTGCCGGGCGACCGCGTGATCGTGACCGAAGACCCGCGGACGATGGTGGACGACATCATGGAGCGGGCCCTGCAACCCTTGGGCATCGACGCGCCTTCGCGTAAGGCCAAGCCGTCGGACAAGTACGAAATTCGCGGTTAGTGCCAAGTCAAACTCCGAGTTGGGGTTGGTTAGGCTCGCGCCTGCCGCCGCTGGCGCTCATTTTCGACTTTTTTTTCGCACCATATTTCTCTCAACTCCTTTCTCTGCTCTGATTTGCGTAATTGCCCCGCGCTAAACTTTAGCGCTTCTTTAGCGCCAATTGAGCCCCAGTTGAGCGCGAGTTTAGCGTAGCTGCGACTTCACTGACTGCAGGTCGAGGGCACCGTGACTTTTCTCCAGATGTTCTCCAGACCATGTTGTGTCATGCTCTCCAGACCATGACACCGCGGCGACCGTAGGTCTCCTCCCTCGCATGTCGAGAGGCCGATCACCATCCCGCATTATTGCACGCCGACTGGGCTGGCCCAAGGACTTTGTCCACAGTTTGTTCACTATACGCCCAGTTACATGGACTAGACTCGCCCTAACCCCCGCCCCACCACGACCTTCCGCCGCGCCCTGCCGCCCCAACTTTTTTCGTCGCGCCCGGGACGAATGGACTAGTTAGGTCCATTCCGAACGCCCCGTCTGGCCTCATTTGTCCCACCGGCCGTTTTGTTCCATGATGAGCGGAATGAGCAGCTATCGGCCTACGCTCCCCCGAACTAAAATCCTGGCGGATGCCCAAGCGACCAGCAATCCCCAGCGACCTTGAACGAGCCGTCCTAGTCGAGTGCGGTCACCGCTGCGCCATCCCTACTTGCCGGCAACCATCCGTCGAGATTGCCCACATCACCCCCTGGTCCAAGGTCAAGAACCACAAGTTTGAAAACCTGATTGGACTCTGTCCCAATTGCCACACGCGCTTCGACAAGCACGAGATCGACCGCAAGGCGATGCAAATCTACAAGCTGAACCTCTTGCTGACTAACAGCCGGTATGGCGACCTGGAACAGCGCGTCATCAAGACCTTCGTGAAGGACAGGAAGACGACGGATTTCTGGTGGTTCGCGGACATGGAGATCCTGCTAGTTTGCCTGATCGACGACAGCTTGCTTGCCTTCGCCGGCCAGACGAGGATGGTTGGAGGGTTAAGCCAAAGGCTCTACCACCTCACCAAGCAGGGAACCGACTACATCGCCCAATGGCCGCTTTGAGAATAAAGACATGACGACCAAAATGGTGATGCACAACGGGGTTGAAGTTGCCGAAGGTTGGCCCGAACTGATCGAGGAAGCCCAGGACCAACTAACGTTCAGGATCAACGGCAAGTCGTTCAAGCGCATCCCCTTCGGGAGCGAGGAAGACGACTGGGGCGCCGAGCGCCGACCCTGCCATGACTGCGGAGTCGTCAAAGGCCAGCTACACGTTCAGGGCTGCGATGTCGAGCGTTGCCCACGCTGCGGCGGCCAGGCGATTTCTTGCGATTGCGAATACCAGGAAGCAAAGGCCAACACCGTCACGAAAGCCCGTGCCTCCGTCGAGCGCTTCTTTGAACAGCAATCCGAGAAACTCGAAAAAGAAATTATCTCCCTTCTGAAGCAAGTCTGGGCGGTCGAAAAAAAACGCACCACGACCACAAAAAAGAGGCCCACGAGCGCCGACGCCAGACGATATCTGTTGAAGAATTTCGACGAGGAAAGCAAATCGAGCCTACGAGTCCAAGACTTCTGGAGGCGACTACCTCCCAAGGTTCGCCGGGCACTGCTGCACCACGTATTTCCGGACTAGCTCTCGACCGCCACCATTGCCTTCTCAGGGGACTCGAAAACGGCGAAGGTGTCCGTTGCCACGGACAAAACCTCATTCGTCACTTCGCATCCATAGGTCAGCGCGTCGAGCCCGCCCGCGAATGAAAATTTGAAGCGGGACTTAACCTCCGGGTCGTCAGGTATTCGCATGTGGACTGACCATGTCCCGCCGTCCAACCGCTGCATGTCCGAAGTCTCGATCCCGTAGGTCACCGGGTGATTGTGTTGGATGCAATCACGATAAACGGTCACCTTGATCCCGAACTTTTCCCAACTTTCAAGCAACCGCCCCCGCAGTGGCTCAGGAATGCGCTTGCAAGCCTCGACCGTCTTGATGAAGTTGCTCGGCAGCCCAGGCCCGCGCCCGTACACCGCCCAGAGCGCATAACGCAACGTGTCGTATGTCCTGCGGATTGCCGTCACGAGAGCATCGAACTCGTAGTACACCTCTGACTGCCCCTGGAAGCCAAACCGATCGGACTCCGGGTGCAGCACGGCGGCAGAGCTATGGACGCTGTCAGCGATCGCCGCGTAGGTCAGTGCCATCTGTTGGACGTGGTACAGCGTCGCCCCGGTCACGTACTGCACGTTCAGCGTAGGGGTCATCAACGCCTTGCAAAGCCTTTCGCCGAGCCCTCGCGGCGGCTGAATATCCGATACCTTCAACCCGAGCGGCTCGCCATCGGTCCCCAACACCAGGTGCCTTTCCCGTGGCCTCTTGTCGAATCCGTTCACCGCGCCTGACAGGAGAATAGGCCGAACCGCAAACCGCTCGCCGACCTCCCTGACGATTCTCCCGATTGACCTCCCCGCACTCTGCATCCGAATGCTGTTCAGCCGATCGCTCACCTCGATTCCGCGCTCAAAGATGATCCGTGTGTACTCCATCACTTTCCCCCGTGACCTACCTGACACCGAGCTACCGGCCGAGGTTCGAACCATTGTACAGAACGGTGCATCAAGAAACGCCTGCGCACCGGACTCGAAAGGGGCTACCCTCTGGCGGAATTGGGGATACGTCAAATAAGCCTGTGGCGATCACGAGTGACCAGCTTCGATTGCCATGCGGCGGCCTACAGTAGCGCGAGAACGGCACAGCCCTGCCGTTGGACGCCAATCCACGGGCCGCATTTCCCACCACGGTCTGCGCTTGACATTGCGTTTTGATCCGATAGCTTGATGGAGTCTGTGGCGGGCGTTTTCTTATCGTCGCTGTCGCTGCACGACCTAACGGGGGCAATCGTCGAGGAGCGGGCGATGGCGCTATGCCCCGATTCTCGCTGGGTGCGATCTTGGCCGCCCATCGCGGCTGCGCTGTTGGTGTTGGTGACCTCCGCCTCAGCGGTGGATTTGAGTAAGTGGCCGGGGCGCGAGGCCGCGATCGAGCAGGCCCGCAAGCAGGGCAAGCTGCTCTTGACGATCCATGTGTCCGCGGAGTTCACGCAGAATGCAGCCGACTCCCGCGAAGCTCAGGTCTATATGCAGGCGGCCCTGGCCGATCCGCGGGTCGAGGCGCTCTTGGCCAGCCGGTTTGTGCCCACGCTGCGGGCGGTGGGCGAGACGAAGCATTTGCGGCTGAAGCGGACCGACAAGGCCGCGGCGCAGGACGTGGCGATTGCCTACGTCTGCTTGCCCGACGAGCGGGTGCTGCATTTTATTCCCGGTTTCCTTTCGCCGGCCGACTTGCTGGCCGAGCTGACCTGGGCGGAGCAGTGCTACGCCGCGATGGTCAAAGCGCCGGCCTACGAGCAGCCGCTGGCCATGCGGCAGGCGCACCGGGCCCGGATCGACAAGGCGGACTGGGCGGCGTTCATCAACGAGCGGCCGGCGCGGTGGAGCGACGACGGCAAGCTCGCCGAAGGCGAAACGACGGTGGATCTGCCGGAAGTGGCCGCACGGGCGCGGAGCGTATTCGAGTCCGCGCTGTCCGCCCGCCTGCCGGCTTTCTGGCAGCGTGAAGAAGCCGCCGGCGCACTGGCCGCGCTGGCGGCGCACGGCTCCTTGGCCTGCGAGCTGGCGCACCTGATTCTGGCGGAATATCCGCTGGTTCAGCTCAGCGACGTGGCCGGGCCGGCGTATGCCGCGACCTGCGGGCGGCGAATGTTCAATTCTCCCAAGCGCCGCGCCGAGCTGGCTGCGTGGTGGGCCCTGTCCGGCAAAGCGGGCCGCTCGACGCTACTGGTCGTGGCCGACGACGATTTTTACGAAGTGACGTCGCGCGATGCCGCGGCACGGAACCCATCCAGCGGCCCCCAGCCGGTTCCCCGCTCCGGGCGAGTGGCACGTAACGTTGCGACCACCAGTGAGCGAGTCCTCGAATGGCCGCCGGCCGAGCTGCGCGACCTGCCGGGCGTGTCGCGGCTGGCGGTGCAGGTCGTGACGCTCGACGAATTGGCAGCGCTGTTGGCGGATTCCGGTTTGCCGGAAGCCAACTACACCCGCGGGCAGCCGCTCCGGTATCTGCTGCACGATGCCCACGGCTTTCGCCTGGCGGAGTTGTCAGGCGACGAGGCGACAACGGCCCGCCTGGCCGAAGCCATTCGCAACATGGATCCCGGCGCTCGCGCCGGCCAATTGTTAGCCAAGCCAGTGAAGAACGGGGCGACCACTCCTGCTGGAGGTAAGAAAAATGCGAAACCCTAGTCTCAATGTACGCGGCGCTGGTCTGCTGTTTGGCGGACTGACGCTGATGCTGGCCCAGCTTGGCTGGGCGGCAGGCGAAGCCGGCAATGCTGTCGAGGGGAAGCAGCTCTTCGAGAAAAAGTTCGCGGCTGCGATTCCGGGCGCCGGCGAGGTGGGCGATGGGCTGGGGCCGCTGTTCAACCACGTGTCGTGCGCGGCCTGCCACCTGCAAGGCGGCCTGGGCGGCGGCGGGCCGGTCGATGTCAACGTGGTCATCCTCTCGGCGGGCTTGCGGGGCTCGCGGCCGGAGAAGAAGAAGCTGGTGGAGATGCTCCGCGAGCTGCATCCGAGCCTCATCTCGGCGGAAGGCGAGATTTCGCCCAACATCGTGCTGCACCGCTTCAGCAGCGACTGGCGCTACCGCGAGCTGCACTCGCGGTTCATCCCGCAGGACATTCCGCTGACGCCGAGCGAGCAAGAGCGGCACTCGGTCCAGCAAACGCTGGCCCGCGCGGCCCAGCAAAACGTCAACGTCCCAGCGCCGCTGGTGATGGTTACGTCGCAGCGCAATTCGACGGCGCTGTTTGGCGCCGGGCAGATCGACCTCGTACCCGACGCCATGCTGCACGCGCTGGCCGCCCAGCAGGCCCGGCAGGGTGAAGTTTCCGGACGTGTGCCACCCATCGGCCTGGAAGGCGTCGGCCGCTTCGGTTGGCGCGGGCAGATCGAGCACCTGCACGATTTTGTCCTCGGCGCCTGTGCGGTCGAGCTGGGCCTGCAAGTGCCCGGCCACAATCAGCCGCGTGATCCGCAGCGGCCGAACTATGTTCCCGCGAGCTTGGACCTGACGGCGGGCCAGTGCGCCTCGCTGACCGCTTATGTCTCGTCGCTGCCGGCCCCGCGGCTGGTGCTGCCCAGCAGCTCCGAGCGGAAGCAAACGGTCGGGCGCGGCCGTGAGCTGTTTGCCTCCGTCGGCTGTGCGGCTTGCCACGTCGAGCGAATCGGTCCCGTGCAGGGGATTTACAGCGACTTGCTGCTGCACGAAATGGGCGAGGCGCTGGCCGATCCGGTCGGGGCTGAGGCGACGCTGGTCGCCACCGGCAAGCGATTGCCGCCGAGCGACGAGCTGGTGCTCGGGGTGAACCCAAAGGAAGAAAACGTGCGGCAGCAATTGACGTCAGTAACACCCCGGCCGCCGCGGACCCGGGAGTATTATGGCAACAGTCAAAGCTCGCCGCTGGTCGCCGCGCCGGCCAATGTGCTGATCGTGGATCCGGAGTCGCGAGAGCGAGTGGAGTTCAAGCCGGTCGTTTCACAGACGGATGCTGAGTGGCGCACGCCGCCGCTGTGGGGCGTGGCCGATTCCGCGCCGTACCTGCACGACGGCCGGGCAGCCAGCGTGGTGGAGGCGATCGCTTTGCACGGCGGCGAAGCCGAAGCCTGCACCAAGCGGTTCTTCGCGCTGACCGTGGCCGACCGCGTGGCCGTGCTGGAGTTTTTGAGCTGCCTGAAAGCACCTCAATAGAAGCCGAATGGGCCTTGGAGAGCGAACCCTCCGCTGCTAATATAAGCGGTCGTTGATACGATCGCTTGAGGCGGGGGGAGATTATGGCGGCGGTGCGCTCGACTGGCGTTTTTGCAGCGGTTTTCGGGCTGCTGCTCGTTCGATGCTGTCTGGCCCAAACCAGCAGCGCGGGAAATATCGTCGGCCCCATTCCGTCGCCAACGGCTGGGCTGGGCTTCGTCGCTCCGCCGGAAGTTGCCCGCGTGCCGGGGTTCGAAGTGCCGCTGGGGTTTGTGGCCATGGTGCCGCTGGAGAAGCGTTTTGAGTTGCGGGTCTATGAGCGGGCCAAGGAATCGATGCGCGACCGCGATCGGAATAAGAACGGCACGCTCGACGGCGAAGAGTGGACGCGCAGCAGTTGGGATCCGCCGCTGGCCAAGAGCGACGTCAACAGCGATGGGGTGATCACGCTCGAAGAACTGTGCTATCGCTACCAGGGCAAGTCGCAGGCCGACAATCCAGAACTGTGGGCCAACGGCAAGATGCGCGTGGGCACGATTGTATTGCCGCCGCCGCCGCTCTTTCCGGGGTTGATGCGATCGTCCGTCGCGGCTCCGGGCGCTCTTGCGACCAGCCCAGTATCGAACCAGCCTCCCGGCGACAACGACAAGCTGCGGAAGTTCGCCGAGAGCATGATCGCCCGCTCGGACGAGAACAAGAGCGGCAAGCTGGAGCGCGAAGAGTGGCCCCGCGTCCGCGACCCCGAGGGGGCCGATGCCAACCGCGACGGCGTGATTACTGTCGAGGAAATGATGGCCCGGCTCGCAGCATTCGGGGAAATCCGTGGCGACAAATGGAGCCGCCGCGAGGAAGGCCCGCCGCAGGCAACCGGTCCGGCGAGCGTCGCCGTCAGCCCTTATGCCAAAAGCTACCGCCCGCTGACGATTCACGAGCGGCTGCCCGCGGGGTTGCCCATGTGGTTCTTCGACCTGGATGCGGATGCCGACGGTCAGGTTTCGATGGCCGAATACCTGGCCGATTCGGATCACAGCGACGAGCGGGCCGAGCGGTTCCTGACGCTCGACAAGAGCGGCGACGGGCTGCTCAGCGCCGGGGAATGCCAGCCGCCGCCCGCGGACCGCGAGCGTCCGTAAGCGGGCGCGCGGAATTCGTTGGGTAGGGCGGGCTTCCTTGCCCGCCTTTGACGGGCTGGGAAGCCCGTCCTACAGCCGCCAATCGAGTTTCGGTCGCCAGGCTGGTATGGTATAGGCTGCTAGTCGCCTTCCCTTCTGAGAGACTCGCCATGGCCAACCGTCCCGGCGGCGCGCTTGCCACCCGCCCACTTCAATTCATCTGGATCGTCGATTGCTCCGGCTCGATGCAGGGCAAGAAGATCGAGGCCCTCAACTTTGCGATCCGCGAGGCGATTCCCGCAATGCAGGAGGTCGCCCGCGAGAATCCCAACGCCCAGGTGCAGATGCGGGCGGTCCGCTTTTCGGACAACGCCCAGTGGCACGCCTCGCAGCCGACGGACGTGGGCGAGTTCAAGTGGAGCGACCTGACGGCCGACGGAGTGACGGCGATGGGGCAGGCGCTGTCGCTCGTCGCCGAGGCCCTCAAGATGGAGAACATGCCGCCCCGCGGCCTGCCGCCGGTCCTGGTGCTGATCTCCGATGGGCAGCCGACCGACAGTTTTGAAAAGGGCCTGACGAAGCTGATGGCCGAGCCCTGGGGCGTGAAGGCGGTCCGCGTGGCGATCGCCATCGGCGACGACGCCGACGAGAACGTGCTGCAAAAATTCATCGGCAACGTCGAGATCAAGCCGCTGCGGGCCGACAACGCTCGCGACCTGGCCAAAAAGATCCGCTGGGCCAGCACCGTCCCGCTCAAAGCCGCCAGCAACCCCGCCAGCCGCACGCAAGAACAAGGCGACCCCGCGGGCAATGTGACGCTACCCGCACCGCCCGAGCCGGTTGGGCCGGTCTCGGCGGACGAGGTGTTCTAGCGCTCGTCGCCGAACAGGGTAGCTGTGGTCGGCGCAGCCGCCCACGGCCGAACCTCCAACGGTGTTCTATGCCCGCCCATTCAGACCAACGCCTGTGCGCAATAAGCGCCAGCGTGCGTGGAGCGGCACACGTTCGCACGGGACTGCCCAACCAGGACGCCGTGCGGGTCCAGACCGCGGAAGACGGCCGGTTGCCGGCGATTCTGGCCGTCTCGGACGGCCACGGCAGCCCCAAGTGCTTTCGCAGCCACGTCGGCTCGCAACTCGCCGTCGAAACTGCCATTGTGGCTCTACGCGAGTTCGCTCTTGCGGCCGTTGGTAAGTCATTGGCCGACGTTGAGGCGAGTGCCTCGCAACTGACCGGCCAAATCGTTGACCGGTGGCGAGCCGCCGTGAGCACGGACTGGGAAGCCAATCCAGTTACCGCGGAGGAGTTGCCCTTCCTCAACCAACCGAGTCCGTTCGTCGTCTATGGCGCGACGCTGGTCTGCGTGCTGGTGGAGCCTGCCTATGCATTTTACCTGCAACTCGGCGATGGCGAGATTCTGACGGCGTCGCGAGACCCGGTTCAGGTCATACAGCCGATTGCCGGGGATGCCGCGCTGATCGCGAATGAAACGACGTCGCTCTGCCAGCCAGAAGCCGAGCAGAATTTCCGCATCCACTTTCAACGGTTCGAGCACTCCCCGCCGGCGCTAATCCTGCTGGCCACCGACGGATATCCGAATTCGTTTGCCACGCCGGAGGGCTTTCGACAAGTGGCGACCGACCTCTTGGCGATGCTCGATCAGGAGGGCGTGGAGCCGATTGCCCCGGCGCTGCCGGGCTGGTTGGAGGAGGCGTCGCAGCAAGGCAGCGGCGATGACGTCACCGTGGCGATCCTGTACACGCCTCCGGCAGCTTGACGGTCTAACAATAACGAGGGATTCGATGGCAAAGTTTGAACCATTCTGGAATCCGGGCATCGAACCCTGGCCGGGAACGCATAGCCGCAAACAAGACGTGCTCTACGACACACATATCGGTGTCTGGTGCGACTGGAATGATCTGGGTGGCTTGGGCATTGTCGCCACGGATGAATTCAGGTTTTCCGAAGAAGGCCGGTTTGTTTGGCTGTCATTCGTCGCGGACGCTCACGGCAAAGATGCGATGGTTCGCCGCGAAGGGAACTTGGCAGTTGGCAGGGGACGTGCTGACGCTGCAAACTGCTTTCTCGGAAGACCCCGATGAAAAGCCTGGTGATCGCGCGGACCTGAAAATCTTTGATCGAACCGGACGCCTGGCACTTGAACTGATCCGGTTGAATGATGAAGTACGAGACAATATTTACTCGTACTTTCTACTCCCAGCGCGAGAAGGAGATTCGGTGCGCGTCTTGCAAGCGGCTCTCGAAAAGAAACAGCGGCCGCACGGGGCGCTGCCGCCGCCGTATAGCACGCTCGAGACTCTGTTGAAGATGGCGATTCCGTCGGCGGTCAAGAAGCTCAAACTCCCTGCGCCGGCGTATTGCATGTGTATCTACTATTTTGACACACACGCTCCGCGAGAAGATTACGGATTCTCCGTACGAGTTCTCACGGAACCGGTTCGCCAAAGGGTTGCTCGAGAGAGTCCCAGCCCGGCGAATCTCGCGGAGGAGCTTTGGCTTCCACAGGCGGGTGTGGGCAATGGCAACGAAGACTTGTATCAAGTGAATCTGGCAGGCAACCGGGAGTTGGCCAGGCTGTTCGGCGAAGTGTATGACCTGCTATGCGATGGCGAAGACGACCAGATGCTCCACTTGCGCGAACTGGCGCGGCGCACCGCAAAGGCGATGAACGGCCGCAAATGGGAGTCTCAATTGAGTGTCACCGACGACTTCGTTGTCGTACCCGCCGACGGATCGGGGTTTTTTGGAGGCTTCGATTTCATGGAAGAATTCGAGGCCGCAGTCCCAGTGGAACGCATCGCACTTCTGCGGCAGCGCGGTTACCTCGCGGGCTGACTGCAACCGCGTGACTTCAGCAAGAAATGAACGAACTCCTGCAGCCCGGTCAGACCGTCCACACGCATTACTCCGGCGAGCCCTGTCGGGTCGAGCGGTTTTTGGGCGGCGGCGGGCAGGGCGAGGTGTATCGGGCTCAGTGGTGCGGCGATAGTTTTGCGCTCAAGTGGTATTTCCCGCAGACGGCGACGCGGGAGCAGAACATTGCTCTGCAGAAGCTGATTCAGCAGCACCGGCCGCCCAGCGAGCGGTTTCTGTGGCCGCTCGATTTGGCCCTGTCGAAGGAAGTCCGCGGGTTCGGGTACCTGATGCGATTGCGCGAGCCGCGGTACAAGAGCCTGTTCGACCTGGTGACGCAGCGGATCGATCCGACGTTCATGGCGCTCTCGACGGCGGCGATCCAGCTCACCGATAGCTTTCACAAGCTGCACGCCGACGGCTTGTGCTACCGCGACATCTCGTTTGGCAACGCGTTCTTCGATCCGGATACCGGCGAGGTGCTGATCTGCGACAACGACAACGTCGCTGAGAACCGCTCGCCGGTGACCGGCGTGCTGGGCACGCCCGACTTCATGGCCCCGGAGCTGGTGCGGATGGAGGCGCTGCCCGGCCGGCAGACCGACCTGTTCTCGCTGGCGGTGCTGCTGTTCTACATGTTCTGCAACAGCCATCCGCTGGTCGGCAAGCGAATCCTGGCGATCCGCAGTTGGGACTACCCGGCCCGCAAGCGGATGTTCGGCGAGCAGCCGCTGTTCATCTTCGATCCCCGCGACGACAGCAACGCCGCCGTCGATCGCGCGCTCGATCCCTACGGCGAAGCGGGCGACAACGCCCTGGCGACCTGGCCGCTCTATCCCCAATTCCTCCGCGACCTATTCACCAAGGCCTTCACCAGCGGCGTCCGCGACGCCGACCACGGCCGCGTGACCGAAGGCGAATGGAAATTCACACTCGGCTCCCTGCAGGACGGCCTCTTCGCCTGCGGCTGCGGCAAGCAAAACTTCTTCGACCCGAGTCTGCTGGATTCCAGCAGCCGCTATCACAAAGCCTGCTGGAGCTGCGGCCAAATCCCGCCGCTGCCCCTTCGGCTGTGCACCGGTAAGCTCGCCATCCTGCTCAGCGTCGGGACGCGGCTCGTGGCCCACCAGCTCGACGATCACTCCAACTTCGACGACGATGCACCAATCGCCGAAGTCGTCCGCCATCCCACGAACCAGAGCGTGCTGGGCCTCAAGAACCTGACCGAAGGCCGCTGGACCGCCACCACAGCCGACGGTTCGATGAAAGACATCGAACCCGGCAAGAGCATCGTCCTGTCCCCCCGCACACAAATCGCCTTCGGCCGGCAGTCGGGTGAAATTCGCTAAAGGACACTACTTGGACTTCGCACTCTCTGGCGGCAGGATCACCAGCTTGCCCTGCTCCCACTTGCAGCGGCAGTCGGTCGCGTAGAGAAGATTTCCCAACACGTGGCGAAACGGCCGTCCACGGATACCGGCCGTGACTCTGATCGCCGTGCCTGAGATTTGCGAAGTGTCGAGCTCGCCTTCCATTTTTAGGTCCTTGAAGAGTCCATCCAGTACGGTCGCCAGCGGCAAATCGGCCGCTTCCACGGCAAAGGCGAGATTCCGATCCCATTGCTCGGCAAGGGCGCTGCCTGGCGGCGGTATGAGTTGCGACACGCCCGTTGGATCGCGCCAATCGCGGGCGTCGTCTGCCGTCGTGATCCACAGCGCGCTATAGCGGCAATCGCAGGCCAGGCCGTGGGGGGCGAGCATCAACGCAAGCGTTGTGTAGAGGTCGAGCCCGCCGTAATTTGCGGCAATGGGAAGCTGGACATCCTGTAGATGACGCCGGTCGATCTCAAATGGAAGTGCGTTTGCATCCTGCAAAAAGGCGACCGCATCGACCAGCGGTGTTTCGACGAATTCCACGGGCAATTCCGTCGGCGTTTGCAGTTGCTTGGCAATCCGGATTTCACAGTCGCTCTTCGCCTGGCCGGATTCCAGGAACTCGAGCAGATGATTGGCCTGGGGGACTTCGGCCTTCCCGATGACTCGCCCGTTCTTGAACAGGAGCTGCTCGTGCCCCGCTGCGGACTGCCTTTCATAGAGGCCATCGAGGCGATCTCGGTGCCAACGAACCGTGTAGGTTGCGCCATAGCGACGCTCGACCCAAACGCCCTCGCGTTGGCCGCGCTCGTACTGTCCTTCCTTGATCAGTTCGCCCTTCTCGAAATATTGATAAGCGCCGTGAAGCTGTCCGCGCTGGTAGTGAGAGATCGTCCGCGTGTCGAGCGGCGGCATCAGCTCTATCTGGCGGCGGACGACTTCAGGTTCCAAGCTGCCCCACCGCCTTCGCAGCGTTGTGGTAATTCGCTCATAGGGCCGATTCTTGTCCTCGACTAACTCCCACTTGCCGCCGACGTTGACAGACCTCTCCGGATAGTGCGATTCAACTTCGTCGTAGGGCCAGCGATACCAGATCGGAAAACCGATCGCGAACGCAGTCACCGACAGCAGCAACAGGCGGAGGCTGAAACGCAGCCGGGGCGTCCAGCGGTGTTTGGCGGACTGGAGCGGAGTGTGCGTCATGCCGCTTTCAACCCTGAACCCTGAACCCTGAACCCCCATCAGCCTCACCAGGCGGTTGGCGAGAGTGAAGTTTCTAGCCATAATGCGAGGACTCGGTTGATCCCGCTGACTTCTTCCTCTCCGGAGCGCCGGTGACTGATTCATCGTATCGCATTGGCTGGCTGGGTGCCGCGGCCATCGTCGTCTTGCGTGTGGGAATCGGCGGGCATTTTCTGGGCGAGGGCCTCGATAAGCTGGCCGATCCCAAGCCCTTTTCCGGGCCGTTCTTCGGCGCGGCGAAAGGGCCGCTGGCGCCCATGTATAAGGGCCTGGTGTGGGACCCCGACGGCTTGTTCCGGCTGGACCAGAAAACGGCCAAGGCCGACTGGGACGATTTCCGCAGTCGCATCGTCGGCCACTACGGGTTCGACCAGCAGCAAACCGACCAGGCCGCCGCGGTGCTGAAGGACTATACCGAGCGGCTCCAGACGTTCCTCGGCGCCAACAGCGAAAAGGTCGAGGAGTATTACCAGCGGCTGGACCGCCGCGATAAGAACGCCGAGGACAAGACGCGACTGCTGGCCTCGCTGCAAGTCCACGACGCCAAGATTCAGGCCGACTTGCTGAAGATGCGCGGCGAATTGCTGCCGACAATCGACGGCCTGTGGCGCGACTACGAAAACGACCTCAATGCGATTGCGACCAAGGAGCAATGGGAGCAGCACGGCCGGCTGACGCTCAGCAAGCCCGGCCGCGGGACCATCGATTCGCTGACGATGGACGCCGTCGTGCCATACTTTGACGTGGCGATCGGCGCGTGCCTCATTCTCGGCTTGTTCACGCGGGTGGCAGCCGTGGCGGGGGCGGCGTTTTTGGCATCGGTGTGTGCGTCGCAGTGGCCCGGCTCGCCGGGGGCCGCGCCCATCTACAATCAAATGGTCGAAACGCTCGCCCTGTTGGTCCTGGCGGCCATCGGCGCGGGGCGATACTTGGGAATCGATTACTTCTTCGGCTTTCTGAAAGGCCGGTCCCAGACGGCGAAGCAAACAGGAGCGGCAAAGAAATGAACAACCTCACCCCCGAAGAACGCGAAGTCGGCAAAGAGAATTACTTCTCGGCCCTTGGCGCTCTCGATCAATCCGAGGCAGCCGACCAGTGGAAGCGCCGCGACTTTCTCAAGACCGTGCTGGGCGTCGGCGCGGCCGCGACCGCCGGACTCTCCACCGGCTGCAAGTATTTTGGCTATTCGCCGATCGGCGATCCGGTGCGCGTCGCCGTGATCGGCACGGGCGACGAGGGCAGCGTGCTCATCGGCGCGATCAACCCCGAGTACATCAAGGTCGTGTCGATCTGCGACATCCGGCCCTATAACGTGCATCGCGCTTTCCACGGCGACTGGGCCAGCGACACCGCCAATGCGGCGCGGCCGGGACTGATCGCCAAGTACGGCTACGCCGATGAGAAAGCCGCCAAGGCGGAGATCAAGGTCGAGACCGAATACAAGAAGGTGCTCGACGATCCGAACGTCGAAGCGGTCATCATCGCGTTGCCGCTGTTCCTGCACGCCCAAGCCACCGTCGATGCCATCAAGGCCGGCAAGCACGTGCTGACCGAAAAGCTGATGGCCCACAACGTCGCCCAGTGCAAGCTGATGGGCCGGCTGGCCAATAAGGAGCACAAGGTCCTGACGGTCGGCCACCAGAGGCACTACAGCGTCCTCTACGACAACGCCGTAAACCTCATTCGCTGGGGCCTGTTGGGCGAGATGCATCACATCCGCGCCCAGTGGCATCGCGGCAACCTGCCCGGCGACGACAGTTGGCAGCAGCCGCTGCCATTCGCGGTCGAAATCTATAAAGACGGTGTGCGGCAAAAGGAGAAGAAGAATCTCGTCGCCGACAAGCTCAAGGAATTCAAGGACTCACTGGAGAAGGAAAAGGACGCCTTGAAGCGCAGGCTGCTGGAGAAGCGAATCGCGCAGTGGGGCGCCTGGGTCCTCGACCAGGACGTGCAAGCCGAAAAATACGGCTACGAGGAATTCCAGTTGACCGACGGCCGCACGCGGACCGCTCTCGAAGAGCTGTGTCGCTGGCGGCTCTTTCAGCGGACGGGCGGCGGCCTGATGGCCGAGCTGGGCAGCCACCAGCTCGACGCCTCCAGCATCTTCGTCAGCGCCCTGCGGAAGGACGGCAAGAAGGCACATCCGCTCTCGGTCCACGCCGTCGGCGGGCGGCACACGTTCCCGATGGACCGCCAGGCCGAGGACCACGTCTATTGCACGTTCGAGTTCCCCGGCCCCGGCTACGAGCCCGGCTACAAGGCCGGCTACTACGATCCGGAGATGAACTATCCTGATCCGAAGAAGGGCATCCCAAGCTTTGCCGAAGACCCCAACAAGCGGATCGTCGTCACGTACTCGTCGATCATGGGCAACGGCTGGGGTGGCTATGGCGAGATCGTGATGGGCAGCAAGGGCTCGCTGGTTCTGGACCGCGAGCAGGAAGTGCTGCTGTTCAAGGATTCGGACACTTCGACCAAGGTCGGCGTCAAGGAGGACGGCAAGGGAGGGGCCACGCTCGACACGCAGGCCAGCGGCAAAGGCCCCTCGCTCGCCCGTGCGGCGGCCGACAGCGGCCCCGTCAGCCGCGGCTACACCGAGGAGATCGAGCACTTTGCCTGGTGCATCCGCAACAACGCGCCGGAGCAGCCGCGATGCCGGGCCGAGATCGCGCTCGGCGACGCGGTGATCGCGCTGACCAGCAACGTCGCGATCGACAACGCGCTCAAGGGCAAGGGCGGCTATCAACAGTTCAAGGAAGAATGGTACGACCTGAATCACGACGCCACTCCAGACGAGAGCAGCATCAAAGAAGAGAACGAAAAACTCGGCGCGGGGTTGTCGTAGCGTGGGGCGGGCCTCTGGCCGGCCGTAGGGTAGGACCAGCGCGGGCACCGCCGCGGAGCGGTGGTCGGCGAGCGCAGTCCCACCGTTAGGAACGATCGCGATCCAGAAGGTGGGCCGGCGCCGGCGGACCACTGCGTGGTGCCCGGCTTGTCCCACCCTACGCGCCGCGCTACATTCAAGCGGCGATGTTCTGCCGGATTTCTGGACTGTATGCGCGGAGCCGAACCATGGAAAAGTGGCCGATTGGAGTGTTTGCCAGCGTCGATGCGGGTCTGGGCGTCAAGCTCGAAGTGGCCCACGATCTGGGCGTGCCGACGATTCAGCTCCACGCGCCGCACGCGCACACGCGGACGCCGGCGAATGCCGAGGCGTTTTTGAAGAAGCTGGCCGGCTTCAACATCAAGCTGACCTGCGTCTTCAGCGGGTTCGAGGGCGAGAGTTACGCCGACATTCCCACCGTCGCCCGCACCGTCGGCCTGGTGCCGCCGGGGCCGCGGGCCGAACGGGTCAAGGAGCTGAAGGCCAACGCCGATTTCGCGAAGCTGCTCGGCTGCTCCTGCGTGGGCTTGCACATCGGCTGCGTGCCGCACGACCGCTCGCTGCCGCTCTACAAAGAATCGGTCGTCGTGACGCGCGAGGTGTGCGACCACCTGGGCTGGAACGGTCAGGCGTTGCACCTGGAAACCGGCCAGGAATCGGCCGACGACTTGCTCGCGTTCATCCACGACGTGGAGCGGAACAACCTGTTCATCAACTTCGACCCGGCCAACATGATCCTGTACGGCATGGGCGAGCCGATCGCCGCGCTGAAGAAGGTCGGCCGCTACGTGAAGAGCATCCACTGCAAAGACGGCAAGTGGGCCAAGAACATCGGCAAGGAATGGGGCGAGGAAGTGCCGCTGGGCCAGGGCGACGTCGGGATGGAGAATTACCTCCGCACGCTGAAGGAAATCGGTTACGACGGCCCGCTCACGATCGAACGCGAAATCCCGCAGGATCCCGTGCGGCAGAAGGCGGAAATCGGCGGCGCGATTAAGCTGCTGACGGAGCTGCGGAAAAAGGTGCTGGGCTAAGATGTCCCCTGCTTCCGCCAGCGCTGTAGGGAACACCCTCGGTGGCGTTCCCGCGGCGCAAAGTGCGGTCGTCCTGTTAAGCGGCGGCCTCGATTCAGCGACCTGCCTGGCGTTCGCGCGGAGCGCGGGCTTCACCTGCCACGCGCTGAGCTTTCGCTATGGGCAACGCCACGCGGTCGAGCTGGCCGCTGCCGAGCGCGTCGGCCGGCAACTGGGGGCGGCCTCGCACCGCATTGCCGAGATCGACCTGCGGCAATTCGGCGGCTCCTCGCTGACCAGCGACATTCCCGTCGCCAAGCACGCCTCGGCCGACGAAATCGGCGGCGGCATCCCGCTGACTTACGTTCCGGCCCGGAACACGATCTTCCTCTCCTTCGCGCTGGCCCTGGCCGAGGTCAGCGGCGCGGCCGACATCTTCATCGGCGTCAACGCCCTGGATTACAGCGGTTATCCCGATTGCCGCCCCGAGTACATCGCGGCCTTCGAGCGAATGGCCAACCTGGCGACGCGGGCCGGCGTGGAAGGCCGGCCGCTCAAAATCCACACGCCGCTGATCGACCTGACCAAGGCCCAGATCATCCGCCGCGGCCTCGCGCTCGGCGTCGATTACTCGCTCACTTGCAGTTGCTACGACCCCGACTCCGCCGGCCGCGCCTGCGGCGCGTGCGACTCGTGCTTGCTGCGGCGGAAGGGTTTTGCCGAGAATGGCACGACCGATCCAATCGAGTACCTTTAGACGGGAGCTGTGAAATGCCCAAATTCCTCATCGAGCGCGAAATCAAGGGCGCCGGCCAGCTGACCGCCGCCGAGCTGCAGTCGATCTCGCAAAAATCCTGCAGCGTGCTGAAGAGTCTCGGCCCGCAAATCCAGTGGGTCGAAAGCTACGTGACCGACGACAAGGTCTATTGCGTCTATGTTGCGCCGAATGAAGCCGCCATCCGCGAGCACGCCCAACAAGGCGGCTTTCCCGCCAACCGCATCTCGGCCGTCCGCACGATGATCGACCCGACGACGGCCGAGTGAGCGTTGTTCTCAGCCGCGACCAAACCTGGTCACGGAGTTCATGCCTTGGCGGACGTCGGCTGCGCCGATCACAGCCGCCAAGCGAGACCTCCCACGGGTTTTCTTGTTTGGCGAAGTCATCGCAGCTACACTCATCGCAACTGGACGGCGACAGTTACAAACAAGCTCGGAGCCGACGATGAATCGCAAGGGCTTTACGCTGGTCGAGCTGCTGGTGGTGATTGCCATTATTGGCGTGCTGGTGGCGCTGCTCTTGCCCGCGGTGCAGTCGGCCCGCGAGGCGGCACGGCGGATGCAGTGCCAGAACCACCAAAAGCAAATCTGCCTGGCGCTGCACAATTACCACGACACCTTCAACCGGTTCCCGCCGGGGCAATGGAACAATTTCTATACGAACGACGCCCCGTGGATTCGCGGCTGCTGGGTGCAACCGACCTTGCCCTATCTGGAGCAGAAGAACCTGTACGACGTATATGACGAGGCCCGCAAGACGAACGGCGACTGGGCGCTGCTGTGCCCGAACAAGGACACGAAAATCAAGACGCTGAACTGCCCGTCGGACTCCAACAGCCCCAAGACGCAGACCCGCGATACCAACACCGTGAACGGCGCCGCGGTCATGCAGGGCCTGCATACCAACTATGTCGTGTGCTCCGGCTCGACGGCCTATGGCACCGGCGGCCTGAATCTGGAAGGCATCTTTTATACGAAGTCGTTTCTGCGGTTTGCGGACATAGTCGATGGAACGTCGAATACGTTGATGCTCAGCGAGATTTGCGTCGTGCCGGATACGACGGCCAACGACCTGCGGGGGCGGTACTGCAACTCGTGGGAAGGGAATAGCTGGTTCACGACGCTCAATCCGCCCAATACGTCCGTGCGCGATACGCAGGTGTATCAAGGCGTGTCCATCAAGCAAGCTCCGCAAACGACGATCGCCAACAACGGCACGCAGGCCCTGTACGCCCGCAGCTATCATCCGTCCGGCGTGGACGCCAGCCTCGGCGACGGTTCGGTGCGGTTCATCAGCAACACGATCAATGCCTTGGTGTATAAAGCCCTCGGTACGCGCAACGGCGGCGAAACCCTCGGCGACTTTTGACAGCATGCACTACAAGATCCAATGGGCCGCCGCTCTGATGTTGGTCTTGGCCGCGGCTTCCTGCTCCCGCGAGAACGCGCTCGTCACGATCAAGGGCAACGTCACGCTCGACGGCGCTGCCCTGCCCGAGGGCGACATCCTCTTCACGCCGGCCGATCCGCAGTTCGGCGCCGAAGCGGCAAAGATCACCGGCGGCGTTTATCAGGCCAGCGTCCGCCCCGGCAAAAGTAAAGTGCAAATCCGCGCCACCCGCCCCGTCCCCGGCAAGAAAGGCCCGATGGGCGAGCCATTGATCGAAGACTACATTCCCGCCAAAGACAACGATCAATCCAACGACTCCATCGACGTCTCGGCCAGTAAGCTCAAACACGACTTTGAACTCCACTCGAAGTGAATGCAGCCGCAAGCGTCCGCGCGTGTTGCCGGCGTGATGGACTTTCCGTCGGTAACCGCTAAGCTCAATGCGCGATGAGATCCACGGCTGAAAAAACGGGAGCCGAGCGATGCGTAGTTCAATTTCGGGGCGCGCGGTAAGGGGTTGGATAGCTGCCGGCGTTGCCCTGGCGGCGGTCGTTGGTTCTGCGGGGCAGGCCGCGGCGCAGCGGGGGCCGCAACAGCCGGCGGG
>Ga0184625_10000130_pt1 | contig 21854 bp, 17 predicted proteins | sample PLM3_30_b1_FD_133151 | JGI IMG/M metagenome (GOLD analysis project Ga0184625, IMG submission 133151) | Groundwater sediment microbial communities from an aquifer in East River, Colorado, USA - PLM3_30_b1 | ecosystem: Environmental > Terrestrial > Soil > Riparian zone | place: USA: East River... | reverse complement strand
TGACTCGGCATTGCGACGGCACGCGATTGACGCAAAGCGAAATCGACGCCGGTGTCAGGATGTTCAGCGTCCAGGGCACGACTGCAGTCGGACCGATCGACTGGAACGCGAACGGGACGGCCGACCTCGGCATGTATGCGCAGGACATCAACTTCAATCGGGGGCCCAATCGCTTCGTTCACCCCGCCACGGCCACTGATGGGCCTTTCTCGGGCTTCAACGACTGGGCGAACATCGACCTGCGGCAGGTCGGCAGCAGACGCAATGTCGTCAGCTCCGGCCTGGGCGGCGCGCTGTCTCTCGATATGGGCCTGGGCGATTTCGGGCTCGGCGATTTCGGGCTTGGCGATTTTGGCCTGGGAGACTTTGGACTCGGCGACTTCGGGTTGGGAGACTTTGGACTCGGCGATTTCGGATTGGGCGATTTCGGGCTGGGTGATTTTGGTCAGGGCGGGCCAGGGGTTGACCTGGAGTCAGCGCTCGCGAACGGTGCAGGCGCTCCGAACTCCCTGACCGGGTTGGTGTCGCCCGGAACTCCCGGTGACGTTCGGCTGCGGTGGGCGGCTCCGCCGGTCGGCGAGGTCGCGACCTATGAGGTGTTCCGCGTGCTCGGCCTGACCTCGGATATCGGCAGCGCCACGAGAGTTGGCATCGTGACGGCGCCGCTGACGGAATTTCTCGATACAGGCGCGAAGCTATGGAACAACACCTACACGTACTTCGTGATCGCGGTGTCGCCCGACGGCGCTCGAAGCCCTCGATCGAATCTGGCGGTTATTGTCGTCCGCTGACGGGGCTCGGCTGCCCCTGCGCTCCTTCGCGCTTACGGATTTCTGGGAGGAGCGTGTCTTCCCGCGACGCACCGCGGATGCCGAGATATGTGCGGTAGGACTCGACGGAGCCTACGCTCTGCAGCGCTTCCCGCACGCGGCCCTGGTAGTAGTAGACCGGCGGGAAGAGCCCGAACGTGGGTTCCTCGTCGAGGAACAGCGCCAGCGCTTCGCCACGGCGCTTGATGCACCGATCGAATTCTGAATCGGCCTGTGTGAACAAGCCGGCCTCGAGATAGGCCCGCCCGAGGTCGAAGTGGCCAATCCACGTATCCAGAAGCGCGTTTGCCTCAGTCAGCGCTTTGATGGCCTGGCGTGGATCGCCGTTCTCCAGCGAGATCATTCCTTCGAGGGTTTTCGCGTAGGCCTGGGGCTCGGCCTGCAGCTCTGATGCGAGGCCCGCTGCCAGCGCCTTGGCCCGCGCAATCGCCCCGGCCTCCGCAAACACTCTGGCCGTGAGGAATCGGATCTTCGGCGCGTTGCTGCTCTCCAACGCACGTTCGCCCGTGGCAATGGCCGCGGCTTTCTGCCCGCGCAGCCGTTGCGCGTGCGCGAGCATGACAAGCTTGGCGGCAGCCCGGTCAGGATTTTTCGAAGCGACATCGGCGGTCGAGCCCGCGGTCAGTATCCGCACAGCGTCGGCGAAGCGCCCTTCGTAGATCGCGAGGTCGCCCAATCCGGACGCCGCCTGCGAAACTCCCAGCTCGTCGAGCTTGCCAAGTTTGTCGTAGGTCTCTGCCGCTTGACGCGCCTGCCCCTGTCCAAGCTGCGCGAGCGCAAGAGCGAACACACCCCACCGGCTTCCGAGCTCTTCCGCGGTTCGGGCCTCCTGCTCCGCGGTCTGGAAGTCGCTGCCGTAAGCGGCATAGAGCGCGAGATTCACGCGGTACAGCGCCCGCTTCGGCAGGATGGCCACCACTCTCCGCATTTCCTCCAACGCCAACGGGACATTTCGCAGTTTCGTCGAGCACAAGGCCAGGTTGTTATGCGCCGCCGCGTCAGCGACATACCGCGCCACCAGATCGCCGTATTCCTTGACGCACGCCTGATAGTCGCCGGTGATGTAGTAGAAGAGGCCGCGCACGCGGTAGCGTTCGCGCTCGGTCATGCCGTCGAGATGGCGCAGAGCTTCTTTGACATGCTGCTCGGCCTCCTGCTGCTGCCCGACATTGGCCGACGCGATGGCCATGGCTGCGTACGCCGCGCCAAAATTCGGGTCCCTCTGCACCGCCTTCATGAAGCTCTTCCGCGCATCTTCCTGCCGGCTGTCTGACAACGCCTCCATGCCCATCGCGTAGTCATGAATCACGTCGAGCGACGCGGCTGAGAGCGCCTCATTGGCGAACCGTTGAGCATCGTCCGAGGTATCGTCGCCGAGCGCCCTGCGGACCTCGCTCGCCAACTCTGTCGTGACACCAAGGACCCGATCGCGGTTCACCGCTCTTCCGTCTGCAGTGGCGATGACATCGCCGGTGACCGCACGCACCGCCTTGACCGTGAGCTCGTATCCGCTCCCCTGGCGGTTCACGGTTCCCGAGAGCACGACGGCCACTCCCTGCTTGACGGCGATCTCGCGCGCGATCACTTCGTCGAGCTTCTCGGGTGGCCGCACGCCGAGGGTGCGCACGATGCCGGTGCGGTCGTAGGCACTGATGAAGCCCGCGCCCTCCAGCGCCAGCTTGAGCGTCGGCTCCAACGTGCGGTTCAAGGTGGGGTCATTCGTGCCGTTCTCGAAATCGGCGATCAGCACTGACACCGGCGCGTGTTGCGCCGCCGGTTCCACGGCGCGACGCGTCAACATGTGCGTGCCGCCGAGCAGGACCAGCACGGCCACGGCGGTCGCCGCGACCCCAAGCGGTGTGAGCCGGCGCACGAGCGGCAGCGGCTTGCCGTTTTGATCGAGGCGAGCCAGTTCTGCTGCCAACTCGCTCGTCGTCTGAAAGCGCTTCGCTGGATCCGGTTCGAGGCAGCGCGAGATGATCCGATCGATCGGCAGAGGAATCGCTGCGTCGACGCTGCGCACGGGTGGCGGCGCTTTTTCAATCCGCCGCTTCAGCTCCTCGCGGGCATCTTCCTGCCTTCCGCCGCGAGCGCCCAGCAACATGTCCGAAAAGATGAGGCCGAGGGCATACAGATCGGCGCGTTGATCGACCTGTTCACCTTTGGCCTGTTCTGGGGCCATGTACCTGACGGTGCCCAGGATCGTTCCCGTCATGGTGAGATCCGCTGCGCCAACAGTGCGTCTCCGGTCCGGCACCGGCCTGTCTGGCAAATCACCTTGGCCGGTGGCGGACCGGGCGATCCCGAAGTCCATGATGATCGCGTGATCCCGGACGAGCATGATGTTCGCCGGTTTGAGATCGCGATGTACGATGCCGGCTTCGTGGGCGGCGACAAGCCCGGCGACGACGTCACGGATGATACGCAGCGCGGCGGGGACGGCGAGCTTGCCGTCGCGCTTGAGGACAGTGGCGAGATCCGACCCGTCGAGGTACGGCATCGTGATGTACTTGATGCCGTTGATCTCGCCGAGGTCGTGAATGCGCACGACGTTCTTGTGCGTCACCTGACGGGCGAGGACGAGCTCCTGCTTGAACCGGCGCTCCATCTCCCGTGCGGCATCCGGGTCGCCAGCCGCTTCGGGCCGGATGACCTTCAGTGCGACACCCTGCCCAAGCTCGGCGTCCCACACCTGGTAGACGGCGCCCATTCCGCCGACCCCGAGAACCTTGATCACGTGATAACGCACGCCGAACGCCTGGCCGACAGCCAACGGACCAGTGCTGCCGCCGGCGGCCTGTGTGCTCGGGGGAGGCGTCACCACCGTCGCATCGTCGAAATTGTCGGGGGCGGTCATCACCAGAAATCGATACGCCCTAAGTCTATTCCAGGAAAAGCGCGACGCGGGGATAGTCTGCGGCTACGGGAATGTCACCACCATGATGGAGAAGTCGTCCTCGAGATGGCTCGACTCGGCAGCCTGCGTGACCGAGCGATGCAGCCGTTCCGCCTCGGGTACGCCAGGCAGTGCCGGCTCGATTAGCAGGGGCAGGAAGTTCGCCATCTCCCAGCGGAGCTTGTCCTTCGTGACGATTTCGAACACGCCGTCACTGAAGAGGTACACCGTGCTGTCCGGCGGTACGGTCGTCTGGTCGACCTTATATTCATAGCCCCCGAAGGCGCCAATCATCAACGCCGACATGCCGAGGGGTTGCGGCGCCTGGCGCTCGGGCGTTACAAGAAACGCCGGATGATGACCGGCTGACGCGTATCTGAGCGTGCGATCGCGGGTGTCGTACACGCCGTACCACATCGTGAAGAACAGCCCTCCATGGCTGTCCATCGGAAACCTGGCGTTCAGGCTGGTCAGCACTGCCGCCGGGCTCCGGAAATCGACGTCGGGCAGCGCCCTCTGGCGAAGCACATTGAGCACGGTTACCGAGTGCATAGCCGAGCCGGCGCCGTGGCCGGATACATCGAGAAGGTAGAAGGCAAATGTCTGTGGGTCGAGCCAGAAATATCCGAACGCGTCGCCGCCGAGCTGCGTCGAGGGGACGAAGCGCCAGTGGGCCCGCACGAGACCACTCGTGATCGGCTCGGGCAGCAGGGCGAACACATATTTGCTCGCCCTTTGGAGATCGCGGTCCAGTTCCTCGGCGCGATCGATGTCGCGGCGGCTGCGGCGCTCGTAGGTCAAGAGCTGACCGCCCATCCGCATGACCTGCCCTTCGCGCAGCGTCGCCGGAGCGGTCAGGCGGACGCCGTCGATGTACGTGCCGTTGGTCGATTTCAGATCTTCGGCGACGACCTCACCGTTGACGAGCGACACACGCGTGTGCAGCCTCGAGAGCTGCGTATCGTCGAACACCAGCGTCTGCCGTGGGTCGCGTCCGATCGTGATGGGCGTATCAGAGATCTCGATACGTTTTCCGGCGTCGGCTCCGGCGATCACCACGAGGTAGTTACCGAATATCTCGCGCACTGGAGCGTGCTCTCCATCGCGCCTGGTGCCTACGGCGATCGTGGGCTCGAAATCGTCACTATCCAATGGCTTCATGGAATCCGGGGAATGCCTTTCACGGAGCATACAACGGAGGGCGCAGGGGCAAAAGCCTCAAAAAAAGGGGCAGGAGGCGTTCGCCACCTGCCCCTTCGTGCCTTGGTGTCTTCGTGGTTAGAACTTGAAATTCATAGCCAGCCGCGGGAAGCGGCCAGTCATGATGGTCGTCGCGTTGCCGAGACTGGCGCCAACGTTGTTGTTGGCGGCGCGAATCGGGTTGGCGTTCAGGACGTTGAAGATATCGATCTGGAACGTCAACACCTTGTTGTTGTGCCGGAAGTTCTTCTTGATGTTCAGGTCGAGCTGATTCCAGCGATCGTAGAAAACCGTGCCTGGTTCGTTCAGGATGAACGTTTCGGTCTGCGTGCGCTGCCCGTTCGGGAACCGCGCCGGCTCCGGCGCCCAAAAAATGATCCGCTCCTGGCCGCCGTAGCTCTGCATCACCACGCCCGTGTCGAGGCCGTAGGGGAAGCTGTAGTTTCCGGCCAGCTTGAACTCGTGAATGAACGGGTAGTCGAACGCCGTCTGATCGCAGTAACGGCCGCCCAGTGGCGCATCCACTCCGGTTGTAGCGGCAGTCGGGTTGAACTGTCCGGTCGTCGTCGGGCCGTTGGGGTTGTCGTCGTTGTCACACCACCGCTGCAGCGTGTGGTCCATGGTCCAACTGCCGAACAGCATCGCGCCGCCCGGGAGCCTGGCGTTGAACGATGCCTCGAAGCCGGTGTAGAGCGTGTCGTTCGTCGTATCGCTGCGATCGACGACGCCCACGTTGAAGACGCCCAATTTGGCCGGATTCAGATTGTAGACCGGCACCATGTCGCCCGCTTTCAGCACGGCGGCGACGTCCGGATCTCGTGAGACATCCGGCATCGGCGTTTCAAATCGTGTGTAGTCGGTGGAGGTGATGTTCGTCCGATCCTGGAACGCGAGGTCCGCGATCTTGCGCTTGTAGAACATCGCGCCGATAGCGACCCTCGGGCTCAGCTGATGCTGGACGCCCGCAGTGAACTCATTGTTGTACTGGCGCTCGAGATTCAGCGGTTTGCGATCGGGCCGATCGGGATTGGCGAATGCGCCGCCGCTCGGGCTGGTCCCGATCTCGTTGTCCTGAGCCACGCCGTCGCAATCCGTCGGAAGGACGCGAACGCCAGGACACAACACAGTGGCAGGGCTGCCAGTCGGGTTATTGGTGCCGGGAATCAGGTTCCGGTCGAGCCACGTGCGCAGCTCGCTGCGTTCTCCGGCTCTGCCGTAGGCATTCGCCGCGATGTCGCCGTCGTAGTTTCGATAGTACCTGCTCCAGCTGCTTTTTACCGCCGTGCGGCCGTCGCCGAAGAGATCGTACACCGCACTGAATCGTGGTGAGTAATTGGCACCAAAATCGATCAGGCCCCGCTCTTCCTCGATGAAGCGGGCCGGCGCGAAGCGCCCTGCGGCCATGCTGCTTTCATACATCCCGGTTTCCACCCACTGCACACGCAGGCCGGGGTTAATCGTGAGGCGCTTCATCGTCCAACTGTCCTGAACGAAGATGCCGACGTCGTAGGCGACAAATGCAGGCTGGATGACCGGATTGTTGAACACCTCGACCTGGGTCGGTTGATTGTTGGTATAGCGCTGCTGCAGGTGACCGTTGCGCGTGTTCTTGCGCTGGCGGCCCGGACCCCAATCGTTCTCGATGCCTACCTTGATGTTGTGGGATCCGGTTACGTACGAGGCCATGAACTTCGCCTCGTTGTGAACGCTTTCCTGCCGCTGCTCGCGCGTGGCGTTCCACGCTGTGCAGCCATTCGGCGCGGGCAGGAGCGCGTAGATACATTTGTCGACGAAGTTGCGGTTAAGCGCCGTGTCAGTCGTTGGCGCCGTCGCATACCAATCCGGCGTGAATGGAAAGTCGTGCGCGGTCGCAGCCGGCGTCCCCGAGGGGCTGCCGCCCCTCCAATAGAACTCGGCAAAGGACCAGCCGGTCTCAATCAGCCACTTACTGGTGACAGGTGCGGTCAGTTTCACGTTGCCGATCGCGTGGTGCGCATTGCGCGGATCGCGCTGCTCGCCGGCGCGCGGGTCGGTGCCGGCAGTAATCGAGTGGCCCTTTTTGTGCCACCACCGCTCGAGGAACCCGGCGACCTTGTATTTTTCCGACGCCTGCCACGTCAGCCGCGTCGACAGACTGCGCACGTACAGGTCGTTCGTCGCCTTGTACTGCGTGCCGTCCGCTGCGGTCACGAACTTCGGCACGTTCGCGATGGTCGTCTCGGTCGACTGATGGCGAGCCGAAAGGATCCACCACATTCTGTCTCTCAGGATCGGGCCACCGAGCGAGCCGGTGAACGCCTCGAGGTGATCGATGCCGTTGGCGACGTTCAAACCACGGGCGCGAAGGTTGTCGTCGATGTTGTCCTTGACCCACGTTCCCTTCGTGCCGCCCATGAACGCCGAGCCGCTGAACTGATTGCCGCCGTCTTTCAGGATGCTGTTCAGGCGAACGCCGCCGCCGCCGGTGTCGGCGGGAATCGCGGCCGTGCTGACAGTCATTTCAGCCTGCAGCGTGTCGTCGAGAAAGCTCAACGACGTCCCCTCGTAGCTCTGAATCGACATGCCTTCGACGAGTTGGTCGCCATCCAGGCCGCCGAGCCCTCGCGCGCGGAGGCCCACCTGTTCGGTCGTTTGTATACCGCCCATGTCAGGTGTCCCAGGCCGCACGCCGGGAACGATTACCGCGAGGCCCATCACATTGCGCGAAATCGGCAGGGAGTCGATGACGTCGCGCGCGATAACGGTGGTCTTTGTCGCCTGCTGCACGTCGACCTGTGACGCCGTGCCGGAGACGTTGATCGTCTCCTCGAGCGAGCCGACTTTCATCTCGGCGTTCACAGTAGCCGTGAAGTTCGACGGGAGGTCCACTCCTTCGCGTACCACAGTACCGAAGCCGGTCAGCTGGAAGGTCAGTTTGTAAGTCCCGGGGCGCATGGCTTCGAAGCGGTAGCGGCCCTGGCTGTCCGTGATCGTGGTCTTCGAGCCTTCGATCATCACAGGGCTGCTGACTTCAACCGAAACGCCGGGAAGGACGCCTCCAGAGTCGTCCGTGAGCAACCCGACAATCGCGCTCTGCGCCGAAGAAACCGCCGGGGCCATCAAGAGCATGGCCACACCGAGCAGGATCCCCAGAACGAGTCTCTGCTTCATACTGCGTACCTCCGTAAGTGCGACCAATTGTGAAAGGCTGGTGCTGGGATTCTAGCGCGTCGGTTTTTGAAGTCAAACCTATACTGTGGCCGTTTGCTTGTAACTTTACCGGTAACGTAGTTTTGGATTTCTACAGGAAATTGGCGAGAATCGGCTGACGGCATGGCGAACATTCGACTGGCTTCCACCGGTGACGCGGGCGCGATTGCGGCCATCTATGCGCCGTACTGCGACTCGACGGTGATCTCCTTCGAGGAAACGGCGCCCACTGCTAATGAGATGGCGCGGCGCATCGCCTCGATCGGCGCGACGCGTCCATGGATTGTGCTCGAAGACGAAGGTGCCATCGTCGGATACGCCTATGCGTCGGCGCACCACGAGCGTGCGGCGTATCGCTGGTCGGTGAGCACGGCGATCTATATACGCCGCGATCGCCATCGCCGGGGAGCGGGACGAGCCCTCTACACGACGTTGTTCGCGTTGCTCCGGGCTCTTGGCTATTGTCAGGCAACCGCGGGAATAACACTGCCGAACCCGGCGAGCGTTGGCCTTCACACGGCGTTTGGTTTCGCCCCGGTCGGGGTCTATCGTCAGATCGGCTACAAGATGGGGGAGTGGCACGACGTGGGTTGGTTCCAGGCGGAGATACAGCCGGGGGGCGTGGCGCCCACGGAGCCGCGTCCTGTTCGCGAGCTCTTGAATGCGCCGGAATGGCAGGATGCGGTGAAACGCGGGCTAGAGCTGTACCACGCATCCGGTAACGAAGAACGAACAACGAAAAGCGAATAGAGCATGATGCCGCGACCAAAATCGTCCCTGCGCTCTTCGTTTTTCGTTTTTCGTTTTTCGTTACTTCTCGTCGCGCTTCTCGGAGTGGAGCAAGCGATGCCTGCACAGCAGCCGTCTTTTTCCGTCGTGGAAGCCACGTTTGCCGGCATGCAGGCGGCGATGCAGCAGCGCCGCGCCACGTCACGAGGCCTCGTGCAGCAATATCTCGATCGAATTGCCAAGTACGAACCTCGGCTCAATGCCGTGATGGCGCTGAACCCACGCGCGCTCGACGAAGCCGATGCACGCGACCGCGAGCGCGCACAGGGCAAGGTGCGCGGCCCGCTCCACGGCATTCCAATCGCGCTCAAAGACAACATTCATACGACCGCGATGCCCACGACCGGCGGTGCGCTGGCCTTCAAAGGATTCGTTCCGCCCTATGAGGCGACGATCGCGACCAACCTTCGCGACGCGGGTGCGATTGTGGTCGCCAAGACGAACATGACAGAGCTGGCCAACTGGATCGCCACCGGCATGCCCGGGAACTACAACGCGATCGCCGGCTATGGGTTCAATCCTTACGATCCGCGCGCCGATCCGCGAGAGGGCTCGAATGACGGCAGACCTGCATTGAACGCTGGCGGCTCGAGCTCGGGCGCGGGCACTGCCGCGAATTTCTGGGCGGCGAATGTGGGTACCGAGACGTCTGGCTCGATCCTGACGCCCGCCAACCAGACGATGCTCGTCGGAATCAAGCCGACGGTCGGACGCATCAGCCGCTACGGCATCATTCCGATCACGGCCGATCAGGACACTGCGGGACCGCTGGCCAGAACCGTGGCGGATGCGGCGGCGCTGCTCGGGGTGCTCGAAGGCCGTGCACCGGACCGTCACGATCCCGCACCGACGGCGTGCCCGCGCGTTCCCAACGTCGACTACACGCGCTTTCTCAATCCCAAGGGGCTGGCGGGCGCTCGCCTGGGGCTGGCCCGTTCCGGTTTCGCCGACGAGGCCCGCCACGGTGCGGTGGTGAGCGAGGCGATCGCACTGCTTCGCCAACACGGCGCCCTCGTCATCGACTCGGTGGAAATTCCGCCCGCGCCGCCGGTATGTCGCGACGAGGGGGGCGCCAGAGGCAAGGACACGGACTGCTCGATCGTCTTCAAGTACGGGATGAAGCGTGACTTCAACCGGTGGCTGGTCTCGCTCGGTCCGGCCTCGCCGGTGAAAACGCTGACGGAGCTGCGCGAGTGGAACCTTGCGCACCGCGCCGCGGGCGCGATCAAATATGGCCAGGCCCAGCTCGATATCTCCGACGAGGTCGATCTCGAGCGCGATCGTGCCCGCTATCTCGCCGATCGCGCGGCTGACGTGCGCATGACCGGCGCCAACGGCATCGACGCCGCGATGAAGAAGCACCGCCTCGATGCGATCGTCTTCGTCGGATCGACCGGCGCGGCGGTCGCGGCGAAACCGGGTTACCCGACCGTCATCGTGCCGTTCGCTCTCGTGCCGAATATCGCATCACCGCCGTTTCCGCCGGGGTTTGACGCGAAGCCGTCGCCGCTTGGCATCAGTTTCACCGGCGGGGCATGCAGCGAACCGCGGCTCATCGAAATTGCGTACGCGTTCGAGCAGGCGACGAAGCGCCGCGTCGCGCCGGGAGAGTTTCCGTAGGAAATGGGAAGTAGAAAGTAGAAAGTAGAAAGTGAAAAGTAGAAAGTGGAAAGTGGAAAGTGGAGCCGGAGGGAGATGCCGAGAACTATCAGTGTTGACGTTGAACAAGTTGGTCCGTCCACGGGCCGTGCCGGTGCGCGTTCGCATACGGTGTTCGTCGATCGCCCTCTCGACAAGGGCGGCAGCGATCGAGGCCTGCGCGGCGGAGAATACCTGCTGATCTCGCTTGGAGGCTGTTTTCTCAGCACACTGCTGGCCGCCGTGAAGGCGCGCGACGCAGAAGTGTCGAACGTGCGGGTGTCGGTGGTCGGCACCGTCGACGGCTCGCCCGAACGCTTCGAGTCGATGGCGATGCACGTCACCGCGACTTACGCCGATGACGACCTGATGCACAAGTTGATCGAGATCGCGGAGCGCGGGTGCCTCGTCAGCAATACGCTGAAGAACGCGGTGCGGCTGTCCGTCACCGTCGAGAGGGCAACCTGATTCTTAGAGGACGGCCGTCAGGCGACTTTTCGAATCAGTGTGTGCGGAGACGCCTTCATCCGCCTGGACTGGAGTTGGAGTACCGGACGCCTCGGGTCGATCGTCCACCCAGGCGATTCGTGCCCGCACGCGATACATTCCAGATATACCCGGTTCTTTTCGAAGTGCAGGTAGTCCTCGTGTCCCCGGAAAGCGCAGATAAGCCGTTTCAAAGAGCCCATGAAGTGTTCCGTCATATAAGACGCAAAACGGGCCATCATCGGTTCCCTCTATGGACTCAACGCCGAAGGCCTGAAGATTGAACAAATTAGGGGATTAGGAGGCTCCCATGTGCGCTCCATTTGTGACGTCGAGCGTCCGCGAAGGTTTGTCGCGCCGCGGGTTCCTGGGTGCCGCTGTGGGATGCGCGGCGGTGGCGTCCGTGACTGCCCAGCAGCAGGCCGTGCGCTTGCCGAAGGGATTTCGCGACGTCGTCGATCTGACGCACCCATTTTCGCCGGCGCTGCCGGTGTATCCCGGATACAAGCCCGTGCAGATTCGTCCCCGATTTGCGATCGCGCAGGATGGATTCGCGGCGAATGAAGTGACGTTCGACGAGCACACGGGCACGCACGTCGATGCGCCCCTGCATTTCGTGGCCGGGGGAGTTTCAGCCGGGCGGCTTCCGGTCGATCGGCTCGTTGCGCCGCTCGTCGTTGTCCAGATTACCGATCGCGCCGCCAAGGACCCCGATACGCTCGTGACACCAGACGACATCCTTGCGTGGGAGAAGCGCTACGGGCGTATTCCGGCCGGTGCGTTCGTGGCGATGCACGCCGGATGGGACGCCCGCATCGGCGACGTCGATCGATTCCTCAACCGCGACGCGAAAGGGACGATGCACGCCCCCGGGTTCGGCGAAGCGTCGGCGCGCTTTCTCGTCAGCGAGCGCGACATCTGCGCCGTGGGTGTCGATACGTTGAGTCTTGACGCCGCCTCCGCGCAGAAGTTTGTCGCGCACGTGGCGTTTCTGGGCGCAGGGAAGTACGGCGTGGAGTTGATGGCGAATCTCGCCACGGTGCCGCCCTCCGGCGCCACCGTCATCGTCGGCGCGCCAACCCATGAAGGTGCGACGGGGGGGCCGGCGAGGGTGCTGGCGCTGGTGTAGGGATCGTGGGGACGTGCTAGCATCCCGGTCCGCATGAGACTTATTTCTGTTGCCGCCGTCATCACGCTGGCCGTCGTTGCCGTCGGCGCCCGCCAGGCTGTGCCGCAGGCTACTGGCGCAAACGTCGCGCGGGATTTGCGCGGCGCCATCGACATCCACGTACACGCAGATCCCGATAACGTCGCGCGGTCGCTCGACGGCCTCGAGGCTGCGCGGTTCGCCAAAGACAAAGGGATGCGCGCGATCATCCTGAAGAGCCATTTCGATCCGACGGCCGGTTTGGCGCTGCTGGCGCGCAAGGCCGTGCCCGGGATCGAGGTGTTCGGCGGCGTCGATCTGAATCTGCCCGTCGGCGGCATGAACGTGCACGCCGTTGAACACATGGTGGGTGTGAACGGCGGCTGGGGCCGCATGGTGTGGATGTCGACATTCGACTCCGAAAACCAGATACGGGTGAACAAGTCGAAGGCGCCGTTTGTCAGAGTGTCGGAAAATGGCGCGCTGCTGCCCGAGACGAAGGCTGTGATTGCCGCGATCGCGAAGCACAGCCTCGTGCTCGCCAGCGGTCACGTGTCGGCCCAGGAAGCGCTGCTGATGTTTGAGGAAGGACGGCGCGCCGGCGTCCGCGCCATGGTCGCGACGCACGGCATGGGGGCGCCGACTTCTCTCACGGTCGAGCAGGCCCGGCAGGCGACGATGCTCGGCGCCTTCATCGAGTTCACAAGCGGCACGCTGGCGACGGCGAACGCGCAGGCCAAGATCGATCGCCTCGCCGACGACATCCGCAAGGTCGGCGTCGAGCATGCCATTCTGTCGTCCGATCTCGGACAGGCGGGCAATCCACTGCCGGCCGACGGCTACGCGACATATATGGAGGCATTACGCAGAAAGGGATTCACGGATCAGGAGCTCGATCGGATGGCAAAGCAAAATCCGGCGCAGCTCCTTGGTCTTCGGTAGGAGATCGCATGAGACGCCTGCTCCTCGTCGTGTTCAGTGTCGCCGCTGTTCTGGTCGGCGTGGCGCAGACCCCGCCGCCGCACACGCCGGTATTTCTCTACGCCGCCGTTGGTCCGGAGCTCTCCACCTATGCGGTCAGCGCGTCAGAAGGAACGCTGACGAAAACGTCGAGCGTCACCCTGCCGTTCGCCGTGCAGTATGTCTGGCCTCATCCGTCGACGAGATTCGTCTACGTCGCGTGGAGCAACGGCATGCAGGGGGATCGTCATGGCGTGACGGCATACCGGGTGGACAAGGCAACTGGCGCGCTCATGCCGCACGGGCAGGCGATGGAAATTCGTCACAGACCGGTTCACCTGACGCTCGACGCCAACGCCACGCACGTGCTGGTGGCCTATAACAATCCCAGCGGTTTGAGCGTGCACAATCTGCACCCTGACGGCACGCTTGGCGGCGAAGTGACGCAGCCCGCGCCGCTCGACAGCGGGATATACGCGCATCAGATTCGCGTGCATCCGTCCAACAAGATGGTCGTGATGGTCACGCGCGGCAACGGGCCGGCACCGAACCGGCCCGAGGATCCCGGCGCGCTCAAGATCTTCAGCTACAAGGACGGCATCCTGTCCAATCGCCAATCGATCGCCCCGAACGGCGGATTCGGATATCAGGCGCGTCACGTCGACTTCCACCCGACGCAGCCGTTCATGTTCCTCAACCTCGAGCGGCAGAACCAGCTTCAGGTCTATCGCATCGTCAACGGCGAGTCGGTCGAGCCGAAGGCGCTGTTTACCAAAGACACGCTCGACAACCAGGCGATGAGCAAGCCGGCGCAGACGACTGCCGCGATTCACATTCATCCGAACGGCCGGTTCGTCTACATCAGCAACCGCGCGAGCGGCACCACGATCGCCAACGGCAAGCCGGTGTGGGAAGGTGGAGAAAACACCATCGGTGTGTATGCGATCGATGAGAAGACCGGCGAGCCGGTCCGGGTGCAGAACATCGATAGCGGCGGCATGCATGCGCGGACATTTACGCTGGACGCGCAGTCGGCGCTTCTCGTCGCCGCCAATCAGAACGCGGTGACCAAACCAGATGGGACGCGCGTCGAGGCGTCGCTGGCCGTGTTCCGTATCGCAGGCGACGGCAAGCTCGCGTTTCTGCGGAAGTACGATGTGCAGACAGGGCAGGGAAATGGGTTGATGTGGGCGGGGTTTCTAAGAGTCGAAAAATGAGTCAAATAGAGTCTGGGAGTCGATGGAGTCATGATGATGCGTGTCGCGTTGATGGTGCTTTGTCTGTTTGCGGTTACGATGCCGGGAATGGCACAAGATCGCATGCCGCCGATTCCCGCGGAGAAACAGACGCCCGAACAGCGGAAGGCCGCCGAGGCGTTCCGAGCCAACCGCAAGCAGGACGTCTTTGGCCCGTTCGTGCCGCTGCACCGCAGCCCTGAAGTGATGCTGCGCGCAATGGCGCTGGGCGATTTCCTCCGCTATCGCACGGTCTTCCCGGCGAAGCTGAACGAGTTCATCATCCTGATCACGTCACGCCACTTCACTCAGCAGTATGAGTGGTACGTGCACTATCCAATCGCGCTCAAGGAGGGCCTGAGCCGCGAGGTCGCCGACGCGATTGCCGACGGCCGGCGGCCGTCAACCATGTCTGCCGATGAGGAGATGATCCACGATTTCTGTACCGAGCTGCTGACCAACGACAGCGTCAGCGACCCGACCTACGCGCGAGCGGTCGCGCGCTTCGGCGAGCAGGGAACGATCGAGATGGTAGGGGTCGTCGGGTACTACACGTTTCAGTCGATGGTGCTGAACACCGCGCGAACGCCCGCGCCGCCGGGCGCGCCCGCGCTGAAACCCTTCCCGAAATAAGAAAGTCTTTAAGACAGGAGATCAGGAGACCAGGAGGAAATTCTTTTCAAAAAGAATTTCTCCTGATCTTCTAGTCTCCTGTTCTTGTTTGTTTTTCAGACGAGCTTACAGATCCAGCCGCTGCCCGCGTCGCAGTACCAGAGGTCGCCGTTGCGATCCATGTCGAGGCCGTGGGGGATGGGATCGTCCTTGCCGGTCTGGATTTTCGCCAGCACGGCGCCGTCCTTGGCGTCGATCTTGAAAATCGAGCGATCGTCCGAGTTGATGACCCACAGGGCGCCCTTATCGAGCGCGATGCCGTGGGTGCGCGGCGTGCTGCCTGGGCCGGGAATGCTGCGCACGATCTCACCCGTCTCGGGCTCCATGAGGAACACCTTGTTCGCCGCCGGCACGGCCATCCAGTACTTGCCGTCGATCCATTTCAGCCCGTGCGCGCCCGATGGCGTGTCGCCGCGCTCGAGGCTCATGCGGCCATAGAGACCAGCGCCAGGCGTGTTCCACTGCTTCAACGTTTTGCCGGTCTTCGGATCGACCTTCATGGTCTTTGGCGGATCCTGCGCGTTCTTGCCCTTTGTCGAGCCGATCCACAGCGCCCCGTTGCCGTAGGTGATGCCGCTCGCGTGCAGCGCTTCGGTCAGAATCTCGCGAATCACCGTGCCGTCTTCAGGCTTCACGAGAAACGCCTTGTTCGTCGGCTGGTCGAGCTGATCGAGCACCCATAGTCCTTCGGGCACGAACTGGAGATCGTTGGGCTGTGTCGATCCGGTCACCTTGAAAAGCTTCTGCACCCGTTTCGTAATCGTGGGCGCTTCCTGCGCGGCGTGCGCAAATCGCGACGCCGCCACTGCGCCGGCCACGCCCGTAATGAACACGCGCCGCGAGACTGCTCGATCCATAACGGCCTCCTGATTTCGTCGGCTTGTCACAGCTTGGATTTCCGGGCAGTATAGCTCTGAAATGACCCGAACGAGCGTTCTTGCGCTGTGTGTGTCTGCCGCGGTTCTCAGCGTCGCGGCCGGCTGTGCCAGGGAGGCCCCTCCGGCATCGAATCCACCAGCCGAGACGCCGAACACCGAAGCGCCGAAAGCCGAAGCGCCGGCCGATCCGTACACCGCCGAGGTGACGAAGTTTCGTCAGGATCGCGAAGCCAACCTCACGGGAAATGCAGGCTGGTTCACCATTGCCGGTCTCTGGTTCCTCACACAGCCTCACACCACGTTCGGTTCAGACCCGTTGAACGACATCGTTTTTCCCGCGAGCGCCCCGCCGCGTGCGGGCACGTTCGACGTGCGCGACGGCAAAGTGACCGTGACGGCGGCGCAAGGCGTGACCTTTCAGCTCGACGGCAAGCCGGTGACGACGATGCAGGTGAAGTCCGACGTCCCCGGTCCCGCCGACCGCCTGACGCTCGGAAAGGACTTGCAGTTCTGGGTACACAACAGCGGCGATCGACTGTCGATTCGCCTGCGCGATCAGAACAGCGAGCTGCGAAAAAACTTTGCCGGCTTGAGCTGGTTTCCGATCGATCCGGCGTATCGCGTCGAGGCCACCTATACGCCCTTCGGCAAGCCGAAGATCGTGGACGTCGCGAGCCTCGTCGGCGACAGCGACAAGACGCCGATTCCCGGGCTGGTGAAATTCAGTCTGAAGGGGCAGGAGTACGCGCTCGAGCCGTTCGCCGAGCCCGGCGACCCCCAGTTCTGGTTCGTGCTGCGCGACTTGACGAGTCAGAGCGAGACCTATCCCGCCGCGCGTTTTCTCTATTCGGACGCGCCGGTCAACGGCAAGATGATTCTCGACTTCAACAAAACCGTGAATCCTCCCTGCGCGTACAACCCATACACGACGTGCCCGCTGCCGACCGAGCAGAACAGACTCCGCACGCGCATCGAGGCGGGGGAGATGAAATATGAAAGTAAAAAGTAGAAAGTAAGAAGTAGAAAGTAGAAAGTGAAAAGTAGAAAGTGAAAAGTGAAAAGTAGAAAGGTGGGCTCAGATCGAGTTGTGTCGGGCGTTTGTTAGAGACGCTGTCAACATTGCGCAGATCTCCTTCGCTTCGGCCAGGAGCGCTTCGTCTGAGCCGATATCGCCGTCTCTCATGAATTCCAGCCACCCAACTGACTCGTCCGATTCCTCGGCTGCTATTCCGAGCTTGGCAATGAACTCTGGTCGCGAACGTCCTCGCTGTGATGCGCGGTAGTTCGACCAGGTGGAGGTTGCGGCTTTCAAGAACTGAACGCCGGGAACCTGCGCATCCGGGCTGTTCGGCAGTTTCCGATAGAATCTGAGCGCGGCAAGGGAGAATCGGTAGGCACGACCGACGAGTTCTGGTGGCTGCCTCATGCAACGATGGCGTGCATGAAGGACGCCATTGCGAGCGTTCTCGTTTTTCTCGACACGAGGCCAATCGCGAGGAGCGCGTCGCACTTTCTGCCCTCCCTTTCGACTTTTCACTTTTCACTTTCTACTTTCTACTTTCTACTTTCTGATTCCCCCACATCCATGCGCGAGCTACTGAACGCCTTCCTGATCCTGCTCGGTATCCTGTGCGCCGGCCTCGGCCTGAAGGGATTCCTGCTGCCGAGCGGATTCATCGATGGCGGTGTGACGGGTGTGTCGCTGCTGCTCGCCGGCGTCACCAGTTTTCCGCTCTCGTTCTGGCTTCCGGTGATCAACGTGCCGTTCGTGGTGCTCGGGTACCGGCACCTTGGCGCGGCCTTTGCCATCCGCAGCGCGCTGGCGATTTGCGCGCTCGCCGTCGTCCTCGCGTTCATGCAGTACCCGACGGTGACGCAGGATCGCCTGCTGGACGCGGTATTCGGCGGATTCTTTCTCGGCGCCGGCATTGGCCTCGCCGTGCGTGGCGGGGCGGTGCTCGATGGCACCGAGATCGCCGCACTTTTGATCAGCAAGCGCAGCACGGTGATGCGGGTTGGCGATTCCATCCTGGCGTTCAACGTCGTCCTGTTCGTCGTGGCGATGGCAGTGCTCGGGGTCGAGGCGGCGCTCTATTCCATCCTTACGTATCTGACCGCGGCGCGAACGCTCGACTTCGTGATCCACGGCATCGAGCAATACACCGCCATGACGATTGTCTCTGGCAAGAGCGCGGAGATTCGCGATGCCATCACCGGCATCCTTGGCCGCGGAGTGACCGTCTATCGCGGCCGGGGAGGGCTGACCAACGTCGAGCAGGACATCCTGTACTGCGTCGTCACGCGGCTCGAAATCGGCAAGATCAAGGCGATCGCTCGCGGCATCGACGCGTCGGCATTCATCGTGTCGCACGCGCTCTCGGACGTCGAAGGTGGGGTCGTCAAGAAGACGCCGCTCCACATGGATGAGAAAGGGCGCTAGATCCCGTACCGCTTTTCGATTCGCCGGTCGGGGATAAGCCACCACATGGCGACGCCCACGTAGATCGCCACTGCGATCCACGGATTGACGAACGCCAGACCTATCGCGATCGCGTAGAACACGACCGACAACTGACCTTTGCGATCGGCCCCAAAAGCGCGCGCAAGTCTCGAGTCGGGTCCACACTCGGCAATGAGCGCACGCGCGAGGATGTAGTAAGCGATGCCCGCACACATCAAGACGATGCCGTAGGCGGCGGTGGGAATTGGTTCGACGTGGTTCTGTCCCATCCATCCGGTGACGAACGGCACGAGCGACAGCCAGAACAGCAGGTGCAGATTTGCCCACAGCACCGTGCCGTTGATGCGATCGGCCGCGTGCAGCATATGGTGATGATTGTTCCAGTAGATGCCGACGAATACGAAGCTGAGCACGTAGGTGAGGAAGATCGGAACCAGCGGCCCGAGGGCGTCCCACGTCACTTCGTGTGGGACGTGGAGCTCGAGCACCATGATCGTGATGAGGATGGCGATAACGCCGTCGCTGAATGCCTCGAGACGAGTCTTTGTCATCACTGGATAAGGTATTAGAATCCGTGCACTCAAGCCAGCTTCACGCGTCCGGGCGCCGGGCGCGAAAAGGGGGAACACTCGTGATCGAGCGTGAGGTCGCCCAGCACGGTCGGGCCCAGGCCGTGACGGTTCCGGCTGGACGAACATTACTCGACATGAACGCCTACCAGTGGACGGTGTTGTTTGCCGCCTGGCTGGGATGGGGATTCGACATTTTTGACAGCTTGCTGTTCAACTACGTGGCGCCGAACGCCGTGCCCGTGCTGCTCGGTATCCCGCTTGGCACTCCGGCCGCGCGATCCGCGACCCTGCAGTGGACCGGGATCCTGACGTCGCTGCTGCTCGTCGGCTGGGCAGTCGGCGGGATCATTTTCGGCCGAATCGCCGATCGTCTGGGGCGCACGCGCACGCTGCTGCTGACGATGATGATGTACGCGGTCGGCACGGCGGCATGTGCGTTCGCGCCAAACATGGCGACGCTCGTATTTTTTCGCATCATCGCGTCGCTCGGCATCGGCGGCGAGTGGGCGGCGGGTGCGGCCATGGTTGCCGAGGTCGTTCCCGAACACCGCCGCGTCGAAGCGGGGGCGCTCCTGTACACCGCTGCGCCGGTTGGATTGTTCCTTGCGACCATCGTGACCTATCAAGTCCAGGGAGTCTATTTCGCCGGTAGCCCTGAAGTGGCGTGGCGGTATGTGTTTCTCTTCGGCCTGTTGCCTGCGGCCGTGGCGTTCATCGTGCGATTGTTCGTCAAGGAGCCCGAGCGATGGACGAACGCGGCCAGTCATGCCGCGCCTCCCCGAATCTCGGAGCTGTTCGCGCCGCAATATCGGGCGATCACCATGAGCGGGCTCCTGATGGCGGTGGTGGCGTTGATCACATGGTGGAGCTGCAACGCATTCATCTCGGTCGTGGCAACCGGCCTCGCGTCGGAAGCGGCAGCGGGACTTCCAGCGCGGCAGGCCACGGCGCTGGTAGAGAGCTGGAAGCAGATAGCTGGCAACTGGTTCAACATCGGCGGGCTAATCGGCACACTGCTCACGGTGCCGGCGTCGAAATACCTTGGGCGCCGGACGATGTTCGCGATCTATTTCCTGGCCTCCGGTCTGTCCGTGCTTGCCGCATTCGGCCTTCCGATGGAGCCTCGCGCGCGTTTGTTCATGTATTTTCCGATCGGCCTGTCGGTCTTCGGCGTCTTCGGGGCGTTTACCTACTATCTTCCGGAGCTCTATCCGACGCGCCTCCGTGGAACGGGCGCGGGTTTCTGCTACAACGCCGGCCGGCTGATTGCGGCGCCGGGTCCGTTCCTGGTAGGCGCGATCGCCTCGCGCGGCGCCGGCGCGCTGGGCGGCGCGGTCGAGGCGTTGTTCTATGTCGGCTTCGTCCCGTTTCTCGGACTGCTGGTCATGCCGTGGGTGATGGAAACCAAAGGGAAGGTGCTCGCTGATTAGCGCGAGCGGATCTATAGTTCACTAGTTCAGTAGCTAGAGGAGGTCACAAATGGATCGCCGCGAATTCGTTCGGCTTGCGGGCAGCGGAATTTCCGCCGGCGCGCTTGCTGAAACGCTCGTCTCCGCGCAGGTCGCGCGAACGCCGGCCGCTGCGGCAAAACCAGCCGCGTCGACGTCGAAGGTGAAGTTCAAGGTCGGAACGCAGCAGGGCGATTCCGACGCCATCCTGAAGGCGATGGCCGCATTCGGCTGCAACAACATCTGCGGCGAGATGCCGTCTGCGAAGCTCGACGAAAAATGGTCCGTCGAGGCGCTGATGAAGCTCCGCGAGCGCGTCGAGTCGTACGGCATTTCGCTCGACATGATGCCGATTACGATGACGTCGGCGTCGATCGATCGCGCGCAGATGCCCGCGATCATGCTGGGCCAGAGCCCGGAGCGCGACCGCAATATCGATGACATCTGCACCCAGATTCGCAACTGCGCCAAAGCCGGGATCTTTGCGGTGAAGTACAACTTCACGATCCTGGGTATTCCGCGCTCAGGGCGCGTCAAGGGACGGGGCCCGTCGACCTACAGCGAGTTCGTGCTGGCGAAAGACGAGAACAAGGACAAGCCGACCATCGCCGGCAACGTGAGTGCCGACGCCTATTGGGAGCGCATCACCTACTTCCTCGAACGTGTGGTGCCGGTTGCCGAGGAATACAAGGTCAAGATGGGTTGCCACCCGCAGGATCCCGGCGTGCCGAAGGGCTACCGCGGCATCGCCGAGGTGCCGCTCGCGACACCGGCCGGGTTGAAGCGGTTCGTGTCGATCAAAGAGAGCCCGTACCACGGCCTGAACTTCTGCCAGGGCACCGTGTCGGAGCAACTGGAGAAGCCGGGTGAGCAGATTCACGATGTGATCCGGAGCCTGAAGGGCAAGATCTTCAGCGTGCACTTCCGCAACATCGAAGGGGGCTACCTGAACTTCCGCGAGACCTTCATCGACAACGGCAGCGTCGACATGCTGAAGGCCGCGCGCACCTACAAGGAGATCGGCTACGACGGCATGCTCATGCCGGACCACGTGCCGACTGTCGACGGCGATCCCGATCACATGCAGGGCTTCGCCTTCGCCATCGGCTACATCAAAGCGATCATCGCGGCGGTGTCGGCGGAAGCGTAAGCAACGAAAAACGAAGAACGAAAAACGAAGAGCAACGGAGGGCGGGCCTGAAACATGGGCCCGCCCTTTATTTTGAAGCCGTGTCTCTGCGCCTTTGCGCCTCTGCGTCGAGACGAGAACAGCTGGCTCTATTCCTTTTTCGTTCTTCGTTTTTCGTTGTCGAGCGCTAACCGAACCACTTCCGCCAGGTGCAGCGCCTTGCGCCCGGTGGTCTGCCGAATCTGTTCCCGGCAGCTGAAGCCGTCCGAGACAATCAGCGCATCCGATGACGCCTTGCGCACGGCGGGAAGGAGCACGCGCTCG
>Ga0184625_10000129_pt1 | contig 21921 bp, 22 predicted proteins | sample PLM3_30_b1_FD_133151 | JGI IMG/M metagenome (GOLD analysis project Ga0184625, IMG submission 133151) | Groundwater sediment microbial communities from an aquifer in East River, Colorado, USA - PLM3_30_b1 | ecosystem: Environmental > Terrestrial > Soil > Riparian zone | place: USA: East River... | reverse complement strand
TGCCTGGCGAACAGCCAGTTGAACAGCGCCGTGCGCACGCCGCCGATGTGCAAGTAGCCGGTGGGACTAGGGGCGAAGCGAGTGCGGACGGTCATGGCGGTGGATCGGGTGGAGTGGATCTAACTTCTACGATTAGAAGCGGTGCAGCCAGCGCCGCCAAGTGCGGGCTGGCGCTACAAACACTGGGCCTGGGCTAGCAATTCACGGCTCGACCTCGACGACCTGGCCGGCCCGAAGCGTCGGCAGCAGGGCGAGCACTTGCGGCATGAGTGGGCTGGTGTCTTCGAGACGGTTGGAGACCGCGCGGAGCACGACGACCGCCAGATGCAAATTCGCCAGGTTCTGCTGGGCGGCCAGCGAGCCATCCATGGACAGCACGTCAAACCCCTGCTGCTCGGCCCGGGCCAGCAATTGCCCGTTTTTGATGCCGGCCCAGCCGATGCGCGGAACGCTCGCGCAGAAATGTCCGGGTAGAAATCGCTCCAGCCGCCAGTTCAAGTTCTCGTCGAGCAGGATCCTCATGATCAGGCATGAGCCAGAATCTCGTTCTCGACCAGCTCTAAGACGGCGACGACTTGCTCGCGTTTCACACTGGGAAAGCCATCGAGAAACACTTCAATGGAGTCGCCGCCCTTGAGATGATCGAACAAGCTTTCGACCGGAACGCGAGTGCCGACGAACACGGGCGTGCCGCCCATGATTTCCGGGTCGGAATGGACGATGCCCTTCAGATCGATCGCGCTCATGGCTACGTGGCTCCCACCACTCCAGTATAACACTCGGCGCGTGCCTTCGTGCTGCCGATGTCACGCCGCCCGCCGCTGGCTGCCTTGGCGGGCGAGCTTTTTCAGGCGGCGGCGTTCGGACTTGGAGAGTTTTTCGCCGCCGTAGTCGCTGGCGTCGTCGTCATCGTCGTCATCGCTATCGTACTGTGGCGAGGAAAGCGATGACTTGGCGATCGACGCTCCCGGTTTGGAGTTGTTGCTAGCGGCCGCGCCGAAGCGGGCTGGCTCGGTGGACTTGGCCGCGGCCGGCCTCTGCGCGGGCTTCTCGGCGGACTCTTCGCTGTCGCCGGGCTTATCGTCCTTGACGACCTTTAGTTTGGCCCGGCTCTTGGGCTTCGCGCGTTTGCGGTCGGGGTCGATATAGACCTTTAGCCGGCCCGTGGCGTCGAGATAGACGTGGCGGGCATACAGGCCGATCGACGCCGTCAGCGCCAGATGAGCGAGCATGGCTGCCGTTGATTCGGCTACCGACTGAGCCAGCGGCGTGCCAGCGATCAGCAGGCCCTGCTGCATCAGGCCGCCGCAAAGATAGAGCAGTCCGGCGATCAGCAGGCCGGCGAAGCTCGGCAGCGAGGGCCAGACTTCGATCGCCAGCCGAATGCCGAGCGTGCCCAGCACCAGGCCGTAAATCGCCAGCCAGGTCATTGTCGCCGTCGCGGCGAGCGAGGCAGATGCCGCCGGCCGGCCGGCAGCCATGGTGATCGCCAGGCCCAGGGCGTCGTGCAATCCGGTCGCGGCATCGAGGCTGAGCCAGGCCAGCGCGGCCGTGGTCCACAGCCAGACGCGATAACGCCCGCGATAGTCGTCCACGCGGTGAGCGCGGATGGCGAAAGTAATCAGCCCGCCGATCGTTGCGAGCAACAGCAGCAGCGACGAATACCAGGCGGCCAGGCTGCCGCGGGCCGAGACATCGAGCGCGGCAAGCTGCCCGGCGCCGCGCGGCAGTATCCAGCCGGCCGCGTGAATGTGAATCGCTTCGATCGCGGCAATTCCGGTCAGTCCCAGCAGGATCAGCGCCGCGACATAGAGCGGCCGGATCGGCAGAAAATCGACCACCCGCGGCTGCCGCTCGGCTAGGACCGCGGGGCTATACGCGCGGACGGGGCCCTTGGCCGCACCGGCGCTCGCGGGAGCGGCGTCGGGGCTGTCTTCTGAGGGCGGCGTCGCGATCTCATCCATGAGAACGCGCCTCCGCCGCTCGTCGAGCTGGCCGCTGCGTCGAAAATCCATTTTCTTCGCTGGGGGCGGGCGAGGGAGCCGGCGCTCGGGAGGGCGAACCGGCCTTGATTCCCTTCGGCACGCCGCGCGGGCAATCTGCACTCGGCGGAGCTGGCCCGGATTCCGGGGAAGCCCTGCGCGAAACTTTAACGGCTGGCGAAATTGCCCGGTCAGCACAGGCCACCGGCCGCTATCGGCGGGCCGCCAGCCACCGCGTACACCGCTCGGACAGCTCATCGAGCTTCAGCCGAAACGTGTCTTCCAGGGCCGCCAGCTGGTCCTCGCCAGCGGCCAGCTTGCGGGCGAAGTCGATGAACTTGGCGGACTCCGCCTCGAGGAGAAACGCGACCATGCCGAGCGTTTGCACGTAGTCGTTGGGCTCCCAGTCGCGCAGCTCGCGGCGGATCACATTATCCCACGGCCGCAGGTCGCCGGCGAGCGCCAAGCGACGGGCTTCGGCTATCCAGTCACCGACGGGCGGCCGGCGGCTCGAGTCGTAAATGGTGTACCAGCGGTTGGCCTTGTGAACGGCGTGGTCGCCGTACTCGGCAAAGCCCTCGGCCAGCCAGGTCGGGGCCAGGTGCTTCGTCGCTGCGCTGATCTGCCGGCGGGCGGCGAGGAACACCGGCCCATGAGTGACCGGCCGTTGCCGCGAAGTCTGCGGCGTTTCATACAGGTGCGGCGTGACGAAGTGATCGTAGCTGTTGTAATCGCGAGCCAAATACCAGCCCTCGCCGAGCGGCTGCGAAGTGTACAGCCCTTCCATCACTTTGCGGAATTGCTCCCAGGCCGGCTTCTCCCACAGCAGCACTTGCTCGTATTTTCCCAGGCGCGTCGGCGTCAGCGCCAGCGAGCCGGCGACTCGCTTGAGGTGCAGCGTCAGCGTTTCCAGCGCCTGGCCGACTTGCCTGGCTTGGGCCGTCGTAAACTGCGTGTGCAGGGCGGCGTGCCGCGTCATGACGAGAGTCAACTTGCCGCCCAAGCGTTCTTTCCACTGGGCGTGCTGCTCGTGAGCAGCCGCGAACCGGTCCTTCCATGCCGCAACCAGCGCGGCGGGCTCGCCGCCCACGCCGCACTGCGGACAAGCCTGCTCGCCGACGGCCGACTCGGGCTTGGGTGCCGGCGTCCCCTCCACCCACACGAACGGCTTCGCCTCGAGCAGCGGGACCAGCCCCACGCCGTTGCACCGCGGGCATTCCTCGGCCGCTCGCGCCGCTGCCAGCGGCGCCTTGCCCTGCGCCACGGACAGTGACGACGCTGGCAGCGTCGTCAACGCGGCTGCGGCCAAGAACGACCGGCGGCTGACACGGCACAGCAGAAATGGACGTGTGGGTCGCATGGCGTAACAATCAGTCACCCGGATATTGTAGTGTGTGGATTGCGCCCATTCATTCTAGCTGTCGCCCTGCCATGCGCTTCGCCATCTGCAACGAGACCTTTCAGGACTGGCCCTTCGACAAAGCCTTTCGCTTTGCGGCCGAGTTGGGCTATACCGGCCTGGAGATCGCGCCGTTCACGATCAACGTGAATGCCTACGACATCACACCGGCCAAGCGGGCCGAGGTCCGCCAGCAGGCCGACGACGCCGGCCTGGAGATCATGGGCCTGCACTGGCTGCTAGCGAAGACGACCGGTTATTACTTAACGACGCCCGACGATGCCGTGCGGAAGAAGACGGCCGACTACATCGGCGAGTTGGCCCGGCTGTGCCGTGACTTGGCCGGCAACGTGATGGTGCTCGGCTCGCCGCAGCAGCGGAACCTAGTGCCGGGCGTTTCGGACGAGCAAGGCATGGAGTTGGCAGCCGACTGCCTGAAGCGGGCGATGCCGACGCTGGAACAGTGCCAGGTGACGCTGGCCGTGGAGCCGCTGGGTCCCAAGGACGGCAATTTTCTGCTCACCGCTGCCGCCGGGCGGCAACTGTGCGAAATGGTCGGCTCGCCGAACTGCCGCCTGCACTTGGACTGCAAGGCGATGGCCAGCGAGAGCAAACCGATTCCACAGTTGCTCCGCGAAAATGCCAGTTTGCTACAGCACTTTCACGCCAACGACCCGAATATGCGCGGTCCCGGCATGGGTGATCTGGACTTTCTGCCGATCTTTCAAACGCTAGCAGAGATCGATTACCGCGGCTGGGTTTCGGTCGAAGTTTTTGACTATGCCCCCGGTGTGGAGGCTTTGGCCCGCGAGAGCATCGAGTATATGGACGACTGCTTGGCGCAACTGGCTCCAGCTAGTTAGCCATAAGGCATTTATCGTCAATGCTTTGCGTCGCTCGCCCGGGCTTCGATTCACCAGGCGGCCACTTCTTTCAGACGAAACGGGTTTACTTCAAACAATTCTTGCGCCGCTTCGCATTTGCGTGCCAAAACCCGCACGGTCAGGAAATTTTGCGGGTAGCCGCCTAGAGAAGGTAGCGGCGTGATTCGCGGCGAACACCGCAGGGGGATGCAAGACCGCAACCTTTCTCAGCTTGGAAGTACAGACATGGCGAACAAGGCTCATGCGGCAGTCGTCCGTCGGCTCAACGAGCGATATGGCGACGGGTCCGATAACTCCAACGGCTTCGACGTACATATCGGTGAGTTGATAATCGAGGTCGAAACCTCGGCCACACTCCGCGACGGCTTTCAAAAGCTGCAATCGACCCACGGCAAGCGGTATATCGCCGTCACCAACCAGGAAGCCATCGACGACGCCGTCTCGCTGGTCAAAGAAACCGACATCGGCGTGATGAATCCCTGGGGCGACATCGTTCGCGACGCCACGCCGCATTAACCAAAGTTAGCCCTCACACTCCGCGTGAGGAGCCCTGGGGCACGTCACGCCGACCCACTCCGTGGGTGCCCCGGTGACGGCTACCAAATAAGGAACGACGAGCAGTTCAGACGATTTGCCTTGAGCCTCGTTTTCGGCGACAATTGCGGTTGCTCTTGGGGACCGGTTGTTGGAATTCGAGGTGCCCTATGCTCCGCTCGTCGCGCCGTCAGTGGTTGCAAGCTGCTTCGCTCAGTCTGGCAGGAGTCAGTGCCAGCGGTTGGTTTCCGCTGCTGGCCAATGAATTGGCCGCCGATCCCAAGCGGCGGCGGCATTGCATCTTGCTGTGGATGACCGGCGGGCCGTCGCAGACCGATACGTTCGACATGAAGCCGGGGCACGCCAACGGCGGCGAGTTCAAGGAAGTTGCCACCAAAGCGCCGGGCCTGCGATTCAGCGAACACCTGCCGAAGCTCGGGCAAATGGCCGATCGATTGGCGGTCGTCCGCAGCCTCAGCACCAAAGAGGGCGATCATGGTCGCGGGACCTATGTCGTCCGTACGGGCCAGAAGCCGCAGGGACCGGTGCAGTATCCGGCGATTGGCTCGTCGCTCTCCAAAGCACTCGGCCGCGCCGACGACGCAGTGCCGCACTACGTCAGCGTCTCGCCCTACCGCGCGTTCAACCAGGCGGCGTACTCGCCGGGCTTCCTCGGCCCACGCTACGCCGCGCTCACCGTCGGGGCGACCGACGGGGCCCAGCAGGCGGCTGCGGCCGGCGGCTATGCCGAGCTGAAGGTCGATGATCTGATCCCCGGCGTGGAGAAGTCGCAATTCGCGGGCCGCGTCGATCTGTGGCGAGCCATGGAAGCGCGGTTCGTCGCCAACCACCGCGGCCCTGCGCCGGCCGCGCATCAAACCGTGTATGAACGGGCGCTCAAGCTGATGGATTCGTCGGCGGCCAAGGCGTTTGACCTGTCCGAAGAGCCGCCCGGCGTGCGCGACGCGTATGGTCGCGGCCGGTTTGGCCAGGGCTGCCTGATGGCCCGCCGCTTGATCGAGTCGGGCGTGTCGTTCGTCGAAGTGACGCTGGGCAGCGTGGCCGACAACACGTTCGGCTGGGACACGCATCAGAACAACTTCAACGCAGTGAAGGCGCTCAGCGGCGAGCTCGACAACGGCTGGGGCACGTTGATGAAGGAGCTCGATGAACGCGGCCTGTTGGAATCGACCACGATCCTCTGGATCGGCGAATTCGGCCGCACGCCGACGATCAACATGCAAGCCGGCCGCGATCACTTCCCGGCCGCCTGGAGTTGCGTCTTTGCCGGCGGCGGCATCAAGGGCGGGCAGGCCTTTGGCAAAACGAGCGACGGCGGCGAGGAGGTGAAGGAGGGCAAGGTCGATGTGCCCGAAATCCTTTCCACGCTCTGCGCCGCAGTCGGCGTCGATCCCGAGGAGAAGAACGTCTCGGAGCAAGGCCGGCCCATCAAGATCGCGGATGGGAAGCCGATCCGGGAAATCTTGGCCTAGCGGAGATCGAACAGAAGGGTCGTGTCGGACACATCCGAGATGTAACCCCATGCGATACCGCGTCCGCACGCTGCTGCTGGTGATGGTCGCCGCCGCCATTTTCTTTGGCGGTTACCGCCTGGGTTGGCAGCATGGCCGCGATTCCCGCTTCGATGATCTGATTCGGCTTATCACTACGACGATAAGTCCGAACACCTGGAAAGAGGCAGAGGGCCCCGGTAGTTGGAATCTGGACGGGCAAGGCAAAGCGTCGGTTGACCCTAACGATCCTTTCGCCAGTCCGCAATCTCTGCCCGTCACGGATGATACCTTCGCAACGCCAAAATAGGTCCACTTAACCGAACACGACCAACAGAAGCAGATTTGAGCAGAAGGAAACGAAAGAAACGAAGGGGAGCAGATGCGACTGCGTCACGACTCTGATACGCTCTGGCCAACCTCGTTTATTGATTGGCTTGTCGTATTGATGCTGGTCGGATCACTCGCAGTACTATTCCTTCCAGCAATGGTTGCCTAATCTGTCTTCCCCCTTCGTTACCTTCGTTTCCTACTGTTCAACTCCCTGCCTTCTGTAGTTCGTTCCATGCAACTCCCCGGATCAGAGATTGTCGGCGCTCGCAGCCGGACGTTGGTCGGTCGGCTGCCGGCGGATCCGCTGCGGAAGTTGTGGACGCGGGCGGCGTCGGGAGTGGTCAAGCAAGGCTTCGTGTTGGAGTACCGCGACCTGGAGCCGCCCCGGACCGGCATTTTCGACGGGCTGCGGATCGTGATCGACCCCGACGTCGATTTCGAAATGCAGTGCTTCATCCTGCTGCACCTGTTCGGCCACTCGGTGCAGTGGATCGCGCCGTCGCTGGCCCACAAGTTGGAACCGGTGATGAACAACGGCGACAAGGCGGCGTTCATGAAGGCGATCAGGGCCTACGAGTACGAAGCCGCCGAGTTCGGCATGCGGCTCTTGCACGACTGCGGCGTGCGCGACCTCGACCAGTGGTACAGCGATTTCGTCGCGACGGATTGGCGGTACATTGAGCGGTACTACGACGAAGGCGCGATCCCGCCCTGGGACGAGTGCATCATCGCCGACGCGCCGCTCGTCAAACCGCAACCGATCCCGCCGCTGGCGCACAAGCCGGTGGAAGTGCGGTTTGCGTTTTGAGAGATGGGGGGAGAATGAACCGCGGATTTCGCGGATAGCGCGGATGAATGCAGGGAAATTACTTGGCCCTCGTTTCCAATATCCGCGGCATCCGCGAAATCCGCGGTTTTCTACACTTCCTCCGCGGCGAGATGCCAGCGATTCATTGACATCAGCGGCAGACAGGGCTATCAAGAATGCCGCTTGGCCGACGAATCACTTGTCAAGATTTACGATCGCTTTGCTGCGCGGCGTCGCTTGGGATTCTAGGCCGCGAGTGAGTCGCTTTTCGCAGAAAGGATGGGCTGGTCATGATTTTGGGCAAATTCTGGGCGGCGTTTCGGGCGCAGGTGAACAAGCTGGCTAACCTCTTTTGGACGGCTGACCCGATCGCGCAGATGCAGTACGAATACGACCAGGCGGTAGCTCAACTGACCGACGGCCGCAAGGGCCTGGAGCAATACCGGGCGCTAGTCGAGCGCGTCAGCCGGCAGGTGCAGACGGAAAAGAAACACGTCACCGACCTGGAGAGTAAGGTCAAGGCGTACCTGCAAGCCGGCGATCGTGAAACGGCGGCCAAATTTGCCCTGGAGATGCAGAAGGGCAAGAGCGAGCTGGCCGAGAACGAATCGCAGCTCAAGCTGCATGAGGACGCCTACAACAACAACATCACCAAGGTCAAGCACGCGACCGGCAAGCTCTCGAAGATTCGCGAGAAGATCGCTCGCTACGACGCCGAGCTGAAGATGAGCAAGGCCGAGGCCGAGGTGGCCAAGCTGGCCGAGAGTTTTAACTTCGACATCACCACCGACTTCGGCCAGATCGAGGCGGTGATCCAGGACAAGATCAGCCTCAACCGGGCCAAGGTCCGCGTCGCCGCCGACCTGTCGAGCGAGGGCATCGTCGATGTCCAGCGCGAACAGGCCGCCGAGAAAATCCTCGCCGACCAGGCCCTCAAGCAGTTCGAAGTCGAACTCGGCCTCGTCACGCCGGAAACGGCCGGCGTCAAGGACGAGGCGAAGGAGCTGGGCGCGACGAAGCAGACGGTGACGCAGTAAGCGCGCTGGACGGAGGGAAGGAGAGACAGAGGGACGGAGCGACAGAAGGTTCCTCCATCACTCCGTCTCTCCTTCGCTCCGTCCCTCCGTCCCGCCGCACGAAGTGAAGATGAACGAGCAAACAAAGCCCGCCGCCGCGCTCCCCGAATGGCATCCGGCGTGGAGCAGGGAGCTGGCGGAGCTGTATTATTCGGGCACGATCAACACGTTCGTGCTCTATGGCAACGTGCACGACCTGGTCCGCTCACGGAAGGACGGCAAAGCCGCGTTTATCAGCCTGCCCGACTTTCTGGCGACGCAGGTCTTTGGCGCGTGGGACATCACGCTCAGCTACGACCTGGGCCGCGGCCTAAGGGCGGTCGCCGGCGACGACGGGCCGCGGCTGGCCGGCATGATGCAATACGTCACAGGCGTCATCGGCGGCCCGCAAGGCTGGTCGCGCGATCCCGACAAGGCCCTCGATCTGGTCGAGCCGCTCCTGCAGCGGAACCTGCTGGAAGACAACGTCGCTCAGCGCAAGCGACTTGCGCTACTGTTCGAGCACGCCCAGTTCCTGCTACCTGCGGGCGACCTCAATTCGCAGGCCCGCTCGCAAGCCGCCCGGCTGGTGCGATTTTTGAGCTGGGCCGCCAATCCGTACATCAAACGCCTCAACATCGCCTTCTGCCTCGTCACGGAGAAGCTCTCGGAGCTGAGCGAACGGCTGACCAACAGTCCGCACGTCGCCAGCATCGAGATTCCGCTGCCCACGGCTGTGGAGCGGCGCGAGTTCATCGTCGCAGCCGCCGGCGAGAATCCGGCGGGCAAGCTGGGCACGATGACCGCCGAAGGGTTGGCCCAGAATGCAGCCGGCCTTTCGCTGGTGAATCTCAACGTACTCATGTCGCAGGGCGGGAGCCGGCCAATTGACCTCGCGCAGTTCCGCAAGCTGAAAAAGAACATGATCGAGCGGCAGTGCCAGGGCCTGGTCGAGTTCGTCGAGCCGCCGCACAAGCTCGATTTGCTCGTCGGGCAGCCGGCGGCGAAGGCCCGGCTGGAAGAAGACGCAGCCTGGATCGGCCAGGGCAAGCTGGAAATGGCCCCGATGGGCTATTTGCTCTGCGGCGCGGTCGGCACGGGCAAGACGTTCTTCGCCGAGTGCTACGCCGGCTCGATCGGCATTCCCTGCCTCAAGCTGCGGAATTTTCGCTCCAAATATGTCGGCGAGACCGAGGGCAACCTGGAGCAGGTGCTGACCGTGCTGCGGTCGCTCGGCCCGGTCGTGGTGATCGTCGATGAGGCCGACGCCTCGCTCGGCAACCGGCAATCGGACGGCGACTCGGGCACTTCGGGCCGCGTGTTCTCGATGATCGCCCAGCAGATGGGCGACACACGCTATCGCGGTCGGATCATCTGGATGCTGCTCACCTGCCGGCCGGATTTGCTCCCCATCGACCTCAAGCGGCAGGGGCGCTGCGAAGTCCACATCCCGCTCTTCGCCCCGCAAGATTCGGCCGAGATCGGCGTGATGCTGGCCGCGATGGCCAAGAAGAACAAGATCAAGCTGGCCGAGGGCGCGCTGCCGGAGGTTTCGCCCAGCCGCGAGCTGAGCGGCGCGGACCTGGAAAGCGTGCTGCTCGCCGCCCGCCGCAAGGCGCTCACCGCCGGCCGCGAGCTGGTCGAGCCTGGCGACTTGAATGCGGCGCTCGACGAGTTCATCCCATCCGCCCAGGGCCTCGAAAAAGAGCTGCAAGAGGTGGCCGCCGTGCTCGAATGCACCGAGCGCAGCTTCCTGCCGCCCAAATGGCGCGACCGCATCGCCAAACCCGGCTCGCGGGCAGCGCTACAAGAGCGAATGGTGGCGCTGAGACAGTTGGTGGAGGGCGAATGAGGTCCTTGGGAACGAGGCAGAGGCAATCCGCCCTCTCCCCACTCCCAACCGACAATGCCACAATAACCGGCCGCGAACAGCGAATTACGGAGAAAGAAACTTATGGCAACAGGCAAACAAAGCTGGCTCGACGACAAAGCGCAGGCGCCGCTCATCGACGGTTACGTCCAGAAGCTGACCACGTTCGTGGACGCGATGGCCGACGGCCGGATCGATGACAAGGAGCTGCAAGCGCAGGAGCAACGGCTGACGACGCTCATGAAGGAAGTCGAACCGGCGCTGAACGACGCTCAGCACGCGCAGGTCACGAAGCTGCTCTGCGAGCTGACCGCCTACAACGTTATGCAGACGTTGCACTCGCTCGACCAGGCCCGGCCGCACGCCACGTTCCGCGGCTAATCGCCCGCTGCAGTCTTGTAGCCGAATTCGCCAGAATTCGGTGAGCTTCCCAGTCGTCCGAACTCTGGCGAGTTCGGCTACCGAACAACACGAACATGGCCGGACAACCCAAAGCCCCGTTCTACTTCGCAGTGTTCTTCGTCGTCGCGGCGCTGGTCGCGTTCGCCGGCTGGCGGATGATTGGCAACCGAGGCCAGGGCGGGATCCGGCCGCCCAAGGTTGCCACCAATCCGACCAAGCCCAATGCCGGCACGCCGACGGCCATCAAGCCGGTGACGGGCACGGAGGAAGCGGCCGACGCCGGGGGCATTACGACCGTCAAGGAATTCACTCACAAGCCGTCGGAGCGGCTGCCGGCGGTCACGGGCGTCGCCGCCTACAACAAGCTGGAAAACAACACGGTCCGCTTCGCGCTCAACGTCTGGGCCGGCTGGGCGCCGATCATTTATGCCAACAACGGCTTCAAGGCCGGCAAGGTCTGGAAGACGTCCGATGGTCAGGACTTCCGCGTCGATCTGGTGTTGATCGATGACCCGATCCAGATGCGCGAAAGCTACGCCACCGGCAACGTGCATATCGGCTGGGCCACGCTCGACATGCTGCCCTTATTCGTGGACGGCTTTGTTGACACCACAGGCAAACCCAAAGACAGCCGGATCATGCCCCGCGTCTATCAGCAGGTGGACTGGTCCAACGGCGGCGACGGCATCGTCGTTCGCGACACGATCAAGACCGTGGCCGACCTGCGGGGCAAGACGATCGCCCTGGCCGAGAATTCGCCGTCGCATTACTTCCTGCTGAACATGCTCGTCTCCGGCGGCCTGCAGCCCTCGGAGGTGAAGCAGTTCGGCACGACCACCGCGTTCGAAGCGGCCGTCGCGTTCAACACCAGGAAAGACATCTCGGCCGCGGTCTCGTGGGCCCCGGATATCTACAAGCTCTCGGAAGTGAAGGGCAACCGGATGCTCGTCAGCACGGCGACCGCGAACAAGCTGATCGCCGACGTCTGGTTCGCCCGCGCCGACTTCGCCCAGGACCACCCCGGCATCTGCGAGGGATTGGTCCGCGGCATCTTCGACGCGATGGCCGATCTCAAGCAGGACGCCAATAAGCAGAAAGTCGCCGAGTTGATGGCCACGGGCTACGGGCTGCAGCCGGCGGACGCCCTGGGCATGTTGGGCGACGCCCACAGCACCAACTGGGGCGAGAATTATCAGTTCTTCGTCAACCAGAACAACCCGACGAATTTCGCCCGCGTCTGGAACCAGGCTTATTACCTGTATCGCTCCGTGCGGCTGCTCAGCAACCCGCAGGTGCCGTTCGACCAGGTGATGGATTATTCGATTGTGCAGAAGCTGGGCAGCGAGGAGAAGTACCGCTCGCAGAAGGACGAGTACGGTGTCCAGTTCGCCCCGAAGCCGACGACCGAGGTCCGCGGGGCGGAGGAGATCCTGACCAACACCGTCGTGATCCACTTCTATCCCAATAGCTGGGAGATCTTCAAAAAGGTGACCAAGGACCAGGACGGCAAGACGCTGGAGGTCGAATACGACCCCAAGGCCAAGTACGTGATCGACGAAATCGGCAAGTTGGCGGGCCAGTTCGGTAACGCCCGAATCATCATCGAAGGCCACAGCGACAGCTCGATGAAGGGCAAGATTCCGGCGGAAATGGTGAAGGACCTGTCGCTCAACCGGGCCAACGCGGTGAAGGAAGAGGTCATCAAGAAGTTCAACTTCGACCCCAACAAGTTCAACGTCGAAGGCTTTGGCTGGGACCGCCCCGCGGACCCCGCCGACCCGCAAAACCAGGCCCAGAACCGCCGCGTCGAGGTCAAGGTCTTCACGGCTGAGGCGGGCTAACTTGGCCAGATTCTTGACGCAAAGGCGCAAAGGCGCGGAGACGCAAAAAGGCAGCGAAAGAACATATGAGACCCTCTCCATCTCTTTTGATCTCTCTGCGTCTTTGCGCCTTTGCGCCCTTGCGTTAAATGCCCGACTCCGCCAGCAAGTCAGCGCCTTCTCCGCCGCCAGCGAGAACCATCTCCCGAAGTTGGCTGGGCGAATGGTTCACGCTCCGCAAGGAAGGGCCGCTGTGGGAGTCGGTGGCGCTGGGCGCGGGCTGCGTGCTGCTCTTGTTCGCCGCCTGGTGGTTGCTCACCCGGGGAGAGCCGGCCGAGAAGCGCCTGATCGGTCCGCTCACGCTGCCCAGCCCGCGCGAGACGCTCGACCCGCGCAACGACCTGTGGCCTCCGCCCGGGGCGGACCTGACGCAGTGGAAGCCCGACCACAAGCGGTTCTGGAGCGAGCGCAAGGACCTGGCCATCAACACGCTGGTGACGCTCCGCCGCGTCGGGCTGGGGTTTTTGTTGGCGATCGCGATTGGCGTGCCGCTCGGAATCGTCGCCGGCTGCTATCCGCGGTTCAATTCGTTTTTGATGCCGGTCGTCATCTTCGGACGCAATATTCCGTTGGCGGCGGTGCTGCCGTTGCTCCTGTTCCTCTTCCAGTACGGCGAGCAGCGGAAGATCATGTTCATCTTCGTGGCCTGCGTGGCGTTCGTGATCGCCGATACGGCTCAGGCCATCCGCGACGTAGCCACCCGCTACGTCGATACGGCTTACACGCTGGGCGCCAACGGGTGGCAGACAGTGATCAAGGTCCTCGTGCCGCTGGCGATGCCGGCCGTGTTCAGCTCGTTCCGCGTGCTCTTCGGCCTGGCCTTCGGCTACATCATGCTGGCCGAGTCGATGAAGGAATCCGACGATTTGGGTGGCCTGGGATTCCAGATCAACACTTTCCAAAGGCGCGGCCCGCGGGAATTCATCTATCTCATCATCTTGATCATTCCGCTCGTCGCCCTCGCGGTCGATCAGGTCCTGTTCTGGGTTCAACGGCAACTCTTCCCGCACGTCTATGGCGGCCCCGGCTGGCTGAACAAGCTGGTCCGCCTCTCGCTGCACGGCTGGGACGATCTGAAGCGCGTCTTCTTCCAGATCGGTCCCGCGGAGCCGGCCGCTAAGTCAACCAAAGAAGGAGGGACGGAGGGACGGAGCGAAGGAGAGACAAAACAGGACCTCACTCCTTCACTCCCTCCCTCCGTCCCTCCGTCGAAATAGCACGTGACCGCTCCAATCTCGACATCGACGAACGCGCCCGCTCAGCCCGTCGGCATGGGCGAAGTGCTCGACCATGTGCGGCAGCCGCAAGAGATCGCGCGGCCGGCGGTCGTGTCGTTTCGCGACGTGACGAAGACCTACAACGCCGGAACAGCCGCTGCGTTTACGGCGATCGAGGGCGTGACGTTCGTGGTCGAGGACTTGCCCGACAAGGGCGAGTTTGTCGCCATCCTCGGATCCAGCGGCTGCGGCAAGAGCACGATCTTGCGGCTGATCGCCGGGCTGGAGCCGCAACATCCGGCGACCAGCGGCGAAGTGCTGGTATTGGGGCAGCCCGTCCGCGGCCCCGGCGCGGACCGGGGCATGGTCTTTCAGGACTACACGAGCTTCGATCACCGCACGGTGCTGGAAAACGTCACGTTCGGTCTGGAGTGCCAGGGCGTGCCGCGGAAGGAGCGGTTCGAACTGGGCCGGCAGTGGATCGAGAAAATGGGCCTGAACGTGGCCAGCGACCAGGACAAGTTCCCGCACGAGCTGTCGGGCGGCATGCGGCAGCGGGTGGCCATCGCCCGCACGCTGATCCTACACCCGCGGATCATTTTGATGGACGAGCCGTTCGGCGCCCTGGACCCCAACACCCGCTGCAATATGCAAAACCTGCTGGTGAAACTCTGGAAAGAGGTCCAGGCCACGGTGTTCTTCATCACCCACTCGATCGAAGAAGCCGTGTTCCTCGGCGACCGCGTCTATCTGATGGGCAATTCGCCGGGCACGATCCTGGAAGAACTGAAAATCGAGCCACCCGACCGCCCGGCCCAGGAGATGCTCGCCGTGCCTCGTTTTTTGGAGACGGTCCACTATATTCGAGATAAGATCACACAGTTGGAGGTCAAAGCACCAATGACCAAGCACCAATGACCAAACCGAGCCGTTTGGTCATTGGTGCTTGGTCATTGGGATTTCCGCCACGCCGGCAGTGCGTGGCCATTACGATAGATAGTGTGCGTGGCGGCCATGGGTCTCGGCAAATACATCAAGGTCGCGTTCCTCAACCGCTGGAACCTGCTGGCGTTTGCCGGCGGGATGGCGGCGGCGGGCATTTCAGGACCGGGCTTCTTGGTCGTCGCGCCGCTGGTGCTGGCGGCCGAAGTGGCTTACCTGGGACTGTTGGGCACGCACCCCAAGTTTCAAAAATACGTCGATCGAATCTTGTCGGCGGGCGATCACCAGGAGAAGTCAGAGGCTTCGCAGCAAACGCTGAAGGAAATCCTTCGCTCGCTGCCGGGCGCGGCCCTCTCGCGATTCGAGAAGCTGCGGGCCCAGTGCCTCGACCTGCGGCAGATCGCCGCCGACCTGGCCCAGTCGCGCGAAAACGTCGGCGCTCCGCTGGAATCCATGCAGCTCGCCAGCTTCGACAAGCTGTTGTGGATGTTCCTGCGGCTGCTATTCACCGAGTACTCGCTGACAAAATTCCTGGAGCGGACCAATCCCAAGCCGATTCAGGCGGAGATCGAACTGGTGCAGCAGCGGCTGAAAAAGGCCGAGAGCGACCAGACCGCGCACGGCGAAAAGATGCGCCGCGCGCTGCAGGACAACCTGCAAACCTCACAGGACCGGCTGGCCAACTATCAAAAGGCCAAGGCCAACCACGAGCTGGTTCAGCTGGAGCTCGACCGCCTGGAGAACAAAATCAAGTCGCTGGCCGAGCTGTCGGTCAATCGCCAGGAGCCCGACTTCATCTCCGCCCAGGTCGATGCCGTCGCCGGCAGCATGCTCGAAACCGAGAAGACGATGAACGAGCTGCAATTCGTCACCGGCCTGGCCCCGCAAGACGAAGCCGTCCCCGACCTGGTGCAGAACCCGCAAGTGATGATCCTGCGGTAGGGGCAGGGGAGTTGTTCCAGTTCCGTCATGCCCACCTACCTGGAAGCGCTGACTCTTCGCCTGGCTGCGGGCATCGCTGCGCTCTCCGAGGATTTTCGATCGGTCCAGAGCCAGTATGTACTTTCGGCCCAGCGTGAGGACGGCGGCTTTGCGGGGCGCGAAGGCGGCAGCGACTTGTATTACACGGGCTTCGCACTGCGGTCGCTGGCGATGCTCGGCGAATTGTACGGTTCGCCGGCCGAGCGGGCCGCGGCCTATCTTACCTCGCGGCTGAGCGGCCAGGAGTCGATCGTCGATTTCCTGTCGCTCGTGTATGGCGCGTCGCTGCTGCAATCGGCGGCCGGGATCGACATTTTTGCCAAGGCCGACGTCAACTGGCGCGATGCGGTCGCGGCGGCGCTCGATCGCTTGCGGCGGAGCGACGGCGGCTATGCCAAAGGGGCCGAAGGGGCCGCCAGCAGCACGTACCATACGTTTCTCGTGCTGCTTTGCCTGCAATTGATCGACCGGCAGCCGGCGGAGCCGCAAGCGATCGTCGCGTTTCTCCGTTCGCAAACGTGCGAGGAGGGCGGCTTTCGCGAGATTCGGGCCAGCAAGCGGGCGGGGACAAATCCGACGGCAGCCGCGATCGGGGCGCTGCGGATTCTGAGCGGCGTCGATGAGACGACGCGGCTGGACACGATTGACTTCCTCGCGGAAATGCAGATGGACGAAGGCGGCCTGCGGGCCAACACGCGGATTCCGATCGCGGACCTGCTCAGCACGTTCACCGGCCTGCTCACGCTGCAGGACCTCGGCGGAGCGAACGAAATCGACCTGGCCGCCGTCCAGCGGTACGCCCGCTCGCTCGCCCGTGAAGAGGGCGGCTTCCGCGGGGCGGAGTGGGATCCGGCCCATGACCTCGAGTACACGTTCTACGGCCTGGGCGCGCTGGGCTTGTTGACTCAGTAGGCCGTAGGACGGCCCTTCCGGGCCGTCTTGGGCGGCCCAGTAGGGCCACCCTACGCAACGATTGTTGACCTATTCGATGGTTCTCCGGCCCTCGGTCTTCCACCATTCGACGGCCCGCTTCGCCTGTTCCTTGTACAAGGCCTCGTTCGCCAGGCCGGCGACGTTCCAGCGCTGGCCCGTCGCGGTTTCAAAGCCGGACACGGCCTGGTAGAGATGCTCGGCCTTGCGGCGGTCTTCCAGTCCCGCGGCCAGAAAGCCGGCCAGCGCCTCGCAGGCGTCGCGGCTCTTGTATTCGCCCAGCACGTCGAACACGAACGGCAGCGATTGCGGCGGATCGAGGGCGTCGATCGCCTGCTTGAGCTTGGGCACGGCTTGCGGCGGCAGCGGGCCCTTGAGGGCGCAGATCGCCGCCGTGCGGACCTCGGCATTAGGCTCGTCGAGCAGCTTGACGAGCAACGCCCCGGCCGCGCGGTCGCCCTCGGCGTAGCGGAGGGCCAGCGTGGCGACCATCCGCCGCTCCAGGTTGCGGTCATTGGCGGCCACGTCCATCAGCACGTTGGTCTTCAGCTTCTCGCCGGCCCGGAAGAGGGCCATCACACAGGTCAGCCGCGTGCCAGCTGTTTGGTTCGCGTCGTCGGCAATTTCGTCCAGCCCGTCCAGCTCGCCGTTCTTGCGGAGGGCGGCCAGCAGCTCGACCGAGGCATAGGCCGGCCGCGAGGTATCACGGGCAGGCCGCTCCTTGGCATCCTGCCGGTAGCCGGCGGGGGCGAGCATGGCCGGCGCCATCTTGGGGTGCAGCTCCTCCAGCCGCCAATCGGGCGCGTCGGAACCCTCGTGCATGACGTGGTAGTAGAGCAAGTGGTAAATCGCGTAGGACGTGGGCCGCTCTTTCCATTCGTCGGGATCGGTCGAGCTGCCCTTCATCGACCAGGCGGCCCGCCTGAGAATCCGGGAAGTAAGCACATCGACCTGCTCCGGCGTCCAGTCGGCCATGTTCGTGCTGATCTTGTCCTGCTGCGGGTCCCACCATTCGGCGACGAGCTTTTCCACCGCTGTGAGCACGGGCGTTTTTCGGTCAGGCCCGGTTCGATAGGGGCTGGGAATGTCCTTGCCGGTGAGGATCGTCAGCGTCTCGGCGTATTCGGGCACCGAGACGTGGCTGGAGCCGCGGCCGGTGTGCCGCACCATGTAAGCCAGGAGCAGCGGGATGCCCGCTTTGGGCCGCGTTTCGCGGAGGATCTTGGTCGCGGCCGAATAGTTCGTCCAGCGGCCGCTCGAATCGGTTTCCAGCAACAACTGAGCCGCCCGGCGAACCTCGGCGGCCTGCGGCTCCTTGGCTACGAGCCGCTCGAAGTCGGCGTCGAGTTTCGCCAGCAACTTTTCCTCGGTGGTCTGACCGAGGGAAATCACGGCCCACAAGATGGCAGTTGCCATGACGAGTTCTCCACATTGACGCGTAGCTGAGTTCGCCAGAATTCGGCCGAGTTCACCGCATTCTGGCGAATGCGGCTACATTTAACGATTCTGCGTATTCCACCAGGCGGTCCAGCGCTCGGGATCGTTGCCGAGCTTTTGATCGGTCAGCTTTTCCAGGGCTTGCTGGGCCTGGTTCTCGAAATCCTTGTCGCGCAGCCGCTCGATGAGAACGGGGACGGCCTTCTTGTCGCCCAACGCCCCGAGGGCATAGCAAGCCAGATGGCCCGGCGCCATGGGCAGGCAGCCTTGCTGCGCTCCCTTATCCGTCGTCAGGGCCACGATCTGGTCATAAGCTTCCGAGGCCTTCATCTCACCCAGCGCCGCGACGGCGATGCACCGCACGTAGGGCGAGGGGTCCTTGAGCGTTTCGCGCAAGAGCGGAATCGCCTTGGGGTCTTTGAGAATCCGCAACGCGACGACGACGTTGTCGCGATCGCGGCCGGCTGTCTTGGGGAAGGCCTCGATCATCACGCTCGCACCGCTCTTGTCGCCCAGCTTGTCCAGCGTCAGCGCGGCACGGCGGCGGATTTCCACTTCCTTGTGCTTGAGAAACTCTCGCAGCCGCTCGACTTCCTTGCCTTTCTCCGGCTTGGGCAGCGCCGACACGGCGCCCGCGAGCTGGTCCGTGAACACAATGGCGTCCAGGTTGACAAACGTTTCCCAATCCAAGGGCCTGGCCACAAACTGTATCTGCGCCGCCGACTCGGCAGCGCTGGTGGCAACCGCAATGGCCGCCAGGAGGGAGAGTGCTCGATTCATGGCGCTGCCTGAGAAAACAGGTTGAGTCCCGACGCCAATGAGACGACCCACAGCCGCGGGTGGTTCTCGCCAGCGATTGTACCACCGTCGGCGGGCCGTCCAGCGGGCGTTACGGCCGCGTTACCAGTCCGTGGGGCAGGTTGCCAGGGCGGTCGATGAACAAGTAAAATGGCGTCTCCCGCCCATTTTCTCCGTCCAGGAGCCCGCCATGACGACTGCCGCCAATGACTCATCGCGACGTGAATTCTTGAGAGCTTCCTCGGCTGCCGCCGCCGGCGCGGGACTGGCCGCCACGTTCGGCGCACTTCCCCGAGTGCACGCCCAAGGCAGCGGGGCGATCAACGTGGCGCTGATCGGCTGCGGCGGGCGCGGCACGCAAGCGGCCAAGAACGCAATGCAGGCCGACCCGGACAACCGGTTGACGGTGATGGCCGACATGTTTCCGGATCAGCTCGAGCGCTCGCGCCGCGGACTGACGGGGCAGCTCGGCCAGCAGATGCGGGTCACCGACGACACGGCGTTCACCGGCATCGACGCCTACAAGCGGGTGATGGAGAGCGACGTCAAGGTCGTCCTGCTCACCACGCCGCCGCACTTCCGCCCGCTGCACCTGAAGGCGGCCATCGACGCCGGCAAGCACGTGTTTTGCGAGAAGCCGGTGGCCGTCGATGGGCCGGGCGTGCGCAGCGTGCTAGAGACGACCGAGAAGGCGCGGGCCAAGAACCTGGCGATCGTCTCGGGGCTTTGCTGGCGGTACGACTCGGCCGTTCGCGAGACGGTCAAGCGGATTCAGGAAGGGGCGATCGGCGACATCGTCGCGATCCAGGAAAACTACCTCACCGACACGCTCTGGCACCGCGGCCGCAAGCCCGAGTGGAGCGAGATGGAATATCAGCTCCGCAACTGGCTGTATTTCACGTGGCTGTCGGGCGACCACAATGTCGAGCAGCACATCCACAGCCTGGACAAGGCGATGTGGCTGATGGGCGACAAGCCGCCGGTGGCCGCGACCGGCCTCGGCGGGCGGCAAGTCCGCACCGGCGAGGAATATGGCAACATCTTCGACCACCACGCGGTGATCTACGAATGGGCCAATGGCGTCCGCGTGTATTCGTTCACGCGGCAGATGCACGAGTGCTTCATGCAGACCGACGATATTATCCTGGGCACGAAGGGCCAGGCCCTGATCCTGAAGAACGAGATCACCGGCGAGAATCCGTGGAAGTATCCGCGGGCCAAGAAGGACGCCGACAAGGGCATGTACGACATCGAGCACGACGAGCTGTTTGCCTCGATCAAGGCCGGCAAGCCGCTCAACAACGGCGTGTATATGTCGTACAGCACGATGCTGGCGATCCTCGGCCGCATGGCCACCTACACCGGCCAGCGGATCACCTGGGAAGATGCGATCAACTCCAAGCTCGACCTCACGCCCAAGTCCTATGCGATGGGCCCCGTCGAGCTGCCGCCCGACGTCCTCAAGGTGGCGTTGCCGGGCGTCACGAAGCTCGCGTAGCGAGCTGAAATTCAAAGAACCAAAGAACTGAAGAACCAAAGAACTGAAGAACCGAAGAACCAAAGAACCAAAGAACAGATCATGAATCGCGCTGCTTTCCTATTTGGTTCTTTGGTTCTTTGGTTCTTGGGATTTCTGTTCCTCGGCTGCGGCAGCGGCGGGCGCGTGCCCATTCGGGGCAAGGTGAAGTTCAAGGACGGCAGCGACGTGAGCGTGCTGGCCGGCTATACCGTCACGTTCGAGAACGAGAAGGAGAGTGGTTTCGGCGAGATTCAGAAGGACGGCACATTTCAGATTGCCACGGAAAAGGCCAACGACGGCGTCGCTCCGGGCACCCACAAAATCGTCGTGACCCAGCCCCTGCCGGTCGATCCCGACAAGCCCCGGCCCAAGTCGGCCATTCCCGCGAAATACGCCGATTTCGGGTCGAGCGGCCTGACGCGGGACATCGCTCCGGGCAAGGGCGACGTCGAATTGGAGCTGGAACGAGCCCCTTAGCCGCGAACTGGCCCGCCGCAATCCGCGTAGTAGCCGCATGTCAATGCAGTACCTGCTCCCCTGTGCCTGCGGACAAAAGCTCCGCGTCGCCCCTGCCCAGGCCGGCGGACAGGTGAGCTGCGGCTGCGGGCAGAGCCTGACGGTGCCGACGCTCCGCGGACTCAAGGCCCTGGAGCCGGCCCCGGACAAACCGCTGTCGCCCACGGCTCCCGGCTGGAGCGCGATTCACGGCCTGGTGTTCTCGCTGTCGCTGGTCGTGGCCGCGGCGGGCCTGGTCACAGCCGCGTATTACTTGTGGCTGTACAGCGCGGTCCAGCAGCACACAGTTGACTACACCGAGCAATGGATCGCGGAGAGCGCGCCGGTCGATACGCTGACTCCCGTCCAAGCGCTCCAGGTCTGGAAGGACAATGTCGAGTCGGGCCTTCATCAGGAGCTCACGCCGTCTTGGGTCGCTGCCCGCGCCGCCGCGGCCCACTATTTGTTTTGGGTCAAGGTCGGCGGCTGCCTGCTGGCCGGCGGCCTGTTGCCCGCGATCGCCACGCTCTATATCGGCCGCGGCCGGAAGAACTGAGCCGCATCGCGTCAGTGGGCTGCTATTTGACGCCGGCTTTGGTCAGAAGCTGCTTCACTTCCTCGGTTTTGGGCAGCTTGTCGGCAATCGCCTGGGCGGCGGCGGCGGCATCGTCTTTGACCGCGGGGTTCTGCGCGGCCTGGGCGGCCAGCTTGAGCATTTCCAGGTTGGGATACTGCTTGAGCACTTGGATCACGAGCTTCTGCTCCGGAGGTTGCTTGGCGGCTTCCAGAGCGTTTTTGCACATCTGGATGCGCTGCGGCTCCTCCATCGTCATCTGCCGGGCGATGCGGATGTAGCCGCGGAGGGCACGGGTCTGATAATTGCCGCCGCTCTTGGCCAGGTCCAGCAATACCGGGGCGGCGTCGGTGGTCGTCCATTCGCCGAG
>Ga0184625_10000128_pt1 | contig 22061 bp, 25 predicted proteins | sample PLM3_30_b1_FD_133151 | JGI IMG/M metagenome (GOLD analysis project Ga0184625, IMG submission 133151) | Groundwater sediment microbial communities from an aquifer in East River, Colorado, USA - PLM3_30_b1 | ecosystem: Environmental > Terrestrial > Soil > Riparian zone | place: USA: East River... | reverse complement strand
TTCATCTGCCCTATTGTCTATATAATATGACGCTTTCCCACGCCCTTCATGCAACGGACCAGGCCAGGAAGCTATCAATGCCATATTAAGTCCATCTAGTTTAACTTTAGTTCCATAACTACCTGTTATTATATGATATCCGGCAATTCCTTCGCAATTACCATGAGTGGGATTTGCATTAAACTGACAGGGACATCCCCAGTCACAATTACACGCATCTAGAAAATATGCATGAACTTTCCAACTTAGTTTTTTTTGTTGTTGTTGTGCTTTAGGGTTCAATATATGCTATCGAAATCATAATATGACATATTTATGGATATTTATCTTTCCTGTCCGTCAGATTAAACTTTAGGACAAATTAACTCTTGCCAGCTTTCAATTGAAAGTGATATCTACCAGTAGTTATCCAATATTGTCCTGATTTAAATGGTTAGAGGTAAATATCATTATCCTATGATGGAACTGAAATAATTAATTTATACCAAATTTTTTTCAGATATTCCATATGTTCAGTATTCCTTATGCTGATATAGCACCTTCTAATTCTGTCTACCTTGTTTTTAATACCCCAGGTTCCATCAACTTTTTGAAGTCTTATGTAAAATCTAATCTTTTCTGGATCGTCTTTATTTTGGGCTACGTTTAGTACGCCAATTTGATGACAATTAGGACGTTCGATAGTTCTATTGTCGGTCTTCAATTTTTTTACTTGATTGGTTTTCTTTCATCTGTGGAAGGAATTTTTCTCTATATTTTTTCCAATTTGCCTCGCTCTTTCGCTCTTTCGACTATCGTTCCACTTATTCAATGTATCCAAATCTGGAGATAAATCTTTAATCTATTCATGGAAACGGTCTTTCTTTTGACCTGTGGGCCATTTTCTAGTAATTAAAATCCTAGTGCCATCTGAATGTTCTTTTGGGTCATAGATGCGTTTAGTTTTAATTATTTATTTTGTTACCAAAATTACAATTCCAACTATTAATGTCGCAACCGTTAACGTTATCGATATCACAGTCCATTTGGAGAGGTCATGACATATCATTACTTAATTATCACTTCCATTAGTGCAACTAATATCTTTTCATTTTCACATTCTGTTTAGTTTCTATATATATTGCAATTGCTTCATTATTGCTGTTAAGTTTGCATTCATTTTTTATGATTCATAAATATTGCTAGTAATGTAAATGGTATTGATACTATGGCAGTTACTATGTACAACGCAGTTAGAGAATTTATGTCTAGGCGGTATCCCAAAAAGGGTAAAAAAGGAATAGGAAATAAGAACAGGAGCCACAATCCCCCAATCAAGAGAATGAATTTCCATCTTTCTCTTAGTCTTTCATACAACATACTTACAATATCATTCTATATGGATCTACTTAGAGATATTGAGTTGCTAAAGAGAATTTCTCCTTACTTAATCATTTGCAGAATATTACTGTAGTGAGCACGTCCGAGATAAGATATAGTAAAGCAAAGACAACTAAATATTATTACAAAAGTAGAGAATTCAAACATTTACTTGGTCACCAAAATAATTAATCCAATTATCAAAGCGACCCCACTTGATGATAATGAAACGAAACCAACAAAAAAATTATTGTGACCCCAATAATTGAAAATTTAACCCGGTGGTGTATATGCTGGTTGTCCTTGCGTTGCCGGAGATGATGATTGATTTGCAGATGATGATTGATTTCCGGTTTGGTTACCTGTTTGATTGGTTCCTTGAGAGGCGTTTCCTTGAGCAAATACCCACATAGTGTGCAGTGTTATTAAACCACTCATTATTGTGCAGACTGCTAGGGTCAAAACTAAAGCCAACTTCATAGTACTTTGGTTTACCATGTAAAACTATAGAATTTCATAATTTATAAAGGAGTTGGAGAACGCACCACTTATTTCTAGCAATAAATAGTAAAATCTAATCTTTTATCAAAATGATGTATTTCTGAAAGTCAAAACACATAGTCATTTACTTATCAATTCCATTGGTGCTATTGGAATGAAATCAACTATTTTTCAATTACAAATTTATTATATGGATTTTCATTAGTAACAATATGGTATATTCTTTCCATTGGAATGTATAGGCTTTTTTCAACCTTATCATCATCAAGGTCCTTGACACCAAAAATCTTTTGAATTATTATACCGGTGTTTAGCTCATTGTGGTTCACTTTAATTTTCTGAAATTTCCCAATGACCCAATCCGATATAATTTCATCTTTCGGGTCATTTGAAATCTTAGCGTTTTTAGAACTATCAATTGTATATCTTAATCCAATACGGCTATCTTTACTGTCCTTACTGATAAATGGGCCAATGTATATTGTAGAATAATTTTCTAATGTGTCTAACCATATGTGAATATCATTTACTTGGTTATCTTCATAGTATATCTTTGGTGCAATTAGTAATTCATGTTGGATGGTTTCTTCCATTTCTTTTTCTTTTAGTGATTTTCTCTGTGTATCCTTCTTATCATATGGCCTTAAATTTGAGATTTTTTTCTCTTCTTTATTTTCAACCATTTACTTACTTATCACGTCCATTGGTGCGATTTGTATGTTACCTTTGTCACATCTAAGTTTAGTTTCTTAAATCTCGGGAAGGAGAGGGAGCCGACAATTAAAGTATTTATCCTCCAAAAGTTGAAGTTCTATAATGGTAGGCACAGTAGGTTTTCAATCAGACATTTTAAGTTCAGTGACTGAAAATATTGATAAATTTATTGAAGACATGACAAAGCAGCATGGCAGCACCTTCAGACTTATTGATATTAAATTTGCCGCCGCAGCCAAACCTTTAGAGTCTACTCGTAAAAACGCTGATGTCAATTATTCAGCTCTAATTATCTATGAGGTTTAACTATTTGTTAGTTAGTCAATCATAAATTTTTGTCTCACTTTGCCTCACTTGTCTCACTTTGTCTCATTTCGGTTGAGTTCGATTGGATTTTTCCTAATTGCTTGTAATGTTCAAATATAATCGACATAAGGATTGGATGCACAATGACGGGCCTGCAAGCCATATTACACGCCGAAATATTCAATCACGAATAAGAGAACATTTCATCAAATATCTTTGTTTCAGAACGGATTTACGAGTATGGCACAAAGGAATAGCACTGAATATTTAGACGGAATTAATGTAATTAGAAGCTGAAATTCAGGATTCCGTTGACACACATTAATATTCTATAATTTTTCGTTTATCGTGAGATTAGTGATTTATACGGCCTTGTCATTAGCAGACTCTAAATCATATTATTAAATCCGAACAGTTACTTTTTAGTTTCCATGTAGGTAAGTAAAGATATGGTTTTCCAAAACAGCGATGCAGTATGGTTTATCTCTGTTATTGCTCTATCTGTAGGAGGAACATTTACCATAATCTATATTATTAAACATGTAATGGACTATTTCGAAAGAAGAAAGAATAGATAATAAAAGAACAGATCCTTCATTATAGTAACCACGATAATAAAATAGGCTAAACCTCCCAATCTTTTGTCTGTAAATCCTAATTTTTCAGATATTTTTTGATTTTTTATAATTTTTAGGTTATCTTATGTTCTTTATCTTGGAATTAAAAGCGATACTAATATGATGACTGAATTGATAGGTCTTGCGCCGCTAGGATGGCTTCTTTAAAAACCTGTTAGAATAAATACCTATTTAAGTAGTGATTAGTTTTGTATAATGACATATGAGTGGCCAAAAGACAGGAAGTAGTCAAGAAATAGAACCTAGTGAATTAAAAAAGAAAATCGATAACCATGAGAATATTTTTATTTTGGATGTTCGAACACCTCAGGAATATGAATCTTGGAAATTATCCTATGATAAACATGATAATCCTAAATTAATCCCGATTGATCGTTTATTTTTAAATGATTCTAATCTGTTAAAGGAGATTCCGAAAGACAAGGAAATTGTTACTGTTTGTGCACATGGAAATAGGTCATTGATGGCAGCAAGGCTGCTCAATCAATTAGGATATAATGTAAAAAGTGTCAAGGGAGGAATGGCGGGTTGGAATAAAGTCTACGATGTTGCAGAAGTTGCAGTTCCTAAAGAAGGTCCCTTTAGAATATGGCAGATAAGAAGAATATCAAAAGGATGTATGGGATACATTGTATCTTCAAAGGAAGATAGTACAGCAGTAGTTATAGATCCAAGTCGTGAGATTTATGAGGCTTTTCTGAATGTTGCCAAGGAAAATGAATTGAAAATAGTAAAGATAATCGACACCCATCAACACGCTGATCATGTTTCTGGAGTAGCAAAATTAGCTAAAGCAATAACTGCTGAAACAAACTCTCAAGCTTTGGCATATTTTAGCTCGCTAGAGGAATATAATAGTGAAAATTCAGAAATTAATATCAATTATATAAAAGACGAAGATCAAATAGATATAACCAAGAAAATTTCACTAAGAGCTATTCATACACCTGGACATACAAATGGTAGCATGTCTTTTTTTATAGAGTATTATGATGATACTGATTTAAAGAAAAGTACACAAGACCAACTTCAATATTCTTGTTTATTTACTGGAGATACCTTGTTTGTTGATGGCGTAGGAAGACCTGACTTAAGAGAAGAAGCTAGAAAATATGCTGGACTATTATATCAAACCTATCATCAAAAAATTGTCAAATTACCAGAAAATACCGTGGTCCTCCCTGCACATTTTAATGGAAGTTCAATTACCTTAAAACATGAAGTACCAATATCTGACACAATTGGTTCACTAAAGCAAAAAATAAAACTTCTCTCTATGGCCGAGGATGAATTTGTTCACTTTATAACTGACACTTTACCACCTAGACCTATGAACTACAAAACAATCATAGATATCAACAAGAAAATGCTGCCATATGATGAGATGGAAATGCCTGATTTGGAAGCTGGCCCTAATTCTTGTGCTGTATCCTTGGAACCAAAATAAATTTTATTAATCAGTGAGTCTTGAGAGTAACAATGTGTAGAAGTATGCAACGGATCTTAACACTTCATCATTTTTAACTAAACTAAGATATCAGTCACTTGAAATATTCGTTCCGTTGAAAGTCCAGCTATTCTAATTTTAGGATCATGTATGTGTTCTTCTAACCATTGTGTATCTACGTAGACCTCTGGATGGAGGTATGATGATTCCGATAAGGATTTGGATATCATTTGACAGTTTCTCCTCAAAATCCTATTTTTGTATTGTCGTACTTGATTTCTCTGCTGCATTACTTGCAGAAACGTCATTGGTTGATAGAGTCTGGTTTGCAGAAGTGCTTGTGATACTCTCAAGTCCCTTATCTTTTAATACTTGATTAAGAATGTTCAGCTCAAAAATACCAGTCAAGTCAGGTCTTGTTTTTCCGAGGAATCCTACGTCAAATGCATCATTTGCAGACTTGATTAGTGTTTGTTGTAAAGGATCGTAAGTTAGCTCTAGTCTTGAGAAAGCTTCCTTGAGTTGATCATCTGGAATAGTTTGTCCCGTGAGTCTCTTGAGTTCAATATTGAAAGTCTTCAGTGCATCCTCTTTATGGCTGTTTATCCATCGTGTCTCGTTAACATGTGCTTCCAAGAACTTCTTTATCACGTCTGGATTAGAACGAAGATATTCAGGATTGACAATTATATTTGCAGTGACAAATTTTCCATCTGGCCATAATCTTCGTTCATCCAAAAACAGTTTACCATTACCTTCTTTTATCAGCTTTTCACCCCATGGTTCAGGAACCCAAGCACCATCGATTTCTTTCTTTAAAAATAATGTCAAAATATCCGGATTCTTTACAGGCAAGACCTCAACATTTCCACCTTTGTCCTTTGTCTTGTATCCGTTATCAAGCAAATATTTCCTTAATGCAACGTCCTGAGTGTTACCGATTTGGGGTGATGCAAATTTTTTCCCAGCAAAGTCCTTGGGCGATTGAATACCAGAATCATTTCTTACCACGAATACCGCACCACCACTTGATGCGCCAGCAATTACTCTAACATCCTTTCCTTGAGATACAACGTAGCCATTCACCGTCGGATTTGGACCTATATATGTAGCGTCGACTTGTTTTGCAAAGAGAGCTTCAATAGCTGATGGTCCCGCATTGAATGTGAAAGTCTTTAGCTCTATGTTGTCTCCAAGAATTTTTTGGTAATCTCCATTTCCTATTCCGATTACTGCTTGCCCATGGGTAATGTTAGGAAAATATCCTACTCTAAATACCTTTTTTTGTGTTACTTGTGCATATCCATGGTTTGAAATTGAAGGTTGTACGACTATTCCTGCTATAATTAGTAAACTTAGTATTGAAAGAAATACTCTCTTGTTCATAACGTTATTTTTAATTTAGTATATTTGAGTGCTTTCAAATAAGCATTATTTTAACAATATATGCATAATCTCGGCCCTGATGTGCTTTTATTATCTAAGGGGATTGTTTGGAGTTCTAATTTTCTATTTAGCCGGTTTGTATTGTAATAGTGTGATATGAACCATTTCAATCAGACAATAGGATGGTTCTCTTTTGTCTTCTGCCAGATATCAGAGACAATTTCATAGATCGTTTGATTAACGGAACCGTTGAATTTTTCGCTCCATATTTTTGCTACATATTCCCCTGGAGAATTTCTATTTTCCAATCTTTTATCTAAGATATCGAGAAATCCAACGTTGATGCCTAAATCAGACAACCCTTTGCGCGCAAAATCAAGCTGGCTTCTCATTGTATCTATGATATTAAAATGAGTCTTGGCGTTGTAGCCATATCTAACTGCTGCCATTCTTTCCTCTCTTAATGTAGAGAGTGGTCTTAGCTCCCTTTCTTCATGTATGGCCCTGCTCAAATAACCAATAAAGAATTCTGCCATTGCCATTAAGCTTTTTGAAGTTGGCTGAACGGACATGATTCTAGTTTCTACACGATAAGAATCAGGTCCTATACGGATTCGGGCATCATCATGCCTTTCTTTCTCAAGCATGAAATAATCTTTAGTATTATTTGGATCACGTGATGTAATGTAGTCTATGTAATTTTCAACACCATCTAGGTATCTTGGAATTGCAGGGAATCCTGAATTTTGTTGTTCTGATTGATCGTACAAGTGGATTCTTGGTTCATGCAATGAGTATACTCGACCGGCAAACAGTCGGCTGTTAGCACCAAGTACAATTGCAGAAGATATTATATTTAATATTTGATTGAACATTATTGCAGTATTCGTTGGATTTTTTCCCTGTAGATGAAGATGAAATCCCTGAATAGCTGTCGCAACGTAAGCTGCTCTAAATTTGTTACCTTCGATTTCAACATCTGGAATATTGTTCTGCCACGTTGCTAGTTTATTATATCGTGGCTTATCAGTAATTAGACCTTCTTTCATAATTTCAGGTGAAGGATTAGCACCCAAAAAGACAGGAATTACTTCTTTTTCCATGTATACTTTTTTTATAAATTTATCAAGATTTTCTATGAATTGTTCAAATACAATATTAAGATATTCAAGATTGTTCATTCCTACCGGAGAGGTTTTATATTCAAATTGACAGTTACCATATTCGTAATCAATTTCATAAGTGGTTCCTTGAAGTTCTTTGATTAATGGTTCTGCATTGACGGGAATTCCTTTTTTGTCTAGTAAACACGCTTCAACCTCTACGCCAACCTTGAAAGTTTCATCAATTCTTTCGGCGTCATGATGAACTCGGTCTTTTAACTCTTGTACTTGTCTCTGGATCGAATGACTCAATTCAAAGTTATATCATGCTCCTTAGGGATTTAAGTTGAATTATGTGTATGATTTATAGAATTTGCTTCGATTCCTATTTGGGAGCTTGGTTAAGGTGTAAAAAGCTCTTATCCTTGAATTTTCTTTAAAGACTCGTCAAAGATTTTTATATCATGTGAATTGATAACACTTATGAGATTTCTAGTAAGAGCACAAATACCTACAGAAGCCGGTAATAAAATGGTGAAGAACCCAAAGTTTTTACAAGAACTTGATGCCTATATCAAAAAAGTAAAGGCAGAAGCAGCATACTTCTTCGAAGCAGGAGGAGATAGGACATTTGTATTTATTGTTAACTTTGAAAGTGCTGACATGATACCAACTATAGCAGAACCATTATTTCAAGACTTGGGAGCCAAGGTTGAATTTCATCCCGTAATGTTATTTGAGGATGTAAAAAAGGCACTTCAATGATATGGCTAGAATTGGTTTCTTAGAAGTTGATAAAATGAAGAGTATCGATGATGAAGGTAGAGATGAAGGATGTACTTCTTTGTAATTAGTCAAGTTATTCTGCTTGGCATTAACACTGCAACTTAATATTTGAAAATAAGAGTGGCATGTAATTAATAAGCCAAGGCGATGAATCTTTCTTTTGATTGGCTTTCAAGAGATGGAAAGCTGTTACTAACAGCAAGAATTTTGAGGACATTTGGCTACGGATTTATTAGTGTTATTATAGCCATATATCTGAGGCTTTTAGGATTTGATGATATTCAGATAGGTCTTCTATTAGGATCTACACTCGTAAATAGTGTCATTTTTACACTATTTGCCAGCTTTTATGCCGACAGAATTGGCAGAAGGAAGCTTCTTGTTATTTATGCCTCATTAATGTCACTTTCTGGAGTAATATTTACATTTACTGACAATTATCTGCTATTAGTATTAGCTGCATTTATTGGAACTATAAATGTGACTGGATCAGAAACTGGAGCCTTTCTTACAATAGAACAAGCAATATTACCACAAACAATTAAGGATAACAAAAAGAGGAATACAATGTTTGCTCTGTATAATATGGTAGGAACGTTTGCCATGTCTGCAGGGATTATACTTTCAGGTTTACCATCTCTTTTACAAGAACAATATTTTGGATTGAATCAAGTTGAATCTATAAAGATTCTTTTTCTTTTGTATAGCATACTTGGGTTAGTAGTTATGATTATTTACTTTATGACCTCAAAAGATATTGAAATTAAACTCACGATGAAAAGGACGGTTAAGCAGACTCTATCTCCAAGATCAAAAGAGATTGTTGCCAAGCTTTCTACTCTTTTCGCAGTTGATTCATTTGCAGGAGGTTTTGTAATTCAAAGTATTGTATCTCTGTGGTTCTTTACAAGATTTGGAGCTGACCTTCCTACTTTATCATACATTTTTTCAGTTGCTGGAGTTCTAACCGCTTTATCCTATATTGCAGCGGCTAAGATTGCTGATAGGATAGGACTTGTAAATACAATGGTATTTACCCATATCCCATCTAATATTTTGCTCATCTTGGTTGCTTTTGCACCCACGTTACAATTGGCTATCATACTTTACTTAATTAGAATGACATTATCACAGATGGATGTTCCCACGAGACAATCATACATTGTAGCCATTGTAAGCGAAGAAGAGAGAACTGCGGCTTCAGGACTAACCAATGTTTCAAGAAATATTGGACAAGCAGTATCTCCATCACTCACTGGATATATCATTCAATCATTTCTATCACTTGCCGCACCATTTGTGTTAGGCGGCGTCATAAAGATTATCTATGACTTGACACTGTATTTTAATTTCAGAAACATTAAATCAAAAGACGAACAAGAATAGGCAAGCAAGGTTAACGTCCGTAAAATATGATTTTGTGATCATGCTCTTGCATAACAAGTATCCATTCTGTTTTTATGATTTCTGATAGGAAGTAACAAACCATTTGGGGCTTGATCTTTAAATAATGTCATATCAGATGAAATGGTAGTTTTGGGACATCTTACATGACAAAAGATTCACTAATAAGTCCTTTCTATAATGATAGTTATAGATATGTCTGAAGATAAGCTTTCTCAATTATCCGAAGCCAAGTATATTAATATTGAAACATATAGGAAGAATGGTCTTGGAGTAAGAACACCAATATGGTTCATTATTCATCAGGGATTGATATATTTTAGAACTGATGAGAAATCGGGCAAGGTAAAAAGGCTTAGGAATAATCCGCATGTTAAGATTGCACCTTGTGATATTCGTGGAAATGTAAAAGGAGAGTGGTTTGATGGAAAAATATATTTTGCAAATTCGGCAGAGACATCAAATGCATATTCTATGATTAACAAGAAATATGGGATGAAGACAACGCTCATCAGAATGTTCAATAAGATTAGAGGTACAAAGCCTCTCGTAATTGCTATAGTACCAAATTAATAAATTTGGACTAAAAAATTTCTCATATATTAACAATAGTACCATATATGAATAGCCATAACTGTTCTTCATGCAATGACCGTTTTACAAAGTTTACTAAATAGTATTTCAAAAATTAACTAATAAATGATAGTTCATACAATTTGATACACTCATTTCAAAAATATCTAACTAGTTTAATCTTTTACTTGCACTTTTTTGCTTAGTAAATTCTTATTTCCTTCTTTATCTCCAATAGTTTTCCATTTGTTTACCCAATTAGCCAGAGAATGTAGAATAGGTTCAAGGTCTTTTGCTCTAACGGTAAGGCTGTATTCTACTCGCAGGGGAACTTCCGGATATATCCTTTTATATATCAAACCTTCTAGTTCAAGTTCCCGTAATCTCTCAGACAAGACTGTACTACTTATTCCATATAATAATCTCTTTAATTCGTTAAATCTTATTGTATCTTTAGCGCTCAAATTTCTTAAAATATTTAACGACCAACGTTTTCCAAGCACTTCCCAGATATCTAAAACTTCACATTTTTCTTGCGTTTGCTGATCCATTAGATAATATAATCTTACTAGGTATTAAAATGCAGTTAGATATAAAATAGAATATCATAAATATATTGTAACTCAAATATATTAAGTAGATTATTTTCTAACGTGGTATGATATTAATAACTAACTAGGTCAGGAATTACTACCTTACTTAAATACGATAAGATTGTAATATAGATATGGAAAAAATTGGGGAAGAAAACGATATTATTGATAAAAGTAATGAATCTCGCAACAATGATCGTTCAGTAGATCTTATGACAAATAGCGTGAAAACTGCGGAAGGCGATGGTTTTATTGTACATAGATCCTTTCCTTCGCATTCCATTCGACACCTAGATCCTTTCTTACTTTTAGATGAAATGGGTCCATTAGAATTGTTACCACAGGAAACAAAAGGATTTCCAGATCATCCTCATAGGGGTTTTGTGACTGTTACATACTTGCTTGAAGGAAAATTCGAACATAGAGACTCTCAAGGTAATTCAGGTAAGCTTGGACCTGGTGATGTTCAGTGGATGACAGCAGGATCTGGTTTAGTTCACTCAGAAATGCCAGAAAAAGAGTTTACTAAAAGTGGAGGAAGGTTACACGGATTTCAACTATGGATAAATCTTCCCAAAACTGACAAGATGATCAAACCAAATTATCAAGATGTTCCTTCAAGAAAAATCCCCATAGCAAAAACGTCTGATGGTAAAGTATCAGTTAAAGTTATTGCAGGAAATTCGCTTGGTTCCAAGGCGGTAATCAACACTCAAACTCCTATTATGTATTTTCATTTTACCCTACAACCGGGAGCAGATATTGTTCAACCAGTTCCTGAAAATTATAACGCATTTGCATATATTATTAATGGTAAAGGTCTTTTTGGAAAGGACAAAATAATTGGAGAAGAAAGAAAGATGATTGTGTTCAAAAATGATGGTGGATCTATTTCTATAAGAGTGGCTGAGAATGCAAGATCATCCTTGGATGTGTTACTTATAGCAGGAATACCACTAAATGAACCAATAGTTCAGTACGGACCATTTGTTATGAATACTCAAGAAGAGATTGATAAAACTATAGAAGATTACCGTAATGGCAGATTAGGAAAGATTGAATTGTAAAAAGATTATGGAATAATTTTCTATCTCCGAATCGTATTATATAATAGAACAATATAATACATGATATAACCTATATGCTTTAGTAGTACCTCAAATATGACACTGCTTGATATTGGAATCCAAATCATATTAGTTTCTATATCTGGTGTTTTTTCTCCAGGTCCACTTTTCTTTGTTAATCTAGTTCTAAGCAAACATGGTGGATTTTGTTCTGAATTCACTTAGATATCTGTAATAGAAAATTTAAATTAAATTCAGTAAAAGAACAATATAGTGTGACCAATTATGGCTAATGAAATGACTGGTAAATTTCTATTGAAACTATTTGAGAAGACAGGAGATAAGGAAGGAGTAAGGTTTTTCGATAGATATGAAATTGGACAAGAAGTAGCCTTGTTGGATAAAATCCAAACTGACCATATTGTGGATATTCTTGCCAGCGATGGTTTTGTAGCTAAAAATGAAGTAATAGATTCTAAAATTCGGATAACTAACAAAGGCAGAAATAGGCTGAAAAATAACACAACAACATAGACCTTACAGTAATGATTTATGATTCAAAATCAAATAACGTTGCACAACATAGCATACTAGAACTCCAAATTTAAGAACCACAAAATTCTTATATTCTTACCCTATTCGAACTATTTTTTATTTATTTTGTTCTTCTCCTGGCCCACTTGAGCTTCATTTCATTTAAAAGCTCGAAATTTTCATAAATAAATGGTCTTGTATCTCTCATTCCTTCTACTATGGGTTTTGCCTTCTGCCAGAAAGGATTAGGATTAAAAACATCAAAGTAAAGATTGGTATCGATCAGTCGCCTTTTTACTAAAGTACCTGAAAGCTCAAAAAAACCACAAACACGAATAAAATGAGATCTGTCTTTAGATGTACCATGGTATTTTTGTTTATATTCTTCGTAGCTTTTTGCACTGAATTCTTCAAGAAACCAAAGAATAGAATCTCTGTTTCTATCATATATTTCATAGAGTGACAATAGTACTTCTACATCTTTATTTACCAATAGATGTTAATATCATCTAAAGCATTAAAATATTTTTGATATGACGCTGGTATAATAGAGTCACAACTTCTAAATTAAGAGATTTGGGAACCAAATATTCCTGGAAGAAAACGTCAAAAATAATCTTTAGTTTCCAATCTCGTAGTCATGTCATATGACAAAAGAGTGGATCAAATTAAATGGAGTTGATTTTTTAATTCTTTTGCTCGATTTCTGATTGTCACTTCCGTAACTCCAGCGGCTTTTGCCATGTCTAACTGTTTTATTGTTATTCCATCAATTTGTAGTGATATGTATAGTACAGTCCCCGCAAATCCCATCGGATCTTTTCCTGCAGAAAATTCTAGTTCAAGAACTTTCTTCATAAGATCTCTTGCATGTCTTGTTGTCTTTTCGCTCAATTCTAATTTACTTGCAATTTTTTCTATGCACTGGAAACAATTTATTTGTGGTATCTTTCGTTCCAAGTGGAAAACAATATCTCTATAGATTTTTGTGATAGCCTTCCTTCTTATATCACTGGCTTCAGCAAGTTCATCAATAGTTCTGGACACTCCCAGTTCTCTGCATGATAAATAAAGGCATGCAACAATAGCAGCGCCTATAGTTCTTCCTTTTATTAACCCATCCTCTTGAATCTTTCTGTATATGTACGCAGTTTTTTCAATTACTGAAGATGTAAGGGCTAATTTATCCTTCAATTTATCCAACAACATGAACGCTGTTGTAAAATTACGTGAAGAGCTATCGTGATATAGAGTACGTGAGTTCCATTTACGTAATCTGTTCATCCTTGCTTGCATTTCAGAATCTATTAATTGGCCAGTAGAATCTTTGTTCGTTTTACCAATAAAAGTTGACAAGTTCATATCATGTACTGCGAGAGAAAAAGGTAGCCCTATTCTAGACTTATCGCTTTCAACATCATTGAAATTTCTCCATTCTTTTCCACTTTCCTCTATGCTATCGATAGCAACTGTTCCGCAATTACTACACACAATTTCACCAGATACTATATCAGTAACCATCTTATTCTCTTCTATATTACAAGTTGAACACGTAATTACCTTTGACATTATAACGTTTAAAGTAGTATATATACGCTGAATTAGTATTTAAGTATTGTACTATTGAACCTATCAGATCGGGTACGAAAGAATTGGATTAATAATAATATGAAAAAAAGATTGTCATTTTGTTCTCTTTTTATAGAATTCTCATGCTAATTATGATAGCGGACATGTGAAATTTGTCATTTTGTTCTCTATTTATAGAATTCTCATATTCTCTGGGATTGTTGTATTACCTTTCTACTTTTTCGAAAATATACGGAGACAACAGGATTAATAAACTCTATCCAACCGATCTTGGCAAAAATTAAGGAACTCTTGTAGTTCTTTTATAATATATTGTGTACATAATAATAGTTGATCAATGAGGGTCGGATCTAACTCAAATTTGATGCAATATCTGTTCGAAGAAAATACTAAACAAATCTCTATTATGAATACTCTTGAAAACGAAATTGAATGTCCTAGATGTCATGATATCATGACTTTATGCTCTGATTTTGATTTTCTCTACTACAAATGTGAAGAATGTCATCTGCCTCTTTATACTTCACCTAATTCAGATTGTTAATTTTAGTGATTTTGAATTAAATTTTTACGATAATTTGCTCCCTTTTACAAGTATTCTTGAATTCTAGAAAGTACAGAATTAGGAAAGTATGTATGTCGAGCTACTACATTGCATACACATTTATTTTTCGATAACATAATTTTCTATATTTCTATGTCTGGAGTAAAAAAGATAGTGTCTTATTTGCTTATTCTAGCGTTGTTTGAAATATTTATTTATGAAAATCCTTTTTGCTGTATTCATGTGTATTCACAGGGAACAGAACTTAAATACATAAAGCAGCTTGGAATGAAAGGAATTGAAAATGGACAGTTTACTTTTCCTCATAGTCTTGCAGTTGATAATTTTGGTAACATTTACGTAGGAGATACAGGGAACAAACGCATACAAAAATTCTCTCCAAATGGTACATTTCTTACGAGCTGGGGCTCTGAAGGAAGTAACGATGCAGAATTTTTGGGTTTGCATGACGTTACGGTGGATCCTGAAGGAAAATTTGTTTATACAGTTGAGCTTAAAAATCATCGAGTTCAAAAATTTGATTCTAATGGAACCTTCATAACAAAATGGGGATATAACGGCACAGGGGATCGTGATTTGATGAGATCTCCTCATCAAATTGCAGTTAATTCTCTTGGTAACGTTTACTTGACCGATTCAAATGGCAATCAAATTCTAAAGTTTTATGATAATGGTACTTTTATAGGAACTATTGGATCAAAGGGTATAGCTCCAGGTGAATTTAATACCCCTCATGGTATAGCCATCGATGCCAAGAACAATATTTATGTGACCGATATGAAAAATTTCAGGATTCAGGTTTTTGATAGTAAAGATTCTTTTGTTAGACAGTGGGGATCCTCAGGAACGGACAAGGGTCAATTCTCTGAAACCGCCCCTGGTATCGCAATTGATATTAATAATCATGTTTATGTTGTAGATAAAATAAATTCTCGAGTTCAAATGTTTGATAATACAGGAAACTATTTGTCTAGTTGGGGATCGGATGGCAAGGGTCCTCAACAACTACACAAACCTGAAGATATTGCTGTGAATAGTAAAGGAGATATTTATATTACTGATACAAGGAACTCAAGAATTCAAATATTACAGGTCGTGCAATAATTTAGAGTTATTTTGACATTATTTTAGATCTAAAACTATTTGAGCCAAAACCACATACCAACATTTTGATTTACTTGAAGATTACTCTTGTACTATCTGTGATCTTTTCTAAAACATCCTTTCGTTCATTATTATGAGTAATAATTCTTCCCACTATATTTACAGGAGAGTAGGCCAATATTTTTCCCTCTTTACTGACAGGAGTCGGTCCATAAAACAAACATAATGCATTCCCTTCCGGCCAATATGCAACATCTAACAAATTCACTTGTCTTCTAGCACCTTCTTCCTTCTCAGTAATTGGAGTCTTTTCAGTATAAAGCTCATCACCCCATCTATTGATATTAACTTCAATAGGTAGATTTTCAAGTATTGCCTTAACTGTTTTTGGAGAACGCGAATCATCCAGCTCTACAGATACTTCTCTATCAATATCCGGAAATATGACTTTAATTAGTTTTTTCATATGTCTGATTAGATTGGACATATACTAATAATTGATACTATTAGAGTGGCGTATGGTAATCTAAATAACGGTTTGAATTAATCGTACGAAATCAGCTATGTCTAGAGGACCTATTATTATACATAGCCATAATATGTTTACATTAATATAATAGAAAAATTGAGCAAAGAACCATATTATCATATTTTTGTTCAACGGACAGAGCATGTGATGGGCAAGCCAAGCTGGAAATATGAAAACAGATCTGTACCCGAAGCTAACGACATTGTTATAAATCATTATCGTAGTTTACGGATATGCAAATCCCTATATACGTAGAACAGAAAAATTCCTGGGGGTCATGATGATAAATTTGAGCAGAGATATCTACATAGCATTATCATTTCTTCTAGCACTATCAAGTTTTGTCGTTGTACTGGGTCTTTTTAGCTATGATTCAATTGTATATGCAGCCAGAGCAAATGTAACTACTTCCAAACCAATTGTAAATGATCCCAATCTAACTGTTGATCTCTATTTTAAAGGACTTAAAAAACCAACTTCAATGATATTTCTCGGACCAGATGATATCTTGGTAACACAAAAAAACGAAGGGACGGTAGAAAGGATCGTAAATGGTGTGAAGAATACAGAGCCACTCGTTACAGTTCCTGTTGCTAGTAAAGATGAAAGAGGATTACTCGGTATGGCAACTTCGAAGGATCCAATTAGTAAAAAAACTTATCTGTTTCTCTACTACACCGAGAAAGGTCCAATGAAGGGACAGATACTCGGAAATAGGGTTTACAGCTATGAACTAGATGAAAATGGGAGTAAATTGACAAGACAGAAACTGCTTCTAGATCTTCCGTGGGAACCAGGACCAGGACACAATGGCGGCGTGTTGAAAGTTGGTCCAGATAACAATATCTACGTCACAATAGGTGATATGATAAGTACAGACCACAATCAAAGCCAACCTTATGAAACACAAGCCCAGAATTTTCAAGACGGAAAAGAGATGGATGGAAGAGCAGGCATTCTTAGGATAACTCAAAATGGTCAGCCTGTAGGAAATGGCATACTTGGTAGCAGTCATCCTTTCAATCTTTATTATGCGTATGGAATAAAGAATAGCTTTGGACTTGATTTTGACCCAATTACAGGATACCTATGGGATACGGAGAATGGTCCTGATTTTGGTGACGAGATAAATTTAGTTGAGCCAGGTTTTAATAGTGGCTGGAAAAAGATACAGGGCATTTGGAATGTGAACGCCGCATTGGGTAAATCAGGAGTTGCCCCTATAAATCCTAGAGGATTAGTTGATTTTAGTAACAAGGGAAAGTACAGTCCTCCAGAATTTACTTGGGACCGCTCGATAGCTCCAACGGCTCTAGAATTTCTTAAAACAGATAAGCTTGGATTAGAATATGAAAATGATATTTTAGTAGTAGACATAAAATTTGGTAACATATATATCTTCAACTTAAGTGAGGATAGAAAATCACTAGATTTGAATGAACCACTGAGTGATAAAGTTGCCAACAATAGGGAGGAACTATCAAGCATCATATTTGCGCACGGATTTGGAGGCATTACAGATCTGGAGGTTGGACCAGATGGCCACCTTTATGTTCTTGCATATGATAAGGTGGATGGAAGAATATATCGTGTACAGTAGACCAGCGCCCCGCCAAAAAAAGCAATAACAAACTATTATGGCAATAAACTCTATGGTAACGTATGAACTATATTTAGTTATTAAAAATAAAAACTGGCGCTTGTTGCCTTCATCGAGTACATAATTATAGCTATTATTGTATTAGCTGCGAAAAACTACTTGTTATAATGAATATCCCAATTCCAATGAGAACAAATGGAAATAAGATATGTCCTATCCTGTGGATTCGTCTTGCAATAAGTGGATGACTCACTAAATAATAAGCAATAACACACCAGACTGCTGTCATAACCATGAATAATATAGATAAAAATACAACCTCACCTGCTGAAGTATATTTGGCAAAAAGTGGAGTATAGATTCCTATGTAATTCCACCATTGTGAGAAAGACAAAAACCAGACGTTACTTCGAGTCGATTGTTCGCAGTTTTAAAGATTATTTATCAGTTGTTCAATTAGTGATTTGTATCACATTCCTTATGTAATTTAGGTTCATATAAGAGATAAGTATTGCCAAGAAAATCATTTTTGATGGTTGCTATAATAACTTTGATAATCTTTTTAGTAGTCTTTATTTTAGTAAATGTCTCCATTAAAACAATCTCATTTCAAAACGCTGCCGCAGTCAATGAACAACTCAACTATTCATTTATTGAAAAATGGGGCTCATTCGGTACAGGTCCTGGTCAATTTAATAGACCACATGATGTAGCCTTTGATTCCAGAGGAAACTTGTATGTTAGTGATAGAGATAACAATCGTATCCAGAAATTTACGCAAAATGGAACGTTCGTAAAAACATGGGGTTCAAAAGGATCAGAAAATGGACAGTTTAATATTCCATATAGCATAGCCATAGATAATTTAGATAAAATTTATGTTGCTGATAGAGAGAACTCACGTATCCAGAAGTTTGATACTAACGGTACTTTTCTAGCAAAGTACGGTATCGATGGTAAACTCAATGGACAATTCCATAGACCAGAAGATGTTCGGATTGAGCCACATACTGGAAACATCTATGTCACAGATACATATAACAATCGGATAGAGAGGTTCGATAAGAACTTCACGTTCATTACAAAGTGGGGTTCCAAGGGCACGGCAGATGGGCAGTTCAAGCTTCCCCATGCAATTGGCTTTGACTCAAAGGGTAATGTGTATGTAGATGAGCTAGAAAGACCAGGAGTTCAAATATTTGATGGTGATGGAAAGTTTCTAAGGAAGTGGGGTACTGTTGGAACAGCTGATGGTCAATTTTCTCTTCCTCAGGAACATCTTTGGATAGATTCACATGATCATCTATATCTTGTTGATGGAGCACCCAATCCTCGAATAGAAATATTTGATATAGATGGTCACTTTCTAGGAAAAGTTGGTTCTGCTTGCAAGCTTTCTACTAGTACAGGATGTGTAGATCCCGACGGATTAGGTCCGTTATCTTTGGGCGACGGTCAATTTTCGAAGCCAGAACATGTAGCTATAGATTCTGAAGGTAAAATGTATGTTGTGGACAGGGGTAATCACCGCATTCAAGTTTTTGCTCCAGCGACGAATGAGTTAAGTAAATAGATAATGGAAATGTTAACGGCAGAAATAATAATTCATATTCGGAAAGAAGCTGATATTCCCTCTAATTTAAGATCCTATTTAGCGTAAGGCAAAGTCATAATGATTGTGCTTGCAGTCATACGTTTCGTCCATACTGTGGACTTAGACTTTCTGTGACTGCAGTGGATAGTGGAAAAAATCAGTTGAAATAAACTGTTTATATATTCCAGTGCTTATTGTTGTTATAACTTCTAATCGTTCTTTTGATAAATATTATTTGGTATTCTGGCGATATTTATCATAATATAACCCCAATATTGATAGAATTTCTTTAATTTAGGTAATATTGTATATCATGATTACATTCATTATTATAAATTCTGTAATTGAGATTAAATCAGCATTAATATTGACTTCTATTTTATTGTATTAGATTCTCTTGCGATCTATTATTTTTGAACGATGCCATGGTCTTGTTCTAACTTTTTGATTACAGTCTTTACAGCGCAAAACCTGTTTTGGATATTTCAGTTCGCAGGTAGAACAATAATTAAAAAAGTTGTAATCAATTCTGCTGGGAATTGGTTTTAATTGATCTTCTTTTATGATGGAGTTTACTAAATTTGGTGATATTGAAGATTCATGATCTAACAAATTTCCGAATTTAGTATCATAATTGCCAACTCCCATAAGTTTAGAGCTGGATTCCCCAACCTTCAGGGATGCTTGGTTATTATTATTATTAATTACCATTTAAAAATACCATTATATTTATAAAAAACAAAAAAAGGATTTAGTTGATTAGTAGAGCTAGTCAACTTTTATTTCTTTGGCTTTTGACTTTAGAGGCTTTTTCAATTGTATCTTTAATTCCAATATTCCGTTTATGTAGCTGGCCTTTGTAGATTCAGCGTCTAATTCTTTATCTACTGGGAGCTCTGTATGATATTTTTTATTACCCTTTTCAGCGTGTATTGTTACCAGTCCTTCTTCCATTGATACCTTTACATCTTCTTTAGTTATGCCGGGCATCTCTGCTGTAATTACCATTATATTCTCCTTTTCATTGAAGGCGGTATCTACAAGTGGTTGGCGGACAGTACTTTGTTCTGAGAGTCCTTTCGAAGAAGGTCTTACGTTACCAAATTCTCTTATGTGAGGTTTTCCCTCCGGCCCCACAGTGATTTGGTATCCATAGAAGTACGGAAATGTCTGTGATGCAGTAGTGCCAGATTCTCTAACTGTTCTGAACATCCTGTTCAACATGTCTTCAGCGTCCGAAAATTCCTTATCTATTTGTTCGAAAAATCTATCTCTAAATCCATATGGATCATTCCACAATTTTGCATATCACCTGACATTATGTAATGCTTATTACAATATATATATTTTTCTCCTAATAATAAAATCTTTATGACTTTATATAGGATATATAATTGACTTCGCAAGAAATTTGGGCATCATAAATGATCGTTCTCACGCTCAGATGAGGTTATAATGGTAGGAATGGTCATAATGAAATAAACAGGGAATATTACTATTGTTGTATTTTTTCACAATCACAATGGTATGTCTTATGGACGATTCCTTATCAGGGAAATGGAAGCTCATACTTTAAACAAAGATATAGAATTCTCCTGATCAAAGCCTCTTAAAGGACCTGCTGTCCACCGTATAATTTTTTTATCATTAAATGAACTACATTGGATTTTTTATTATCAAAGAGGTCTTGTCGCTATCGGGAATAAAACGCCAACAATAGATGTGATAATCCATATACTTACTGTTATTATCAAGGCTTTTAGCCATCCCATGTGATAGATAGTTTTTAGGGATAACAGCCAAGCTATCCCACCCAGGACTGCGGAAAGAAAACTATTTCCATCAAACAAAAGATAGACAATTCTATACACTATTGAACCTATAATCGCCGTAAATAAGGCTAATTTTATACTTCTTCTATGCCCCGTAATGGAAGTAACGAGGTAAATCACTAAGGTGGAAATTAACAGTCCGATAAGAAATTCGATGATTGAAGCAAGATGCTGCTCGACCGCCATTGGTTGATGTTATGCATAATTATTTAAATAGATAAAAGATTGGATGAGACACCAACCGATTTATACTTTGTAAGCCCATTAGTTACATGAGCAAGTCAAAGTCAAAGACTATGAATATTTTCAATAGAATAGATACAGGAATCTCGCGTGAGAATTTGCAAAAGATTACGAATATTCTAAATGACAATTTGGCTGACGAATACGTGTTATTAACCAAGACAAGAAATTATCACTGGAATGTTGAGGATCCAAGATTTAATGATCTTCATAAGTTTTTTGAAGAACAATACGAACTGATATCTGCGGCGGTCGATGAAATCGCAGAGAGAGTTAGGGCGGTTGGCGGCAAGTCGAGGGCTACGTTAAAAGAATTTATGAATTCTACTCAAATAAAAGAAGATGTAGGCTCGTTCCCTGATGCAGATAATATGTTACAGAACCTTTTATCCGACCATGAAACTATAATTAAGACACTTAGGAAGAACATTAATGAATGTCAAGAGCTAGATGACGAAGGTACGGCTAACTTCCTTACAGATAAAATGGAAGGACATGAAAAGATGGCTTGGATGTTGAGATCCTTCATTATAACCTAATTTATTTTTGATACTCTACAAATATTTATCAGTTACCAATGTGTAGAAGTGTAT
>Ga0184625_10000127_pt1 | contig 22130 bp, 18 predicted proteins | sample PLM3_30_b1_FD_133151 | JGI IMG/M metagenome (GOLD analysis project Ga0184625, IMG submission 133151) | Groundwater sediment microbial communities from an aquifer in East River, Colorado, USA - PLM3_30_b1 | ecosystem: Environmental > Terrestrial > Soil > Riparian zone | place: USA: East River... | reverse complement strand
GCATCGACCGCTACGACCGCGGCGAGGTGCTGATCGCGGGCGAGCGACTGCCGCCCGGCAGCGCGGCCGCGGCGATCGCAGCCGGATTGGCCCTCGTGCCGGAGGACCGCCGTCAGCAGGGCTTGGTGATGGCCCTGTCCGTGGAGCGCAACGCCACCCTGGCCCGGCGGTGGTCGCTGAGCCACCTCGGCATCCTGCGTCGCGCGGCCGAGCGACGCGACGCCGGCACGTGGACCAGGCGGTTGCAGGTTAAGGCCGCGCGGCTGTCCGATCCCGTCTCCACCCTCTCCGGCGGCAACCAGCAGAAGGTCGTGTTGGCGAAGTGGCTGTCCACCAAGCCACGCGTCCTCATCGCCGACGAGCCGACCCGTGGGATCGATGTCGGCACGAAGGCAGAGGTGCACAGGTTGTTGTCGCAGCTCGCCGCGGACGGGGCTCCCTGAGGGTGCGACCGGGCTCGGACACAGTGGAGCGACGCGGACCGCCCACCGCATCTTCGTCGTGCGCGAGCTCGGCATCCTGCTCGCCCTGGTCCTGCTCATCACGGTGACCGCGGTGACCAACTCCAGGTTCCTCTCCTCCCAGAGCGTCAAGGACCTGCTGCTCGGGTCGACGATCCTGGCCATCCTCGCGGTCGGTCAGGCCATCGTGATCATCACGCGCAACGTCGACCTATCGGTGGGGTCGATCCTGGGCCTGTCAGCGTTCGCCACCGGTAGTCTCTTCCTCGCCGCGCCGGCGGTGCCGATCCCGGTAGCGCTCCTGGTCGGCGCCGTGCTCGGCGCGACCTGCGGCGCGGTCAACGGGGGACTCATCGCCGCAGCGCGCGTGCCCGCGCTCGTGGTCACACTCGGCACGCTGTATGTGTTCCGTGGGCTCGACTACACCGTGGCCACCGGCAAGCAGATCAACGCCGCCGACATGCCGGTCGGGTTTCTGCGGATGGGTACGGCCACCGTACTCGGCGTGCCCGTACTGACCATGTTCGCCGCGGCCATCGTCGTCGCGGCCGGCTTCTACCTTCGGTCGTACCGAAGCGGCCGCGAGCTCTACGCCATCGGGTCCGACCCCGACGCCGCGCGGCTGTCCGGCATTCCGGTCGGTCGGCGCGTCTTCGCCGCATTCGTAACGAGCGGCGCGCTGGCCGGACTCGCCGGTGTGCTCTACGCTGCGCGGTTCGGCACGCTCGACGCGAACGCTGGGCTCGGCTCCGAACTCAACGTCGTCGCCGCGGTCGTCGTCGGCGGGGTAGCGATCTTCGGCGGAAGTGGCTCGGTGTACGGGGCCGCGCTCGGTGCCGTGCTGCTGACCACCATCGGCGCGGCCCTACCCGTACTCGGTATCAACCCGTTCTGGCAGCGGGCGGCCGTCGGTGCCCTGATTCTCGCCGCTATCGGGCTGGATCGCGCGCTGGCCGTGCGGGTGGCAATCCGTCTCAAGGGGAGGAAGGCCCGTGGCTGACAGACGCGACGTCGAGCCGAGTTCGGCAGCGGCGAGGGCGACCTGGCGTCAGGTGCTGGGCTCGTGGGATGTGGTGGTGATTCTCGCGGTCGTCGCGGTCGTCCTCGTCGGAAGCCTCGCCATCGACGGCGTCTCAAGCCCGCGGTTCTGGCGGTTCGTCATTCTGGAGATCATCCCAATCGCGCTGATCGCCCTGCCGATGACGCTCATCGTCATCACCGGAGAGATCGACCTTTCGGTGGCCAGCGTCCTCGGCCTCACCTGCGCCTTCATGGGGCAGATGTGGTTCCTCGGGGTCTCCTCACTGCCCGTGCTCATCGCCCTCTGCCTGGTGCTAGGAGCCGTGCTCGGCGCGGTCAACGGAACTTTCATCTCGGCTTTCGGGTTGCCTTCACTCGCCGTCACCATCGGCACTCTCGCGCTCTACCGAGGACTCGCGTACGTGGTGCTCGGCGACCGTGCCGTGGCCAACTACCCGGTTGACTGGACCCGCAGCGCGATCGCCCCCATCCCCGGACTCACCATCCCCTGGGTCATCCTCGTCGTCGCGGCGCTCGCGGTGATCTTTGGAGTGGTTCTCCACGCGACCCCGATCGGCCGGGGCCTCTACGCAATGGGCAACAACGCCGACGCGTCCTCGTTCTCCGGGATCAACGTCGCCCGGACCAAATTCTGGCTGTACGTCGTCTGCGGCATGGTCTCCGCGCTCGCGGGCGTGTTCTGGACGCTGCGCTTCGCTAGCGCCCGCGCGGACAATGGAGTAGGGCTCGAACTCTCCATTGTGGCCGCGGTGCTGCTCGGCGGCGTCTCCATCTTTGGCGGGCGCGGCAGCCTTATCGGCGTGTTCGCCGCGGTCGTGCTGCTCGGGGTGCTGCGCAACGCCCTCCAGTTGGCCTACGTACCGGCCAACACTCTAACCATCGTCACCGGGGCCCTGCTCATTGTCTCCGTCGTAGGCCCGAACGTCGTCACCATTGCGCGAGAACGTTGGCGCCGCCGACGCCCGACCTCCTCCGTACCCGCCTGAACCACAACCGCAACCATGCCGTCTCGCCTGGGCCGGCACCGTCCTGAAAGGAAACAGCGATGAGAGCTGGCACCACCCGCGCACGGGCTGTGGCGCTCGCGGCGCTCGCGGCCGTGACGCTCGCGACCGCGGCCTGCGCCGACGAATCGACCCCGACCAGCACACCCTCCGGCGCCAACGCCGGCACCATCAAGTCCGGGCTGAAGATCGCCTTCCTCCCCAAGCAGGTGAACAACCCCTACTTCACCACCTCCGACAACGGCGGCAAGACCGCGGTCGCGGAGTTCCAGGGCGTGTACAGCGAGACCGGGCCATCCGAGGCGAGCCCGTCGGCGCAGGTCAGCTACATCAACACGCTGTCACAGCAGGGCACCAACGTCATCGTGGTCTCGGCCAACGACAAGGACGCGATCTGCGGCGCGCTTAACGAGGCGCGCACCGCCGGCGCGAAGGTGGTGACGTTCGACTCGGACACCAAACCGGAGTGCCGGGATCTCTTCATTAACCAGGCAACGGCCGACGGCATCGCTAAGATCCAGATCAAGCTCATCTCGGACGCCATCGGCCCGGCCGGCGGCGACATCGCCATCCTCTCCGCGACCGCGAACGCGACGAACCAGAATGCCTGGATCGAGATGATGAAGACCGAGCTGGCCAAACCGGAGTACGCCAAGCTCAAGCTGGTCGCCACCGTCTACGGCGACGATGACGACCAGAAGTCGTTCCAGGAGGCTCAAGGGCTGCTCGCGAAGTACCCCAATCTCAAGGGCATCATTTCGCCCACCACGGTTGGGATCGCGGCGGCCGGCCGTTACCTGTCCGGCTCCACCTACAAGGGTAAGGTGCAGCTGACCGGTCTCGGCACGCCGAACCAGATGCGCTCGTACGTCAAGGACGGCACCGTCAAGGCGTTCGCCCTGTGGAACCCGGCCGACCTGGGCTACCTCGCGGCGTACGCGGGTGGCGCGCTCGCCTCGGGCCTCATCAGTGGCAAGGAGGGCGACACGTTCAAGGCCGGCAAGCTCGGTGACTACACGGTCGGCAAGGACGCCACTGTGCTGCTGGGCGACCCATTCACCTTTGACGCGTCCAACATCGACCAGTTCCAGTTCTGACCGACAACTCCGGGGCCGGCCACGCAAAATCCGGCCGGCCCCGGAGCCTCCAACCGAGGTGGCCACCCATGCGCCGCTTCTGCTTTACCCTCCAAGTGAAACCGGAGCGACTGGCCGAGTACCGGCAACGGCACGAAGCCGTGTGGCCCGAAATGCTGACCGCGCTCCACAACGCGGGGTGGCACGACTACTCCCTCTTCCTCCGCGATGACGGCCTACTCGTGGGCTACCTGCTCACCGACGACCTCGAGGCGGCCCTGGCCGCGATGGAGGCCACCGACGTCAACCGCCGCTGGCAGGCCGAGATGGCCCGATTCTTCGCCGGAGGCGATCAACGCGGCAACGTCGTTGACCTACCTAACGGGCGTCCCGACCGGGCGCTCACCGTCCTCGACGAAGTATTCAACCTCGACGCCCAACTCATGCGGGCACAGCACATGGGAGACAGCACATGACTGAGAGCGTGCTCGCCACGCTGCGGACGCAGCGCATCGAGACGGCGTCGTGGGCGTACGCCAACTCGGGGACACGCTTCAAGGTGTTCCCGCAGGAGGGCGTGCCCCGCACCCCGTACGAGAAGATCTCCGATGCGGCCGCCGTGCACCGCTTCACCGGAGTGGCGCCGAGTGTGGCGCTGCACATTCCCTGGGACACAGTGGACGACTACGCACAGCTGGCCCAGTTCGCGTCCGAGCAGGGCATCGCGCTTGGCACCATCAACGCCAATGTGTTCCAGGACAACGACTACATGCTCGGCAGCGTTACCAACCCCGCGGCCGGCGTGCGGCGCAAGGCCATCGACCACCTGCTCGAGTGCGTCGACATCATGGATCAAACCGGCTCCAGGGACCTGAAGCTGTGGTTCTCCGACGGCACCAACTACCCCGGGCAGGACAACATCCGCGCCCGCCAGGATCGGTTGGCGCAGGCGCTGCGGGAGACCTACGACCGGCTCGGTTCGATCCAGCGGATGTTGTTGGAGTACAAGCTCTTCGAGCCGGCGTTCTACACCACCGATGTGCCCGACTGGGGCACCGCCTACGCCCACTGTGTGGCCACCGGAGAACGCGCCCAGGTGGTCATCGACACCGGCCACCACGCCCCGGGCACGAACATCGAGTTCATCGTGGCGTTCCTCATCCGGGCCGGTCGCTTGGGTGGCTTCGACTTCAACTCGCGGTTCTATGCCGATGACGACCTCATGGTCGGTGCGGCGGACCCGTTCCAGCTATTCCGGATCATGCATGAGATCGTGCTCGCGGACGTGGTCGGGCCGCAGTCCGGCATCGCGTTCATGCTCGACCAATGCCACAACATCGAGCCGAAGATCCCGGCCGTGATCCGGTCGGTGATGAATGTGCAGGAGGCCACCGCGAAGGCGCTGCTGGTGGACCAGACCGCGCTGACCGCAGCCCAGCAGAGCGGCGACGTGCTGGGCGCCAACGCGGTGCTGATGGACGCCTACAACACCGATGTGCGGCCGCTGCTGCGGGACCTTCGCGAGGGGATGGGTCTCCACCCGGATCCGATCGCCGCGTTCAGAGAGTCCGGGTACGCCGAGAAGGTCAGGGCCGAGCGGGTCGGTGGCGACGCCGCCGGTTGGGGAGCCTGAGATGAGCGTGGTCGCGGATCTGGTCGAGCGCAGCAACCGGCTTGGGTCAGATCCGCGCAACACCAACTACGCCGGTGGAAACACGTCAGTGAAGGGCTCGGCGACGGATCCGGTGACCGGTGCGCCGGTCGAACTGTTGTGGGTCAAGGGGTCCGGCGGCGATCTCGGAACGCTGACCGGAGCGGGCCTGGCGGTGCTGCGGCTGGACCGGCTGCGCGCCCTGGTCGACGTGTATCCGGGCGTCGATCGTGAGGACGAGATGGTCGCCGCGTTCGATTTCTGCCTGCACGGCCGGGGCGGCGCGGCGCCGTCGATCGACACGGCCATGCACGGACTGGTGGAGGCGTCCCATGTGGACCACCTGCATCCCGACGCCGGAATCGCCTTCGCGACCGCCGCCGACGGCGAGGCGTTGACGAAGGAGTGCTTCGGCGACCGGGTCGTGTGGGTACCCTGGCGCCGGCCCGGATTCCAACTCGGACTCGACATCGCCGAGGTGAAGCGAACTCACCCCCGTGCCGTCGGGGTGATATTGGGCGGGCACGGGATCACCGCCTGGGGCGAGACGAGCGCGGAGTGCGAGGCCCACTCGCTGGAGATCATCCGCACCGCGCAGGCCTTCCTCGACGAGCGCGGCCGGTCGGATCCGTTCGGCCCCGTCGTCGACGAACCGCTGCCAGAGTCGCAGCGACGGGAGCGTGCGGCGGCGCTGGCTCCGGTCCTGCGCGGCCTGGCGTCCACCGACCGACCGCAGGTGGGACACTTCACCGACAGCGAAGTCGTGCTCGACTTCCTGTCCCGGGCGCACCACCCGGCGCTCGCCGCGCTCGGCACCTCCTGCCCGGATCATTTCCTGCGGACGAAGGTAGCGCCGATGGTGCTCGACCTACCTGGCTCTGCTTCCCTCACGGAAACGGTGACGCGGCTGACCGAGCAACACACCGCCTATCGGGAGGAGTACGCCGCGTACTATGCCCGCCACGCCACGCCTGACTCGCCGCCGATGCGCGGCGCGGACCCGGCGATCGTCCTCGTACCCGGGGTCGGCATGTTCTCCTTCGGCGCGAACAAGCAGACCGCGCGGGTGGCGGGGGAGTTCTATGTCAACGCCATCAACGTGATGAGTGGCGCCGAGGCCGTCTCGTCGTACGCGCCGATCGACGAGTCGGAGAAGTTCCGCATCGAGTACTGGGCACTGGAGGAGGCGAAGCTCGCCCGGATGCCGAAGCCGAGGCCGCTCTCCGCGCGGGTCGCGCTGGTCACCGGGGCGGGATCCGGCATCGGGCGGGCGATCGCGCACCGCCTCGCGGCCGAGGGTGCGTGTGTTGTGGTCGCCGATCGCGACGGCGACGCCGCGGCCCGAGTCGCCGGGGAGCTGGGCGACACTGACGTCGCGGTCGACGTGGTCGCGGACGTCACCGACGCTACCGCGGTGCAGGAGATGGTACGGGAGGCGGCGCTGGTCTTCGGCGGCGTAGACCTCGTGGTCAACAACGCCGGCCTGTCCGTCTCCAAGCCGCTGTTGGAGACGACTGAGGCCGACTGGGACCTGCAGCACGACGTGATGGCGAAGGGTTCGTTCCTCGTCTCCCGCGAGGCGGCCCGGGCAATGATCGCGCAACGGATGGGTGGTGACATTGTCTACATCTCCTCGAAGAACTCCCTGTTCGCCGGGCCCAACAACGTTGCGTACGGGGCAGCCAAGGCCGACCAGGCCCACCAGGTCCGGCTGCTCGCCGCGGAGTTGGGTGAGCACGGCATCCGGGTCAACGGCATCAACCCCGACGGCGTCGTACGCGGCTCCGGCATCTTCGCTGGCGGTTGGGGGGCGCAGCGGGCGGCGGTCTACGGGGTCCCGGAGGAGGAGTTGGGTGCCTTCTATGCGCAGCGCACCCTGCTCAAACGTGAGGTGCTGCCCGAGCACGTGGCCAACGCCGTGTTCGTGCTGACCGCGGGGGAGCTGTCGCACACAACCGGCCTGCACATCCCGGTGGACGCTGGGGTTGCCGCGGCCTTCCTGCGATGACTGAGGTCGCCGTCGCGGCGGTGGACCTGGGCGCGTCCAGCGGCCGGATCATGCTCGCCCACGTCGGGCCCGACCGGCTCGATCTGACCCAGGTGCACCGCTTCGCCAATCGGCCGATCCAGATCGGAGCGACGCTGCACTGGGACATCCTGGCGCTCTACCGAGGCGTGCTCGACGGCCTCCGGGCGGCCGGCCGTCTCGCCGCCGGTGCTCGGGCGGGGACCGGGCTGGACGGGATCGGTATCGACTCGTGGGGGGTCGACTATGGACTGATCGACGCGAGCGGGGCGCTGATCGGTAACCCGGTGTGCTACCGGGACTCGCGCACCGACGGGGTCATGGAGAAGGTGCTCGCCGACGTCGGGGCCGCCCAGATCTACGCCACGACCGGGGTGCAGAACCTGCCGTTCAACACGGCGTACCAGCTCGTCGCGTCGCGCGGCTCGCCCACGCTCGGGGCGGCGCACCGGCTGCTGCTCATACCGGACCTGCTCGGGTACTGGCTCACTGGCGAACTCGGCGCGGAGCTGACCAACGCGTCGACGACCCAGCTCCTCGACGCCCGCTCACGGACGTGGGCGACGGACCTGATGGCGCGGCTGGGTCTGCCGGCGTCCATCTTCGCCGAGCTGCGCCGGCCCGGCGAGCGCATCGGCGAACTGCTCGCCGGGGTGGCGGCGGAGACCGGCATGGCGCCGCACGTGCCGGTGCTCGCGGTCGGCTCGCACGACACCGCCTCGGCGGTGGTGGGGGTGCCGGGCGAGGGAAACCGCTTCGCGTTCATCTCGTGCGGCACCTGGTCGTTGGTCGGCGTGGAGCTCGACGCGCCGGTACTCACCGAGGCCAGCCGTCGGGCCAACTTCACCAACGAACTGGGCGTCGACGGCACGGTGCGCTACCTGCGCAACGTGATGGGGCTGTGGTTGCTTCAGGAGTCGGTGCGGACCTGGCAGATGGCCGGGTCCACGGTGGATCTCGATCAGCTGCTGCGCGAGGCCGCGGCCGAGCCGGCGTTCGTAGCCGTGGTCGATCCGGACGACCCGGCGTTCCTGCCGCCCGGCGACATGCCGGCCCGGATCGCCGCCGCGTGCCGCCGCACCGACCAACCGGTGCCCACGACTCCGGCCGCGGTCGTGCGGTGCATTATCGACAGTCTCGCCCTGGCCCACCGCAGGACGATGCGGGCGGCACAGGAGCTCTCCGGCCGGGCCGTCGAGGTCGTGCACATCGTCGGCGGCGGTGCCCGCAATGCCCTGCTGTGTCAGCTCACCGCGGACGCGTGCGGCCTGCCCGCCGTCGCCGGGCCGGTCGAGGCCACCGCCCTGGGCAACGCGATGGTGCAGGCCCGCGCATTGGGCGTCGTGTCGGGCGGCCTGACCGAGCTTCGGGCGCTGCTGCGTCGCCACGCCGAGCTCGTGCGGTTCGAACCGCGCGATGGCGCCGCGGCGTGGGCGGACGCCGAGGCCAGGGCTTTCCCCGCTTGACGTGGTGTCTAATGATCCGATGAGCGACGCGGAGACGCTGGCGAAACGGTGTGCCGAGGCCATGTACGCCGACGACCGGGCTTCCCGGCATCTGGGGATCACGATCGAAGCGGTGGGTCCGGGGCGGGCGACGGCGCGCATGCGGGTGACCGACACCATGATCAATGGTCACGACCTCTGCCATGGGGGCTACCTCGTGCTGCTCGCGGACACGGCGTTCGCCTTCGCCTGCAACACGTACAACCGCCGCACCGTGGCGCAGGGAGCCGACGTGTCCTTTCTCGAGACGGCCCACCTGGGCGACGCGCTCGTTGCGGAGGCTGTGGAACGGGTTCGTCTGGGTCGAAGCGGCATCTACGACGTCACGGTCAGCCGCGTCACCGACGGCGGCCACGCCGAGGTGATCGCGGAGTTCAGGGGGCGCAGTCGCGTAGTCTCGGGCACGCTGGTACCCCCGGAAGGGACGTGAGCGATGGCGCTGCGAGACCTGAGCCCAAAGCCCGAGGATCTTGAGCCGATTGAGCGGGCCTCTCCGGATGAGATCGCGAGTCTGCAGTCTGAGCGTCTGATGTGGACGCTGCGGCACGCGTACGAGAATGTCCCCTTCTATCGCCGATCCTTCGACGAGCATGGGTTACGGCCTGAGGACCTCCGTGAACCCGCCGACCTGGCGCGGTTCCCGTTCACCGTCAAGCAGGATCTGCGCGACAACTACCCGTTTGGCATGTTCGCCGTCCCCCGCGAGCAGGTCCTGCGCATTCACGCCTCCAGCGGTACCACCGGCAAGCCGACCGTCGTCGGCTACACCCGCGGCGACATCGACACGTGGGCCGTCCTGGTGGCCCGGTCGATCCGGGCCTCCGGCGGCCGGCCGGGGATGATCGTCCATATCGCGTACGGGTATGGGCTGTTCACCGGCGGCCTTGGGGCGCACTACGGCGCGGAGTGGCTTGGATGCACGGTGGTCCCGATGTCCGGGGGCATGACCGAGCGTCAAGTGCAGCTCATCCTCGACTTCAGGCCCGAGATCATCATGGTCACGCCGTCGTATATGTTGACGATCGTCGATGAGATGCAGCGCCAGGGCATTGACCCCGCGAGCACCTCGCTGCAGGTGGGTATCCTCGGCGCCGAGCCGTGGACAGACGACATGCGCGCCGAGATCGAGCAGCGCACACAGATGCACGCGGTGGACATCTACGGCCTGTCCGAGGTGATGGGGCCGGGCGTGGCGAACGAGTGCGTCGAGACCAAGGACGGTCTGCACATCTGGGAGGACCACTTCTATCCGGAGGTGGTAGATCCGGTGACCGGGGAGGTGCTGCCGGACGGCGAGCGTGGGGAGCTGGTCTTCACGTCGCTGACGAAGCAGGCGTTGCCGATCATCCGCTACCGCACCCGCGACCTCACCCGGCTCCTGCCCGGCACCGCGCGGCCGGGATTCCGGCGGATGGAGAAGGTGACCGGCCGCAGCGACGACATGATGATCATTCGTGGGGTCAACGTGTTCCCCACGCAGATCGAGGAGCTGATCCTGCACACGCCGGCGCTCGCCCCGCACTTCCAATGTGTGCTTACCCGCCCGGAGCGGTTGGATGAGCTCGAGGTTCTGGTGGAGTCGCGTGGCGGTCTGTCCGAACAGGAGCGCATCGCGGTCTCGGCAGACCTGGCCGGACGGGTCAAGGCCACCATCGGCGTGACGGTCGCCGTGACCGTCGTGCCGCCTAACTCGGTCGAACGGTCCGTAGGCAAGATGCGGCGCATCGTCGACAATCGCAACCTCGGCTAAAGCAGATCTAGTAGATCTTGGTGCTTGAGGGCGGCCATCGCCACCCTCAAATACCAAGATCTACGGCGCGGGCGCAACCGGTGACGAGCGCGGAGCGGCTCCTCGTCAGCGATGCAGCTAATGCGGCTTAGGCCGTTTAGTCCGCGAAGGCGTTGGGGTGGGGCTCGGGGAGGAGGTCGGCGTTGGCGTGGGGCTAGGCGATGGCGATGGCGTGGGGCTCGGGGGCGGAGTGGTTGGTGTGGGAGTGGGGGATGGGGGATGGGTTATGAGGTTGGCGACGTCAGACCGGCCCGTGGGCAGTTGGGGGTAGAAGGTGTTCCCGGGGCATTCGGTTGCGGCCCAGTCCCGGTGGCCGCTGATACCGAGCACGGTTCGAGTCGCGCCGGTAGGTCCGACGTAGTTGACCACGGTCTCCGGATTGATCTGGCATACGTGGGCCAATGACGCGAGCACGGTAACCAGCGTGGCTCGGGCGGCCGGGGTCGGACCCTGGTTGGTGAGGTTGCCCAGTAGGCACACGCCTAGGTTTCCGGTGTTGTAGCCACCTACGTGGCCGGCCGTGACCATGCCGGGCCCCGTTCCGGGCGGCACAGTCGAGTTGAAGACCGGCACCGAATCGGTGCCGGACCAGCGCCCTTCGTACACCCGACCAAGCTCGTCGATGAACAATTGGTAGCCGATATCGCCCCATGCCAGGGTAACGGCCTGGTAGTAGTAGATGGCCCGGATCGTGCCGGCCGGATCCGGGTCGTTGTTCGCTCCCGCGGTGTGGTGCACGGTCAGAGCCTGGGTCAAGGCGTATTCGCTGGGCCATACCTCTACGCCGCCGGAGAATCGCAGACCCTCATCGGCACCCCAGGCCGCCCGGGAAAGGTAGGTCACGGGGCAGACGGTGCCGTCAGGTAGGGGCATTCCGCTTTGTGGTTCCGCGGCCGCTGCGATGGCAGGCCCATCCATGGTGTTGAGTTCGGTGACGGTACCTCTGGCGCCATCGCCGGTGACCACCACGTCGTAGGCCGTGGTCCCAGGGCTGACGAGCAGGGCGTGGTTCCCGGACCTTCGTCCGTCGGGACCGCCTTGGCAGCCGTCCAGCGTCGTCCAGGCTGTCCAGCCGGCGGCGTTCTTGGTTGACACCATCGCGCTCGTCCCGTCCCACGAGACGCCGAGATGAGTCAGCTGTGGCTCGGCCTTCAGCACACGCAACCGACCGCCGACAATGCTCTTGCGACGAGCGACCGTTCGAGGCACCACGCCAGACTCTGCACCGGTGGCCATCGGTTCAGGATCGAGGCTGGTCGCTGACGCGATTGCGGTGCGGGCCGCTACTCCGGCTGCTACCGCCGCCACCGGAATCGTGATTATCGTCCTTCGCGAGACCACTGTCCGCCTCCCCCGTATTTGTTACTTTCGTGCCCCATAGAGCACACTGCGCCTCACCGGCCCCGACCATACCTTCAGCCCCATTGATGCGCCACTCTTCGACGCCCCCGACCGGCGGTAACCCGACATGTCAGGGGACCTGGAGCAAGGTCGGCAAGCGGCCCGACACGATGCGGCGGCACCGGAAGGCAGGTCTTGTCGCCCGACATCTCGCGTCAGCGATTCGGCCGTGGACTTGACGCCGCCACCGCCATAGACGAGTGACTAGCGATCTCGAAGAGCGTCCAGGATCCGGTACAGGCGTACGTCGGAGATCGGGTACGGGGTGCGCAGGTCCTGAGCGAAGAGACTGACCCGCAGCTCCTCGATCATCCAGCGGACCTCGCGGACACCCTCCTCATCGCGACGGTCCGGTGGGAGCGAGGCGAGCAGGTCGTCGTACTCGGCGCGCACCTCGGCCACCTGGTCCATCCAATCCCGGTCACGCGCCGAGTTGGTTGGCAGCTTCTCCAGCCGACGCCCGATCGCCTTGAGATAGCGCGGCAAGTCCGCTAGGTGGCGTGACCCGGTGGCGGTGACAAAGCCTGGCTGTATCAACCCGAAGAGCTGCGCCCGCATGTCCTCGATGGACGGCAGCAGGGCGGAATTGGCCGGTGCGGCGAGCCGCGTGCGTACGTCGTGAGCTGCCGCAACAACCTTCTCCACCGCGACCACGATCTGCACGGTCGCATCGGCGAGGTCGGCCCGCGCCGCGTCGCGCAGCCGCGCGTAAGCCTCGTCGTCCCAGGCCGGGCCACCCTCACGCTCGACGATCGCGTCGACCGCGGCCGAGACGCAATCATCGAGCAGGTCCGGGACCTTCGCGTACGGGTATCGGGTGAGCCCGAGCTTGACCTGGTTGGTGAGGCGCCGGGACAGGAGGGGGATCGGCGTCGGTACCCCGATCAGCAGCAGGCGTCGGGTGCCCGCCCACATTGCGCGTGCCTGCTCGGCCTCGGTCTCGAAGACCCGGACCGCCACACTGTCGGTCTCGTCCACCAGTGCCGGGTACGCCTTCACCGAGTAGCCCGCCCGGCGGCGCTCGACGACACGCGCCAGCGTGCCGGGGTTCCAGGTGATGAGCCCGGCCTGTTCGATGCCGTCGGCTACCTCGACGACGACCTCGCGAGCCTTCGGTGCGAGCTGGCGCTTGAGCGCGGCTAGGTCCTTTCCCTCGCCGACGGCCTGACCGGCCTCGTCCTCGATGCGAAACGTCATCCGCAGGTGGTCCGGCACCTTGTCGAGCGACCAGTCCTTGCGGGGGATGATCACGCCGGTCATCCGTCGAAGGTGCGCCTCCAGCGTGTCGAGCAGCGGGCCCTCGGCCGGTGAGACGGTGCCGAGGAATGCCCCGGCGCGGTCGGGCACCGGTACGAAGTTGCGCCGTATCGCCTTCGGCAGAGACCGGATCAACGCGGTGACGAGATCCTCGCGCAGACCTGGGATCTGCCAGTCGAACCCCATGGCGGAGATCTGGAACAGGGCGGGGAGTGGAATGTGGACGGTCACCCCGTCGGCCTCTGTCCCCGGCTCGAACTGGTAGGTCAGCCGCAGCTTCAGCTCACCCTGACGCCATTCGTCCGGGTACTGGGCCTTGTCGAATCCGGCCGCCCGTTCGTTGAGGAGCATGGTCTTCTCAAAATTGAGTCGGTCGGGCTCGGCCCGGCGGACCCGCTTCCACCAGCTGTCGAAGTGCCGCGCCGACACCACCTCCGCGCCGACCCGCTCGTCGTAGAAGGCGAACAGCGTCTCGTCGTCCACGAGGATGTCACGGCGGCGGGCTCGGTGCTCCAGCTCCTCCACTTCGTCGAGCAGCGCGCGGTTGTCGTGGAAAAACGTGTGGTGGGTCTGCCAGTCACCCTCGACCAGCGCGTGGCGGATCAAGAGCTCCCGGGAGAGCACCGGATCGATCCGGCCATAGTGGACCTTGCGCGAGGGGATGAGTGGCAGTCCGTACAGGGTGACCTTCTCAAACGCCATCACTGAGCCCTGGTCGGCCTCCCAGTGTGGTTCGCTGTAGCGCCTCTTGACCAGGTGTCCAGCCAAGCTCTCCGCCCACTCGGGCTCGATGCGGGCGGCCACGCGCCCCCACAGCCGGGAGGTCTCCACCAACTCGGCCGCCATCACCCAGCGCGGCCTCTTCCGGAACAACGTGGAACCTGGAAAGATCGAGAAGCGTGCGCCTCGGGCGCCGACGTACTCCGGCTTCTCAAGGTCCTTGAGCCCGATGTGGGAGAGCAGACCCGACAGGAGCGATGTATGCACCCGCACCGGGTCGGCCGGCTCGCCGTTGCGGGGGATGCCCATGGTCTTCACGACTTGGCGCAGTTGGCTCTCCAGGTCCTGCCACTCGCGCACCCGCAGATAGTTGAGGAAGTCCGTCTTGCAGAGCCGGCGGAACTGGCTCGACGACAAAGCCTTCTGCCGCTCCTGCAGGTAGTTCCACAGGTTGAGGTAGGCCACGAAGTCCGACTCCGGGTCACGGAAGCGGGCGTGCTTCTCGGTGGCCGCCTGTTGCCGGTCCAGCGGCCGCTCCCGCGGGTCCTGGATGGACAGTGCGGAGGCGATGACCAGAACCTCTCGTACGCACCCGTTGTGTTCGGCCTCGAGTACCATGCGACCCAGGCGCGGGTCGATCGGCAGCTGCGCGAGCCTTCGCCCCAACGACGTGAGGCGCCGGCGGCTGTCCTTCACAGCGGGGTCGAACGCGCCCAACTCCTGCAGCAGGGCCACCCCGTCGTTGACCGAACGCCGGTCCGGTGGTTCGACGAACGGGAACGCCGCCATGTCGCCCAGGTCCAGCGCGGTCATCTGCAGGATGACGGAGGCGAGATTGGTACGCAGAATCTCCGGGTCGGTGAACTCCGGCCGGGCCTCGAAGTCGGCTTGGGAGTAGAGCCGGATACAGATGCCGTCCGACGTGCGGCCGCACCGGCCTTTGCGTTGATTCGCCGAGGCCTGGGAGACGGGTTCGATGGGCAGGCGCTGAACCTTGAGCCGCTGGCTGTAACGGGAGATGCGAGCGGTACCGGGGTCGACAACGTACTTGATGCCGGGGACGGTCAGCGACGTCTCGGCGACGTTGGTGGCCAGCACGATGCGCCGACCGGGATGTGGCGCGAATACGCGGTGTTGCTCGGCCGTCGAGAGCCGCGCGTAGAGCGGGAGCACCTCGACGTCGCGCCGGTTCTGCTTGCGCACGGCGTCCGCGGTATCCCGGATCTCCCGTTCGCCGGAGAGGAACACCAGGATGTCGCCCGGCCCCTCGAGGCAGAGCTCGTCGACGGCCTCGCAGATGGCCTGGACCTGGTCGCGGACGGTATCGGTCTCGCCGTCGTCTTCCGCGGAGTCCTCCACGAGCGGGCGATAGCGAACCTCGATCGGGTACATCCGTCCGCTGACCTCGACGATCGGCGCACCGAAGTGCCCCGCGAAACGCTGCGGGTCGATCGTCGCCGACGTGATGATCACCTTCAGGTCCGGCCGGCGGGGGAGTAGCTGTTTGAGGTAACCGAGCAGGAAGTCGATGTTCAGGCTGCGCTCATGCGCCTCGTCGATGATGAGTGTGTCGTAGGCGTTCAGGAGCCGGTCGCGCTGCGTCTCGGCGAGCAGGATGCCGTCGGTCATCAGCTTCACCAGAGTGTTGTCACCGACCCGGCCGGTGAAGCGCACCTGGTAGCCAACCGCATCGCCCAGCGGGGTTGCGAGCTCCTCGGCGACGCGTTCGGCCACGGTCCGTGCGGCGATCCGGCGCGGCTGGGTGTGACCGATCATCCCCCGAACGCCGCGCCCCAGCTCCAGGCAGATCTTGGGTAGCTGGGTGGTCTTCCCGGAGCCGGTCTCGCCGGCCACGATGACGACCTGGTGGTCCCGGATGGCCGCGGCGATCTCTTCTCGCCGCTGGCTGACGGGTAATTCCTCCAAGTACGAGATGGTCGGGACCGACGCGGCCCGCTCGGCCACCCGGCGCCGAGCCGCGTCGATCTCGACATCAATCTTGGCGCCATCGCGCGCTCCGGCACGTCGACGCTGCAGCTTGACCTGATCCTTGATCATCAGGTCAGTGAGAGTCTCAGCGCGCGGTGTCTCCGATCGTGATCCCATGGCAGTGGCCAGGATAGGCACGACACCGCACATCTCAGCCACTCGGTTTCTTCTGTGATCTGTGCCATGTAGAGCGCAAGCCCTGCGTTGATGAGCGGGCCAGCTAGCACCAACGGCGGACGAGCCTGGCCGTTCGGATGACGGCACGTACGCCGCTTCTGGTGAGACTTTCCGGGTGCGTAGGGAAATGGGCGTTCTCGGACCTCGGCAGCGGCGATTGGCCTGGCTGGCGTTCATGACGCTGGCGGCGCACGCGCCTTTCGTCGCCTATTCCGTCCCCGACGACACCTGGGTACTCAGTATCGCCGTTGCAGGCTTGGTGGCCTACGTCATCGTCGTGGATGACATCCAACGCCGAAAGCCCCACCCCTCCCGTCGATCATGACCTGGAGGTCATGATCGACGCCAATTCACGACGGCCAGACCGTGATCACGGGGATCTTGACGCGCGATTACTGTGATGTGCTCGATGGCGGCTGTGGGGGGCTCGGGGGCGTCGCTGCGCCGCCGGATCCGGGTGCGGATCGGGCCGCCGACGCGGCGTCCTGAGCCTGCTCACCCGCGCCCTGCGCCGTCTGCGCGGCACCACCTGCGCCCTCCTTGGTCGCCTCGGGCGCCCAGTGACGCCCGGCCGCCACGTTCTCGGCCGGCCAGCGCTCCCCGGCCTGCGGGGCCTCGCCGGTGAAGGCGGCTCGGCCCGCCATCGCCGCCTCGTCAACGTCGACCTCGGCCGGGACGCGTGCGGTGGCGATCGCCCAGATCACGAAGACGTCGAGCGCGATGAGCAGGAGCGACCAGAGCGGGTAGTAGGGCAGGAAGAAGAAGTTCGCGATGGCCGACACCACCGCGAGCGCGATGGCGACGATCTTGGCCCACAGTGCACCGGTGAAGAGGAAGAACCCGGCGACGACGGCGAGCACGCCGATACCGAGGTGGATCCATCCCCACGTCGTCGTGTCGATCTCGTACGCGTAGTTGGGCCCGATGACGAAGAAGTTGTCCTGAATGATGGCGGCGAGGCCTACCAGGATCTGGTAGGTGCCGATGATCAACATCAGGGTGGCGGCGAAGATCATCCCGCCACGTGCCCATGCCTGCTTCGTGCTCTGCCCGGTCATGCTGGTCATGTCGTTTCCCCTATAGTGGTGAGTTGTCGTTCAGGCTCGTGGTCGGATGGGCGGGATCTGATAACTTCCGTCGAGGACGGCCGCGCGAGGTTGATACAGCCGGAGTACGGGCCGGAACTCGCCCTCCGGCGCGGGCAGCCAGTTGGCTAGTTCCACCTCGTTGGTGGGCTGCGCGTGGTGGATCGCGATGGTCAGCGATCCATCGGGTCCGTAGCTCAGCCCGGGTGTCCGGTCACCGACCGAGTACCGGTCGATGGGATTGTCCACCAGGAAATAGTCCGGCGTGTCGTACATGGTCAGCGACCAGAACGCGTCGACTGGCGGAAGCTCGTCGAAGCGCAGCGTGTATGACCGCGCACCGGTCAGCCGCTCCCCATCGCCGTCGACGTGCACCATCGGATAGGCCGCCTCGTACGCGTGATTGCCCCACAGGCCCACCCGTGCGGCCACCGCCCGCGCGGTATAGCAGGCCGTCCGGTCAGCCATCTTCCACTGTGGACCGTCAATGGCCCCGATCTCGAAGTGGTCGAGGTTGAAGTCGAACATGTGCAGGTTCATGTCCCAGCCGTTGGCCTGGCGGCCTTGCCCGGAGCGCGTCATCTCGTCGAGCTGATCCTTGCCCGCCGAGATCCCGGACGCCAGGGCAGCGCCTTGGTCCGGGTCGGGGTCGGCGTAGGGCGAGTCGTCGATCTGGAGGAGTCCGAGTGGGGCGAACCTCTGCTGGTAGGCCCGGTCGGCCTCGGCCGGCGGGAAGGCGGCGATCCAGCCGCGGAGGTTCTCCAGGAATCTCAGGTCATCGCCGACCTGCGGATCCGGTCGGGGGATGCCGGCGAGGGCAGCCTCTGGGTGCAGCGGGATCAGGGTGAGCCGGCTCTGCAGGGCGCGCACCCGTCCGACGTCGCCCGCCCCCTGGCAAGCGAACCGGCCGACGATCGTGGCGACCGTCGTGGGGGAGCGGATTGTCGCCCGGTCGGGCGCCGTTTCGCCCGCGTGGTCGGGCGGTACGACCAGGAAGCGCCCCTCACCCGTACCGGTGGCCCGGCGCCCGATGTAGGCGAAGTTGTTCGTCCAGGCGTCGACGAACTGCAGCACGTAGTAGGCGCCGGCCGTGTCCGGCACATCCAGACGAATCGGGCCGCCGGAGAGGTCGACCTGCGCGATGGAGTACAAGGTGTCGTTGTTGACGCTGACGAATTTGTCGCCGGGCCCGCCGAGCTTCGTGGCGTGTGCGAAGACATTGAACGGTGCGGCGGGCAGCGCACCGATACCCTCGTGCACGAACTGCGCCGCCGCCTGCAGGTCGCAGACCAGCGGGTAGCCGTAGACGAACGCCTCGGCCGTGAGGGCCGTCAGATCCTCCACCTGTCGATCGTGCGCCTTGTCGGCATAAAATGGGCGAAAATGGCGAAATCTACTCCCACGGCAGCCCGACGTAATTCTCGGCCAGGCTCGTTGCGGCGGGCCTCGACGAGGCCGTGTACCGCAGCTGCGACAGCTGCAGCCGTTGCTGGAACGGGTCGGCGTCGGCGAAGCGGTGCAGCATCGACGTCATCCACCAGGAGAAGTGCTCGGCCCGCCAGACCCGGCGCAGGCAGGCGTCGCTGTAGGCGTCGAGCAGGTCGGTGCGTCGCTCGCGCAACAGCGCGGCCAGCGCAGCCGACAGCCGGCGGACGTCGGCGATGGCGAGATTCATGCCCTTGGCCCCAGTCGGCGGCACAATGTGCGCGGCGTCGCCGGCGAGGAACAGACGCCCGTACCGCATCGGCTCCACCACGTAGCTGCGCATGCCGGTGATGCCCTTCTCCAGCACCGGCCCCTCGGTGAGCGTGAAGTCGTCGGCGTGCAACCGCAGGTGCAGTTCCGCCCAGATGCGTTCGTCGGGCCAGGCCGCGATCTGCTCGTCCGGCGCGACCTGCAGGTAGAGCCGGGTCACCCGGGGCGAGCGCATGCTGTGCAGCGCGAAGCCACGTTCGTGGTACGTGTAGATGAGCTCGTCATTCGACGGCGGCGCCTCGGCGAGGATGCCGAGCCACGCGAACGGATAGGTATGCTCGTACGCGGTTGTGGCGCCGGCCGGAATCGCGTCGCGGGTAATGCCGTGGAAGCCGTCGCAGCCCGCTATGACGTCGCAGATCAGTTCGCTCGGTTCGCCGTCCGCCGTGCGGAAGTTGATCCTCGGCGACTCCGTCGTGGGGTCCTGCACCGCGACATCGGAGACGTCGAAGAGGGGCGGCGCGCCGGAGGTGACCCGGGCCGCGATGAGGTCCTTGACCAGCTCCTGCTGGCCGTAGACGGTGATCGACCGCCCGGTGAGCTCGTCGAAGGCGATCCGGTGATCTGATCCGTCGAAACGCAGCGAGATGCCATGATGAATCAGGCCCTCGCGGTCGAGCCGGTCCGCCACCCCGGCCGCGCGCAGCAGCTCCACAGTGGGCTGTTCCAGCACGCCCGCGCGCACCCGCCGCTCCACGTATTCGCGGCTACGCGCCTCGAGCACGACCGAATCGATGCCGTCGAGGTGTAGCAGATGGGCGAGGACGAGTCCAGCCGGCCCCGCACCGACGATGCCGACCTGAGTACGCACGTGCGACCTCCCGTGTCGAAGGCGTGGCCGGCATGAGCCTGACACCCTGTACTCAGGCGTGTCTAGCCTCGTTTGACGATCTCATCGACGCCGTCGAGGCCGTACGAACGGAAATGTCGTACGCCGCCCTAGGGTCAGAGACATGACACCGCAGATTGATTGCATCGGAGTCGTCGTCAAGGACATGGCGGCGTCATTGGGCTTATACCGCAGACTCGGACTTGACATCTCGGCCGATGTGGACGGTGAGCCGCATGTCGAGGTCGCGCTGCCCGGTGGGCAGCGGCGGATGTTTTACACGGAGGAGACCATTCGCTCCTTCGATCAGGACTGGCAGCCCCCGTCGGGTGGGCACCGGATCAGCCTTGCCTTCCGCTGTGCCGACCCGGCCGAGGTTGACCGGGTGTACGCCGATCTGGTCGCGGCCGGATACCACGGTCACCGTGAGCCGTGGGATGCGTTCTGGGGGCAGCGGTACGCCGTGGTGCTCGACCCGGACGGCAATGCGGTCGACCTCTTCGCTCCGTCCACCTCAGCGCACCCTGGCGGCTAGCTCAGCCGACGGGTGCCGGCTCGTCCTGCTGGCCCCAAGCCGTCTTCATAGCGTGCTCGACGAGTGCGATGAGGGTCTCTTTGGCCGAGTCACGCCGCCGGGCGTCGCAGAGGATCACGGGGACGTCGGGGTCGAGGTTCAGGGCGAGCTGCACCTCGGCGGGTTCGAACAGGCGAGTGCCCTCAAAACAGTTGACCGCGACGATGAAGGGCAGGCCACGCCGCTCGAAGTAGTCGACCGACGGGAAGCAGTCCGCGAGGCGGCGGGTGTCGGCGAGCACGATAGCGCCGATCGCGCCCAGCGCGAGCTCGTCCCACACGAAGAGAAAGCGATCCTGCCCCGGGGTGCCGAACAGGTAGAGGACCAGGTCGTGGTTGAGCGTGATGCGGCCGAAGTCCATGGCCACGGTGGTGGTCGCCTTCATCTCGACCCCGGCCGTGTCGTCGACGCCGACACTCTCGTCGGTGAGGTACTCCTCGGTCAGCAGCGGCTGGATCTCGCTGACCGCGCCGACCAGCGTGGTCTTACCGACGCCGAAGCCTCCGGCGACGAGGATCTTCAGGGCAATCGGCAGGGCGTCATCATCGACGCCGAGGTCGACGCCGAGGTCAGAGTGACCGGAGACCATCGAGGACCGCCTTGAATACACGCTCGGTGGGAAGTTGGGTAGCCGGCACGGGAGAGCGTGTCCGGATGAGGCCCCGGTCGAGGAGGTCGCCCAGCAGGACCCGCACCGTCCCCAACGGCAGGTCCAGGTGCGTCGCGAGTTCCGCGACCGACATGGGATTCTGGCAGAGCCGGATGATCGCGGCATGCTCGGGTTGCAGTCCAGCATCAGTGGCGGCCGCGGCCCGGGCGGCCATGATCAGCGTGATGAGGTCGAACTCGCCACGGGTCGGACGGGTCCGGCCCGACGTCATCGCGTAGTGGCGCACGACCGGGCCGGCGTCGTCGTCGACCCATACCTGTTCCAGCGGCTCCGGCACCATCATCGCCCGGCTCTACCCCTGCCCGTTCGCCGTCGTTCGGACCGGTGTCGACAGGTACTGCCCGACGCGGGCCACCAGCATCTCCATCTCGTACGCGATCAGCCCGACGTCGGCGTCCTCAGCGCCCAGGACGGCGATGCAGGCCCCGTTGCCGCCGGCCGTGACGAAGAGGAAGCCACTCTCCATCTCGATGATGGTCTGCCGCACCGAACCTCGGTTGAACCGCCGGCCGGCCCCGCGGGCGAGGCCGTGCATGCCCGCGGCGACGGCCGAGAGGTGCTCCGCGTCCTCACGCGACAGTGCAGCGGACTTCGCGATCAGCAGCCCGTCGTGCGACAACACCACTGCTTGCTGGACGTGAGGCACCCGGTCGACCAGGTCATTCACCAACCAGGCGATGTCGACGGTCGTCGTCCTCTGCGCCACGGTGTCACCCTCCCTGGTCGGTGTCGTGCGACTCCTGCGCCGGTGGTGTCCACTCAGGAGGGTTCGGGTCCGCGAGCCGCGCGGCGTCGGTGCGTCCCCGAAGCGTCCCGGATCGATGCGATGACATTACGTTTCGCGTCTCGTCGGGTCCCCGTGCTGCCCGCACAATGGGATCAGTGAGACCAGCTGTATCGGCGGACCCGATCGGCCCGGCGCCGGTGGCGCTGCCGGCGGGCGACTCACCGGGGCCCGACGGTCGCTGCCGCCACGGTAGGCCCGATGGCGTCAGGATCGGCGGGTCGGACCGCCGGTCCGCCGCGCTGGGGGAGAACAGCGCCGGGCTCGGCTCGGCCGCCGTGGGCGGCGGCGCGACCGGATCCGACCCGGGCCGCGGCGGGACCGGATCCGACCCGG
>Ga0184625_10000126_pt1 | contig 22195 bp, 19 predicted proteins | sample PLM3_30_b1_FD_133151 | JGI IMG/M metagenome (GOLD analysis project Ga0184625, IMG submission 133151) | Groundwater sediment microbial communities from an aquifer in East River, Colorado, USA - PLM3_30_b1 | ecosystem: Environmental > Terrestrial > Soil > Riparian zone | place: USA: East River... | reverse complement strand
GACCGACCTCGCGGCGGTGCTCGGCCACCTCGACGAGGTGAAGCCGGGTCTCCTCGTGCTGGACTCCGTGCAGTCGTTCTCCGCAGCGGGGGCCGAGGGTGTGCCAGGCGGTGTCACCCAGGTCCGGGCGGTTGCGGCCGCGCTGGCCGCGGTGGCCAAGGACCGCGGCATCGCGACCGTTCTGGTTGGACACGTCACGAAGGATGGCCAGGTGGCTGGCCCGCGCGTGCTTGAGCACCTGGTCGACGTAGTCCTGCAGTTCGAGGGCGACAGGTTCTCGTCGCTGCGCCTTGTGCGCGGCTTGAAGAACCGGTTCGGCGCCGCAGACGAGGTGGGCTGCTTCGAGATGCACGAGGGCGGGCTGACCAGTCTGCCCGATCCGTCTGGGCTGTTCCTGACCCGGTATGCCGACGCGGTGGCGGGCACGTGTGTCACCGTGGCGATGGAGGGCCGCCGCGCGCTCGTCACCGAGGTTCAGGCGCTGGTGGGCGCGGCGGTCGCCGGGTCACCGCGCCGCACGGTCAGTGGGTTGGACTCGGCTCGCCTGGGCATGGTCCTCGCCGTCCTCGAGCGCGGTGCGGCCCTACCGAGCCAGCCTGGCCTGAAGCTGCACCACCGCGAGGGATCCGCGGCGACAGTGGGCGGAATCAGGGTCGTGGAGCCCGCCGCTGACCTTGGTCTTGCCTTGGCGGTGGCGTCTGCCGCGCACGATCTGCCACTGCCGCCGGACCTCGTCGCGATCGGCGAGGTCGGACTTACCGGCGAGGTCCGCCGGGTAGGCGCGGTGGCGCGCCGCCTGGCCGAGGCCGGCCGGTTGGGCTTCCGCCACGCCCTGGTGCCACCCGGGTGCGGGCCCGCGGCCACCGGCCCTGCGCCGGTCGGGATGAGGATCCTCGAGGTGGCCAGTGTGCGGGCGGCACTGCACTGGGCGGTCCAGCTCTCCCCGATCCGCGGGGCATGACTTTCGCGGTGGTTAGGCTCGGCTCACGATCGTGACATGGCTCGGCGCGTACCGGGCGAGCCCGGCAAGCAGGCTCTCCGGCGTACCCAGAAAGTCGTCCAGCGGGACGGCCAGGTCGTAGGCCGAGACGGCCGGGACGCTGCGCCTCGCCGAGCGAAGATGTGCCTGGTCCCACCAGCGTGGCCAATCGCCGGACCGGTGCAGCTGCGGCACGCATCGGATCAATAGGAACGGCTCCTCGTCGACCTCCATCACCGCCAGTTCGGCGAGCTGGGCCCACGGCAGCACGAGGGTCCGGACCACGCCGGGACGCGCGGTCAGCGCGTAGTGGTCGGCGGCCACCTGCGGGCGGCGGACCAAGGCCAGCACATGTGGCACCCAAAGTAGCCCAAAGAGCACGCCCAACGACGGCACGACCAGAGCGAGTGGGTTGACCGCGCCGTCGTCCGCTTGGCGTGGCTCATCCACGAAGATGAACCATGCCGGGCCGCAGACCAAGGCTGTCATGAAGGCTGTCCAGCCGAGCCGACCGGCTGCCCGCCTCGGGCGCCGACGCCGCCAAACGATCTGATTGCGTGCCACAGCAGCGCTCCAACGACGCCCGCGCTCCAACGACGAGCAACCCACCTTTGCGGTTTCTCCGCGACCGCGCAACCCCTCATCGGGCTGGTCGGCCTAGAATCCGTAGACTGTGCGGCGTGCCGATCGACCGAGAGGGCCCCCTTCGGGCCACCCTCGCCCTCGTCGCGCCCGGCACCGCCCTGCGTGACGGTCTCGAGCGCATCCTGCGCGGCCGAACCGGTGCTCTGATCGTTCTTGGCCATGACAAGGCAGTCGAGGCCCTGTGCACAGGTGGCTTTCCGCTCGATGTCGAGTTCTCCTCGACCCGGCTCCGGGAACTGTGCAAGATGGACGGCGCCGTGGTGCTCTCCAGTGACGGAACGCGGATTGTGCGGGCCGCCGTCCACCTCATGCCCGACTCGATGATTCCCACCGAGGAGTCCGGCACCCGTCATCGCACGGCTGAGCGAGTGGCCAAACAGACCGGCCACCCGGTCATCTCGGTGAGCCAGTCCATGCACATCATCGGGCTCTACGTCAATGGCACGAGGCACGTCATCGACGACTCGGCCGCCATCCTCTCCCGGGCCAACCAGGCGCTGGCCACGCTGGAGCGCTACAAGCTGAGGCTCGATGAGGTGAGCGGTACGCTGTCCGCGCTCGAAATCGAGGACCTGGTGACGTCTCGTGATGCCATCGCGGTTGTGCAGCGGCTCGAGATGGTGCGCCGCATCGCCGGCGAGATCGAGGGGTACGTCATCGAACTCGGCACCGACGGACGGCTGTTGGCGCTTCAGCTCGACGAGCTCATGGCCGGTGTGGACAGTGACCGGGCCCTTGTCATCCGCGACTACCTGCCCGCGGCCAAACGGCTGCGGACGCTCGACGAGGCGGTCGGTGATCTCGACCGATTGTCGGCGAATGAGCTGATCGATCTGAACGCGGTCGCCAAGGCGCTGGGGTATCCGAGCACCACGGACGCGCTGGACGCCGCGGTTTCCCCCCGCGGGTTCCGGCTGTTGGCCAAGGTGCCACGGCTGCCCGGCGCGGTCGTGGAGCGCCTCGTCGAGCACTTCGGCAGCCTGCAGCGGCTGCTCGGGGCGACCGTCGAGGACCTGCAGACAGTGGACGGCGTCGGCGACGCCCGGGCGCGCGGCGTTCGCGAGGGTCTGTCGCGCCTGGCCGAGGCGTCAATTCTCGAGCGCTACGTCTGACCGCCCGCGCCCGCGCTAAGCCTGCACGCGCAGCATAAAGGGGGCGCTGTACTTGAGGTCGAGGCGCGCTACGAGCTGATAGACGGCTGGCGCCGGGGTCGGTGCGCCGGTCACGCACGTTACGGCACCCGCGCCGGTACGGCTTCGCCGGCCGGTCCACTGCAGGGTGAAGGAGACCTCCTTGCCAACCCCGAACGACCTGACGTCGTGTCCCTTGTTGGGACTGCAGTCGTCGGAGGACCAGATCGTTACCGCGCCGTCGGTCAGCCGTAGCTCCTGCATGTCGGCGCCGATGTCCCGGCTGCAGGTGCGGCCTGAGGCATTCTTGATCTTGATAGTGATGTCTAGCGGCTGCCCAACCTGGACCTGAGTCGCTGCGGCAGTCGCCGTGACCTCCATCTCGCCGTCCGTGCATGGGCCGGTCGCGCCCGTCGTGGGCAGGATAAAGGCGGCGTGGGTGGGTGATGTCGTTGGCACGATTGGCCGCAGCAGAGTGGTGGTTGGACTCGGTGCGGTCCGATTCGCGGTCGGCGTCGACTCAGGGCCAGCGCCAGCGGTCGACGTATCCGGGCCGCCGCACGCGTACGAGATGACGAGAACGATCATCGCGAAACCGATCAACACAACGGCACGACGCCGCCAGTAGACGGCGGCCGGAAGGGGACCGACGGTCAGCCGCATGGCTCCCCACCGTAGCGGCGATCACCGATCGGACATTGGCGACGCGCCGGGCATCCCGACCTGCGCACGGCACCACAAACATTCGGTGCTACCGGTAGACCTGGCGCGGGTGGATCGCCTGAGCACCCGCGACCCGATCGCGATAATGCCCGGCCGGTCGTGACCGATGACGGTGATGGCGAGTTCGTGCACGAGCACATCCTCGACGATCGGGTTGGCCGCCGGCATGGCAGGATCTAGAGACGATGCGGTCCCATACGCCGGCCACCAGCGCACTGGCAAACATGGCGATCCGGTGGTACGACGCGACGGCGCGCGACCTGCCGTGGCGGCGCCCGGGTACGTCGCCGTGGGCGGTTCTGGTCAGCGAGGTGATGCTGCAGCAGACGCCGGTGGCCCGGGTGACGCCCGTATTCGAGGCGTGGCTGGGGAGGTGGCCCTCGCCTGCCGCGCTGGCCGCCGAGTCGGTCGGAGAGGTGATCCGCGCGTGGGGTCGGCTGGGCTACCCACGCCGGGCGATTCGCCTGCACGCGTGCGCCGGTGTTCTCCTGGCTCGGCATGGCGGGGCGGTCCCGTCGGACGTGGCACTGCTGCTGGCCCTACCTGGCGTGGGCGCCTACACCGCCCGCGCGGTGGCCACCTTCGCGTTCGGTCAGCGCCACCCGGTGGTCGACACCAATGTCCGGCGACTCGTCTCTCGTGCCGTCGGCGGATCGCCCGGTGGCGGTGCTGCGACCTCGACGAGCGACCTCGTCGCGGCGGAGGCGCTGCTGCCGGCATCAGCCGCCCGGGCCGCCCGGGCCAGTGCCGCATTCATGGAGCTGGGCGCCCTCGTCTGTACGGCGCGAACGCCGTCCTGCGGCGTGTGTCCGCTGCGCAGCGTGTGCGCGTGGCGCCTCGCCGGCCAGCCGGCGTCGTCAGGTGGACCAACGCGGCGGCCGCAAACTTACGAGGGCACCGACCGTCACGTACGCGGATTGTTGCTGGCACTGGCTCGGGAGGCGCCCGGCGGCGTGGAGCGGGCTGTGTTGGACGCGGTATGGCCAGAGGCTGAACAACGACACCGCGCCCTGGCCGGGCTGGTGGAAGACGGCCTCATGGTCAGGATTGTTCCCGACCACTATGGGCTCCCCGGCAAATGGCGTCGATCATGACCTGGAGGTCATGATCGACGCCATTTCGCGACGGTCAGCTCATGATCACGCGGATCTTGAGAGTTACTCGGCTGTCGTACCGGCCGTGTCTGTCGTTCCGCCCAGCTCGGCCGGAACCGCGTCCGGAACGATGCCCGGCTTGTCCGCACCGCGATACGTCAGCTTCGAGTTCTCAATGTCGTTCGGATCGCCTTCGCAGTCGACGACCACGATTTGCCCTGGCCGCAGCTCGTTGAAGAGGATCCGCTCCGATAGTGAGTCCTCGATCTCGCGCTGGATGGTCCGGCGCAGCGGACGGGCGCCCATGACCGGGTCCCAGCCCTTCTTCGCAAGCCACCTCTTGGCGTTCTCGGTGAGTTCGAGGCCCATGTCCTTATTGCGGAGCTGGGTCTCGATCCGGGCAACCATCAGGTCCACGATCCGCAGAATCTGGTCCTCGTTCAGCTGGTGGAAGACGATCGTGTCGTCGATCCGGTTCAGGAACTCGGGCCGGAAGTGCTGCTTGAGTTCGTCGTTGACCTTGTTCTTCATCCGCTCGTAGTTCGAGTCGACGTCGTTCGCACCCTGGAAGCCGAGCGACACTGCCTTCGCCACATCGCGGGTACCCAGGTTGGTGGTCAAGATAATCACCGTGTTCTTGAAGTCCACGATGCGTCCCTGACCATCGGTGAGGCGACCGTCTTCCAGGATCTGCAGCAGCGTGTTGAACACGTCCGGGTGGGCCTTCTCGATCTCATCGAAGAGAACCACGGAGAATGGCCGACGCCGCACCTTCTCGGTCAGCTGGCCGCCCTCGTCGTACCCGACGTAGCCGGGAGGCGCCCCGACCAGTCGCGACACGGTGTACCGGTCGTGGAACTCGCTCATGTCCAACTGGATGAGCGAGTCCTCGCTGCCGAAGAGGAACTCCGCCAGCGCCTTGGACAGCTCGCTCTTACCTACGCCGGACGGGCCGGCGAAGATGAACGAGCCCGAGGGCCGCTTCGGGTCCTTGAGGCCCGCCCGAGTACGACGGATCGCCATCGAAACCGCCTTGACCGCATCCTCCTGGCCGACGATCCGCTTGTGCAGCTCGTCCTCCATCCGCAGCAGGCGTGAGGTCTCCTCCTCGGTGAGCTTGTAAACCGGGATGCCGGTCCAGTTCGCCAGCACCTCGGCAATCTGCTCGTCGTCCACCTCGCTCACGACGTCGAGGTCGCCGGCCTTCCACTCCTTCTCCCGCTGGGCCTTCTGCGTCAACAGGGTCTTCTCCGTGTCACGCAGCTGCGCGGCCCGCTCGAAGTCCTGCGCGTCGATGGCAGACTCCTTGTCGCGGCGCACCTGGGCGATCTTCTCGTCGAAGTCGCGCAGGTCCGGCGGCGCCGTCATCCGGCGGATCCGCATGCGCGCGCCCGCCTCGTCGATGAGGTCGATCGCCTTGTCCGGAAGGAAGCGATCGGAGATGTAGCGGTCCGCCAGCGTGGCCGCGGCGACGAGTGCCGCATCCGTGATCGAAACGCGGTGGTGCGCCTCGTAGCGGTCCCGCAGCCCCTTGAGGATCTCGATCGTGTGCGCCAGCGACGGCTCGCCGACCTGGATCGGCTGGAACCGGCGCTCGAGCGCCGCGTCCTTCTCGAGGTGCTTGCGGTACTCGTCGAGGGTTGTCGCGCCGATCGTCTGAAGCTCACCGCGGGCGAGCATCGGCTTGAGGATGCTGGCCGCGTCGATCGCGCCCTCGGCCGCACCCGCCCCGACGAGGGTGTGAATCTCGTCGATGAACAGGATGATGTCGCCGCGGGTACGGATCTCCTTGAGAACCTTCTTCAGTCGCTCCTCGAAGTCACCTCGGTAGCGGGAGCCCGCCACGAGCGCGCCCAGATCGAGCGTGTAGAGCTGCTTGTCCTTGAGCGTCTCCGGCACTTCGCCCTTGATGATCTTCTGCGATAGACCCTCGACCACGGCGGTCTTACCAACGCCAGGCTCGCCGATCAATACCGGGTTGTTCTTGGTCCGGCGGGACAACACCTGCATGACCCGCTCGATCTCCTTCTCGCGCCCGATGACCGGGTCGAGCTTGCCTTCGCGGGCCGCCTGGGTGAGATTGCGACCGAACTGGTCGAGCACCAGGCTCGTGGACGGGGCGGCCTCCCCGGTGGCGCCGGACCCGGCTGCGGCCGGCTCCTTGCCCTGATATCCCGAGAGCAGCTGAATCACCTGCTGACGAACGCGATTGAGGTCGGCACCGAGTTTGACCAGAACCTGCGCGGCGACGCCCTCGCCCTCGCGGATAAGGCCAAGCAGGATGTGCTCAGTACCGATGTAGTTGTGCCCGAGCTGCAATGCCTCACGCAGGGACAGCTCCAGCACCTTCTTGGCCCTCGGCGTGAACGGGATGTGCCCGCTCGGCGCCTGCTGGCCCTGGCCGATGATCTCTTCCACCTGCTGGCGCACGCCTTCGAGGGAGATACCGAGGCTCTCCAGAGCCTTGGCAGCAACGCCCTCACCCTCGTGGATGAGGCCGAGCAGGATGTGCTCCGTACCGATGTAGTTGTGGTTGAGCATCCTGGCCTCTTCTTGCGCCAGAACCACCACTCGCCGGGCTCGGTCGGTGAACCTCTCGAACATTCCCTCGTGCTCCTCACTGCACTGCGGTCGCGTCGGCCGCACTGCACCCGTCGGTCTCGTTAGCCGCTGTTTGCCGCCTACGCCGGGCCTTGGATCCCTTAACTCTATCGCCGCCACCCGACGACTCGACGACGCGCGGGCGGGTGGCCGTCGCCGCATACACCGCATTGGAGAGGGAGTCCACTCCCTAAAAAGCCCCATGACCGGGCAAAACCACCCAGCACCGCAGCGATTCGCGCGGTACTGACCACTCCGCGGAGACAGGTGTATCAACGCGTACGCGCACAGCGTAATTCCGGGCCGACAAGCCCCTCTTCCCGCGATCAAGGACTTGTGGCCGTGGATTGGAGATCAAACCAGGGCCACAAGTCCTTGATCGCGGGGGGTCTCGCGGGGAAGCCGTCAGCGCCCGGCCTCGCGGTGGTACTGGTCGACGACGTCCTGCTTGATGCGTCCGCGTGGAGCAACATCGAGGCCTTTTCGGAGCGCCCAGGCGCGGATCGCCTTGTTCTGCTCCCGCTCAGCGACGGCGCCACCGCGACCCCGGGTACCGATGCGGCCAACAGCCGACGCGGACCGGCCGGAGACGCGGGTGCCGCTCTCCAGGTACGGCGACATCGCATTGCGCAGTTTGTTCGCGTTCTTGGTCGACAGGTCGATCTCGTACGAATGACCGTCGAGCCCGAACTTCACCGTCTCATGTGCCTCGCCACCATCGAGGTCGTCGATGAGCTTGGTGATAGTTTCCTTGGCCACCCGACAATTCCTTTCTGTAGATACGAGCGGTTCATTAGGGTGCGAAAGAACAATAACTCAGGCCGCTCGCTCCGGCAGCATATTCTCGGCGACTTGTTACTGTCTCTCCTCCGTAGTAGCCGTGCGTTACCCGACTCGCCCACTTATTCACTCGGGTCGAACCAGCGGGAACAAGATCGTTTCTCGTATACCGAGTCCGGTGAGCGCCATCATGAGTCGGTCGATACCCATTCCCATGCCCCCCATCGGCGGCATGCCGTGCTCCATCGCCCGCAGATAATCCTCGTCGAGCCTCATCGCGTCCGGATCTCCCTTAGCCGCGAGTAGCGACTGCGCTACGAAGCGCTCACGCTGGACCACTGGATCCACGAGCTCGGAGTATCCGGTGGCCAATTCGAAGCCGAGAACATACAAGTCCCACTTCTCCGTCAGGCCGGGCTCCGTGCGGTGAGCACGGACCAGTGGGCTCGTCTCTTCCGGGTAGTCGCGCACGAACGTCGGCGCCCGCAGCTTGGGCACGACGAGCGCCTCGAAGAGCTCCTCGGCGAGCTTTCCCGGACCCAGATGGCCCACGATCGGATCGGCCGCCACATCATACTTATCGGCGTACCGGAGCAAGGTCGCCATCGGGGTCGCGACCGTCACCTCCTCGCCCAGCGCCTCGGAGAGTGCGTCGAAGAGAGTCACCTGCTGCCATTCCCCCCCGACGTCGAATTCGGTCCCGTCCTGATGGCGAACGACGTGGGAGCCGGAGATGGCGTACACGGCCTCCTGGATGAGTTCACGGGTAAGTGTGCCGATCGTGTTGTAATCGCCATACGCCTCGTACGACTCGAGCATCGCGAACTCAGGCGAATGCGACGAGTCGAGGCCCTCATTCCGAAAGTTGCGGTTGATCTCGAAGACGCGCTCGATGCCGCCCACAACGCAGCGCTTCAGGTAGAGCTCTGGGGCGATGCGGAGATAGAGATCGATATCGAGTGCATTGGCGTGCGTCACGAACGGCCGGGCGGCCGCGCCCCCGTGCAGAAGCTGCAGCATCGGCGTCTCGACCTCGACGAAGCCTCGACGCTGAAAGGACTCCCGAAGAGCGCGCACTACGGTAGCCCGGGTGCGGACGGTCTCGCGAGCCTGAGGCCGCATGATGAGGTCGACATAGCGTTGCCGGACGCGCGCCTCCTCGGACATCGGCTTGTGCGAGACGGGCAGGGGACGAAGCGCCTTTGCCACCATCTCCCAGCGGCCAGCGAGAACGGAAAGCTCACCCCGCTTGCTAGTAATCACCTCGCCTTCGACGGCCACGATGTCACCGAGGTCGACAAGGCGCTTCCATGACTCGAGCGCTTCCGCGCCGACCCGGTCGAGCGACAACATGGCCTGCAATTCGGTGCCATCGCCCTCGCGCAGTGTCGCGAAGCAGAGTTTGCCGGTGTTTCGTACAAAGATCACCCGCCCGGTGACCCCGACGTGCTCCCCGGTGGCGGTATCGACCGGCAGGTCGCCGAAGTGAGTGCGGAGATCGGCGAGAGAATGCGTTCTGTGCACCGCGACGGGATACGCGTCGCCACCGTCGGCGATCAGCCGCGACCGCTTCTCACGCCGAATTCGCATCTGCTCGGGCAGGTCTTCATCGGCTGCGGCGGCACTCGGCTGTTCCGGCACGGCAGCTCCTTTGCACAGATCGGATCGGAAGATTTGTACCGGAGCCTACTTAACGTCCGAAGTCGAATCGACGCGTTATCAAGGCCTTGCTTGACCAACATAACAAGACGGACGTACGGTTTGTTTGTGAGCCTGCAGGACTGGATGGAGTCCGATCGCTGGCGCCAGCGCGCCGGGTCGTTCGGACCCGCGGCCGATCTCTACGACCAGGTTCGACCCCGGTACCCGGTGGCAGCGGTCGAGTGGGCAGTCGCCGCGCTCGGCGCCGGCCGATGGCGAATCCTCGATGTCGGCGCGGGGACAGGCATCATGACCCGCCAGCTCATCTCGCTCGGCCACGACACGGTGGCGGTCGAACCCGACGAGCGGATGCGGCAACGGCTGGCCGCGACGACTCCGGCGGCCGCGCCGCTCGCGGGCAGCGCTGAGGCGCTGCCGTTGGCGGACGCCAGCGTCGACGCGGCCATCGCCGCTCAGGCGTACCACTGGTTTGACCGCGACCGGGCCCACCTTGAACTCGGCCGGGTGATCAGGCCTGGCGGCATCTTTGCCGCGCTCTGGAACGATCGCGACGAGGGGACAGCCTGGGTCCGGGCGTACTCGCGCATCGTCGAGGGCGACCGTGGACCCGACGGTTCCGGTGCGGACTCGGGCCGGGTGAAGTCTCCGTCCTATGGGGACCGCTTTGGGCCCGTCGAGTTCGCGGAGTTTCGGCACAACGTCACTCACACGCCCGAGTCGCTGGTCGCGCTGCTGAAGAGCCGCTCGTACTTCCTCACCGCGTCGCCGATCCGGCAAGCCGCGCTTGAGGCCGAGGTCCGGGAACTGGCCGCGACCCACCCGGAGCTGGCGGGGCGAACCGCGTTCGACCTTCCTTACGTGACCGTGGCCTACCGGGCGACGCGCCTCCCAGTCGCGTCCTCGCTGGGGACCAGAGCGACGAAGTCGTGACCCTCCCGCCAGGACCCGTCGTCATCGAGGACCGAGAGCGGCAGCGGGCCCGACACGACCTCATACGTCGGCCACCGGATTGAGTACAAATCCACGGCATCGCTGCCGGCCAGGTGCGTGGCCAGCCTCTGCGCGACGCTTCTCGCCGCGGTCGGCGACAGTTGGAAGCGAGAACCGTTCAGCCACCACAGGAACTCGTACAGCCCGACCGGTCCGTCGTCGAGATGATCACTCGCCTCGGCGGCCAGCCAGCTCTCCACGCCGACGTCGTCCATCATGAGTCCGCCAAGGTCGGGTTGCCCCGCAGCGGAATTTTGACCGTGGTGCCGTTCTGAGAGACCTCAACGTATGGACCATGCGTCAGCGGGTCCGCACGGTTGCCCGCAGTGTAGCCAGGCATGATCCGAACCTGACGGCCGAGATTGTCGGGGTCCCTGAACACCACTCCTCCACCATTGCGACTGGGTGTCTGCGCCCAGTTGATCGGAATCGCCGCCATTATCTCCCCTGGATCTCTGCCCACGAGGTCGCCCGGGTCCAGAGTCACCGGGCTAGTGAAGTCCAGCGCATTGTTGGGACCTCGCGGAATCGCGCCGTGTCTACGCTCCCCGGTCGGCGGGTCGTCATGGTCATCACGAACAGGAAGGTCGACGTCGAGCGTGGACTCCGCTCCGGTCGCGGTGAACAGGTGCCAGTTCCCGTCCGGCGGATCGGCCGGCATGAAGGACCCGCCGAGCAGGACTGGCGACGCGACCACCTCCTCGCCGTCCAATGTGGTCCACACGGGCTGGTCCGGCGCGACAATGTCGACGCCCAGCTCGCGTGCGAGACGGGCCGCCGGTGAGTTCGCACCGCCGACCGCCGTGTCGCACGAAAGCAGCTTGATCCCGACTCCGGTGGGCAGCTCCAGCACACCAGAGTCCCGCAGCACCCGCAGCGCGCCGGCGAACTGCTCCGGGCTGATCATGTAGTCGTGGATCTGGAAGCCCTTGGGCGAGCCATGCAGATCGAGGGTTACGTATCCCTCCGTCGGGAACACGGCTCTCGCGAAGTCGCGGATCTCGTCGTCGAGCGCGTAGAAGGCCAGACCCGCGTCGGTGGCGAAGACGTTCGTACGAACCAGGTCCACCGCCTGTTCGTCAGAGAGCTCCCAGGTGTCGGCGAACTCGCGAGCCTCGGCCGACCCTGCGTCCGGTGTGCCCGCCGCCCAATCCGGCACCCCGGACAACGGGCCCGTACCATCGGGTCGGACGCCGTCCAGCGGCCCAGAGCCGAGCACCGTGGGTGGCACCGCCGACCCGCCCGTCGACGTCGCCGCGCCGTGCGTCGCCGCGCCGTGCGTCGCCGCTCCGTGCGTCGTGGTCGCCGATGCCGCTGGCGATGGTGAGCCTGCCGGGGTGCTCGGGGACGGGTGCGGTGAGACGGCGGGAGATAACCCCGGTTGATGACCCGGGGCGGCGAATGGGGCGAGCAGCGCCTCCATCCGGGCACCGGGAGCCGCGACCCGGTCGACGGTAGCTGGCACATCCAGGTGATTGACTGCCGCCGGCTCATGTCCGTTCCGGCCAGATATCGGGTCGACGACAGGTGCAGCTCTGCCGGCCAGGTAACCGCCGTCGTTGGTCGGCCGGCCGGGGTCGCCGTCTCGGCCACTCACCGAGTCGATGTCGAGCATGGACGACCCGTCGCCCCGATGGACACCATCGTCCAGAGTGGACAGGTGCTGAGGTCTCGCGACGTCAGGCGACCCAGTGTCGAGCGGTGGGGTCTCGTCCGACCGAAAGAACACATCGGACAGAGAGCCGAGATCCCACCCAGCAGGATCCAAGGCGGCCGGATCCAAGGCGGCCGGATCTAAGGCGGTCAGCCGCGACAGGTCGGGCGTCGGCACCCGCCCGCGGGCCAGGTCGGGCCCTAGCGCGCCGACGATGCCGGACGACACCGCCAGGAGGAAGTCGCGCCCTCTCGGTGGCTCGCCGTGGGCGAGCGGAGCCGCAACACCTCCGAGCGCACCGGTTACACCGGAGGCACCCAGCAGGCCCTGCGGGGTGCTCATCAGGCCCGGCGCGAGCCGGCCGCCGGCCAGAAAGACACCTCCGCCAACCGCTCCGAAGATGGCACCGTCCTCGGCCGCTCGCCTCGTCTTCACCCAGTCCCAGTCATCCCGGCTGCCGCGGCTGAACTGGATCACCTGGGCGAGCCCGTCCACGGCGACATTCAAGGCGGTGCCGAACGCGATTGCGCTGAGCAGCCGCACGAGGACCAATCGGATCGTGATGTGGGCGGCCGCGATCGCGATCGGGATGCCCCCGGCGGAGACGCCTGCCGCCCAGACCATCGCGAGCAGGGAAGCGATCGTGACGCCCAGAATGACCAGCGCCGCAACGTACTGGATTTTCGCGTACTCGACTTCCAGAGCGGTCCGGTCGCAGGCGGCAGCGAGCTGGTCGCAGGCCGCCGCCAGCTGCTCGACGAGGCCCTCGCCGTCGCCCGTGAAGAGGCGCCACAGGTTCGCGAAGGCATCTGCCGCCTCGCCGTCGAGGGCCTGGACGACCCGCACGCCGGCGTCGACGGCGTCAGGCTCTAGCCGTCGCAGGTCGGTTGCGGCGCCCGCCCATGCCTGGGCGCAGCGCCAAAGCGCGTCCTCATCGGCCTCAGGGAAGTCGGCGCCAACGAGGAAGTTAAGTTCTTCGAGCGCGTCCCACAAGCGGATGGTCACCCGCGATCCTCCCCGTCCCCGGTTCAACGACTCCTCTGCGGCTCAGCGCGGAGCTTTCTACCGCACGCTGGCCCTCGCCCAGCGGTCATCCACGACCTGGATCGCCTCTGCCTCGGTGATCTCGCGCAGCTCGTCTCGCCCGCCACCCTCGCCGCCGGAGAGCCGCCACCGCAGGTCGGCCGATAGCGTCTCGGCGCGCGATAGATCGCCGTCGGGCGCACGCACGAGACTCTGGCCGGTCCGGCGGTCCTGGTAGTAGATCAACGGCGTTCGCTGCGACTGTGGCTGCGGACCTGCCTTTACCACGGCGGCGGCCAGAGCGAGAACGTCAGCCGGAACGGACTCGGGGAGCTGGGCACCGCGCTCCTCGATGTGACAGAGCAGCTCAAGTTCCGGCGCGACCCCGCGGGTCCGGAGGTAGTAGACGAGCGCATCCTGCCACACCCAGGTGCCATCGGTGCGATAGCTGAGCGGTACCACGGGCTCGGTCCCTCGGCCCAGCGGGTCACTCATCCGACCCGCCGCGCGGACGACGAGCCGGCCGCCGGCCAGGTACGACGCGATGCGCTCCCGGCGTGCAGGCTCCAGGATCCGCAGGCGGCTCGGCGAAAACCACGGTGCGCCCGCCGGGCTCTGACCGTCGAAGACCCGGGCGAACAACAACGGGGCAGATCCGTGCTCGGACTCGCGAGCCTCTCTGATGAAGCGTTCGTGCCATCGTGAGCAGAGCTGATCCGCCACTGTGGCGGCCGCATTGGCCGTGATCTCCCCGTACTCCATCGATGCCAGGCTGGGATCGCCCTCGGGAAGCAGGCCGTGCTCCCAACCGTAGGGGCCGAAGCTGGACTCGACCGTGGAGCCGTCGGGAGCCAGCGCTCGCCGGATAAGGGTGGCGGCCGAGCGATGTCGCTGCGGATAGCCGGCCCTATAGGTGACCGGGCTCGCTGGCGCGACGCCCAGCGGCGGATCGCCCGCAGCTCGGGCCGCCCGCTCGAGCACGTCGGGTGCGATTGAGTCCGGTGGCAGGTAGTGCGAAGCTGCCATGTGGTCGAGAAGATCGCGCTGCGGGCCGACGCCGTGCGACCGAACGTGGTCGATGAGCGACTCCGGCCAGATCCACGCGCCGTCGGTGCGGTATCCGGGTGCGGGTACCGGTGCCGTCGCGAGGTAGCCCAGCACCCTGCTGCGCAGCTCCGGCTGCGCCAGCCGCGGCTGCTCTGGCGACGAGTACGGCTGGTCGCCGTCCATCGCGTCAAAGGCGTGCGCCAAGAACATCGATCCATGACCTCTCAGCTGAGCCTGGATAGCGCACGTTCGTCGGCGGCGTCAACGTCGTCGGCGACGACGAGGACCGCGGCGCGGACCTCATTGATGCCGTCGTGCAACACCGGGAACGCATCCCTGACCTGCTGCGCGGCCGGCGAATAGGACTGATCGAAGGTGACACCCATCTCGTCAGTCCCCCAACACGCGCCCTCCGCGTCGAGCGTTACAGCCAACCGCCGCAGGGCTTCGGCAACCGAGGACGAGAGCGAGACGAACCCGGGCCCGGCATTTCGCAGTCCCACGGCATTGACCCGCAACGACTCCGCCATCACCACGCACCGTTCGATCGATTGGCGTCGCCGTTGTCACGCGGAAACAGGCGAGTCGGTTCCACGGTGCCGTCTGGACCGAAAAGGTTGCGCAGCCGGTCCGGGAGGACGTCGCATACCGTGGCGCGCACCCGCTCGTCGACCCGCGTCGCGGCGAGGCCAGCAGTCTCGACGATCCGGGCGGCCAGCGTCTTGAGATCGAGCTTGCCTGCGTGCGACGGATCGAACGCCAGGTCCACCAGGTCACCCCGTGGGCCGACCGTCACGGCGACGCTGCCGTCGGACGATCGCGCCGTCGCGGTCATCGCTGCGACATCCGCCTTCATCCGGTCCAGGCGCGCCGTTATCTCCCGGTAGTCGTCGAGCATCGCCTCGAGCTGGGCTCGTGTCTCTGTCCGCATGGGACTGACCATAATGGCGGCGACGGGCGATCGTAACCCAGTCCGTTTTGTCTGTGGATAACTCTCTGACCTGCGCAAAGTCGCGGTCGGTCAGGTGTTTTTCTCGAAGACCATGCGAAGTCCGATCAGAGTGATCATCGGCTCATGATGAGTCACCGTTCGACATTCATCAATGACGACCGGGGCGAGGCCACCGGTCGCGATGACCGCCCGCACCTCGCCCAGCTCCTCAATCATGCGCTCAACGATCCGGTCGACCTGGCCGGCGAAGCCGAAGTACATGCCCGACTGCAGGCACTCCACCGTGTTCTTGCCGATGACCGAGCGGGGCCGGACCGCCTCGACTTTGCGAAGCTGCGCGGCCCTCGCCGCCAACGCGTCGAAGGAGATCTCGATGCCCGGGGCGAACGCCCCGCCCAGGAACTCGCCGCGGGCACTGATGACGTCGAAGTTCGTCGTGGTGCCAAAATCAACCACAATGGACGGTCCGCCAAAGAGTGTGTACGCCGCTAGCGTGTTCACCACCCGGTCGGAGCCGACCTCCTTTGGATTGTCGATCGCGAGTTGCACGCCCGTCTTCACGCCCGGCTCGACAATCACGTTGGGCACGGCTGGGTAGTACCGCTCCAGCATCGCGCGCAGCGATCGCAGTGCGGCCGGCACCGTCGAGCAGGCGGCGACCCCAGTGAGGGCGACGGAGTCGCCAGCCAACAGACCGCGATACATCAACCCGAGTTCGTCCGCGGTCGCCCGCCCGTCGGTTTTGATGCGCCAGCTGTGGACGAGCTTCTCGCCGTCGAAGGTCGCGAGAACGGTGTTCGTGTTTCCGATGTCGATGCAGAGCAGCACGGGACCAGCCTATAGGCGTCGCCTGAGGTCGAGCGCGACGTCTAGGATCGGCGACGAGTGGGTCAACGCTCCAACCGAGAGATAATCAACGCCGGTCTTCGCGTATTCGGCGGCCACGTCGAGCGTCAGGCCACCCGTCGCCTCCAGCTCCGCGCGGCCCCCGACGGCGGCGACGACCTCCCGCAGCAGCTGCGGCGACATGTTGTCACACAAAAGGAACGAGGCTCCGGCATCGACAGCCTCCACCGCCTCCGCCACCGTGGTCACCTCCACCTGGACGGACACATCGGGAAACGCCTCCCGAACCCGCCGGTACGCCGCCGCGACCCCGCCAGCCGCAAGCTTATGGTTGTCCTTGATCATCGCCACGTCGTACAGGCCCATCCGCTTGTTGGTGCCGCCGCCGGCCCGCACGGCGTACTTCTCCAGCACCCGCAACCCCGGTGTCGTCTTTCGGGTGTCGAGCACCGTTGCTGTGGTGCCGGCTAGCGCATCCGCCCACGCCCTGGTGTGTGTCGCCACACCGGACATCCGGCCGAGCAGGTTGAGCGCGGTGCGTTCGCCGGTCAACAGCGCACGGGTGGGGCCAGAGACTGTGGCCAGGATGGCGCCACGGTTGACACAATCGCCGTCGCGAACCCTGGCCTCGAAGCGGAGGGAATGGCGACCGGCCAGATCGAACACCGCCGCCGCCACAGGTACCCCGGCGACGACGCCGTTTTCGCGCGCCACGAGGTCGGCCACATCAACCTGGTCAGCCGGGATCGTCGCGACCGACGTGACGTCCACGCCACCGGGGCCGCCGAGATCCTCGTCGAGCGCGGTCGCGGCGATGCGCGCCACGGCGTCGGGATCAAGTCCGGCCCCCCGCAGCGCCTCGACTGTGGCGTTAGCTAGCGATCTCACACCGACTCCCAAGAATGGGTCAGCGAGCCGTCCGGTTCGACCCGCGCGAGAAGATGGCCGAGCCACTCAGGGCGTGCGTCCGGAAAGTCCTCCCGCCAGTGACAGCCACGGGTCTCCTCGCGTCGCGACGCTGCCTCGACGAGCGCGCTCGCCACGGTGAGCAGGTTCGTCGCCTCCCACGTATCGGTCCGCGGTGAGGCGCGATCGACACCGATCTCGAGCAGCTCCTCGGCGGTGTCAATGAGCGACGACCCGCTACGGAGCACACCCGCTCCGCGCGTCATGGCCCGCTGCAACGGATCGCGTACCTGCGCCGGTACGACCCACCCACCCACACCAGTGGTAGCCGGCTCGGTCTGCGGAGGAAGGTCGGTCGCGATGTCCTCGGCGATGCGACGGGCAAATACCAGGCCCTCGAGCAGCGAGTTGGAGGCGAGCCGGTTAGCTCCGTGGACCCCGGTGCAGGCGGCCTCCCCGCATGCGTACAGGCCATGGATGGACGTGCGGCCGCGCAGGTCGGTGCGCACCCCGCCACTGGCGTAGTGAGCCGCGGGGGCCACCGGGATCAGGTCCGTCACCGGGTCGACCCCGGCCGCGCGACAACTCGCCGTGATGGTCGGAAAACGGGTGGCGATGTTGGCCAGATGGCGGCCGTCGAGGTACACGTGGTCCATGCCGGACGCGAGCATGACCCGGTGAATACCCTTCGCCACAACGTCGCGCGGCGCTAGCTCGGCCAGGTCGTGCTGGCCGAGCATGAAGCGCTTACCGTCGCCGTCGACGAGATAGGCGCCCTCGCCTCGCAGTGCCTCGCTGACGAGTGGTTGCTGCGCCGCCCGTGCGCCCACCGCACCACCAAGGTGCAGCGCGGTGGGGTGGAATTGGACGAACTCGACGTCCGTGACAACCGCACCCGCCCGCAGCGCGAGCGCCACACCGTCCCCAGTGGACACGATTGGGTTCGTCGTCGAGGCGAAGATCTGGCCCATACCCCCAGTTGCGAGCACCACCGCTCGCGCCAGCACCGCGCCGACGCCCTCCTCCGAGCCCTCGCCCAGCACGTGCAGCGTCACGCCGCAGGCCCGGCCGGCTTGGTCGCGCAGTAGGTCCAGGACGAGCGCGTGCTCGACCAGCCGGATCCATGGATCACGGCCGACCGTGGCGTGCAGGGCGCGCTGCACCTCTGCGCCGGTGGCGTCGCCGCCAGCATGGATGATCCGGTTGGCATGATGGCCGCCCTCGCGGGTGAGCATGAGCGATCCGTCGGAGTTTCGATCGAACTCAGTACCCCATCGGATCAACTCACGGACCCGTGCCGGCCCCTCGGTGACCAGCACTTCGACGGCCGCCCGGTCACAGAGTCCGACACCGGCAACGATCGTGTCGCTGGCATGCGCCTGTGGGGTGTCGAGCGGATCGAGCACGGCGGCGATGCCGCCCTGTGCCCACCGCGTCGAGCCATCATCGATGTTGACCTTCGTGACAACGGTCACGTGCAGGCCGGCCTCGCGCAGGTGCAGCGCGCAGGTGAGTCCGGCGATCCCAGAGCCCACGACGACCACGTCGGTCGTCTCCGCCCAGCCCGGATCCGGGCCGGCGAGCCGTCGTGGCAGAGGCGGCAACGGCGTCAGCGGCATGGAGCTAAGTCAACGGCATCGGGCTGGTCGCAGGGCGAGCAGGGTTGGCGGCGCGTGGATTACAACGGCGGGCGGCGACCTTTGATCGACCCTTTGATCTTCCTCGTCGGATAGGGGCCGAGATAGCAGCGCGTGCTGCGGTCGCCGACGGACCAGAAGGCCTCGTCGCGTTGCCAGGCGATCCACTGCACGCCGCCGCGGCTGTTGAGGGCCGACGTGGTCATGCCGAGGTACTTGGCCCCGATGGCGTAGCAGCCGGCCAGCGCCTTCTTGAGCGCCTTGTCCCATCCCGGGTTGGGGCCGTTCGGCGCGGTGTAGATCCCGGTCAGTTCGGCCGTGTGCGGCACCGAGCAGCCGACATAGACGACGTTGTTACCGGACGCGCTCTTGTCATCGAAGTTGTCGTTGGCGCAGGTGATCGCGGCTGGCCGGGATCCCCTCAGCCCATCGCGAAGGCTGGCCTTCCGGGTGACTATCGTCTCCCAGGTGTCCTTGGTCTCGAGCATCTCGCAGCGATACCACCGCGCCTCGCCCCGCCACTGTCGCTCCGTTGGCATGACCGGGACGATCGCCACCCGGGCGGTGTGGAAGTCCCCCCCGAGGAAGACCTTGGCCTCGGTGGCGCAGGCCTCGTACGCCTCGCGGAAGAGGTCGTCGCCGACCTCGGGCCGGTCGACGGAGTCATCGGCGATGAGCGTGCCAACGTTGAAGGTCTCGCTCTGATGTTCCTCGGTGCACGCGACCGGAGTCGACCCGAATGTGGACAGATCCCAGTCGACCTCTTTGGCGACTCCGGGGTAGCACATCTCGGCTTTGGGTGTGGGGACCACGGGCTCGGGCATGACCGACCAGTCCAGCCCGAGGACACCATCACCCACCGTTGGCCCGCCACCGCACCCCGTAGCGACTAGCACCGCCGCCGTGGCAGCGGCGATCAACGCCGCGCGAAGTCCCCGCCGCATAGCCCGTCCTCCCCCTTGCCAGGAGCGCGAGCATACGACAGGACCAGGTGACGCAACAGATCAGGCGAGCTCTACCGGCACATTGTCGATCAGCCTGGTGCTGCCGACCTTCGCCGCCACCAGCAGACGGGCGGGACCACGTGACGGGGCTGGGCCAAGCGACGGATCGGTGAGCTCGAGGTAATCGGTGGCCACCCCCCGCGTACCGGTGATCTCCCTTCTCGCGGCCTTCAGCACAGCCCCGCCGGTCCCGCCCGCCGTGGCCGCGGCGACCCCTACCTGAAGCGCCCGCGAGAGCGCGAGCGCCGCGTACCGATCGGCCGGGGACAGGTAACGATTGCGGCTCGACAGCGCCAGGCCGTCAGGTTGGCGGACCGTGGGTACACCGACGATCTCAACCGGCACATTGAGATCACCGACCATGGACCGGACGAGCGTGAGCTGCTGGTAGTCCTTCTCGCCGAAGTACGCCACGTCTGCTCGGGTCAGGTTGAACAGCTTGAGGACGACGGTCAAAACCCCGCTGAAGTGCCCGGGCCGGTGCGCCCCCTCGAGGATCGCGGCGAGTGGTCCGGGATCGACGTGGACCCTCGGCTCGCCATCGGGATAGATCTCCTCCCGGGCTGGAACAAAAACGACGTCCGCCCCTTCCCGGCGGAGCACCGCCAGATCCGCGTCGATCGTGCGCGGATAACGGGACAGGTCCTCGTTCGGCGCGAACTGCAGTGGGTTTATGAAGATCGTGGCGACCACGCGGTCCGCTTCGCGCCGGGCCGCCCGCAAGAGTGCGGCGTGCCCGTCGTGCAGTGCTCCCATTGTCATCACGACCGCCACTCGTCCGGGCATGGCGGCCCGGGCACTGGCCAGTTCGTCACGCGTCGTGACCACCGTCAGCTGTTTGACCGCCGTCACGCGGGCACCTCGGCCGGGGTGTCGCCCGCGGCCAGCACGCCCAGGAGTGGCTCGGCGTCGGTCGGACGCAACGCTCCCGAGGCGATGGCCCGGTCGGCCGTACGACGGGCGAGCGCTAGATAGACCGGCACCGAGTCGGGCGCGGTGGCCTGAAGCGTCGCCAGATGCTTGGCGATCGTGCCGGCATCGCCGCGGGCGACCGGACCGGTGAGGGCGACGTCGCCGTGGCTCAGGGTGTTCTCCAGCGAGGCGCGTAGCAGTGGTGCGATTACCCGCTCCGGGTGGACGACGCCGGCGTCGCGCAAGCGGTCCATCGCCTCATTCACGAGGGTGACCAGGTGATTGGCGCCGTGGGCGAGCGCGGCGTGGTAGAGCGGGCGGGCATCCTCGGCGATCCACTCGACCACGCCACCGAGGTCGGCCACCAAGCGCGTCGCCACCTGGCGCAACTCGGTCGGCGCGGTGACGCCGAACGAGATACCCTCCGCCAGCCGGTCAAGGTCGTGCGGGTGCCCGGTGAACGTCATGGCTGGGTGCAGCGCCAATGGATAGGCACCGGCGGCGACGGCGGGAGCGAGCACATCGATGCCGTGGGCACCCGAGGTATGGGCGACGATCTGCGTCGGGGAGCGGTGAATGCTGCCCGTCTCGACGAGGCCGTACACAAGCCCGGCGAGCGCGTCGTCCGGTACGGAGATGAGCAGTAGATCCACCGCGACGGCCACCTGGTCGGGCGGTAGGAGGCTGGCACTGGGCAGCAGACGCTCAATGCGGGACGTGCTGGCCGCGGAGACACCGGAGGCGGCCACCACACGGTGGCCCGCGCCGGCGAGCGCGGCGCCCAGAACCGCACCGACCCGGCCTGCGCCGATGATGCCGACGGTCATGATCCTGCTCGTCCGAACGGCCGGCCGCGCGTGGCCGTTGATGGGCGCTTGGCGGCGTGTCGGTGTGCTCATTCGATGATCCAGTCCTCGAGTAGGGGTACCGGTCGATAGCAAGTATGTGTCCGACGCACGCCCGCCGTAACCAACATGTGGGAAGTTTCACGCCGCGCGTGCCATCGTGGATGACAAGGCACTGGTCGATGGCGCGACTCGAGCGAAGGGAGACACCGTGGGCGAGGCGGTGTCGTGGCGGACCGCCATGACGGAGGCGCTCTACGGTGACGACGGGTTCTTCTGCCGGGCCAACCAGCCCGGCGGGTCAGGCGGTCATTTCCGCACAAGTGCCCACGCGTCGCCGCTATTCGCCACCGCGATGCTGCGCCTCGTTGTCGCCGCGGATGAAGCGCTGGGTCGACCAGCCCCACTCGACGTGGTCGACATCGGGGCCGGCGGCGGACACCTGCTTCGGCGCCTCGCCGTGCTCGCTCCCACCTATCTCGCGCGCCGACTGCGGCTCGGCGCGGTCGAGTTCGCGCCACGCCCGGCCGACCTGCCGGAGCACATCAACTGGTACCGCGAACCGCCGCCACCGGGAGCGGTCGCGGGTGTGGTGCTCGCCACCGAGTGGCTGGACAACGTGCCGCTCGACATCGCGGAGGTCGACGAGGCGGGGCACCTGCGCTACGTCCTGGTCGAGCCGTCGTCCGGCGCGGAGGTCGCGGGCGGTGAGCTGACCGCGTCTGATGCGGAGTGGGCCGCCCGCTGGTGGTCTGACTCGCCGTG
>Ga0184625_10000125_pt1 | contig 22391 bp, 25 predicted proteins | sample PLM3_30_b1_FD_133151 | JGI IMG/M metagenome (GOLD analysis project Ga0184625, IMG submission 133151) | Groundwater sediment microbial communities from an aquifer in East River, Colorado, USA - PLM3_30_b1 | ecosystem: Environmental > Terrestrial > Soil > Riparian zone | place: USA: East River... | reverse complement strand
TGGGGCTGATGGATACGATCGGGAAATTTGTTCTGCACCGCACTTTGCAGGAGGCCAAATACTGGCCAGAAGATCTCTATGTCGCGGTGAATCTGTCGCCACTGCAGGTGCGCGACGGCATCGTCGTTGACATGGTTCGTTCGGCATTGGGCGAAAGTGGCGTCGCGCCGTCCCGGTTTGTTTTGGAAATCACTGAGGGCGTGCTGATCGACAACCCGGACGAGATGATCAAACGCATCAATGATCTTCACTCCTTGGGCGTGCGTATCGCGCTCGACGATTTCGGTTCAGGCTATTCCAACCTGGGTTATCTCCAACGTTTCCCGCTCGACAAGCTCAAGATAGATAAGAGCTTTGTCGCCGCGCTGGGCCGTTCCTCCAATGGGGGCGTGATCATTCAGGCCATTGTGGCGCTTGGGCGCGCGCTGGGTCTGTCCGTATTGGTCGAGGGCGTTGAAACCGAGCACCAACGCGTCCTGCTCCGGCTGGCCGGGTGTGACGAGATGCAGGGGTTCCTGTTTGCGAGGCCCGCGCCGGCCAGGGCGATCGACAAGCTCCTGGCGCAGGCCAAGCAGGGCGGCAAGCCTTTATCGTCGGGCGAGGCGCTGACAGCGTGACTTCCAGATTATAGAGTCCGGCCTGCGAGTGGAGGGCTGCGCATGATTCCCAATGCCTGGTCTGGCTTCGATTTCGGCCTCGGGGCCGACGTCGACATGTTGCGCAAAACAGTGAGTAGCTTTGCGCAGGATCGAATTGCGCCGCGCGCCGATGCAATTGACCGTGACAATGTTTTTCCGCGCGACCTGTGGCCGGAAATGGGCGCGCTCGGCCTGCACGGGATCACGGTCGAAGAGGAATACGGCGGCTCCGGTCTTGGCTATCTCGAGCATTGTGTTGCGATGGAAGAGGTGTCGCGGGCCAGCGCGGCGGTTGGCTTGTCCTATGGCGCGCATTCCAACCTTTGCGTCAACCAGCTCCGCCGCAACGGCAGTAACGAGCAAAAACGGAAATACCTTCCTGGGCTGATTTCCGGCGAACACATAGGTGCGTTGGCGATGTCGGAGCCGGGCGCCGGGTCGGACGTGGTGTCCATGCGCACGCGTGCCGATAAAAAGGGCGACCGATACATTCTCAACGGTTCGAAGATGTGGATCACCAATGGACCGGTCGCCGATACCATGGTGGTTTACGCCAAGACCGACCGCACAGCGGGCGCGCGGGGCATCACCGCTTTCATTATCGAGAAAGGCTTCAAGGGGTTCGCGCCGGCGCAGAAGCTCGACAAGCTTGGTATGCGCGGTTCCGACACGAGCGAGCTGGTATTCACCGATTGCGAAGTCCCGGAAGAGAACGTGCTGGGCGCGGTCGGCAATGGCGTCAACGTTCTGATGTCCGGCCTTGATTACGAGCGCGTGGTGCTGGCTGCCGGGCCGTTGGGCATCATGCAAGCCTGCATGGATGTGGTCGTTCCCTATGTCCATGAACGCCAGCAGTTCGGCCAGCCGATCGGGCGCTTTCAGCTGGTGCAAGCGAAGCTTGCCGACATGTACGTGACGATGAATGCCGCCAAGGCCTACGTTTACGCGGTCGCGCGCGCCTGCGACGACGGCCGCACCACTCGTGAAGATGCCGCCGGCGCGATCTTGTACGCAGCTGAACGCGCAACTTGGATGGCGTTGGAGGCGATCCAGTGCCTTGGCGGGAACGGTTACATCAACGACTTTCCCACCGGCCGTTTATTGCGAGATGCCAAGCTCTACGAGATCGGTGCGGGGACAAGTGAAATTCGCCGCATGCTGATCGGGCGCGAAATTTTCGAGAAGTCGCGGTAGTGCAGGCACTTCGCGTCATTTCTTAATAGTTCTTAAGTTTTCCGTCGAAATTTTGGATTGACGGTTGAAGCTTCCCATTAAGACGGCAGGAGTAGGGTCACCGGACTTTCTGTACTTCGGAAAATCGGTGAATGTCTGCCAGTAAGCGGCCATTGCGGTTTGGGTTCCTCGACGGCCTGCGTGGTTGGGCGGCTGTTGTCGTCCTGTTTCATCACATCTTTATCGACGGCCTGCCGGCCAACGACTTCATGGCAGATCGGCTTTTTTGGGCAAGAATATTCTTCATGAACGGCACATTTGCCGTCTGCCTCTTCTTTGTGATCTCCGGCTTTTCTCTCTCGATCGGCTATCTGCAGGCCGGTGATGACAAAGGATTGGCCCGGATGGCGGCCGGGCGCTACGTAAGATTGGCGCTTCCGATCTTTGCAATCTGTGCCATTACCTATTTGCTGCTGGTGCTCAATGTCATTCCGCCGGCCGGGCAGAGGCCGAGCCCCCTCGACGTGTTTGCAACGTTCACGCCGACCCTCAAGGGATTGTTCGAGTTCTCGCTTATCGGGGCATTTGTGTCGCAATCCAACGCCGAAAATTACGATCCACCATTGTGGACCATGTTCTATGAGTTCCTAGGATCGTTCATGGTCTTCGCGACCGTCGCGATCTTGCGATCCTGGCGCCTTCGGACCTGGATAATAGGGGCTTTATTCTTGGCTCTTGCCGTCTATGCACCCTATTTCTCTTTGTTTATCGCGGGAATTCTCGTCGCGGACCTTTTCCAACAGAAAGAGCGCTTTGCGTCCTGTAACCTCGCAGGGGCGGCGCTGTGCGTCGCGGGGTTGGTTCTGAGCTTGTTGCCGGAGACGTGGTCGCAACTGAGATACGTGTCCGCCCCAGTCTGTATGGTTGCCGGCGTCGCGCTCTTTGAGCCGGTGAAACGCCTCTTTGAAAACCGGCTGGGCGTCTTTCTTGGTTGGATTTCGTTCCCGCTTTATCTGGTGCAGGCCGCCGTGATCTATTCATTCTCGGTTCGTGGATTGGATCTGCTTGCTTCTTTCGGCTTTGAGGCGTCGCAGCAAAGGTGGATCGTCGGTGTTGCAACCGTGCCGGTCGCGATCTTTTTCGCCGTCTTGTTTTGTCCGATCAACGACTTTGCCGTGAGGCTTGCACGTCGGTTTGGGTCCGCGATCTTTGGGTCGGTCCGCCATGACGATCGGCTTCTTGAGCCCAAATCCAGGCCCGTATAGGCGCACCTGGCCGCATTAACCTTTTTTGGACCGCGAATCAGGTAGTGCATTGGCCGACATCGCCAGCGATGGAGCTGCGGCCATGATGCGGGTACGGCTGAAGGCCGACGGGCGGATCGTGGAAGTTCTGCCCGATGGCAGCGAAAAAACGATCGACCACACCGATCCGGCACAATTCGTGCGGCAGGTCCGGGCGCGCTGCGGCCTGACGCAAGCGGCCTTCGCCGAAAAGATCGAAGTGCCGATAGAGACTGTGCGCAACTGGGAGCAGGGCAAGCGTCATCCCCGCGGGCCAGCACGCGCTTTGCTTAAGCTGATCGATCAGGTGCCGGACGTGGCTTTCGCGGCCTTAGGTGGCAGGCGACGCTGAACTTACTCGGCGGCAGCCGGCAAGCGCTCGCGCGGCGAATAACGCGAGAGCCGCATCAGCACGAACATGGCCAACAATGTGGCGATGTAGACCAGAAGCTGCATCTCGGTCGGGCGTTCAGTATAGCCGATCAGGACATGCATCAGGCGGCCAAGAATGCCGCCTTCCGACAGCAGCCAGGACGTATCCCAGACCGTGCGGTCGAGCGCGACCACGAGACCTGCATTGTTGAGGAAATGCACGGCTTGCGCCGCCATGCCAGCAGCAAGCAGGGCGATTAGCCAGCTCGTCACCGAGAAAATGTATCGATTTGGAATCGCCAGCAGACCGAAATAGGTGAGGGCGGTGAACGCCACTCCCGCGGCGATACCGAGCAGGCCGCCAACTACCAGCGCCGATCCGGACGTGCCCTGCGCCATGATGCCATAGAGAAACAAGACCACTTCCGAGCCTTCGCGCAGCACAGCCAGGCCCACCACGATTGCCAGAGCGGTCAGCGGTTTAACGCCTTCGCTCACTTCGGCTCCGACCTGACGCATTTGGTCAGCGATCTCGCGGCCGTGGCGCGCCATCCAGGCGTTGTGCCACATCAACATGACCACGGCGGCGCCGAGCACGCTGGCGTTGAACAGTTCCTGGCCCGCGCCCTGAAATGCCTCCGAAATGACCCCGGCAAACATGGCAACGATGCCGGCCCCAACGATGCCGCTGACGACACCGATGCCGATCCAGCGGCCACGATCGGGTACCTGGCGCGTGGCTGCCATCACGATACCGACGATCAGGCCGGCTTCGAGAACTTCGCGAAATACGATGAGCAATGCGCCAAGCATGTTCTATTCCGCGATCACAACGCCCTTGGCTGTAGCCTCATGAAATTCGCCGAAGAACGGATAGCGGCCGGGCTTGAGCGGGCCGATCCGAACGACGCCCTTCGACTTCCCGGGGATCACCTTCTCCACCTTCATCTCGTGGCTCTCGAATTCTTCGGGAGTCGGATCGTCATTAACGACCGTAATCTGCAACCGCTTGTTTGCCGGCACCTTGAGCTCGGACGGAGTAAATTTGTGATCCTTGATGGTGATGGTGAAGTCCTGGGCATGCAGGCCGACCGGGGCCAAGGCGATCACCGCCGCGACACTGAGTAAGACAAAAAGGTTGCGCATCCAGCTTCCTCTATAACGATACAGCCCCACAAAAGCATTAAAACCCATTGATGCAAGTGCTGATTTTCACTCTTGAATTATTCCAATGTAAGAACTGACCGCAAAAGCTTGGGGCTGAAAGTATTGTGGCGTTCTGTGGCGGAACAAATATTTCTCAGATCTTTCGCCGCCTCTCTCTATGCGCTGCCAAGCGAGGGCACCCCGGTTGGCAGCGCCTTGACGGCGGGGCATTCTCCACCCCCCGCCGCCGGTCTGCTCCAATAAACTGGTCGAAGGAGATTGTAATGGAAGTGGTTCAAGCCCATGGCGCTCGCATTCCGCAAATTGGTCTGGGCACCATGACCCTGAAAGACGATGTGTGCGTGCAAGCGGTCAAAACGGCGTTGCAGATCGGTTACCGCCACCTCGACACAGCGGCTTTCTACGGCAACGAAAAAGAGAATGGCGAAGGTCTCCGGCAATCGGGCGTGAAGCGGGAGGGCGTGTTCATTTGCACGAAGGTGCGGCAGGGCGATCTGATGCCGGACGCGTTTGCGAAAGTGCTTGAACAGAGCCTGGCTCACCTAAAGTTGCCTTATGTGGATCTGCTGCTGATCCATTGGAATAATCCGGACATTCCGTTCAAACTTTCGGTCGGCGCGCTCTGTAAGGCGAAAAAAGAGGGCAAGGCAAAGCACATCGGGGTTGCCAATTTCACCACCACGATGCTCGAGGAAGCCTGGGCAGTGACCACCGAGCCGCTGGTCTGCAATCAGATCGAGATGCACCCTTTTATCAATCAGGACAAAGTGCTCGAGGCCTGCAAGAAGCACGGCATGGCGGTTGTCGCATATTGTCCAATCGCGCGTGGCAAGGTGCCGGGTGCAGATGCGCTTGAGCGCATCGGCAAGGCGCACGGGAAGAGCGCGGCACAGATCTCACTTCGTTATCTTGTGCAGGTGGGCGTGTGCTCAATTCCGCGGACGGCTACCCCGGAACACTTGAAACAGAATCTCGACGTGTTCGACTTCAAGCTCTCAGATGCCGAGATGGCCGAACTCAAGAAACTCAATGCCACCAACATGCGCGTGGTCAATCCGCCACACGCGCCGAAATGGGACGCGGCGTGACACACACTGGTTCCGAGTCGACGAATCGGAAGGCAAGCAAGGTCTAATGCAGGCAGTCGAAGCCAAGGGCTTCAAGATTCCCATTGTCGGGCTTGGCACGTGGGCGCTGCGTGGCAGCGACTGCGCTCGCCTGACCGAGCAGGCAATTCGCATCGGTTACCGACACATAGACACCGCGCAAATGTACGACAACGAGCGCGAAGTCGGCGAGGGTGTGCGGGCCTCAGGCTTGCGGCCCGAAGTTATGGTGACGACCAAGGTGCAGCCGACATTGCTCGCGCCGCAAGACCTGGAACGTTCGGTGAAAGAAAGCCTGGCCAGGCTGCGGCTCGATGCGATCGATCTGCTGCTGATCCATTGGCCAAACCCGCGCATCCCGCTTGCCGAGACGCTTGGTGCAATGGCCAAAATGAAGCGCGAGGGCTACACGCGACAAATCGGAGTTTCGAATTTCACCGTCGCGCTGGTGGAGCAGGCCAACAAGCTCTCAAGCGAGCCCCTGGTCTGCAATCAGATAGAGTGTCATCCGTTCTTGAATCAAGACAAGGTGGTCGGAGCCTGCCGCAACCACGGCATGGCGGCTGTGGCCTACAGTCCGATCGCGCGCGGTGGCGCCAAAGGCAACAAGGTTTTGGAGCGGGTCGGCAAGGCCCACGGCAAGAGCGCGGCGCAGGTCTGTCTCCGCTGGCTCGTTCAGCAGGGAATCGTCGTAATCCCACGCACGAGCAGGGTCGAGCGCCTCCAGGAAAATTTTATGCTGTTTGACTTTGAATTGAACAATGCCGAGATGCGCGAGATCGCCGGTCTGGCGCGCGGAGGGGGACGCATAGTCGATTGGACCTGGTCGCCGAACTGGGATTGAGCTGGGGTTTTGCCCGTGACGATTTCACCTGAGACCGCCCTGGTTCTGTTTTCCGGAGGCCAAGACTCGACGGTTTGTCTTGCCTGGACGCTGGAGCGCTTCGGGCGCGTAGAGACGGTCGGGTTCGACTACGGTCAGCGGCATCTCGTAGAGCTCAGCGTACGGACGCGGCTGCGCGAAAAAATGTCAGCCTTGAATGGTGCATGGAAGGCGCGCCTTGGTGACGATCATCTGATCAAGCTCGATTCATTGGCTACAATTTCCGAAACGGCTCTGACCCGCGAAACCGCCATCGAAATCGCGGAGAGCGGCCTGCCGACGACCTTTGTGCCGGGCCGAAATTTGGTCTTCTTCAGTTTTGCTGGCGCGTTGGCTTATCGGCGCGGCGCCCGCCACATGGTCGCCGGTATGTGTGAAACCGACTATTCCGGCTATCCGGACTGTCGCGACGACACTGTGAAGGCCATTCAGGTGGCGCTGTCGCTCGGTCTCGACAAGCGTATCACCATTCACACCCCGCTGATGTGGGTCGACAAGGCCGACACATTCGCTATGGCGGAGGAGATCGGCGGCAAAGCATTCCTTGATCTCGTTATCGAGGACAGCCATAGCTGTTATTTGGGCGATCGCGCCCAACGCCACGACTGGGGTTATGGCTGCGGCGCGTGTCCGGCCTGCAAACTCCGGGCCGAAGGCTTTGCAAAGTTCAAGAAGCGACGGAAGCCATGATGGAAAACGAAAAACGCAAAAACCTTGAGGGCGGCATTTTTCTCGTGATGTTCTGCCTGACCATTCCCGCCGCCAACTGGATGATCGGACATGTGGGGACCGTGTGCGTCCCCAACGGCCCCTGTCTGGTACCAGTGGCCCCCGGGATCGTGGCGCCCTCCGGCGTGCTCATGGTGGGCGCGGCGCTTGTCCTGCGTGATCTTGTGCAGCGCCGTCTCGGCGTCGAATTCGGAATTGGCGCGATCATCGCCGGCGCTGCGATTTCCGCCGGATTGGCGCCGCCGGCCCTTGTGCTGGCTTCGGCAGTAGCCTTCCTGCTCTCGGAGTTTGCCGACTTTGCCGTTTATACCCCGCTCGCCCGCCGCCGCCTGGTGGCGGCGGTGATTGCGTCAAGTGTGGTCGGACTCGTGGTCGACTCTATCGTCTTCCTATGGCTAGCGTTCGGCTCGCTGGAGTTCCTGCCTGGCCAGATTATCGGCAAGCTATGGATGGTTCTCCTCGCGGTGCCCCTGGTCGCCTATCTGCGCCGCCGCGATGGGCGGCTCGGGCTGGAAGCTGCGTGAGGCATGGTCATGAGTTCACCTGTCGAGATCCTGCGCAATGTCACCACCGGCACCATCACGACTATGCTGCTGAAAAAAGGTATTCGCCGTTCGTGGATGGCTGGAGCGATGCCGTTTGGCTTTTCCGGCAAACGGGTGGCGGGGCCGGCTTTCACATTGCGCTTTGTCCCTGTGCGCGAAGATTTGGCAACGCCAGAAAGCTGGTCGAAGCCCATATCGACCCGCAGCGCCATCGAAGCCATGCCGGAGAACTGCGTGGTGGTCGCAGATGCCATGGGCGTAACTGGTGCCGGAATTTTCGGCGATATCTTGTGCATGCGCATGGTCAAGCGCGGCGTCACCGCGCTGATCACCGACGGCGTGATGCGCGATAAACACGGCGTGCTGGCAACCCGCCTGCCGGTCTGGTGTGCGGGCGTTGCGGCTCCGGCTTCGGTCAATCAGTTGACTTTCGTCGGCTGGAACGAGCCGATCGGATGCGGCGGTTGCGCGATTTTCCCGGACGACATAATCGTCGCCGACGACGATGGCGCTGTAGTGATTCCAAAGGACCTGGCGGAATTTGTCGCCAACGAGGGCGCCGAGCACGAGCTTCTCGAAAGTTGGCTGGTCCAAGAGGTGGAGAAGGGAGCCAAGTTGCCCGGTCTCTATCCGCCCAACGAGGAAAACAAGAAGCGCTACGAGAACTGGAAGAAGTCGCGCTGATGTTCTTCCTGCTCTCGAAGAGCGTGGCTTTTCTCTTATTGCCTTCAAATATCCTGATCGGTCTTGCTCTTGCGGGTGTCCTGCTGGCGGCGGCGGGCAAGAGGCGCCTTGGCGCGTCTATGGCATTGATGAGCATCATTTTGCTTGCGGCGATAGGCTGGTGGCCGTCCGGAAATTTTCTTACCCACACACTCGAAAGCCGCTTCCCACCGTGGGCTACGGGCCGCGGAGGCCCGGACGGAATTGTCATTTTGGGTGGAGCCATCAATTCACGGCTGTCGCGCGACTTTGACGAGCCGGTCATCGGCGCCGGCGGTGATCGCATCGTCGCCATGGCAAAGCTCGCACGTGCCTATCCCAATGCACGCATCGTCTATTCCGGCGGTGATCCAAGCCTTTTCGGCAATCAGCCGCCGGAAACGGACTTCGTTTACCGGTTGCTCGATGGTCTGGGCATCCCCCGGGATCGTGTTTCGCTGGAGCCGCGTTCACGTAACACCGCTGAAAATGCAGCCTTTACGGTGGAGCTTGTGAAGCCCAAGCCGGGAGACCGCTGGATTCTAGTGACCTCGGCACAACATATGCCGCGCGCGGTTGGCTGTTTTCGGCGGGTCGGATTTCCGGTGGAAGCCTATCCGGTGGGTTGGCGCACTGATCGGCATGCGAACCTGGGCACCCCAATGGCATTTGGCGAGGCCTTGGCGCGGTTTGACTCCGCTGCGTACGAATGGATCGGCCTCGTTGTTTATTGGATGACCGGCAAAACCAGCGAGTTTCTTCCGTCGCCTTAGGCGCGACAGGGATCTAGCGTTTGCGTAGCTTTCGACAAAATACGTCGTAGATTGCGCCGATCACGATCCGCGCCTCTTCACTCGCGAGCTTGTAGTAGATCGCCTTGCCGTCACGACGTGTAGACACCAGTCCATCGGCGCGTAGCCGCGCGAGCTGTTGGGAGACCGTCGGTTGCCGCAGGCTGAGCAGATCTTCCAGTTCACTTACCGATTTTTCACCCTCGGCGAGAATGCAAAGAATCATCAACCGGCTTTCATGCGCCAGCGCTTTTAGAAAATTGCTTGCGCGGTTGGCATTGTCGACCATCCGCTCGAGTTCAGATGAGCGGTTGCGGCTTTCGAGATGATGCAATTCCATACGTACACCAATTGTCGATTCAGATTTCACCCGAATACAAACAATCAACCATCCGGGGGCAACGACTTTTCGGGAGTCGGTGATCGTTGTCCATCCGTTCCGGCAGCGTCCAGTTTCTTGATCAAGGTTGCGAGCAGTCCCCAGAAGTGTTCCTCACCGGGATAGCCACGGATGCGGCCGATTTCCTCACCTTTATCGACCAACACGAACAATGGCGCCAGCCGTTCGAGTTTGATGAAGGAAAGTTCCGATGGGACAGGGCGGTCGATGTTGACCCGGCGCAGGGGTGCACGTTGGCCTTCCGCAGTTTTCGGATAAACCGGTGCGATTTCGCGATCAAAGGTCTCGCACCACCCGCACCCGGCTTGTTCGAACATGACAAGTTCGGCCGCCAGTGCGTTTGCATGCGCAGAGGCAAAAAACATCGCGCCGAGAAGCGCGCCTCTAGAAGAAAATTTCCGGAATTGCTGCACGCAGGCCAACTTCTTCTCTCAGTCAAACAGAGGATGTTCGGACAAAGCGAATTGGCGCGCTTTATATCACAAAAGCGAACTGTGTCGACGCGGTCACGCGAAAGTTGGCGCGATTAACCGTATCGGAATGCCAGCAGATTGTCGAAAGATCGCAACTCGATCAGAACGCGGTGCAGAAGATCTGTGTCACGGGCCGCGATCGCTTTGGGTATCAGCTCCAGACTGGATTTGGCGCCGTCGACCAGCCGAAGAAATTCAGGGGCCGCGCGTACGGTTTCGCTCGCAATTCCGTTGCAACGGTCAAGCCCGGTCTTGTAACTCTCGGCTTTGCTAGCGAGGCCAAGGCGAATCTCGGTATTGGCCCAATCGAGTGCCCGGTCATTGTAGATCATGAGCGCGTCCATCATTGCATTGGCGTCACGGATGCAATCGGCGAGCACTACGACGCCGCTCGCTTTCCGGAGGTCATAGAGGTCGCCTCGGATCGCATCGAGCGCACTGCGCGCCGAATCGAGCCGTCCCGTCTTGAGCATGATGTCGGCACCGACCAGTCGTGCGCTCACGCCGGTGAACAGTTTGCTGTAAAGGGCGTTGCCTTCAAAAGCGCTTGGGCGGTTTCCCGCGAAGCGTTCGGTAAATCGAGCCCATTTATCGCGCAAACGATCGATTTCAAGCGAGGCGAGGTCGGCGTTGCCAGTGCGCAGATAGCCGATTGCAACCCGATTGTGAGCGCTGGCTGCTTCAACAGCCGCGTTGAAATCGGCGAGCTCATCGGCTTGGGCGGCCAGGCCGCCGCCTGCCAGCGCAAGGACGAGGCATGCGACACGAGCAACGCAGGTCAGCATCGACTTTAACCGCGATTTGGCGCACAAACATTTATAGGTATAGGCATCGTTCGTGCACCCGACGAGGTCAAGTTATTTACGTGGTTTATGAGAACTAACCATGATGACACGACGCAGCGTGCTGGCCGGAGTTGCGTCTTTTGTGGCGTTTGCGCCCCTGCGTGCGCGCGCCGAACAGCCGATTTTGACCGACGATGGCCTTTATAAGCAGCCATGGTTTCTGGAAAGCTTCCTTGACCTAGCCGATGATCTCGAGGGCGCTCGCAAGGAAGGCAAGCGCTTCGTGATCATGTGGGAGCTTAGGGGCTGCCCTTATTGCAAGGAGACACACCTGGTTAATTTCGCGCAACCACGAATTGCGGATTATGTGAAGGCGAATTTCGAGGTACTGCAACTCAATATTATTGGATCGCGCAAGGTCACCGATTTCGACGGGGCAGAACTGTCGGAGAAGGAATTGGCCGCGAAATACGGTGTGCGTTTCACGCCTACTTTCCAGTTCTTTGCAGAAGAGGCCGCTCCGCTGAAAAAGTTGCCGCCAGCCAAACGGGAAGTGGCGCGTTCGCCGGGCTACCTGCGGCCCGACGATTTTCTCGCCATGTTCCGTTACGTGAGAGAAAATGCCTATGAGAGCAAGAGCTTTCGCGACTACGTGAAGGCGACGGCAAGCTGAATGTCTCCGGCGGGTGCGACAGAGTATTCTTTTTAGTGAATATGATTTGAACAGGCTGCGAGCCGCCGCTATGTTCGAGTCGAACAGGACCTAACACGATCATTCGGGAGGAAGGATTTATGCGGCAATTGTCTCGTCGCGATGCCTTGGCGCTTGGCGTCTCGGGCGCGGCGCTCACCTTCATCGGCCTGGACGAGCAAGCCCGTGCCGCCGCCAAGGAGGCCGCCGATCTCATCGCTCAGTTCACCGGCGGCAAGGCGGCCGAAAAAGGCAAGGTATCGATCGAGCTGCCGGAGATTGCCGAGAACGGCAACACCGTGCCGTTGTCAGTTTCGGTCGAGGCGCCGATGGCTGCCGACAACTACGTGAGCGAAGTTATCATCGTCGCCGACGGCAACCCTAATCCCGGCGTTGCGACGTTTCACTTCTCGCCGTTGGCGGGCAAGGCAGAAGCGTCCACCCGCATTCGTCTAGCGGCAACTCAGAACATCATCGCAGTCGCAAAAACCAGCAAAGGTGAATTCTTCACCAACCAGAAGCTGGTGAAGGTCACCATCGGCGGCTGCGGCGGCTGATCCAAGAAAAATCGGGAGACAATCATGGCGGAAAAGCCGAGGCTTAAGATACCGACGGAAGCCAAGAAGGGCGAAGTCATCGAAATCAAGACGCTGCTGCCGCACGTCATGGAGTCCGGTCAGCGCAGGGACAAGGATGGCAAGCCGATCCCTCGCAAGATCATCAATAAGTTTGTCTGCGAGTTTAACGGCAAGCCAGTGTTCACGGCCAATCTTGAGCCGGCAATTGCGGCCAATCCCTACATGCAGTTCCACGCCAGGCTTGAAGAAAGCGGCACGTTCAAGTTCACCTGGACCGATGACGACGGCACCGTTACGACGGCGGAGGAGAAAATAACAGTCAGCTGAGCATTGATTCGTTCAGGGCGAGGAACGCAACGACAGCAATTCGTTTGGGAGGATCGGATGACGCGCGGAGGGATTCTGGCGGGCGGGACCGCAGTCGCGCTGTTTGCGGCCGGCGGCCTATTTGTTGCCGGTGGATCGGGCGTCCACGCGCAGGGAACAAAGAAAGAAGCGCCGCTTGAACTCAAGGACGACGCGTCGGTTAGGCCGTGGAAACGTTATGCCGGATGGCCGACACGCGACTACTCGAAATATAACACGATCGGCAACCTGGCGACGCCACCCGCCCCGAAGGAGCCGCGAAAAATTTCCGGTCCTATCACCGGCGATGCGAAGAAAGGGGCCGAGATGGTGGCTGACCGCAACCGCGGCGGCTCATGCCTCGCGTGCCACGTGATGGGACCTGCCGGCGGCGCGAACCTGCCCGGCAATGTCGCTCCCGATCTTTCGGAAATCGGCAATGCCGGCCGCGAAGACGAGTGGTTGTTCAATTACATTTATGACGCGCGCGTCTATAACCCAGAGACGGTGATGCCTCCCTGGGGGAGTCACGGATTCTTTGACGACCAGGAAATCAACGACATGGTTGCTTTCCTGAAAACATTGAAATCGCCGGCCGCGTTCAAGACCGAGCTCGACGATCCCACCAAGCGACCGCCGCCGGTGGAGAAACGCGACAATCTTGATCCCATTGAAAACCCGGCAATGTGGGCGGTGGACAAGGCGCAGGAGCTGTGGAAGCAAAAGGGTGCTTCCGGTTTCTCTTGCAACACGTGCCACAGCGACCCGCAGACATCCTTCAAGACCTGGGCCGCTTCGATGCCGAAATGGGAACCGCGGCTCAACAAAGTCCTCAGCGTAGAGGAGTTTGTGACACGGCATGCGAAAGCCACCACCGGCGACAGCTGGCTGATGGAGACCGATGAGAACCGGTCCATGTCGGTTTATCTGCACTTCCTCGCCAACGGCGTGCCCATCAAGATCGACACGAGCACTCCGGAAGCGAAGGCAGCGATCGAGCGTGGCAAGGAATTGAGCGAACGCAAGGTGGGCCAACTCAACTTGGCGTGCACCGACTGCCACGGGAAAGTTGCGAACCACTGGATCCGGGGACAGTGGCTAGGCGAGCCGAAAAGCCAATACGATCACTTTCCAACCTGGCGCACGAGCCTTTTGGCGATCTGGGACATTCGTCAGCGCTTCCAATGGTGCCAGGTCAATATCCGCGCTGATGAGCTTCCGCCCGACGCGAAGGAATATGGTGATCTGGAGTTCTATCTCGCCACACAGAACGAGGGGCAAAAGCTCAGCGTACCCGGCATCAGACATTAGGGTGGCCGTCACCTGAGCTTGTGCAGCCGTAGGCCTACGCCTAATGATCGGCCGTCGTGAAATTCTCCAGCTCGGCGCCGCTGCGGCGGCCCTTACGGCTGGTGATGGCGCATTTACCCGCGTCATCGCGCAACAACGTTTGACTGAGGCCGAGCTGCTCAGGTTCGATGCGCTCGGCAATGTCACACTGCTGCACGTTTCCGATATCCATGGGCAGCTCCTGCCAGTTTATTTCCGCGAGCCCTCGGTCAACATCGGAGTCGGGGAGGCGAAAGGCCAACCGCCGCACATCACCGGCAAGGCCTTTCTTCAGCGTTTCGGCATTCCGGAAAAAACAGCCTCAGCCTACGCATTGACCGATCAGGATTTTGAAGCGCTCGCGAAATCCTACGGGCGCATCGGAGGACTCGACCGGCTCGCAAGCGTGGTCAAGCGCGTTCGTGCCGAACGCGGCAACGACAAAGTCCTGTTTCTGGACGGTGGTGACACTTGGCAAGGTTCGCTCGGGTCCAATGCAAGCCGCGGACAGGACATGGTCGACTGCATGGCCTTGCTCAAGCCCGACGCCATGACTGGCCACTGGGAGTTTACCTATGGCGAGGCGCGGGTGAAGGAATTGATCAAGAACCTCGGCTTTCCGTTCCTCGCGCTGAATATCCGCGACACCGAGTGGAACGAGCCGGCCTTCGAGGCGATGAAGATGTTCGAAAAGGGCGGCATCAAGATCGCCGTACTGGGTCAGGCGTTTCCCTACACGCCGCTCGCCAATCCGCGGTGGATGATGCCGAAATGGTCATTTGGCATTCGCGAGGATGACGTGAGGGCCAATGTTGAGAAGGCACGCAAAGCAGGTGCGCAACTGGTCGTCCTGCTGTCGCATAATGGCTTTGATGTTGATCGAAAGCTGGCCGCGCGGGTCCCGGGCATCGATGTGATTCTCACCGGCCATACCCATGATGCGTTGCCCGAAACCATCAAGGTCGGCGATACCCTTCTGATCGCCTCCGGCAGCCACGGGAAGTTCGTGTCCCGCCTCGATCTCGATGTGCAGAACGGAATCAAGGCTTTCCGCTACAAGCTCATCCCACTGTTTGCGGACATCGTTGCTCCCGATAAGGAGATGGCCGCGGCGATCGCGAACGCCCGCGCGCCATACGCCAAGGAGCTCGCGCGCGAGGTGGGTCATACCGATTCGGTGCTTTATCGACGCGGCAATTTCAACGGGACTTTCGATGATCTGATTTGCGCGGCCTTATTGAAGGAGCGTGACGCCGAAATCGCTTTGTCGCCCGGATTTAGATGGGGCACGAGCGTGCTGCCGGGGCAGGCAATTACGGTTGAGGATATCCACAACGCCACGGCGATCACCTATCCGCAGGTCTACCGGATTTCCATGACCGGCGAGCGCCTCAAGGAGGTACTCGAAGACGTCGCCGACAATCTGTTCAATCCCGACCCGTATTATCAGCAGGGCGGCGACATGGTGCGCTGTGGCGGGATCGGCTACGCGATCGATGTTTCGAAGCCGATCGGTCAGCGTATTTCGGGGATGACCCATTTGAAATCCGGCAAACCCATCGAGCCAAAGAAAGAATATGCAGTCGCAGGTTGGGCCAGCGTGAACGAGGGTACTGAGGGCCCGCCGGTCTGGGATCTTGTCGAACGCTATGTGTCGGCGGCGAAAACAGTGCACGTCGCACCGAATACAAGTGTGAAAATTTCCGGGGTTTAGCCGCGATCATTATTACATTCATAAAATAGAATGTGATATGGAGCCTGCCTGGAATGCGACCTGCGGAGGTGCCGATGGCTGATAAGAACGAAACAACGCGCGCGACACGCCGTCGTTTTCTGATCGGTGCAGCCGGCTTTGCGGCAACGGGCGCGGCGGAAGCGAGGGCGGACAATGCCAAAAATCTTCCGCCCAACGTTGCCGATTGGACCCGACAGCTTGGCGACGGGGTCGGCGTGCGTGCCTATGGCAATCCCTCAAAGTATGAAAAGGACGTAATCCGTCGCACCGTGCCGTGGCTCACCGCCACACCGGAATCATCGGTCAGTTTCACGCCGTTGCATCAGCTCGACGGGATCATCACGCCGAACGGGCTTTGCTTCGAGCGTCATCATGGCGGCATCGCCGAGATCAATCCTGAAGATTATCGCCTGATGTTGCACGGGTTGGTCGACAAGCCGTTGGTCTTTACCCTCGACGAACTGAAGCGGCTGCCACGCGTCAACAAGGTCCATTTTCTCGAATGCGCCGCCAATTCCGGTATGGAATGGCGCGGCGCGCAGCTCAATGGCTGCCAGTACACACATGGCATGGTGCACTGTGTTGAGTACACAGGCGTATCGTTGAAACTGCTGTTGGAGCAGGCCGGCCTTAAGCCGAGTGCGAAGTGGATCATGGCGGAAGGCGGCGATTCCGCCGCGATGAATCGCTCTATTCCGCTGAGCAAGGCGCTGGACGATTGCATCGTTGCCTATCGGATGAATGGCGAGATGCTTCGGCCAGAACAAGGTTACCCGGTTCGCCTCGTGGTTCCGGGTTGGGAGGGAAATGTCTGGATCAAATGGCTACGCCGGATCAAGGTCGGTGATCAGCCATGGTTCACGCGCGAAGAAACATCGAAGTACACCGACCTTCTCGAAAACGGAAAGGCCCGCCAATTCACATTCGTAATGGACGCGAAATCGGTCATCACCTCGCCGTCGCCGCAGGCGCCCGTTAAGCAGAAGGGTTTCAACATCATTTCAGGATTGGCTTGGTCCGGGCGAGGCAAGGTCAAACGCGTCGACGTCTCGCTTGACGGCGGCCGCAACTGGCACATGGCGCGGATCGATGGGCTGATATTGGACAAAGCCTGTGTCCGCTTCTATTTCGAATTCGACTGGAATGGCGAGCAGTTCTTGTTGCAGTCACGCGCCATGGACGACACCGGATATGTGCAGCCGACCAAAGACGCCCTGCGCAAGATCCGTGGCGTCAATTCGATCTATCACAACAACGGCATTCAGACCTGGGCGCTCAAGCCGGATGGGGAGGTCGAGAATGTCGAGGTTGGCTAGACTTGCATTTGGCGGGGCGATGCTGCTTGCGCTTGCGGCTCCGGGGCTGGCCCAGCCTAAAAAGGATGCTCCGCGCGATTACGGCATTGGGCATGCCGCCACGACTGAGCAGATCGCCGGTTGGGATATCGACACGCGTCCGGACGGGAAGGGCGCTCCACCCGGCCGTGGGTCGGTGAAGGACGGCGAAAAAGTCTACATGGACAAATGCGCCGCCTGCCATGGCGAGTTCGGCGAGAGCGCGGGGCGCTGGCCGCCAGTCGCACAAGGCAAGGGCACACTTGTTTCGCACGACCCCGTGAAAACGGTTGGCTCCTATTTTCCCTATCTGTCGAGTGTGTTCGATTATATTCGCCGCGCGATGCCATTCGGTGACGCGCAGTCGCTCAGTAACGATGAGCTTTATGCCGTCACCGCCTACGTGCTCAATCTCAATGACATCGTGGACGACAAATTCGTTTTGTCGAAGGAGACATGGAGCCAGGTAAAGATGCCGAACCAGGCCGGCTTCTTTGACGACGACCGGGAGAAGGCGGAGAAGGCCTTCTGGAACAACAATCCCTGCATGAAGGATTGCCGTGGGCCGGTCAAAATCACAGGCCGCGCAGGGGCCATCGACGTCACTCCGGACGAGAAGACCCAAAAGCGCGGTGTAGAATAAGGAGTTATCGGCGCGGCAACGCGTCGCTGGCGCGCGACCGAAAACAAGCCGACGCTGTTCTTATGCAACGAGAGGCAATACCCCATGCAGAAGGGCGCAGGTCGCGTGCTTGTGACGCTACGATGTGCCTTGGCGTGCGGTTGCTTGGTTGAGGCGATGTGCGATGGGCTGACGGCCTACAGCGCCGACGCTGAACTTGGCCGCTATCTTTCCACTGAATGCATGACGTGCCACGGCGCATCGAAAGCCGACAGCACGATTCCCAATATTTTTGGGCTGGGCGAGACACATTTCGTCGGAGTCATCAGGGCTTACCGGGACAAAACGCTGCCAAACCCCGTCATGCAGACCATTGCAAGCCGTTTGAAAGACGAAGAGATCGCCGCGCTCGCGCTGTATTTCCAGACTGCCAAGAAACCAAAATAGATCGAGGGGATGACCATGACTGAAATAACACGTCGTAGCTTCAGTTTACTTGCCGGTGCTTCGCTCGGAACTCTCTGCACGCCGTTGTTCGCGCCATCGGTGCTTGGGCAGGCCAAACCGCGCCTCGTTGTCATAGGTGGCGGACCAGGTGGAGCAACGGTCGCACGCTATGTGGCGAAAGAGTCGGCCGGCGCCGTAGATGTTACGCTGATCGAGCCGCTGAAGAATTTCACGACCTGTTTCTTCTCGAACCTTTATGTCGGGGGTTTCCGCGACATCAAATCGCTAAGGCACAATTACGACAAGGTGCGAAAGGGTGGCATTAACGTAGTTCCTGTGATGGCGAGCTCGGTCGATCGGGACAAAAAGCTGGTTTGGCTTGCCGGAGGCAGCCGCGTTCCATACGACCGGCTGGTGATCGCGCCGGGAATCGATCTCAAATGGGATTCAGTCCCCGGCTATTCCGAAGCCGCCGCGCAAATCATGCCGCATGCCTGGAAGCCCGGCGCACAGACCGAACTATTGGTGAAGAAGCTCAACGCACTCAAGGACGGGGACCTGATCGTGATGGTGACCCCGCCAAATCCGTTTCGCTGTCCGCCCGGTCCCTACGAGCGGGCGTCGATGTTTGCGCACGTGCTCAAGAAGAAGGGCTACAAGAAATCAAAGATCATCATCATTGATCCGAAACCCGCGTTCTCCAAACAGGCGGTGTTCATGGAGGGATGGGAAAAGCACTATCCCGGAATGATCGAGTGGCAGGATCCCAAGATGCACGGCGGCATCAAGGGGGTCGATCCCAAGACCGGCGAGGTGAAAACGGATCTTTCCACTTACAAGGCTAAGCTTGCCAATGTCATACCGGCGCAGATGGCCGGCAAGATTGCCCGTGATGCTGGCCTCGCCGACCAGTCCGGCTTTTGCCCGATCGATCCGGAATCGATGAAGTCGAAGATCGATGCCAACATCTTCGTGGTCGGCGATGCCGCGATCCCCGGCGACATGCCGAAATCGGCGTTCTCCGCCAACAGCCAGGCCAAAGTGGCCGCGATGATCATTCGGGCCGAGCTCACCAAGTCGCGCGCATTCCCGGCGCGCTATTCGAACACGTGCTGGAGCCTGATTGCACCCGACGATGACATTAAAATCGGGGCGAGCTACGAGCCGGGCGAGGGCAAGATCAAACAGAGCACAGGCTTCGTCAGCCAGAAAGGCGAGGCTGCGGATATCCGCAAGCAAAACTACAAGGAGTCAGTCGACTGGTATAACGGCATTGTGGCCGATATTTTCGGCTGATCAATCCTTGCAAAGATTGGCTCGAGCGGCGGCCCAAGCGGCCGCTGCTTTGCGTTATGCAACACTTTCGCCTATGACTGGCGCCCCACACGGCTCCAGGTCTCAGCGCTCTATGGCCAAACTCAATCTTTCCGTTGCCGTCGGTCCCTATGACCGCACACGGGCGCTGATCGACGGCACTGTGCCGATCGACGGCGTGAAACCGGCATGTATGACATTGTCTCCGGAGGAGATCTTCTTCCGCGCATTCCGGCAGGCAGAGTTCGATATTTGCGAATTGTCGCTGTCGAGCTTTACGGTGAAGACCGCGCAAGGAAACTGCCCTTATGTCGGTGTTCCGGCTTTCGTTTCGCGGGCGTTCAGGCACACTTCAATTTATGTCCGCACGGACCGCATCAAGAAGCCGGAGGACCTCAAGGGCAAGAAAGTCGGCCTGCCGGAGTATCAATTGACTGCCAATGTCTGGGCGCGCGCCATTCTGCAGGACGATCATGGCGTGAAGCCGTCCGACATTCATTGGATACGCGGCGGGATCGAGGATGCGGATCGACCGGAAAAGATCAGCATCAAGCTGCCGGCCGATGTAAAGCTCGAAGATGCGTCGAGGGGCAAATCGATTTCCACCCTCCTCAAGGAAGGGGCGATCGACGGGTTCATCGCGCCTCGTCCACCGTCATTGCCGAAGGACACCCCCAATATCGGCTGGCTTTTTCCAGATCCGGTGGCTGCGGCCAAAGACTATTTCAAGCGCACGGGCATCTTTCCGATCATGCATCTTGTCGGCGTGCGCCGCGCACTCGTAGAAAAACATCCATGGCTCCCCGGCGCGGTGTTCAAGGCGTTCGAGCAGGCAAAAAAGGTAGCGCTCGACCAATTGAGCGACACATCTGCGACCAAGGTGACGCTGCCATTTATCGAGGAGCGCCTGACGGAAGCGCGAGCGCTGATGGGCGAGGACTTCTGGTCATACGGTGTTGCTCCGAACCGCACGACGCTGGAAACCTTCCTCCGCCATCACCATTCGCAGGGCTTGTCGTCTCGGCTGGTCACGGTCGAAGAGATGTTCCACCCCGGCACGATCGAGACATTCAAGCTCTAGGTACTCAAATGTCCACAATTCGAATCATGAGCGGTGGCGCGCCGAAGGAAATTTTTCTGCTATTGACGCCACAGTTCGAGCGCCAGTCCGGGCATAAAGTGGAATATATCTTCGCTGTCATGTCGGCGCTGCGCGACCGGCTCGCAGCTGGGGAGAAAGCCGACGTATTGGTTATGCCGACAAATATCCTCGACGGCTACCAGAGGGATGGTGCGGTCTTGGCGCGGCACCGCGCCACTCTTGGGCTCGTCAGCATCAATGCCGTGGTGCGAAACGGCGCGCCTAAGCCTGACCTGTCGACGCCGGAAAAGGTCAAGCAGGCGATTCTTGGCAGCCGTGCGATCACTCACGCTACGCCGGGTGCGACCCCGAGCGGGACGCATATGGGAAAATTGATCGAGCAACTGGGCATCGCAGATGCGATGAAGGGGAGGATCATTCACCGTCCGGCACTCGAAGGCGGGGTGCAGCTTGTGGCGAGCGGCGAGGCTGAAATCGGGTTTTACCCCAAGAGCGAGGTGGTCAATACGGATGGCTTGACCGTGGCAGGGCCGTTGCCGTCCCAGATCCAACTAACCACCATCTACGGCGCGGCTGTGACCACTGCCAGCGCGGCTCCGGACGCCGGTGCGGCCTTCATTGCCTTTATGACCGATCCTGCGCATCGCGCAGCGTGGGCGCACGCCGGGTTTGACCCGCCCGGGGCCTAGGCCTTTGGTGGTTTTAGGCGCACGTGGATGTTCTTTTCCTGCGTGAAGGAGAGCATCTCCTCGAAGCATTCCTCTCGGCCCAGGCCTGATTGTTTGAAGCCGCCGAACGGCGCGCCAAGGAAATGCTTGCTCACTTCATTGATCCACACATAACCGACCTTCACAGCCATAGCTGTGCGATGCGCAGTGCTAAGATCATTGGTCCAGATCGAGGCGGTCAAACCGTATTCGACGGCGTTCACGGTTTCCAGCATTTGCGCTTCATCGCGCCATTTAAGAACGCCAAGCACCGGGCCAAAAATCTCTTCGCGCGCGATCCGGTTCTTCTCAGTCACCGCGAACACTGTCGGTTCAACATAGAAGCCATTCTTGAGCGCCGGATCCGACGGCGGACCGCCGCCGCTGATGAGTTCGGCTCCTTCGCTCTTGGCTGAATCGATAAAGCTCATAACCCGGTCGAATTGCTGTTTGGTGACGATGGCACCCATGGTGGTGGCCGGGTCGGTGGGAATGCCCGGCTTGTAGTATTTGATCTTTTCCTTCACGCGCGCGATCACTGCGTCGTAGATTTTCTCGTGAATGAAGGCGCGGCTGGTCGAGCCGCAGGACTGCCCACACCAGGTGAAATTCATTCCGCCGATTACGGCGCCGGCGACGTCGTCGGGATCGGCGTCAGCAAAAGCGATCAATGCGTTCTTGCCACCCAGCTCCAGCATGGTGCGCTTGACCGTGTCGGATGCCGCTTTCATCACTGCGCGTCCTGTTGGCACGCTGCCAATCAAGGCAATCATGGCGACGTCCGGATGGCTTGCGAGCCGTTGTCCTGCCTCGCGTCCTCCAGGCACAACATTGAACACGCCCGGCGGCAGCAGCCCACCGATCAATTCGGCAAGTCTCAGCGAGGAGAGGGGAGCCTGCTCCGGCGGCTTTACGACCACAGTGTTGCCGGCAGCAAGGGGCGCGGCGGATTTTCCCGCGCAGAACATAAACGGATGATTGAAGGGAATAATCCGGCCGACGACGCCCAGCGGCTCGCGGACCGAGAAGTTCACCACGTCGGGCCCCATCGGAATCGAGGCGCCCTTCATTTCAGTGACGAACCCGGCAAAGAACTCGACCTGCGCTGCCGCAATCATGGCGTCGCTGACCATTTCCTTG
>Ga0184625_10000124_pt1 | contig 22410 bp, 24 predicted proteins | sample PLM3_30_b1_FD_133151 | JGI IMG/M metagenome (GOLD analysis project Ga0184625, IMG submission 133151) | Groundwater sediment microbial communities from an aquifer in East River, Colorado, USA - PLM3_30_b1 | ecosystem: Environmental > Terrestrial > Soil > Riparian zone | place: USA: East River... | reverse complement strand
GAGGGGTGCTGGCAGAAGGAGCGTTCCATGAGACGTTCAGTGCTCGCGGCGAGCGTGGCCATCCTCTTGACCGCGCTCGCGGTCGCCCCGGCCACCGCAGCGCCGATCCACGTCCTGAAGCCCTCGTTGACGACGGCTGTGTGCCTCACAGGGGAACAGATGCGTATTCGGAGTGATTGGTCCGATCAGATCAGTGACCCCGCGATCGGTCCGACGTTCACCTGGACCTTCAAGGGACCTGGGCTGCCGGCGAGCTCGATCACGATCCCGTTCATCGGTCCCACGTTGGACCCCTCCTTCGTGCAGGTCGACCTGACCAAGTTCATCGGTGATGTCGGCCTGGTCGACTGGAACCGATGGTCGTCCATCGCCACTGCAGCGACGGGGTCATTCACGGACAAGGCCCACACGATCCGGCAGCCGAACGGTGGGTGGTCGACATGCTCGTGACCTGGCGCAATCGGGCGGCGTTCCCGCGCAGTTGGTGAGCGGATACCGGCCAGTTATCAGTCTGTTCGTTTAGATGGGTGCCGTCCAGGATCGACGCTACGGCCCGTTTTCCTCCGAGCCGACCCTAACCGCTCGAAATTTCGCAGCACGATGGTCGTTGGGACGCTCATCCGCTTAGCCCTGGCGGCCGCCGGGCGATGACGTCGAAGACGTGCCAATGCTTCGGGCCGAGAAACGAATTCCCGTCCTGGTCCTCCTCGTCGAGCGCGAGGAGCTCGAGCCCGTCGACAAGCCGGCGTACGGCATCGACGTCGACGAATCGCATACCTTCCCGTCCGGCCCATGAATCGCGCGGGCCGAAGAAGTTGACGACGAGGATGCCGCCGGGACGCAGCCGGTCTCGGGCAGCGTTCCAGAACCGATCGAACGCCTCGGCAGCGAGGAACGGGAGGGCGTACCCCGCGTAGAGCAGGTCGAACGGGGGCAGGTCGGCGTCCTCGGCCGGCACGGACCGGATCTCGAGACGACCGGCGACCGCAGCCGGCACCTGCGACTGCAGGACCTCGGCCGCGGCCGGCGCGGGGTCGATGGCCAGCACCCGCCAGCCGTTCTCCAGGAGGGCGAGCGTCTCCCGCCCGTCGCCGAATCCGATCTCGATCGCCTGTCCCGGCGGGACCCCGGCCGCTTCGACCGCGGCCACGCCTTTCGCGAACAGGGGCCGCGGCTCGCGCCCGATCGTGGACCGGTAATAGGCGGCCCAGTCCGATCCGGGTGGCTCGCCCTTTGAGGCGCGCGGCGCCTGGGCAGGCTCGTCGGGCATCGAGGTCACCTCCGGGCGGCTGAGGCGGGAGAGCGTGATATCGGTCGGTGAATGATCCTGCAAGGTTCGGAAGCCGGGTAGAGGGTCGGCTCACGGTAGCAACTCGGCCCGGTCAGATATCGTGCCATCTGCGACGCCGACGGATGTCAGCTATCCAGGCGCTGAGCCTCCGAGTCAAGTTCTTGCTGTCGTTCAGCGCACAATCCGACGCCGAGCACCCGATCGTTTACACGAATCGGTCGGTTACAGGCCCAGATGCAGGCGCAGGGCCTCATCGATGTCGAGCATGATCGCGTTTGGGACGACGCCGAGCCGGTCACCGACCCGCTCGACGGCGATCGAGCGGACCTGCTCAGCCTGCGCCTTTGAGTCGCGGTCGAGGCCCGTCGCGGCGGCTGGAAGCAGAACCTGGAACGGATAGATGCGCTCGACGTTCGTCGTCACGGGAACCACCGTAATGACGCCGCGACCCAGTCGCCCTGCCGTCGCATTGGCCGCGTCGTTGCTGACGATGACCGCTGGCCGGCGCTTGTTAGCCTCGGAGCCGCGCGCGGGATCGAGATCGACGGAATGGATGTCGCCGCGCCGCATCACGACCCGAGCCCATCACCTCTAGTCGATTCCCAGAGCTCGGCCTCGCCCTCAGCCGCCCATTCTTCCCACGCCGCTTCGTAGGTTGCGCCGAGTTCTGCGGTGCGAAGCATGCGAACGGCTCTATGGACGGCGGCGGATCGAGAATCGAGCCCCTGCTCCTTGGCGTATTCGTCAAGGAATTGGACGTCTTCGCCCGGTAGGCTAACGCTGACCTTCATACTGTAATGCTACCACCGGTAGGGCACAGGTAGCAACATTGGTGTGCCCAGTGCGACTTTGAAGCGCCTATGCCTGGCCGATGACCTCGCCATTCATCCCGAGGTCGGGTCATCGAGCGTCCGAGGTAACGACGCGGCGCGCTTCAAGAACGCCTGCGGTCGCGACGATAAGCGCATCAGAGAGACGGAGACGTATCCTGTGTCGGGGCGCGCAGCTCGGCGGCTCGCCGGGCGATCTCTCGGGTGGCGGGCTCAACCGACGCCGGAAGGGCCTCGAGGAAGTCGTCGACGGCATCGCCGCTCTCTGCGCCGTGCCTCAGCGGCGCGACGAGGATTTTCAGCAGAGGCCGACGCTGGGACGGTCAGCCGGTCCCCTCGATTGCGGGCGGCCGAAAGAGCCTCGCGGGCGCGCTCGATCGCGTCCTGGCGATACGCTTGCTCATGGCCAGGCATGGCAGGCACACGCCGTCGGCGAGCTTGACGTCCTCGACCGCACCCGTCGGGGTAAAGCCGCAGGCACGGTAAAGCGGCACCCCGGGGAGGGTCGCGACGAGGTCCAGCTGCCGGAACCCCTCCGCGCGAGCGGCGGCCTCGCACTCCTCGATGATCCGCCGGCCCAGGCCGCGGCGCGTCCAATCCGGGCGGACGAACATCGCCCGGACATGGGCCGGCTCGGTCGCCGGATCGAGGAGCCGGTCGTCATCCGGAGCATCGCCGCTGCCCATGTAGGGACGGCCGCGCCGGCTCCATCCGCCGCAGGCGACGAGTTCGTCGCCGACCTCGAGGACGAAGTAGGTGCCGTCCGCGAGCAGCATCGGATCGGCCCGGGCGACGTACCGGACCGAGCTCGCCGTCTGTTGAGGGTCGTAGAACACCGGAAAGATCGCGGCAGTCGAGTCCTTCATCAGTCCCTCCGCCGCGGACGCGTCGGCTGGGGTGGCGAGCCTAAGGGTCGGCGCGGATCCTTCCATCGGAGCCTCCCGTCTATACTCCTGTTAGGAGGAATCGATGAATACTCCTAACGAGAGCAAAAGTCAACAACGAGCACTGACCACGACATCGCACGCCGTGCTGTCGGTGCTTTCCCTGGGCCCCCATTCGACCTACGACCTGATCCGCCAGATGCGGCTCTCGATGCACTACTTGTGGCCGCGTGCCGAGAGCAACGTGTACGCCGAGCCCCGACGGCTCGTCGAGGCCGGCCTCGCCACGGCACGCGAGGAATGGAATGGGCACCGGCGACGAACGGTCTACTCGATCACCGAAGCCGGCCGAGCCGCGCTGGCTCAGTGGCTCGCCTCGCCCAGCTCCCGCCAGCGCTACGAGTGCGAAGCGCTCGTGAAGGTCCTGTTCGCCGAGAATGGGACGCCTGAGGACGTGCTTGCGTCGATCCGGGCACTCGGGGAGGACGCGGCCGAGGTGATGCGGCACTTCCTTCGGATCGCCGACCGGTACGCCGCGAACCAGGGCGAGTACCAGTGGCGGTTCGCGCTCAGCGGTCTCGCTGCGCGCCTGCTCATGGAACAGCAAGCGGCAACCCTGCGCTGGGCGAAGTGGGCGGAGCAGGTCGTTGTCGGCTGGGAGACGCCTCTCGCCGAGGAGGCGGCGTGGGGTGTCGAGGCATTGCGTGCGACCGGCGAGGCGTTCCCGCTGGATGAAGACCCGGTGCGCCAGGTCGTTAGGCAACGTCCCCAGGACGACGGCTAGATTTTCGCGGCGATCGCAATCGCCTGACGGCGTCGGTCGCGCCCCACGCAGAGATCAGGTCCCTCAGGCGCCTGCCTCCAACATCGCCTTCAGCCTGTCCATTCCGTCCTTCAACTGTCGTTCCGTGTTCATACGGAGCAGTGGCTCAGCGAGCTTGAGGAACCCGCGAGCCTCCGCCGTGGAGATGAGCCTCACCCGGGTCCCTTTGTCCACGGGCTCGAACTCGATTCGAACCGCCGCGGGAAAGGGGCCCGTGGTGACCCTGCGAGCGTACAGTCGATTCGGCACGTAGTCGGTCACCTCCGACTGAGTCTCGAATCGCCGCCCCATTAGCCTTGCCACGTCCTTGAAGGTCGTTCCCACACCAAGTGGACCCTCGGACGTCTTCTGCACCTTCTCGAACACGCCCAGCCACTTTGGGTTGTTCTCCGAGTCACCGGCGAACCTGAACACTTCCTCCAGAGGCCGCTCGATAACCCTGGTGACCTCTATCGGCTTCATATCACCCTCCTTGGAATCTCCGAGGGGAGCCGGCATAGGATCGCCGCCACGGCCCGTTTTCCGCCGAGCCGACCCTAAGCACTCGAAATCGTCTCACTAGTCGGTCGTCAGGTCCATCGTTCCGTACCCGAAGGAAGCCTCGGAGGCAGGAGAGCATCCCGCGCCACTAACGGGGTACCCGGGTGCTCAACCTGAACAACCGCATCGGTGACTGCCGGACGTGCAGGTCGTGTCCTGGCGGCGTGGAGCGGAGGCTCTCACGGCCTTACCGCCGATGATCCCGAGGCTCGACGGCACGTCGGAGGTCGCCGCAGCCAACCGGCCGCCGAATGCACCAGCCAACCCTGCGCTTCAGTCGCGCCGGTAGAGCAGAACCCGCCAGGCGGGGCCGACGTTCCCGGAGAAGCTCTGGTGGAGGCCTTGCTCCAGCAGGATCCTCTCGAGTGCATCGAATGGGACCACGGCGGCGCGGACCTGCTGCCGCCGCAACCTCAAAACCAGATTGATCACGGAGATGACCAACCTCACGAAGAGGGTGTCCCGCGGGATCACCACGCCGTAGAGACGCCGCGCCCGCTCCGCTGAGAGCGCCGCGAGCTGCTCCCAGTCTGGATACACGTTGAGAACCCGTTCCAGGGTCACGACATCGGCGGGAGGGATCGATTCCGCGAGCGCAACGAAGTCGCCGTATTGGTACGTGACGCGGCCCGTGTGGCCACGCCGATCGGTCTCTTCGCGCGCGGCCGAAAGATAGGCGGACGATGCCTCGACGCTCGTCGCCTTCGCAGCGCCAGCATCGAGCAGCTCGTGTTGGATGGCGCCGATCCCGCCGCCAATGTCAAGCAGGGTTGCTCCTGCCACGCCTTCGATCTTGAGCGCCTCTATGAGTGCCCTGGTCCACGGCCTTGGGCCGTTCGACCGGTACTTGTGCAAGTCGGCTGAGGCGACCTTGGCGTCGTACGCCTCGAATGGATTCGTGGCGCCCGCAGCGCCATTACGGATCGGTGGATCAAGGGGCTTCGTGGTGGACGACGACTCGTCGGACCGAAGTGCGTTCATCGTTCACTCCTGACTGCGGATACCCGCAGTGTCGAGAGGAGGTCGATGGGAGCGCATCGGGTGATCACCCCATTTGTCGGAGAGGGGCAGATTCGGACTGGAAAGGAATTCTCTGCTTCGGGCGCTAGTGGTCGCCCTCAACGAGGCCATGCTGGAGCGCGAACAGCGTCGCGCCGACCCGCGTCGACACCCCGATCTTGTCGTAGATGTGCTGGATGTGGTGGTCCACCGTCTTCGGCGACACGAACAGGGCCTCGGCCATCTGTCGGTTCGAGAGGCCCCGTATCACCAGACGGAGAACCTCAACCTCACGCTCGCTTAATCCAGCCGGCCGGACGCTGCGTATCGGCGGCGCCGGATGGCCACCGGCCGTCAGCACCGCTTCGACGACCTGGGAGTCGAACTTGCCGAGCCGCGCATCGCCTCGCAGGTCGTCTGCCGCAGCGTCCGTCGCCAGGGCGGCGCGATATGGCCGTGGCTCAGTCTTCGTGTGATAGGCGTCTGCCGCGGCGAGGATCTGGGCGGCCAGGGGCAGGAACGACGCCGACACGCCGCGATAGCCGGATCCATCGAGCCGCTCGTGATGGAGACCGGCCAGCGTACCGAGATGACCGAGGGCTCCAGACCGGGCGAGGACCAGCTCCGTCAGCGAGGGGTGGTCCTTCACCCGCTCCCACTCACGCGGCGTGAGCGGGTCGGCCTTATTCCAAACAGCCGCCGGCACGCCGGTTCGTCCGAGGTCGTGGATTAGGCCTGCGCGGTGGACCGTGGCAGCGTCGTCGTCCGACAACCCGAGTCCTCGAACCGCCGCCTCGGCGACGACGGCGACTCCGGACGAGTGGCCGACGGTGTAGGGCGACCGGATGTCCGCGAAGTTGGCGATCGCCTGGCCCACCGCATCGAGCTCATCCGGCGCGAGCCACCGCGGGGGACCAGGCTCGGCCGACAGGACCGCGTCCCAGGCGGGCTCCGAATCGAGCCGTGACAGCAGTTGGGGCGCCAGCCGGCAGAAGCGGTCCGCCAGGCGGGGCTCATAGACCTTCCCCCGTCCACGCCGCAGCACAGCCACCACTGCATCGACGCCTCCAATGCGGTTGAACAGGTCGGCCTGGTGTGCCACGTTGAAGACACGCGCCGCAAGCCTGATCTCTTCGCCCTTCAGTCGCTTAGGACCACCCGCCCCGTCCCAGCGCTCGTGACACTGGGCGAGTGCCTGGCGGATCGTGGGGCCGATATCGAGCATCTCGCCGATCTGCAAGGCGACATCGCGACACACGATCTGGAACTCGGTCTGGCCCGACCGAACGGCGGACGCCACGATGCGGAGGCGGCGCAGCGGCGGTTCGTCGGCGCCGAAGTTGCGAATCACCCAAGCGATCTCGTCACGGGTGTTGGACGGGTCGACACCGGCGCCGTCGCCGAGGACCGCGAGTTCGTCTCGCGAGACTTTCGCGAGGAGCGTGCCCTCGACACTGCAGCCGACCGTCCCCAGGAGCGCGACGTAGTACACGTCGCTGAGCTCATCGGGGGAGAGACCGAGATCCTCGCCGAGCCAGACCGCGAGCAGGCTGCGGCGGAGTCCGTGCTCGAGCGGCAGCCCACCGGCGAGGTCCGTCGCCAGGGACAGGGAGGCGACGACCTCCGCGAGGCGCACTTTTGGACCGTTCGTCATGCCGTCGCTCATCTCGGGATCATCATCGCCCCTGCCTCAAAGGTCTTTGGCGTCACCGCTTAGCGATGGGAGCGCTAGAGGCCGTCGACCGTGGCAACGAGCGCTTGCGTCTCAAGTGAGGGTCCACGTCCGGTGCCTGGGCCCGATCCCGCGTCAGGTGTGCGCCCTGGCCATAAATGTCCGAATCCCCATCGAAAGGCAAAGAAGGCGGCCGAGGCGACAGCCTGAGGCGGTCCCGCAGACCGGCTATTTACGAAAAATCGTTGTCGCGTGCGTAGTAGCGGCGGGGGTAGTCGCGAGGCCCATGAAAGTCTTCCGGATGACCGCTCGGCAATGGCTTGAGGCGGTGGATCGCTTCGAGGACGGCGATCTTGCCGCTCTCGTCCTTGCCGACGAGGCAGGTGATCCTTGGGGTTACTGCGAGGTTCGCCCAAGACGCCTCAGTGCTCCCGCGCCGCGAGTTCGAAGACGCGGATCGAACCGGAGAACCCCTTTAGGACAAGTTCGCGACCGTCATCGAACGCAAACCCTCGCTCGATGCCCAGATCGCGAACGACGTCGGACGTCAGGATCCGCCCGGCATCGGCGGCATCACAGATCCGGCTGGCAAGGGTGACCGTCGACCCGAACAGGTCGTCGTTGTGGTCGACTGGTTCGCCGGCGGCGATCCCGATCCGCACCCGAAGTTCAGGTATGTGACCCTCGGCTGCTCGTGCCTCGAACCCGGCCTGGATCGTCATCGAGCACTGCAACGCGCTCGCCACCTCGTCGAACGAGGCCATGATCCCGTCGCCCGTGTGCTTTACCTCGCGTCCGCGTGAGGCCACGAGTGCTCGCCGGATGATCAAGTCGTGTTCCGTGAGGAGGACCATGAACGCCGCCTGTCCGACCGTCTGCAGGATCGATGTCGAACCCTGCAGGTCCGTGAACAGGATCGTCCGGAACGGGTTGACCGCTCGGGTTTCACCGCCGGTCTCGCTCATCCTCCCGAGGAGCCGCAGGACGTTTTCCTCCGAGACGCTGATGATCTCGTTAGGGATGAGGCCATGCGTTGCCTTGTGCACGGCCGTCAGCGAATCGCCCGTGGGTGCTTTCGCCAAGCAGAATGCCTCGCCTTGATCGGCGTCGAACCAATAGGCGAGGAACTGCACCCCGAACTTGGCACCCATGTCGATGTCGGCCAGATGCGCCTGTGCGACCTGTTCGGCAGTCACTCCAGGGACGTCATGGCGGTCCATGAACAGCGGCATCTGGATCCTCCTGCGGCGGACATGATCGTAACGGCATCGGGCTGGCGCGACGCCAGGAACGCGACGCCATTTCAGCCCTTTGCAGGTGGGTCTCCATCGGTCCAGAACGGTCCTCTGCTCGGAGGGCCGCGAGTAGGAGGTTAGGGAGATGGATCGCCCGCGTTCCGGACGCGCCGCACGAGGCGGCCGATCCCCCGTTGGCGGTCGCTCGCGCCGAGATTCGCAGACTGAAGCAGCGATTCTGAACAGGAAAGGAGATGGAGCCGACAAGCAGATTCGAACTGCGGACCTGCTGTTTTACGAAGTAGATCGGCCCGAGCGTTGTGGCCCAAGCGTGGGATCGCGAGCATAGGGCGATCAGTTAGCCGGTCTTCGTGTCGAGCGTCTCGAGTCCCACTGATGCGGGCCTCCGTAACCGGGAGCGGTGAGGACCGGTTCTGCCCTGTCGCGGAGCGCTCCTCGCTCGACGAGCCTGTCCGTAGCGGCGATCCTAGGCGGGCAGACCCCAGAATCGAATAGTGAAGTCCCGCCCGTGTTGTCCTCTGCCGAGCTGTACGATCCAGGGAGCGGATCCTAGCGAGGTCGCGAGATTAATCGTAAGGGCCAGCGACGCCGCAGCGACGCAGGGTCGGTCACCCGCTCCTCGCCTGAGCCTGCGGCACGCCGCGGATCAGGGACACTCCGATCGCGACCCAGGACAGCAAATAGGCGAACAGGGCAACGACGATCGCTATGGCCGGTGCGCTCGTCTGACCGGGACCGAGCAGCGCGAGGCCGATCACGACGACCGAGGCCAGGAGCTGCGCGATCGCCGCACGTCGTGCGACGCCGGCACGTGCGAGGTCCCACATCAGCATCGCGGATCCGACCGGGACTACCACGAAGCCCGCCCTCGGGACAGGGCCCACATCGATAGCGCCGATGATCAGGGCGATACCCACGGTCACCAGGATGGCGCCGACCGCGCCGAGTGGTCCGAGGCGATCCTGGAACCGCAAGGCTAGCCCGAGAGCGGCCGCCGGGAACGCGACGAACGACCCAAGCAGGAGGACAACACCGCCGCCCGAGGCCCAAAGGGCGTCGCCCATGGGCTGGTACAGGATCATGAGGAGGCCTGGGAATGACCCAGCGACGATCGCGAGCATGCCGAGCGTGCGAGTGCTCATCGATGAGCTCCCGTCCAGACTAGATGGGGTCGGGGAACGGCGGTAGGCCAGGCGCCAGCTGACATCCGCGGGCATCCCGAACAGGAGGCGCAGGAACAGGTCCGCGTCGAGCGAGCGGGCGGAGCGCCCGGCCGCGGCCGCCTCCGCGTGCTCGCACCACAGGTCGTCGTCGATCTCGTCGCGCCGCGAGCCGCGCAGCTCCGCGGGCAGGCCGCGGGTGTACAGGCTGACCCAGCCGCGGACGACGCCGGCGACCGGCGAGCCGTTCATGACGGCTGGACCGCCGCGGAGCGGGGAAGGGTGGCCTCGCGCTCGGCCGAGATCGCCTCGGCGAGGGCGGCCTCGCCGGTGAGCGTCAGCCGATAGAAGCGGCGCCGGGGTCGGCCGTCGTCGGCGGCGAGCTGCGGGTCCTCCCAGCGGCTGGCGAGATGGCCGGCGCGCTCGAGGCGATCGAGCGCCTTGTACAGCGTTCCGTACGCCGTCAGGCGTCGCGCGTGCGCCCCGTCCCGGAGCTCCTTGGCAAGCAGGAAGCCGTGAGCCTCCGCGATCCCGCGCTGGCGAAGCTTCAGTGCGACCTCGAGGATCGAGACCTCCAGCGGGACGAGTGCGCCTTCCTTGCGTCGCATGCGCGCACAATAGGAAGATATCGTCGCATTGTCAAGCCCTTGCGCGATGTCTTCAGTCATCGATGACCGCGACAGCGTCCTGCGGCGCGCCGGCTTGACGCGCGTTCGCGAAGCGGATCGGGCTGCGCCCATCGCGCTGTCAACGACGTCCAGGAGCGGCACAACTGGATGACTCGAGGGCGGCCGATTTCAGAACGACCGTTCAGGTTCTCGTGGGGCTCCATGCCTCGGCACACATCAGTTATCAGCTATTCGAGCGCTGTGCTACTCATTCCGATCGCGATCCTCAGTGTGCTCGGTCTCGTACGAACAGCTTATGTGTACGAGCAGCACCTATAATCGTGCGGCGCCGACATAGCTCAGCGGTAGAGCAGCTGTTTCGTAAGTCTCCCGCCCTCTGCGCAGTGCTACCCCGAGTGGGGGCCCGATACAAACGGGCACACTTATCACCTGTTCGTTTTTCGAGGGTGCCGTCCAGGATCGAGGTTACGGCCCGGTTTCCTCCGCGCCGACCCTAGATACTCGAAATCGTCAAACAGACGGTCATGGTCGGCTGATACGTTTGCGGCTGTCGCCGGTAGTCGGTACCTGTCAGCCGCGGGGTTCAAGACGAGGTACCGTTCGCAGACGATCAGCACCCGCTTGAATTCAATGAGTTCATCGTCCACGAAAACGGGCCGACTCCATCCCGGGGGGCAGCGCATGGATATCGAACACGAGGATCCTGCCAGTCGCGAGCAGGCGTGGCTTGCCGCCATCCTGGCGAAGGACCTCGTCCTCCTCGACTCGTTTCTTGCGGGGGAGTTTGTCTACACCGCGAGCAACCATGGACGACGTAACCGGCGGGAGTGGTTGGATTCGATTGCCGACTACCAGTTCAGCCTGTTGCAGTTGCTTGAAACAAACGTCACTTCATATGGCGATGTTGCCCTCGTCCACGCGCGAATCCGTCAGGACGCGACGCTTGCGGGCCAGGTCCGCGTCGGCGTCTTCCTGATCACCGATGTCTGGGTCAAGCGCGATGGATGCTGGCGAGTGGTGTCCCGGACATCCGTTTCCGAGTTGTAACGCACCTCGGACATTACGGCGAGCCTAAGGGCTGATGATTCCGGCGCGCATGCGCTCAATAGAGCTGGTAACTGTTCGATCAATCCGGGATCCATCGCTCGAGCCAACCGTAGTGAGGCGGCTGCGAAAGCTCAGTCTCACTCGCGGGCAGTCACATCCGCGACGACGTGGAGCGCCTCGGCATCTCGGCTTCGGTAGTCCTCGGACTGAGGAAGGCGAACCGGATTACGGCCGCCCGTCGATGGTTGTCGCGGACATCTGGAACCGACCCGTGGCGTGAAGAGCGGCGACGATTTCGTCCGTAGCCTCGTCTCCGGTCGAGGCTCGGAACGTCACGATCGAGGTCGCTGGGTGCCGCCCAACCTCGATACCCGGGATGGTGGCCAGACGCCAATGGGCGAATTCGGCGAGGTCCAGCATCCAGTCCAGCTTCGGCCTACCTGCGCCGCCTGGAAACCCGCGTGGTCGTCAACGATCGACGGGATTAGCCGCGCGACGCCCGCGGTCCAACGTCGTCATCCGCGCATCCTGGACTCGTAGAAGGAGTCTCGTGCCCCGCCCGAGCGGAGCACGAGATCGTTCGTCTAGGCGGAAGGGCATTCGTCCACGACGAAGGTGGCGTCGTCGACGCGAACGGTTCCATCCGGTCCGACGACCAACGTCGCCGTCTCATGGATACGAATCGGCCCTTCGAAGCTGTTTAAGGCGAAGGTCTGGACGATCGTGCCGCCGGGGGTTGCATGGAACGTGAACGCCTGGACGAAACGCGAGTCCCAGGTTTCCTGCGGCTCGTCGAGGAATGTCAACGTGTAGGTGGCGCGCTCCAGGACCTGGACCTGGAGGACCCCGTTCCCGAAGTCGACGACCGTGAACGTGCCGGTGCCTGTGAAGCGAAAGATCCCCCAGTCGCCGCAGATGTTGGTGTTCGTCTCCTCGCCGATGATGTCGAACTGCCCGTGCCTCACCTCGGGGCTCGCGGCAAGTGTCGCCCCGGGCAGCATCATCGAGCCGATGGCCAGGCTGAGCGCCAGCACCCCGCGGCCGAGCAGCCTGCTCTTCATGGTTGATCTCTCGCGCCTGTTGGGTGTCCCATGACGCGCGATCCTGAACATGAGGGCCTCCTTGCGTCTGTGCCGGTCGGTCCAGTGACCGCCGCGTTCACAGGGTTAGAGGTCCCTCGCGCCGATGAGCCGTTGGTCGATTTCACAGCCGTCCGACGGCAATCGGAAACGACATGCATCTAACCTGCAGTCGCGGACGCCTCATTCGTCAGAACCAGGAGAGCAAGTGCAACCTCTAGGGCGTTCGGAGCGAGGCAGTGCGGAGCGCCGAACCGAGTTCCACGCGATCTTTGTGGACGAGCGGAAGTTCCGCGAGTGGTACGACGTCGCGGCCAGGCGCGTCTACGCCTATCTATTCGGACGGTGCGGCGGAGAAGCAAGTTTGGCAGAGGAGCTCACCCAGCTGACCTTCATTGACGCCATCCGCCATCGCGAAACGTATGACGGACGAGCCGACTCAGTCACCTGGCTCATCGCCATCGGGCGAAACCGGCTCCTCGACCATCTGCGACGGCAGGAGAGAGAGGAGCGCCGGCGCCTTCGCATCGTGGTGCGCGAGATCGCGCCCGAGGACAGTGACAGGGCAGCGTGGCAATCCCACGAGGACCGGGACGACATCGTCCGGGCGATGCGCCTCCTGCCGGCGACCCAGCGGGCGGCCCTGATCCTCCATCACGTCGACGGGCTGCCGGTTCGCGACGTCGCTGTGGCCATGGGTCGTAGCCAGACCGCGGTCGAGTCACTGCTGAGCCGCGGCCGCGAACGCTTCCGGACCGTCTATGAGGATCATGACCGTGGATGACGATCGGCTCCTTTCGAGCCTTCGCCGCATCGCCGATCCGATCGAGCCTGCGCCTGTCTTCCTCGATCGCATGTACGAGTCCCTGGCTGAGGAGCTAGGGTTCCGCGCCGAGACTGCGACCCGCCCTGTCGCGACGAGCCACTTCGCCTACCTCGCCGCGTTGATCATCGTCGCGGTCGGGACCGTGGTCGCGGGAAGCCAGCTGCTGCGCACGGGACCCGCAGCGGTCCCGTCCACGGCATCACCGTCGATCGCCCCCACCCAACGGCCGCTCGCAGGGAATGGGCTGATCGCGATCGGCCGGGACGACGGGATCCTTCTGCTCGACCCGACCACGGGCAATACCGTGAAGCGGCTCGAGACCCCGTTGCCCATGGTGACGAACATCACCTGGGCTCCCGACGGCAAGCGGCTGGCATTCAATGTCGAGGTTCAGTTCGACGTCAACCCCAGCGCGGATCCGAGACCCGGCGGCGTCTGGGTGATGGACGTGTCGACGGGAACGTCGGAACAACTCCTCCAGTGCGGCAGCGGTCCGGACGCCTGCGGCGTCGCCTGGTCGCCGGACGGTTCGCGCATCGCCGTGACGCACGGGAATCTATTGGAGCTGATCGATCCAGCCACGGGCAGTGTCACGGTGCTGGAAGACTTTCGCCAGTGGGCGTTTCAGCCGACATGGTCCCCAGACTCCACACGGATCGCGGTCTCGTTGCAGGACGCCGAGTTCACGGCGGTCGATCGGGACGGCACCGGCCGAACCACGCTCAGCCGGCTGCCGGACATCGGTGATGCGAGTCCGATCTGGTCGCCAGACGGATCGACGTTCGCCTACATCGCCGGGACCGAAGTTCAGTGCCCCGAGGCGTCGAATGCCGATGAGTGTGCCGGACAGTACGACCTCACGATCATGTCGCTACGGCTAGCGACCAATACTCCGGAGGAACTCGGCCCGGGCGGTCGATGCTGGTGCCTGGGCGTCGGCGCGAGTCTCGGATGGTCGCCGGACGGCACCAGGTTGGTGCTCGTCCTCCCGCCCCTGTCAGGCGGCCCCAGCGGTGGCGACTTCGGACTCTTCGTCATGAACGCCGACGGCAGCGACCTGCGCCTGCTCTCGGCCGGCCACGCGTGGTCGCCGGCCTGGCAGCCGGTCCCGTGATGCTGCGTGGGGAAGGAACGTCATGAAGAAGGCTGTTCGCTGCGCCAGCGGCCGGGCCGGCCACCGCGAACGCACCGGCAAACGAGCCGGGCTGTTAGCCGTGACGGCGGCGCTGGCCGTCGGATACGCAGGAGGCGCGCCTTCCACCCCACGGCGTCGCCGGGAAGTCCAGGGACCAGTCTGGCCGCGTCCCGCCGCGCGAGGCGCCTTGGCCAGCCCGACCGTACCCCCTGGCACAGGGTCAAGCGGACCGAGGCCGGTTCGCTGGTGCCCAACCAGGACTGGGCCGTGTTCATGATCCCGCGCTGAGAACCGGCGGGACTAGGTGAGGGCGGAATTTCCGATGCGTCGAGCGACGGTTGTCCTTAGCGTGTCACTCATCCTCGCCGGCTGCGAGCAGTCTGGGTCTGTAAGCCCAGCCGCACCTTCGACCAGGCAGGCGCCCACGCCGCCTGCGACTGTTCCGGCATCGGTAGGGCCAACGCCGGAGGCGTCGACAATGCCGGTCACGAACGGGCGGATCGCATTCCGGCGCTTCCTCGGCGCCGACAAATCGACCGGAGAAATCGATCAACCCCGACGGGACGGGCCTCCATCAGGTCCCGACCTCTCCGGCGAACACCGTGAGCACGGAGCCCAGCTGGTCGCCTGATGGTCAGTGGATCGTGTACATGGTCGCGCCAGGAGGCAACCTGGACGATGCCCGGCTCGCCAAGATCAGACCGGATGGCAGCGATGCGACCAATCTCGCTGGAGCATGCACTGGAACCTGCCTCAGCGACGGGTTTCCCGCCTTCGACACCTCAGGGCAGCTCATTGCGTTCGAGCGGATCCTGGGTCCGGCGGAAGGTGAGAAAAACCTCAGGGCGATTTTCGTCATGGACGCGGACGGGACTAACGCGCGGCAGGTCACGCAACCGGGAGCAAGCTCGGAGGAACCGAACCATCCCGATGACGGCGGCCCGACGTTCGCGCCGACAGGCACGCTCATCGCGTTCGATCGGCGCGACCCGGACACCGGTCTCCACGCTATCTTCACGGCGGGCCTGGACGGCACGGGCGAGTTCCAGGTAACTCCCTGGGACCTCGATGCGGCACAGCCCGACTTTTCTCCGGACGGCCTGGATCCTGTTCCGCTCCAACGAGACGTCAGAGATGGAAGGGAACGTCTGGCTGGTGCGCCCTGACGGGACGGACGCGCATGCCGTTACCGACTCCATCGCAGGCGAAGCCAAGTGGCTATCTGGCTTGTTCTCTCCCGATGGCCTCTACATCACCAACGGGAGGATTCCCATCGTGAACCAACAGCAGCAAAACGCGGACATCTACGTCTTGCGTCTCGACGGAAGCGATCTTCGCAACGTGACAGACGATCCTGACTTCTGGGACAGCGCTCCCGAGTGGGTCCCGCACCCTAAGTAGCAGCCGCGGGCGCGTTCAAGGCCACCGTGAGTCGCGCTGGCAGCCGCCTAGCCTGACCGCTTTCAGTCGCCGGCAACGCCGCCGTCGAACCGGATGCGATGCACGTCCACGGCGCCAGGGACGACCCGCAACTCGACGCGCAGCCTCGCGGGCGGTCGAGGCAGGATCGCGAAGCTAAGCCGACCCGGTCCTGAGCGACCGGTTTTCGGCGTGGCAGGCGCATGGCCCTCGACTCTGACCTCGGCAAAGCATCCAACCCGAGTTCGGTTCGGGTCGAACAACAGTTCTAGTCCGTCGGAGGATCCTGACATCGGCGGCCAACAGTTATCAGCTATTCGAGCGCTGTGCTAACCCCATGTGCACGATCCGCGGCGCGCTCCGCAGATCGTGAAGAGCAGGAGACTTTTGAGCAGCACCTATAATCACGCTCGCGCCGACATAGCTCAGCGGTAGAGCAGCTGTTTCGTAAGTCTCTAGCCCTATGCGCAGTGCTACAAGCGTGGCGGGCCGGTACAAACGGGCACACTTATCAGCTATTCGTTTCGAGGGGGTCTCCGTCTAGGATCGACGCTGCGGTGCGCCGGCGTCCAAACCAACCCTGACTACCCGGAATCGTCTCACAGATCGGTCGGGTGATCTTCAGTTACCGCTGCCCGGGTCGTACAGCTCGGCGGATGCCACCACAGCGCTCCCGGTGCCACCCGACATGGGCACCATCCCCATGCCTCCCGCCACGAGCACCTTGCCATCGGCCAACAAGGTGGCCGAGAAGCCGTAGCGTGGCGCTAGCGCGAGCATGCTCCCGGTGGAGGCCCACGTCCCGGTGCCCGGGTCGTACAGCTCGTCGGATGCCAATCCCAACGGCCCCCCACCGGGTTCTTCGGCAGCGTAGCCGCCGGTAACGAGAACCTTGCCATCGGCCAGAAGCACGGCCGCGTACCCCCTGCGTGCCGCGACCATACCCTGAGTGGCGCTCCATGCCCCGCTCTGCGGGTCGTACAGCTCGGCCCAGGCCAGCCCCGGCGACCCGGGCAACTGGCAGCAGGGTCCAGGCGGGGGGTCGGTGCGGCCCATGACAAGCACTCTGCCATCCGGCAGCAATATGGGCGCGTGATCACCGTTACGCGTGATCATGTTCCCGGTGGCGGTCCAGCTCCCGCTGATCGGGTCGTACAGCTCGGAAGACGGGCTCCCGCGCTCGGTCTCGGCATCAAGTCCGCCCATGACAAGCACCTTGCCATCCGGTAGCAGCGTGGCCGTGCCACCGAAGCGAGCGGAGGACATAGCGCCGGTGGCAGTCCAGGTGCCACTGATCGGGTCGTAGAGCTCGGCGGGGGACAGCGCGCCGTTGTTACCCGAGCCTCCTACGACGAGCACCTTGCCATCGAGCAGCCGCGTGGCCGTATGACCCTCGGAAATCGCCACCATGGACCCGGTCGCGCTCCAGGTTCCGCTGACCGGATCGTAGAGCTCGGCGGAGGTGTGACCCGAGCCTCCCGCCACGAGCACCTTGCCATCGGCCAACAACGTGGCCGAGAAGCTGAGGCGTGGCGCGAGCATGCTCCCGGTGAAGGCCCACGTCCCGGTGCCCGGGTCGTACAACTCGGCGGAGGTATAGTCGTTGGCACCCTCTACCGCTGCCCCGCCGCCCACCACGAGCACTCGTCCGTCGAGGAGCAGTATGGCCGTGTGTCCGAGGCGGGGCGTGATCATCTTCCCGGTGGGGGTCCACGCGGCCGCCCTCGGTGCAACGACGGCCGCGCTCGGGCCGGCCGATGGACTGGCGGGCGAGCTCGGGCCGACCGTCGCGTTGGGCGTCGGGCTTGGTCCGCCGACCGCGGGCCGGTCGGGTCTCGTTACGAACAGGGCGGCACCGACCGCGATCACGCCGATGACCGTGGCCGCAGCAACGCCCTTGAGCCACGCCGGGCGGTAGACAGGGGTCGACACGGTGCTCCTGAACTGCAGGCGCCACGGCGAGCGTTGGCTCGACGCCGCGCTCAAGGTGAGGATGGTCTCGCGCAGATCGCCGGGAGCGGCCCGCCCGGCGCGTCGCTCGAAGGCGGCCTGGATCAGCTCGTCAGTCAGCCAGTCGGATCGGTTCATCGTCGTTCCACCTCGAGCGCACGCTCGAGCGAGCGACGCGCACTGAAGAGCCGGGACTTCACGGTCCTGCCGGGCACGCCGAGCCGCTCGCCGATCTCGCCGAGCGAGAGGTGCTCGAAGTGATGCAGCGCCAGGAGCGTCCGATCGGCCAACGACAGGCGGTCGAGCGCCCGCTCCAGCACGTCAAGGTCGGCGGTCCGGTCGTCGTGCGGGCTCGCCGGGGATGGCAGCTGCTCGCCGTCACCCGGCAGGGCCCCGACCGAGATCTCGCGGACGATCCGTCGCCGGCGTCCGCGGATCGCGGTGCGACAGGTGTTGACGACGATCCGGCCGAACCAGGCTGAAAAGTGGTCTGGTTCGCGAAGGTCCGGCAGATTCCGCCACGCCCGCAGGAAGATCTCCTGGGTCGCATCGCGGGCGTCGGCCTCATTGCCGAGGATCGCCATTGCCGTCCGGAACGTCGCGGCGAGACGGCCATCGACGAGATCGGCGAACGCTTCGCGGTCGCCGCGCCGGGCGCGCTCGACGAGGAGCGTTTCGCCCGTTCGGATCGCCGGTGTCACCAGGACGCTGGTCACGTTCGTCGTAGTCCCTCGCTATGCCGTGTGCAGAGGATGACTCCGCTTGGATAGCGATGGTTGGTGGAGGTCAGCTCGGCTGGCCCGAGATTCCTCTTCCGGGAACCAAACGTGTCGGTCGATCGCCGCCGACGGTCGAGTTCGGCCGAAAAACCTGAACGACGGTCGCATGCCCTACAGGCACTCCATTTGCCGCGGACCTCATCCCGGTGACGACCGAAGCACTGCCTGCCGCCGCTCGACCGGCTGCCACACACCGGCCCGGCAAGGGTATGACGCTCGGGTCACCAACCGAACGGGACCATCCGGAGTCAAGCCTTGTAGGACATGCCCCGGGCATCGGGGCGGCCAACGACCCGCCCCGGAGGGGATCAGGGTCGAGACGAACGGGAGACAGGCATTTGAGGAAGCTCGAAAAGGTCCACGCCCCTGCCGCAGTCGGCGGCTGATGAGCTGGCGGTTTACGCCGCGTCTCCGGGGGTCCCTACAACGCCCCCACCCTGAAGATCAGCCCGGGAGGGCCATCATGAAACCCCGACGACTCCTACTCATTACGGCGATCGTCGCGATCGCGTCGCTCGGCGGAGCCAGCGTGACCACGGCCCATACGCTCGTCGATCCGACCACGCTGACGCCACCGCTCAAGCCGTTCCGCGTTTGCTACGAGGACGGCCCCTGGGTCAAATGCGACACAAGCGACCCCACGACGACCTACGCGAACCAGCCTGGCGACGATTTCGGTCTCCCCTGCGGGACGATCTTCGAAAGCGCGACGATTGCGACTCACGCCACCCGGTGGTACGAGAACCTGTTGCTGGTCGAGCGAGATGCTCAAGAGCACATCGCTGGTACGTGGAGCCTCTCGCCGACCGGGTCAGGGCCGACGGTCGCGTTCGCTGCGGACAATAGTTGGCACGAGACGTTCCTCGTGCCCGGCGACCTCTCGAGCGACTCGGAAGTCTTTCACAGCGCCTTTCGCGTCCCGGCTCTCGGAGCAGGGTTCCACGATGCCGGCATCTACCTACCCGATGGTTCCCAACACGGGCACACCTCGTTCACCGACGAAGCCAAGGCCAAGCTCTGCGCACTCCTCACGCCGTAGGCGGCGATCGCAAACGAGCCTCCGTGGCCGTTTCCGACGCACGTGACCCCGCTGGCTTGAAGCCGGCGGGGTCTGCAATTCACCTCCGTCTCCGCTTCAGTTGCGGAGGAACGTAAGCACGGCAAGCCTACCTCTACCTCGGGCCAGCCTCAGGTGCTGCAGGCTCACAGTTATCAGCTATCCGCGCGTTGTGCTTCTCGAATCAGCCTCCGGGCCGTTCAGCGTCGAGCGTGGGAACAGCTGCTGTTTGAAGTCATCACCTATACTCGCGCTCGCGCCGACATAGCTCAGCGGTAGAGCAGCTGTTTCGTAAGTCTCCCGCGCTGTGCGCAGTGCTACCCCGAGTGGGGGCCCGATACAAACGGGCACACTTATCAGCTATTCGATTTCTGGGGTGCCCGCCGTAAACCGACGCTGCGGGCCGATCCGAGCAATGGCGACCCAGATGACCTGCAAAGGCCTTGCGTATGACCCCTGATTCGCGCGGACAAGGTCGCTCGGCTGAGGGTCAGATGGTGTTCGGTCCGGTCGTGACAGCGGCAGAGTCGACAGCGTAGTCCCCGCCCCGCACGATCGCTCTTACATCGCCGCGTGTGAATCACCCCGGCAGTCTCGTGCATCTATGGGGCGATGGTGACCATGACCGGAAGCACGACGGAATCCTCGGCGGGGCTGACGCGCCTCGCTGCGGACGGCGACGAGCTGGCGTTCGCGGGCATCGTGGACGCCCATCACGCGGACATGAGCGCAGTCTGCTTCGTCGTGACGGGCGGTGATGTCGAGCTCACCGAGGAGGCGGTCCAGTCGGCGTGGCCGATCGCCTGGCGGAAGCTGCACACGATCCGCGATCCCGAGCGTCTTCGACCGTGGCTCATCTCGATCGCCGTCAACGAGGCCCGACAGCTGGCGCGTCGACGGCGTCGAGGTCGAGTGCTCGAGATCTCCGTCGGCCTCGATACATCCGCGACAACCCCCTGGGATCCAGGCTCCCGGGTCGGCGACATCGACCTTCGCAATGCCCTCACCGGTATGAGCCCGGAGGACCGCGCGCTGATTGCGCTGCGCTACGTCGCGGGATTCGACTCCACGGAGCTGGCACGCGCTCTTCACATGAGCCCGTCCGGCACCCGCGCTCGATTGGCGCGATTGCTTGGCCGCCTTCGATCGGAGCTTGGCGATGGATGACATGACACGGTTTGAGGACGGGTTCGAGGAGCGTCTCCGTGCGTTCGCCATGACCGGGGTGCAGTCGGTGGACTCGGCGGCGGTGGCCCGCACGGTGGCAGCCGGTCATCCCAGGAGCGCGGCCACCCGGCCGGCTCGGCGCCGGCTCCTTGACGAGATCTATCGAACCCGTCAGCGGTCCATGTCCAGAACCACATTCGCCGCGGCGGCAATCGTTGCGCTGGTCGCACTCGGTGGCGCGTTCGCGGCGTTCGGGGGTCCGAGCCCGATGCCGAGCACGAATCCCAGCGCCAGCCTTCCGGGCGTCGTGGCTCCGAGCTCGACGCCCAGCAAGCCTGGACCATCGGCCGAGCCGACCTCGTCCGCGGTCACGAGTACAACAGGCGTCTGGATCGCCACCGGGACGATGGTTACGCCTCGAAATGGCCACACCACCGCGGTGCGGCTCCCGGATGGCCGGGTGCTCGTTGCGGGCGGCGCCGACGATGAGAACGACACCTCCGCGGAGTTGTACGACCCGAACGGTGGGACCTGGTCAGCCACCGGGAACATGGTTCATCCCTACGCCGGTTTCCCGGCCACGTTGCTGCGCAACGGCAAGGTGCTGGTGGGCGACGACGACAACCGGAGCGATCCGAGCAGCGGCGCCGAGCTGTACGACCCGGCAACCGGGACCTGGTCCTCCACGGGGAGGTTGGTCATCACCGAGGAATGGCTCGGCGGCACGACCGCCACGTTGTTGGCCAACGGCAGGGTACTGGTGACGGGTTTCCATGGCTCCGAGCTGTACGACCCCGACAGCGGGAACTGGACCGCCACGGGGAAGCTGGTCACACCGCGCTACAACCACACGGCCACGCTGCTGCCCGATGGCAGGGTGCTCGTGGCGGGCGGCGACGTTCCTCCTGACCACGCGACAGACTCGGCCGAGCTGTACGATCCGGACACGGGGTCATGGACCGCGACCGCGAACTTGCGCGCGACCGGGAACACGCGGGCCGACACCATCACGGCCACGCTGCTGCAGGATGGCACGGTGCTCGTGGTGCGCCCATCGACCGCCGAGCTGTACGACCCGCTCACCGGAACCTGGGCCGCCACTGGGGAGCTGCCCAGCCGGGCCACCGCCTACCTATCGGCCACGCTGTTGTCGGATGGCATGGTGCTCGTGCCTTTGAGTGATGCCGACGCCGCCACGCCGGGATCTACGGCCACCGGCCTGTACGACCCGGGCACGGGGTCCTGGACCACCGTCGCGCCCATGCTCTGGTCGCACCGAACGCCGGCCATCCTGCTGCTCGATGGCACGGTCCTCGTGGCGGGTAGCGATGACTGTCTAGACAGGGACTGTATTACGACGGGCTCGGCGGAGCTGTACGTCCCTCGCGGCGTGTCGCCGCCCACGTTGCCAGCCTTCCCGAGCCCGACCCCGCGTCCGATTCCGACCCCAACCCCGACACCGCTCCCGCCGCAGGCCGGTCCCGTCCCGCCGGGCGCGCGGACCTGGACCGTCAAGGTCGTCAACGAGAGCTCCAAGCCCGCGACGCTGTTCATGGCCGAGGAGGGCGAGAGCGGCGTGGCGCGGCTGTGCGGGAACGTGACCCCCAACGTCGTGCAAGCCGGCGTCACGGTGAAGGTGACCTTCCTGCTTCCCCCGAAAAGGGTGACGAGCTGTTGGATCTGGGTGAACCCGGGTCCAGGCGGGGGCGGGTCGTTCTTCCAGACATCCGACGCACCCATGGATGGCGAGTTCTTCATCCAGGAGGGCGGGCAGGCGGGCTGGATTAGCCGGGGGTCGTGACGCGACGGGTGTGGCAGAGGGCTCACTGACTCGATGACTCACTGACGCGGAGGTCGCGCGCTATCT
>Ga0184625_10000123_pt1 | contig 22505 bp, 13 predicted proteins | sample PLM3_30_b1_FD_133151 | JGI IMG/M metagenome (GOLD analysis project Ga0184625, IMG submission 133151) | Groundwater sediment microbial communities from an aquifer in East River, Colorado, USA - PLM3_30_b1 | ecosystem: Environmental > Terrestrial > Soil > Riparian zone | place: USA: East River... | reverse complement strand
ATTTCAGGCCAGCTGGATCTTAATAATAATAATATCGTGTTATCTCCAACGGCTAACATTGCTGGTGAATCAGAAAATAACCGTATCACAGGCCCAAATGGTGGTTTTGTTGAGATCACCCAGGATATGAATGCCCCTGCATCTGTGAATGCTGGAAATCTTGGCGCAACAATTTCAAGCAGCGCTGATCTTGGGAGTGTAACTATCAGGCGGGGACATTTTCAGCAAACCGGTACAGGTTTGACAAACAGCATCAATCGCTATTATTTAATTACACCAACTAATAACAGTAATCTAAATACGACATTAAGACTTAGGTATTTTGATGCTGAACTAAATGCACAGAATGAAAACTCGCTGGTAATTTATCAAAGTAACAATAGCGGGGCAGATTGGAGCAACCTGTCAAAATCAAGTAATAATATAAATGCAAATTATGTTGAAAAAACAGGAATTGCATCCCTGGATTTACAAACACTCGCTAATAATAATGTTCAGCAGGCAGATGGTGTAACCGGGCTTGTATTTACCGGACAACGTAAAAAAGCATCGGAAGTCACATTGAAATGGACATCACAAACAGAAACCAACATGAGTGGTTATCAAATTCAACGAAGATTAAAAAATGAGATCAGTTTCAGTGACAGAGCATTGGTCAACTCTCTTGCTCCCGGTGGAAACAGTCTTTCACAGTTATCATACCAGAATGTTGATGCGAATTCTTATACCGATACTTCTTTCTACAGGCTGAAGATCGTCACAGCTGGGAATACATTTACTTATTCAAATGAGATCGCAGTGCCGGGTAAAACGAAAGGGGGTGGCGGTAATGGAAATGGTAATAACATTACTATGACCGACGAAACTGCAACGGCTAGCGGGAAGACACTGACTCAAGGAAATTCATTGACTAAAAAGATAACCGTTGGCCCCAATCCTAGTAATGGCAACTTCTGGTTCACTGTAAATGGGATTGAAAAAGAAATGATTGCCACCCTTTATACAATTGATGGTAAGCAGATAAGTCAATTCAGGATAGTGAATCCTCAACAACAAAAAGTAACTAACATACCTACTGGTATATATTTATTAAAGATCCCTGGATTTGAAACACAGAAGATCATTGTAAATGGCGGAGGAAATGCAATGCCTCAATCAACACAATCAAATAACAATTCTAAACTTTAATCAGAACAATAGATACAGGGTACAATTTAACCACAGGCACTCATTTCTATGAGTGCCTTTTTATTTACCTGTCCATCCATTTCTTAAACTCAGGGCTTTTCAGCCGACTCATATCGATATCAAGTTTGTGATTGGGCTCTTTAAGACGAATGATCAATTTTGAATTTTCAACGGGCTTTACTGTTTGAATAGCGTCAATATTGATGATGAATTGACGGTTGGCACGATAGAACTGTTTTGGATCCAGCAGCTCCTCTACTTCCTCCAAAGTCACATAATCGATCATATATTTTTCTCCATTGAAGAGATAGATATAATTGAGTACTTCTTTACTGAAGCAGGCGATGTCTTTTGTATTTACCGGCATCCATTGATTGCGGATGTTGATTATAAATTTTTCCTTGTATTTTGAAGCAGAAGAAGGGTTAGCCAAAGAACGGATCAATGATTGTATATCAGCCGGCGGTGTCTCTTTGTTATCTGCAAGCTTCCTGCATTTATCAATGGCAGCTGTCAATTCTGTTTCTTTTACTGGTTTTAATAAATAATCAACCCCATTTACACGAAATGCCCTTATTGCATACTCATCATAAGCCGTGGTGAAGATCACCGGGCATTTTAAACTAAAATCATTGAATATATCAAAGCTTACACCATCACCTAATTGCACATCCATGAACATCAGATCTGGTTCTGCATTTTCACCTAACCATTTACGGGCTGTTTTTAAACTTGGCAAAATGGTGACTACATCCACATCGTTTGACACCTTCCTAATTTTATTCAGTAGCACATTCGCAATAATTTCCTCGTCTTCAATGATGATCGCTTTCATAATTAATTGTTTTAGATAAGTGGAATTTTAATTTGAAACTTTGAATTGGCCTCTTCTATTGTCACTGGAAGCGTACTGAGGTATTTATAGAATGAAGTAAACTGCTCCAATCCTTTTTTGTTTGATGTTTCTACTACATTCTTTTTCTGCAAATTATTTTTTACTACAAGATAATCGCCCTCAATAAAAATATCGATTATAAGAGGTGAGCTGCTGTCAATAATATTATGCTTGATCGCATTTTCGATAAGGTTTTGTAAGGTAACCGGCGCTATTTTATAATGCAGGTACTCCTCCGGTATATTAATATTAACCCGCAACCCATTTTTAAATCTTGTTTGTTGCAGGTTGATATACAATTTCGCAAATTCGATCTCTTCTTTTAAAGAAACGGTTTCGGTATCGCCATTTTTTAAAATATACCGGTAAATACCTGACATCTGTTCCAAAAATTCACCGGCCATTTGCTGGTTTGTTTCTATGAGACCTGATAAGGAAGTAAGTGAGTTAAATAAAAAATGAGGATTGAGCTGCTGTTTGAGATTTTCGTACATCACCCTCGTCTTTTCTTTTTCCAGTAGCTGGGCCTTGCTTTTCAGTTGATATAATTGCTTTTGCTGACCGGTACGGTTCCTGTATATCGCATAAAGGATACCCATCACTCCAAGTATAAGTAATAACCTAAACACGATCGTTTTATAAAAAACTATTTTTAGTTTTACTACAACTTTTTTTGCCGATATATTTTCCCAGTTGCTATTGCTGGCGGATGCTTTATATAAAAAAGTATAATCACCACCTGGTACGTTCGTATAGACAGCCTTTGGATCCTGGGTGTAATGCCAGTCTTTTTCAAACCCCTCCAGTTTATAAGCAAACCACGTTTGAGAGGGATTTCGGTAATTCAACGCAACAAGAGTAAATGCAAATGAGTTCTCAAATGGCCTGAATCGTAAGACAGGATCGTCTTCCGATTCTTTTATGTCATTATACTCCTTATCAAAAATGGAGTAACCCGAAATATAGAAATTGAAATTTGCTTTTTCCTCTTTGTAACTGGCAGGATCAAACCGTATAAAACCATTATATGATGGCAGGATGATATCACCATTCGCAGTTTCAATACCGGCATGCTCAGGAAAACCTACAGAAGGCAACCCATCATTTAGTGTAAAAGTTGTGATCCGCTTACGATCGGGGTGCAACATTGCGAGACCTCCATTCACACCCATCCATACCCTATTGAGATCATCAATAACAAGGGGTCCCGTCATATTCCCGGCCAATCCAGTTTTATGATTAAATGAAATGAACCGGTTTCTTTCTACATCAATTCCTGTGATCCCATTAAAGCTTGTTGTCCAGATCAGCCCGTCTTTGTCTTCTTTGATATCTACGACCTGGTTACCGACTATCGTCTTGCTGGCGGTATCAGAAGCAACATATTGTTTTGTTTCACCTGTTCTTTTATCCAGCATGACGACTCCTTTACGGGAAAAAGAGATCCACAATCTGTTTTTGCTGTCTTCAAGTACATAAGATGTAGGCGCAAATCCTTTATATTTTTTTAGTTGGGGGTGAACGCTGATATTATAAAATTTTTTTTCTGCCAACGAATACCAATACAATGCAGCCGAATCATTAGTACAAAACCATAAATTGCCGCTCCTGTCTTTTGTGATCGAATTATAAAAGCTGGTGGGCAGGTTTTTTACATCTACAAACTCCATTTTTTTTGAAGTTTGATCATAGCGATTAACCCCGGAAGCGGTTCCTATCCATATATTGTTTTCATCATCACATAGAATAGAGCGTACGACATTATTATAAATAACAGGATCTTTGTTTTCAACATTGCGCCAGATTGAATAAGTATGGGTACCAATATCATATTTTGTTACCCCATCATGATTGCCCATCCAGAGATTTCCATCTTTATCTTCTGTTATAGCTCTTCCCACCCTGCGCTCTCTTTCATCCAACCTGTCAGGGAATGGAAAGATCACATTAAAAAGATTCTGAGTGGGTTCAAAGAAATTAACCCCGGTAATGTCGCAACCCAACCATATAATGCCCGTGTTATCCTGGAAAATGCCGCGATAACTATTTCCCGATGGTCCCGAAGGAAAATTGCTGGTATACAAATGCTTTGTAAAACTATCCGTGGCTGGTTGGTATTGCATCAAACCATCAACAGACGTGATCACCCATACTCTATCCTTATTATCAACCAACACTCCCATAACATTCAATGGTTGTGTGTTAAGCTCGGCGGATAAATACTTATCATAGATATTTAGTCTAGTAAGATCGGAACTAAGTTTAACTAGTTTGATCCTACTGAATGTACTCATCCATATATTACCAGCCTGGTCTATATCTATTGAAATGATGGGCATATTGGCCATTGCAGGAATATGAACCTGTTGGATCTTACCGGATCGCTGATCTATAATTACAAGCCCTTTATTTGTGCCAAGAAAAAGTTGGTTATTCTTAAGACAGATATCGTGGACCGCATTATCATATAGTGCTGAATGACCGGGATCGGCAGATCTCGCATAGTTTAAAACTGCACCGCTTATAATATTATACCTGAACAAACCCCGCCGGGTACCAACAAAAAGTATACTGTCATTTACACTGGTAATATTGGTGACAAAAATATTTCCGAAGGGAGCTATTTTTTTAAATGCCCCTGACGTGAAATCGTACTGCATCAACCCGGTTTCGCTACCGATCCAAAATCTCCCTTTTGGATCAGAATGCAAATAGCGTGGCTGGCTTCCATAGGGAGATGTTGTGTCGCCTGGTATGTTTGTAAAATGTTTTACAGTTTTTCCATCGAACCGGTTAATAGCCCCCACACTGCCTAACCATATATAGCCAAATTTATCCTGGCCGATGCATCGTACAGTGCCATCATGCAACCCATCCTGCAGATCTAGCTTATGAAAATTGAGTGAGCTATGCTGCGCAGCTGCTGTCATATTCAGGATGACCAAAAGAAAAAGATAAATAAAGAGTTTCCGCATTTGTACCGGAAGCTATACAAAACAACCCGCCGAAACAAGTTTAGGCCAGTGATATGCCAAAAATTGAATTGAAATGTACAAAAGACCAAACGAGATGCAGAAAGTGTAAAATGAAATTCTTTCACTGATGGCTGATCGTATTTTTTCTATCCAAAAACATTTCAAACATTTAAATTGAAAACATAGACATATCGATAAATGTATTTATCATATCGGCGTCTTAAACTTTTATTCCGCTTCATACTTTTTCATTTTTGAGTTGTAAATCAAAAAAACGAACTCAACCTTTTTACAAGCACTAAAAAAATTAAAATGAAAAAGTTAACATTACTCTTCATCGTTCTCTTCGCAGCATTTGTTATCAATGCACAGAATGTAGCCATTAATAATGATGGTTCAACTGCCGCAACCAGCGCCATGCTGGATGTAAAAAGCACAACAAAAGGCTTTATGATGCCGCGTGTAACATCTGCACAACGTATTGCCATTACATCACCTGTCCTTGGTTTATTGGTTTTTGATACAGATACAAAAACCATTTGGGCTTATGATGGAGCAAGCTGGAAAAATCTAACTACAAGTGGTGGCGGTGGTGGATTCACACTACCATTTTCACAAACAGTAAATACTGCAACTTCAGCTTTTCAGATAACTAATCAGGGAGCAGGCGCTGCTATCGAAGGTTCTTCATCATCACAATATGGCATAGGCATGACTGCAAAAACAACCGGCGAAGGTAGCTGGGGGCTTTATGCTTTTTCGAACGGAGCCGGGTCACAATCAATAAGATCTTATGCAGACAATGGTACAGCATTTCATGGTGAAAATAATAATCCTGCTAATACTAACACTTTATTGAATCTTATCAATAAAGGTGCAGCTAAAACAGGTAGCTTTCAGCTTGCCAACAACAGCAGCACTTCTGCCAATGTGCAGATCGCCGGAAATCATTTAGGAGAGCAATTATTAATATTTCAAACCAATCCGGCCAATTCGCAATCAGCAGTCACTATTAATAACTCAGGTACTGGAGCAGGTGTTAGGACCAATAATACCGGAGGTGGAATGGGTATGCATGCCAGTTCGTCCGGCGACAATGGCTTATTGGGCACTACCACTGCCGTGTCAAAATCCGGAGTACGTGGTGAGGCTGGAACCGGATCAAATGGTGTGTTCGGTGTTAATACCGGAACTGGAGCAGGTGTAAGGGGAGAATCAAATACCGGAACTGGCATAATTGCCTATAGTACTTCTGGAACAGGAATATATGCAAATAGTATTTCTGGTAAAGCTCTTGAAGTTTCGGGTAACCTTAAAATTTCAGGTGGCAACACCACTCCTGGTAATGGAAAAGTATTAACCAGCGATGCCAGTGGTAATGCTACATGGCAAACGCCAATGAGTCCTCCGAAAATTGCGTTTAAAGTGAGTGATGTTATTACTCTTGATGGAACAACCAATATCTTTTCAATGGAATATAAAAGAATACAATATAAAACGGTAGAATATGATATTAGTAATTCATTTCAGATATATGCTGGAAGTGAAGAAGGAACTGCCGGAACTTTTACTGCGCCTGTAGGTGGAATTTATCACTTTGATGCTGCAACCAATTTTCTATTTGCGACAACATTTGATTACAGGGAACTAAATATGGAATTACGAGTATATAGAAACGGTGTAACAAGTACGTTAGCGAAAACAGGAAGTTATATAAATGATGTAGATAATACACTTGTAACTTTAAGCACCGATGTGCGGCTTTATGCCAATGACATTGTATGGATAGTTGTAAATCAATGGAACACTGTCTCTTTGCCTTCCCCTCTCGTTGCCGGAATAGAAAATTATTTCAATGGTCACCTGGTATTTCAGTATTGAAACTAATTGAATCACTTTTAATAATCATTTATGAAACACTATTTAATCATATTGTGCCTGTTTGTTCTTTGCAAACAAGCAGCCTCGCAACTGGTGGTTGGCACAGGTGCTCATTGGATGAGTTCAGGTAATGTATCCGTTGTGTTGCAGGATATGAACCTCGTCAATGACGGTTCCATCACTGCTGGTTCAGGTAGTTTCAAATTTACCGGTACCCAAAATTCTTTTATCAATGGCAATAGCTTAACTCTATTCAACATTCTTGAAATTTCAAAAACTAATAATGCAAAAGTTTTATTGAGTAGAAATATCAGCACTGGTTCCCTGATCAGTTTTATTTCAGGTCAGCTTGATTTAAATGGCAACAATGTTCTCATGGGTTCAACGGCTAGTATTGCCGGCGAAACCGAAACGAACAGGATCATTGGCGCAAACGGCGGTTTTATTGAGATCACACAAAACATGAATGCGCCAAATGGATCTAACCCGGGCAATCTTGGTGCATTGATAACAAGTTCTGCCAATCTTGGTTCAGTTACGATTCGTCGTGGACATATACCACAAAGTGGAACAGGTTTAACTGGAAGCATTAATCGTTACTATTCGATCGTACCAACCAACAACAGTAATTTAAATGCAACCCTCCGTCTGAAATATTTTGATGGGGAGTTGAATGGGCAAAATGAAAACAGCATGGTGATCTATCAAAGCACTAACAGTGGCGCTAACTGGAATAATTTGTCAAGAACAAGTAACAGTACTAATTCAAACTATGTAGAGAAAACTGCTATGGCTAGCCTTGCTTTACAAACATTAGCAAATGATAATACGGTTGCAGGTGCAGTTACAGGATTGACATTTACCGGCACAAGAAAAAAAGCAACTGAAGTGCAGCTTAACTGGACATCACAAACAGAAACCAATATGAACAGATACCAGGTACAGCGCAAATTGGATAATGAGATCGATTACGCTGACCGGGCTTCTGTTACAAGTCTTGCACCTAATGGCAACAGTAATTCACCGCTTAACTACCAGAATATCGATGCCAATCCTTATACCGGACTTTCTTACTACCGGTTAAAGATCATTGACAAGAATAATGTTGTTTCTTATTCAAACATCATTTCAGTAGTCGGTAAAACAAAAAGTGTGAAAGGTGGTGGTAATAATAACCTGACATTGGCAAGTGATGAAGAAGCTGCAACAACAAAAACCATTTCTGCAACTACGTCAGCGATCACAAAAAAGATAACTGTGGGACCTAATCCAAACAATGGCAACTTCTGGTTCAGCATAAATGGAATTGAAAAGGAAATGATCGCTATACTATATACGATCGATGGAAAACAAATAAGTCAATTCCGCGTTGTAAATCTTCAGCAGCAACAAGTAAATAATATACGTACAGGTATATATTTATTAAAGATCCCTGGATTTGAAACACAGAAGATCATTGTAAATGGCGGAGGAAATGCAATGCCTCAATCAACACAATCAAATAACAATTCTAAACTTTAATCAGAACAATAAGAACGAAGTACAATAAACCGGCACTCATTTCTATGAGTGCCTTTTTTATTTTAAGGCGGTCATTACTTCATCCTTCCTTCTCCGGCTCACCTCTACTCTGCTGCTATCTTTAAGTACAGCAAACCCATCATGGTCAATAAATGAAATGAATTTTTTATTCACCAGGTGACTTTTATGAGTACGGATAAAATTGTGAGGAGTAAGCAATGTATCGTATTCACCCAGTGTCTTTGAAATAAGATAGGTACGGCCCTTTTCTACAAAAAATTTTGTGTAGTTACCAACAGCCTCGCAACGAATGATCTCATGAGGGATTAAAAAATGGACACCTTCTTTGGTCGGCAATGCAAGCCTGAATTCATCTGCTGATGGGGCTTGAATATTGTGCATGATGTTTTTTAAAAGATCAAATTGTTGTTTATAATCTTCGTTATTTTCCAAAAAGCGATGAATGGATGATTGCAATTCTTCCGTATCGATCGGTTTTAGTAAATAATCAAAGGCGCTGAAACGGATGGCCTGGATAGCATATTCATTATAAGCAGTGGTGAAAATTATTTTGAAATTTTTATTGGGCATTTTTTCAAGTAACTGAAAACCGTTTAGATGTGGCATTTGAATATCCAGAAAAACAAGACCAGGTTGACAGACATGAACCATTTCTGCCGCTTTCCTGGAATCATTACAAACAAAAACCTGTTTGATCTCGGGAATAGTTTTTTCTATCATTAACCGAAGAGCATCAGTGGCTCTTTCTTCATCATCTATCAAAAGTACTTTTAGCATAGTTAATTATTTTGAGTTGGAAAAATTATTTGCACTCTTGTGCCCTTTGCATTTCCTTGCTCGTCCCTGAGATCAATGATCTGTAACGAACCGTGTTGTCCGGTTCCATTGCCCATTGCATTCAGTCTTTCTTTTGATACGGCTATACCTTTGCTGGTATGTTTGTTTCCCTGGCCGGTGGTCAATTTCGCTTCTCCTGATCTTTCTCTGCCAATACCATTGTCTTCAACTATACATTCGATACACTCATCCTTTTCAGAAAATTTTACAGTCAACAATCTATCACCTTCTTTATGCATCAATCCATGCCAAATCGCATTTTCAACAAATGGCTGTATCAATAATGTAGGAAGTTTTATTTCATCAGTATCGATCTCATCATCGACTTCTATATTGTATGTAAAGGAATCTTTGAACCTGATCGACTCAAGTTCTACATACAGGTTAAGAATTTCAAGCTCTTCTTTCAATGAAACAGACTCCTTATCACTATGTACTAAAATTGTTCTGAGTAGTTTTGAAAATTTTGACAAATATCTTGTCGCTACCATTTCTTCATTAGCAAGGATCATTTGTTGAATTGAGTTCAGTGCATTAAAAAGAAAGTGTGGATTCATTTGTAAACGAAGACTCTGCAGACGTGATTCAATTATCTTTTGCTTATTCTGTAAAACCTCAATTTTTGCATGCTGTTTTTCTTCTTCAGCACGAATACGTTGTATTTGATTGGCACATAAGACTGCAATAGTTGAAAGCATTTGAAGATGCTTTACCGTAAAGAAGTTTCTTTGATGATGTTCAGTATTAATGGCCCCCAGCACTTCGTTGTCATGTACAAGTGGAACACAAAGTTCACTCAGCATTATTTTTCCATCTGCGGAGAAATATCGTTTGTCTTTTGAAGTATCATTTATCAGCAGGCTGTGTTTATTTTCCACTGCGGCCCCAACTATTCCCTTTCCTTTTGGAATATGATAAACTTCCTTATCCATGATAGACTGCATCGAACCTTTGGAGCCATATCCTGCCTTCTGGATCAATACTGTTCTATCATTGTTCCATAAATAGATCATACAATCTTCAAACCCAAGCTTACCGATCAGGTTTTTGGCTACATCCCACAAAAGTTCATCTGTTTTGTAGCTACTATTTATTTGTGAGGCGAAATAACTTATCACTAGTTCTGTTTCAAGTTCCTCTCTTTGCTTTTGTTGTTTTTTTCGGAAATACCCGTACACATACCAGGCAATAAACAGCGCTATGGCTACAGCTAAGAGCCTAAACCACCATGTTTGATAAAAAGGTGCGGCGATAATTACGGTAACTTCATTGCCTGCATCTTGCCAGGTTTTATTATCATTACTGATCCTTACTTTAAAAACATATTTCCCCGAAGGCAATGAATTATAACGAACAGAATTTTGGTCAGCTGTTTTTATCCAATCTTTATCCAGGTCAACCAATCTATATTCATAATAGGTCCTTATATGGGGACTGAAATCAACTGTACTAAAATGAAATGTGACCTGGTTGTCTGTTGCGGCCAGCTTGAATTCGTTATTACCAGTTATGTTGGAAGCAATGTTTTTGGTTTCAATTTTATTGATCAGAACATTCAATGAAGTTTGCCTGCTATACAAAGAATCAGGGTGAAAATATTGTATCCCTTTTGGTGTGCCGAATATAAATTCGCCATTTGGTGTCTTAAAATAGGATCCCACTCTGAAACCATAAATGCTCAGGCCCTGGCGTCCATCAAATACTCTTAAACTTGAATCGACCGGGTTGTAACATGCAAGACCAATGTCATTTCCCACCCACATGCGATCGTATCTATCTAATAACAGACCTTCTGCCCTGTTGATCAACAGTCCATCTTTTTGATTGAATCTTTTTTCTCTTCCATCCTTATAAAAGATTCTTAAGCCGTGTCCATTTGCTACATAAAGAGTTCCGGCACTATCTGTATTCACATCGTAAATACCTTCGCGTTTATATTTACTGTAACCAGCATGTTCAGTTAATTGTTTTGTATTGAAATCATATTGATAGAGGCCTTTGTCGGATGCGCCGATCCATAGATAATTCTTATCAAATAAAAGTGGAGATATGGGGAATGAATCCATCTGCCCCAACACCGTGTTCTCAAAATTATCTATTTCAAAAGTTTTAGGATTTATCCTGCTGATACCATTGCGTCCACATGTCCATATATAGCCGTCAGGGCCGAGGTTTACCCGGCGAACCGATCTTATCTTCAGGCTACCCTTATTCCCGGGCTCATTATGCAAATATTTTATAAGCTTTTTATTCTTCCCTAGTATTACGATCCCGCCATTCAATACCCCAGCCCATATATTCTCATTATTATCAATCGTGATTGATCCTATTTCCTTGTTCTTAAAAATTGATCTGCCATCTGCTCCTTTAAAATCAATAAATGTTGATGTGTTAGTGCTTCTTTTCCATTCAAGCAGGCCCATGGATGTACCGAAATAATAAGTGTCATTATCCCGGGTAGCGATTCCGGAAATTGTTCCATCATATCCAGTGCCTTGATCATCTACAAAAACATTTTGATCGCCAATAACATCATGTATATTAAAATAACTGACCCCGTTAACATGACAGGTGACAAATACCCAACCTTTTAACCCTAATGTAATATGCGTTGTATTGTCGCTGCTGATGGAGGCCGGGTCTGTCAATTCATGCCTGTAATTATAGATCTTATGCGTATCCTTATGATAAATAAATATCCCTTCATCAGAAGTTGTCAATACATATCGATTGCCATCTATCTTTAGCGCACAACCAAATATTCCCATAACAGGCCTACCTTTTTGATCTCTTAAATTTTTAAATGGAAATTTAATTTCTTCCGTAACCAGGTTTATTGATTTTATTTCTGCAGTAGCGGCATCGTAAAATAAAAGCTCATCAGTTCCCCAATTTGCTAACGCAGTACAGTTTGGAATGGCATATTTTTTTTCCACGGTATTCGTCATGTACTTTACCAATAAAAAAACATTTTGGTATGTGATCAGGTAATAATCATCATTAAAATGGAAAGCCTGGCCGGCTCCAGCCAGTTCGTATTTGTTTTTTTCTTTTATTGGTAAAAAATTAAAATAGTATGAAGTGATTGAATCTGCTTCCACATATGAACTACTTTCTTTTAAAGAATAATTTCCATTTGGAGTGAAAAGTATAGCGCCATGCTTATCAGTATCTAAGATGCTTAACGCTTTTACCCATTCCTTTTTTTCATAAAGTGCGATACGGTGAAATTTTCTTTTTTCATCGATCATTGTCACACCTCCTCCATAAGTCAGTACCCAAAGCCGGTTTTTCTCATCGCATACAACATCCACAATAGCGCTGTTATGCAGTTGAGGATGATCTGTTGCAAAATATTTCTCAACTGTCCTTCCATTAAACATATTCAGGCCATTGCCGGTTGCTATCCATAGGTTACCCTTTTTATCTGTACACATTCCATTAGCTCCTGTGTAAGAAAGCCCATTGTAGGTATTGAGATGTTGGAAATTGAGACCGGTTTGAGCTGATAAGACGGATGCGATCGAGCAGAAAAAAAATATATATGGCAGCCGAGATCTCATTTATAAAAAGAATTGGGATGGTAGAAATATCTCTTACCTAAGGTAAATAACTATTTAGTCAATCTAAAGAAAGCAGCAGGTATAAAAGCCTGATATTATTCTGCGGTAGCTGCAGCCTATTAAACGGCAAAGCCGCCCTGCTTTCGCAAGACGGCTTTTATAAAAGTCGTTGTGTATTTATCTCAACACAATTAAAGGTTAAAAAGTGCCTGTACCTCTGCTGCTGTAATTGTACGATTATAAAAACGCAGGTCATCAATTGCACCATGCCATTTGGTTTCCATAGTATTGCCATATCCCAGCAAATACATAGCCGTTGTAAGATTCTCAACATCAGGTGATGCCACACTGCCAACAAGACTTCCGTCAACATAAAAGCGGCAAGTTGATCCATCTATTGTGGCTACTAAAAAATGCCATTGATTATTTATAGCTCCTGATCCAACATTGGGATTGCTAGTCGGGTTATTATAAGCATAATATTGATTGAACACTTGCATGAAACGTGGCCCATCTGATTGTGAGGTTATAAAATTACTCGCCATAGCATTGGCAGAATCATATTTTACCCAAGCGGATACAGACATCTTTGCAGAATGAGGGACGTTGCCAAGAGAAATATCCAAACTACCATTAAATTTTACGGCTCTTCCACGCATGCCTTTTCTGTCATTAGTATAAAAAACAGAACCATTCGGTGAACCTGTCATGAGTTTACCGGTGGCTTCTATAAGATTACCATTAAATTCATACAAACCAAGTAATCCTTTCTTAAGATCAATAGGTGCTACAATTCCTCCGCCACCGCCGCGGGCTCCGGCAATTTCTTCCGGTTGATTTGTTTGTGGTGTTTCGATCTTTTCCTTGCTGCAGGAAGTAAATACGATTGCTGTGATTGTCGCGAGAACAAAAAGTTGCTTTTTCATTTTTTAATTTTTAGTAGTTAATTTTTTATTTAATAATTTAATTACACTGTAAAAATGCAACCTACAACAGGGAGAAAAAAAATTATGAGTATGACATGATCGACTTTTCGAATGAATGGTAGTAGAATCACAACGAAGCGTAGTAAATGTTATAGATAGTCTGCCCGTTTTCTTTGTATATAATAAAAAGCCGCCTTGCAAATGCAAAGCGGCTTAAAACCTGCCACCAGGTGGCCTATATTTGTTATTTTAATTATTAAAGGTTATAAAGTTTCTGAACATCAGTAGCAGAAAGTGTGCGGCTGTAAAAACGGAGGTCATCAACATAGCCTTTCCAATAAACCCAATTAGTGAGTCCTATTCTGTAATAAAGCGCAGAATCATTACATGTACCTGAAAAAAATGTCGTGCCCTGAAGTACTCCATCAACATATAGTTTAACAAAACTGCCATCGTAGGTTACAACGAGATGATGCCAATCGGAATCAATAAAAGCATTTGAAGTAACAGTAGGTGTAAATGATGGCGTGAACACCATGCCGCTAAAAGCATAATTCGATTGATGAATTGCTGGGCCTACACCATTTGGTGTAACAATCGTTGCTGTTGAGTTGATCTCAGATCGTTTTACCCAAACGGATATAGAAGTATTTGTTTGTTGACTTGCATCAGTCAGATAAACACCATAATTACCATCTAATCGTAACGCCGCCTTACTGATCCCTTTTCTATCAGGACCGTAAAGGATGCCAGTCCGTAATAAAGGAGTTTGTTTAGCCTCTATCCAATTGCCCGTAACATCTTTAGAATTGTTATTAAATGTATACCATGCATCGAGACATACCGTAAGTGGATCTTGCTCGGGCCTTTTGCTTGCCGAAGATGACCCGGTTACCAGTTCCTCGTTTGGTGTTATGGGTGTTTCAATGTTTTGTTTGCTGCATGAAACGATTGCAACTGTAATAAATGTTGCTGCAAGAATTTGAAATTGTTTTTTCATTTGATTGAGAAGTTTAAATGTTAATAGCTAATTTTTTATATAAAGGAATATTTGTCGGGTAGGTTGTATCTAATCATTACCAATAGCAACAAATTTGAATGTGGAAGTAACACTGACAAAATCCATACTCGAACTCGGATAAATCTCGATTTTAAATCCGGTAGTTGTTACATCATAGATCCTATAATTAAGGAATTCAATACTGCTGCCAGTGCTTGGGGTTACAATATTTGCACGGTACACAGCGGGAGCTTGTGTAAATGGAGTGTTGAAAGTAACAGTAAGTTCCTGTGTATCTATAAATACCTCTCCTAAGCCTCCGGAGCTTACAACAAAATGGAATCCGCCAGGAACAGTTACATTCATTACTTCCATACGCATTTGATTGCTGTAAGTGTTCCTGACTATACCTTTAAGCCCATTTACATACAGATCACCCTGTGTGTAAATATTTCCATCCGTATTGATCTGGCCATTTTTTGAAATTGTTGTTTTAATATCGCCAAGTCCATTTGTAAGTGAAAGGAAATTTCCAGTACCAAGATTATCGATCTGTACTACGTTAGTTCCATTTAATGCATTTGAATTTCGAAAGTAACCGGCATAGGAAGTAGAACCAGCATTTCCTGCTTCACCATAAATTGCAACACCACCATTGCCTGTGGCTGATCCACGAATTGCATGCCCCTGCGTTGCATTGTTAATTCCATAGATAGCCGCTCCGTTTTGCTTTGTTGTTTTTCCGTACACTGCAATTCCACTATCAAGTGATTCGGCATAAACGGCAGTACCTGAAGATTGATTGATCGCTGTTACTGCACCGTTATTAATTGTAGTGCTTGAACTAATCCCTAATACACCCATACCATTTGGATCGTTCAATCCGGTAGCGCCAAATACACCGATCGATTTACTGGTGCCCGATACGCCGATACCATTAGAGTTTTCACCCCATACTCCCGAACTTGCAAGAGGGGTAACCCCACTGCTATTAATACCGCTTTTTCCATAAAGACCGCTTGCACCGATCCCAGCATTGGTATTTGTAATCGAGAATAAGCCTGTGTTATTACTTGCACTTACATTGTAAGGAAGTGTAAGTCCACCAGCCGATGCTTTTGGAATTTCTCTCCATGCACCTAACGAAAAATACCAGAAGCCTTTAGTGTCGGTATCATAAACAAGCAATCCTTCTGCCGGCGTTCCAATAGCAATACGCTGAGCAGTACTTAACCTTGTTATCAAAATACCTTTTGAATTACTGGAAATGTCCAGCATGGCACTTGCATCTGCCGAATTACCTGTGGAATTTACTGCAACGCTTTGTGCATTTACAAAAATTGTGAAAGCGATAAGGACAGTAATGATTATTATCCTTAGAACTGTGGTGAATAGAACAATACTTTTCATAAACAATTATTTTATGAATCAAAAGTATAGGCATGATCAAAAAATGATCTTTAAATACTACTCAAAGGCTGTTGGTGATTACTGTGCGGAAAAAGGTTTTTAAAAAAATGGTGCAATGAAAGGTGGTCTTACCTATAACTCAATCAAAAACACCTTTGGCTAAATGAGAAACTTTTTTAAACTATTCCTGCATTAGTTTGCACCACAATTCAGCAACAGGTATGGAAAAGAACATGAGTAATAAAAGAAAGATGATCAGCAAGGAAAGTATCATGGACATATTGATGGTTCTATTGCTGATGACAGCAATAATTTTACTGGCTTTGGTATTATGACCCCAGGTATTCACCGGATAAAACAGTTCAATACAATTTAAACACCGTTCAATAAATAGGTGACACCTTTCGGCATGAAAAATTTACGTTCGCATTATTCATGATCTATTTTGCACCCGAAATAAAAATCGATCAACTAAAACTTCAAATTATGATACAACCGGAAAAACTTGAGAACACCGTCTCAAAAGATATCATCATAATAGCGGGGGTCGCTATTGTGCTATTTATCATCTTTAGCTTTTTAGCCCTATCTGAATACCAGGAATCGTTAAAATAACGGCCCGGTATTTGCCCTTATTTTTAAAACGAATTATACTTATTAAAATAGAGGACGGTTTAAGAAGGCCGCATCATTGATGCGGCTTTTTCTTTTCTACCTATTTTTGGGAAATTTTCACCATGTACCAAACACTACTTACCTCAATTGAAAATAATGTTCTAACAATTACTATAAATCGTCCTGAAAAATTGAATGCGCTGAACAAAATTGTGTTTACTGATCTTAATAATGCATTGAACGACATTGAAAAAAATCCTTTAATTCGAGCAGTCATTATCACAGGCGCAGGACCCAAAGCATTTGTTGCCGGCGCTGATATTTCAGAATTTAGTGACTATAACAAAGACCAGGCGATGGCCATGTCGAAAAGAGGACAGGATATTTTTTTAAAAATTGAACGTTGCAACAAACCAATTATCGCAGCCGTCAATGGCTTTGCTCTCGGTGGAGGGTGCGAATTGTCAATGGCGTGTCATTTTCGCATTGCGAGTGAAAACGCAATATTTGGACAACCAGAAGTGAATCTTGGATTGATCCCTGGCTATGGCGGTACACAAAGATTAATTCAATTGATCGGTAAAGGGAGAGCATTGGAATTATTAATGAGTGGAAACATGATCGATGCAAATACTGCTTTGCAATTTGGCCTGGTAAATTATGTAGTTAAACAAGAAGAATTATTAACGAAGTCAAGATCAATCCTTGAAACAATAAACAGTAAAGCTCCACTAGCTGTTGCCGCTTGTATCAAAACAGCCAATGCAGTGTTTGATAAAACGACAAATGGCTTTGACCTGGAGATCAAAGAATTTGGAAATTGTTTTGCAACAGAAGATATGAAGGAAGGGGTTAGTGCTTTCTTAGAAAAGCGAAAAGCAAACTTTAAAGGGAAGTGATCTATCTTGCTCAATTGTTATTTTGATAAATGGCTAAATTGTTATCATAAACAATTTGACAATTTGACCATTCAACAGTTTTCACTCGAATGCATTTTTAAAAGTAATTGTTTGGCCTTTCTTTGCTTTCATTTCTGCAATACCATTTACTACTTTTATCTCCGACCGATCGATACCAGTATTGAGCCATGTTTTGAAGGGCAGTTTTATTCTAAGTATTCCACCAACTTCTGATCTTATTTTTAATTCCATCGCTACTCCATTTTCTTTTTTAGCTGAAATAAGAAAAGCTCCTTCAGTTCTCAACGTTTTAAAAGAAACATTTTTCCATTCTTTTGGAATAGCTGGAAAAACTTCGATAAAGCCTTTATGACTTTGTAAAAGCATTTCATGAATGCCTTGAGCAAATGCAAAATTTCCTTCTAAAGTAAATGGACGATACGTAAAATCAGAATATTGTCCACCTTTCTGATCTCCATTTAAATGAAAACTATTTGGTGAAACGAAATTTGTCGCAAACTTTTTCAGATTCGCTGCAGCAGAATCACCATTCTGTGCCCTTGCATAAATGGAGGCGATCCATGCAAAGGAATAACCAACCCATTGTCTTGTTCCAAGTTCTTCAATATGCTTTAAAGAATTTTCAATGATCACTTTCTGTGACGAATCTTCTATGTTTAATAAACCCAACGGGTGAATTGCCAGCAGATGATTTTGGTGACGATGAGAGTGATCGAGATTTTGGCCGGGTGCAATAGTGAGGCCGGTTTCGTTTGTATCATAGAAATCTAAAGTATCCATGTAGTCCACAGTACCTTTTACGTTCCTAGGAGAAACGAACCCAGAGTGCATAAAGCGAAGTTTTGCTCTTTCCTTATTTACAGATTTAAACAAAGCACTGTCATAGTTTGTCATTTTTTTAAACCATGCATTCACAGAGTTATCATTGTATTCAGGGCTAGAACTTAAAACAATAAACTCTTTATCTATATCTTGCTTCTCATGTATGTTGTTCAGGAAAGTGCGAACTTCAAGTAAATAATCTAAAGCCTTTTCTTTAATCTTTTCATTCATACTATACATCGCCTGTAAATAAAAATGATGCCCCAGCCATGCAGAAGTTGTTGGACTCATCGAATATTGTATCCACCCTCCCATCGGTTTACCGCTGATCGTTGTAACGCCCGGCACATTTAAACCATCCATTTCAAAATATTGCCTTGTCCATCTTTTATTCTCCTCTTTTACTTTCCAAAGCCAGTTTGTAAATCCTTCAGTCAGGTCAAGATGATTACCTGAATAACCGGGCCAATAACTTAATTCAGTATTGAGATCATGATGAAAATCTCCTTTCCACGGCGGCAGTTTGCCATCATCCGCTGTCCATATTGCCTGCAGAGAAATTGGTGGTGTATTGCTTCTTGCTACACACCCAAACTTATACATATCCAAATAATATTGTCGTTCTAAAATTGGATCAGGAACCGAAACTGATGATCTTTTCCAGTAATCATTCCACCAATCAATATGTGATGGCCATCCCGTAGGTTCTTTAAGTAATACATTCAATGCTGGAAGCGATGCCGGTTGATTATTGGTGATCGTCCATTCACCAACAATTCTTTTTCCCGGAAACTGGTACCATTTTACCAGCACTTCATAATAATTGTTCTTCCAAGTTGGCTGATGATAAAGTATATAATCGATCCCTTTTTTAACTGTTCCTTTTTCATAGCCAAGTCGCTCAAGACTCTGACCGGAAACACTATTCCCTGTTTTTCCATTATTACCTGTATTATAATTAGGGATGATCAATTCAGGAATGATATCTTCATTGATGTTTTCAAAACCAAAATATCCAACCTGGCGTGTGGCATGAATATAATTATTGAACTTAACCCCATTTTCAAATTCCACAACACTTAAGCCATTTGAAATATCAAGAGATACTTTTTTTACTTTTCCGATCTTATTAAGATCAAATTCTAAAGTAGCCCCCGGGATCTTTGTTGGTGCCGGGTATTTTTCATAAGGCTCATCCCCTATTTTTTGTACCGAATCATATTGGTTCAATTTTACTTTTTCAACCACCCATTTAAATTTCAGTTTATCGATCTCCGGCATTGGACGATCATCCCAAAGATCAACCCTGTCTAATGACATTCTTAATTTATTACTCTTTTGCCAGATCAATACACCCAACCAGCCGTTACCTAAGGGAATTCCTTCATCCCATCTTTTTGCTAATGAATCAAAAATAAGATTGTGTTGAGGTTTGGGCTGTGCAATTAAGTTTAATGAGAAGAGTAAAAAAACAAATGCAAGTCTCATTAATTTTCAATTATTAATTACTAATTTTTTAATCCTTCTTCTTCTCGGGCGGCTTCACGATCATGGTATCAGTTTCTAAAAAAGGGACCTGGTAGCCACCGGTATCTAAAGTTACCTTGGGGAAATTATTTTTTAGCATGGGCCAATCTGAAGAACTGATAAAAGTTTTATAAAGATAGATGGCCTGCAACTTTGGAAGGTTTTTTAATTGGATCACTCCTTGGGGAGTCACTTTGGTCCCGACAAGATTCAGGTATTGCAGGTTGACCAATGACTGCAGCGAGGCAAGCCCTTTATCTGTTATTGGAGTATTGTCCAATTGTAAACGGGTGAGATTTGTAAGTTGTGCGATTGGCACCAATAAGCTATCCGGAATTTTCTTTTGGCCAAGGTTTAGCCATACTAATTGCTTTTTTATACCTAATAACAAAGCAATATCATTATTGGTTATCGAATCAACCGTAACAAAATTTACTTTTAGATAATTGCTATTCCGGGCTACTGGAAAAACAATTATACCGCTATCTTTTAATTTTTGAATTGCTTTTTCATCCGCTTTCTCTACTGGTGTTTGTGGCAGATCAGGTAAAATTTTTTTTACTTCCTTTTGCAATGCTAATAAAACAGACTTTATTTTTTCGGGCTGATCAAGGTCTTTTGTTTTTTTATCAAAGGTTGCTCCCGTTGCGATCCACCAATGTATCAATGCTATCTCATTATCCTTTAATTGTGGCTTTTCTTTTGGGGGCATATGATCTTCCTCATTGCGAGGTAACAATAATCTTTTCATCATGTCACTTTCATCAGCACTGCCCGGCTTAATTACTTCGCCATCTTTGCCGCCCTTTAAAATTAATGCAGGTTCATCCAATCTAAGCTTGCCCTTCTTTTTGCTTTTGTTATGACAGCTATAACATTTGCTTTCAAATATTGGCTGAACAATATCTGCATATACATTTGCTTCCTGAACATCTGCAATTGGCTTGATCTCTTTGTCAGCTGCACTATCTTTTTCTGAAAAGCCTTTAGTAAGATAATCTGATCCATGAGTAAGTGATCCGCCAAGATGGCCGGTGATAATTATTAATGGTATCATTAAAAGAATCACCCATTTGGCAAATTCATTTTCCCAGCGGTTAAATAAATACGCAATTAGTGAAACAGAGGCAGTTGCTATTGCAAACCACATATGCGTATTAACCAACTCTTCATCATAATCGCCGCTTTGTGAAAGTAAATAACCGCTGATGCAGGAAATAATGGCACTGATCATTCCCCAAAACAACGCAATGCTTGTAGCAGCATGCAAAGCGGCATATTTGGGTTTGAATGCAAGCAATTGAAACAATGCTGCCAATAATAAAATACCAATTGGTAAATGGACCAATACAGGATGGAAGCGACCAATTAGCTCAGAGAAGTTCATCAATAAATTAATAATGAATAATTAAAAATTAATAATTGGTCAGCTATATCGCTTACGCAACAATTGCATCATATACACATTGATCTCCCACTGGTTGGCCAACGGTTGTCTTGTATAAGCAGTTGTTGGCATATAATCAGGCGGGCCAAACTCAGTTAAAAAAGTCATTCTTTCTCCATTCTTCTTTTTCCTTTCTACAACTTTATCCCACCATGCAAAATGAGCCTTCACAGCATTCTCCCATTCCGGTGCTCTTGGATCATTTACCTGCGGACCTTCTGGATGCCCGATCCTTGCGTGAATATGCTCCACTCTTTCTAATGTCATGTTTACAGTTTCCGGCTGATCTGCTAGTAAACTCTCATGCACATTACACCAGTGTGATACATCAAACGTGATTTTCAGGTCTGGATATTTTTCCATGAACTGTCTTGCAACCGGGGCAGCATACAAAATTCTTGAACGGTGTGTTTCATGGCAAATAGTGATCCCTGTTTCTTTTGCTAATGCAAGGGTGTGTTCAATAAATTTTTTATTATCATCAAAACTAAAGTGATCCCTGCCTGAATGATTATTGATATAAAGAGGCCTTTGAATATTCTGTTTCGCAGCTGCATCAACCATTTTTTTATAATACTCCAAATGTTCCTTCGGCTCATTTTGCCAACCGCCACAGAGAAAGCCAATTTCTAATTCATGTTTCTTTAATGCAGCAAACAGTTCATCTTTTTTATTCTCAGCGGGCCACCACATCTCTATTCCATCATAACCTTCTTTTTTTGCTTTGGCACAGAATTGATCTGTCGTTCCATCAAAGCCCCAATTGGTGGCCATTATTTTTAATTCATAATTCTTATTCATGGAAATAGTTGGTTTGGGTAAAGAAAGAGATTCAACTGATGATAAAAATAAAGAAGCCGAACCTGCTGCTGATGTTTTAATAAATTTCCTTCTGTTTTGCTTCATACAAATCCCCTTTAGGGGTAAGGGGTTTATGCAATTATTTCTTCAATCACT
>Ga0184625_10000122_pt1 | contig 22529 bp, 35 predicted proteins | sample PLM3_30_b1_FD_133151 | JGI IMG/M metagenome (GOLD analysis project Ga0184625, IMG submission 133151) | Groundwater sediment microbial communities from an aquifer in East River, Colorado, USA - PLM3_30_b1 | ecosystem: Environmental > Terrestrial > Soil > Riparian zone | place: USA: East River... | reverse complement strand
TGGTAGCGATACTTGAGCGTGCGCAGGTTCATGGTGTATTCGCTCATGTATTCGACCATGGCCACCGAGTTGCGCTCCTTTAAGGCATCTTTGTGCTCGACGTAATTGACCACTGCTTCTCGGATTTGTTGGTCCACTGGGACAAGGTCACTATCTTGCCACTTTCTCCGGATTCCTTGCCATTGGACGAATAGATTATATCCACAGGGAAATCTCGGCGCAGCGTAAATACGGTAGTCTGGCCCAACCGTGAAGATTCGGCAGTCATCGTCCAACCCTCTAAACCGACAGTCATCTTCCTCACCAGATAGATAAGGAGGCGCGCACGCATCTTCGCCCAGAATGACGTAATTGCAGTAGGGAGTGTCATAGATGTTGGTGGGTGGCGGAGTTAAGTCGCACTGCACACAGCGTTGGCGTTCCATCCAGCAATCCATGGCTGCGGTGCTGACCCGTTTGTAGTAGAGCTTCTTGCAATCCCGGCCCGGCTTATAAGCGTAGACTTGGGTAATTTTACCCGTTGGTCCATCCATGATGCTGGCGGCGCAGAACTCTTCCACGTCGGTCTTCGTGTATCCGTTAATGTTAAAGGTCCGAATCCATGGGATAAGAGTCTGCAGATCGGCCAAAGCATTGCCAACCTGGTCCCGGAACCAGTCTTCCAGGTTCTCGGCCAGGTCCTCGGGGGTGACCAGGTTCTGGACGATGGAGCGGAAGGCCGAGAAGGTTTGGAATTCGATCATAGGATGTCCTTCAGCTTGGCCGTAGGCGGCCGGATTTCACCAAAGGATTCAGCCGTGGGCACCTCAATGGGATCGGGGGTCGGGTGGGTGCCGTTGGGGGAGGCCCCCGAGGGAAGGCCGGAACGATTGTGTGGCCTGTGTTCGCGCTGTAACTGGGGCTTGGCGAACTGACTACTAACGCCGCCCCCCGCAGCACGCAGAGCGTCCCACTGGACTGCTTGTAACTCGGTTCGCTGCAACCTGGGCCTCAAGCTGTTTGCGGAGTTGTTCCCGGTCTCCTTTTTTTTTATTTCATCAATGAACTGTTCCTCTGAAATCTCAACTACCCCACCCACGTGCCGAGCAACGCACTTATCGAGCTCCGCTATGAGCGCAGAGTCCTCTGTTTCCATGAAGTCGAAGATGAGGGGGTGACCAGCCACATACACGGGGGATTCGGGTAATTCTTTGGCGTAGAACTTGCGCATGCACTTAACCCTTAGGGAAAGTGCCCTGGAGTTGCAAGGAGAGACAACTCAAACAGGGCACCAACCAATGAACTGCAACAAAACTAAACCTAAGTCTTTGTGTATGTTACACTTGGTAAAGGTCCCCGTAAGGAGTCTGCCCAGCATCACCCTTAGGAATTCTCGTGATGTCAAAATTCTCGACTATCGCACTGGTGGCTGGGCACTCCACGACGGCTGTCCAGGTGAGGGAATTGAGCGCAACTTCCTGGGTAGGATTTTCCATGACACAGGCGTAGTCGCGGTCGATTTGCGCCAACTTCTCGATTTCACCCGTGGTATGTTTCTTGGAGTTGGAGGTGATGATGCCCGGATAGATGCTGGTGAAGTCCAGAATGAACAAGAACCGGCCCGCGCTGCCCTGATTCTCCGCCGTCATGGCCGTGGCGAAGTCGTCGAAGTAATTGTTGGTGACGATGCGCAACTTAACGATTGGGTACTGGAGCTCGTATTCGTTGTAGTTGAACCCGAGCGAACCCATCTTGCCGCTCATGACCTTGTCGGTATTGATCATGAACCGGGCCAATCCGTCAGAGCGGGTGTCGTAGTATTCGATCATGCCCCGTTGGATCTGGGAGGCGGTGAAGCTATCGGTGAAGATCTCGATGACATCATTGGGGATGCCCTGGTCGCCACGGGCGCGCCAGATGGGGTAGATGAGGCTCTCAAAGAGCTCGACCAAGTTGAGCTGTTGATTCTGCAAGTCAAAGACCTGACCGCACTCGGCCAACTGCTCATACACTCCGATGGCATTGGCTTTGCGGCCCACGCAGCGGCCTTCACCGGGAACGTAGAGGCCTTGAGTGGAGTTAGTGAACGTCACCACCTCGGCCAGCGAGCGGTAGGTGGCCAGTGTTTGGTTGGTGGAGATGCGTTTGTTCCAGAAGAATTTGTTGATCCATTCCCGCTGGAAGATCTCGCCCAGTTGCTTATTGCGCTGGGTTGAATCCACATCCCCGAAGAGCTTGAAGTATTCGTTGCCACCTTGCAGCTTCTTGAAGAAGGCTTCATAGAGCTGGTCGGTGCACATGGTGTAACGGTCGGTCTCAAACCAGAATGGCACGTGTTTCCTGGGGTTGAGCGCGGGGCGGTTGTAGCACCAGCGTTCCACGTCCTGGACGTTGGCGGAACCCCGGATGACCACACCCGCCGAGAGCGGGGCACCCCCCGTGAAACCGGAGAAGGCGGCTTTGGCTACCCAACCCAAGGTGTCGTTTTGGGCGGTGGCCGTAATCATGATGGTGGCAGCTCCACCGAAGGTTGAAACCTGAGAGCTGACGACCAAGAAGGAACCACGCAGGGCCGTTCCGCTGGCAGCCCGAGCATTGACATAAATGTTCATGCCCGTAACAAACCACTGCTCATCCAGTGGGATACTCGCCCGCGAGTTGACGTGGATAGTGTAGGTGCCGCCGGAGACGAAGAGGTTCTTTAAGGACCAATATTCCGCGTTGATGACGGAATCCTGGTGGGCCAGGACGAAGGGAGATACCTCGGAGTTGCCAGGACCAAGCGGCATGACGATCTTTTTATTTCCCATCATCCGTTTGTTGGACATGAGGAAATCGTAGAGCCCATTGGTTCTGGCTCCGCAGGCCTTGATCTCAAACTGGGTGGCAAGGAGGGCTCGCAGGTCCCGGAAGTGTCCGGAACCATCGGTGAAGATATTGGAAAGTTCATCGCTTTCGGCGGTGATAACGTCACAGAGTGTGACGGCACCACAGGAGGCGATGGAGTTACCAATAGCGGGGAGGCACTTTTCGAAGATGTTTGCGCTGATGGCCATTTTGTTTCACACCGCACGCATGGCGTCATTGCCAGCGAATGGGCGTGAAACAATAGTATTAGCCGCGCAAGATCTTAGCCATCGAGTCGAGCAGTTTCTCCTTGGAGTTTTTGGCACCACTTGGCTGATCACCGACTTTAGCTCCTGCACCAGCAGTGGGAGATGGCGGCTTGACCCCACTAGGAGCCGGAGTGGTAGCTTCTCCATCCTCTCCAGCGGTAGTCGTTTCTGCCTTGCCGTTGCTGGACGCTTTCGGGACAAAACCCAAAGACTGAGCGATCTTTATCTGACGATCTTTCTCTTCCTTGATCTTTTTGGATAAGAACTTCGCTGATTTATCGATGAACCCACTGATGACATTGTCGGTAGTAAGGAACCAATGTTTGGCGCGTTGAGCCTCGTTCATCCTAGCGTAGTCAGCGCGACGGGCGAAGGAGCGACCATCATCCAACACATGACCGGCGCAGAGATTTTCGCCCTCGGTCACGATTTCACTCCAGGCCTGGTGAAGTGGGTTCTTCATGTCCACCTTGATGCGCCCCTGCGGATCATCAATCTGAACCATCGTCTCGATGAGGGGCTGCATGCCCTTAACGGCGTCCATGAGAGCCTGCGCTGTGATTGGATCCTCTGTTTCCAGCTTGTCCACCCCACCGGCACGAATCGCTTTGTCGACATCATCTCCCAAACCCACAATTAACTGCCCGACTGCCTGGTTATACTTCTGATCCACGTTGGCTTTGAGCTCCAAACGGGCGTTAGTCTCTTTGATACCCGATAATTCACTGTCGTATTCCTTCTTGAGCTCCTCCTTGAGGGACTGACGCTCCATCAAGCGCTCGGCCTTGGCGAATTCCAGGTCACTCCAGGGCTCGGGGATGGATTCGTAGAACTCATTGTGCTCTTCATCCTCGGGATTGAAGAGTTTACCTGGGTTTTGGTTCTCCCAACGGGTGGCGTAGGCCTCGGCCCGCTTGACTTGGTCTAAAATCTGCCTGGGAGCAGCCTTGTAATGGGGATCTTGAGTCGAAAGGAACTTCGCTACCTCATATTTGTGCCGATCCTGGGGCTTGAGACCCTCGGATGGGTCGGGTTCGGTAGGTGTGGTGGGCTTATAGCCTGGTCCGAGGGCCTGAACAGCCGCCGTAGTCGCCGCCGCTGCTGCCTGGCGGGCGATAGAGCCCGCATCGATGGGTTCTGGCTCTGGTTTCTTCTTGGAAACGACGGTTTTGGGCGGGTCCACCGGGGGCTTGGGTGCCGGAGGTGGTGTGACTGGCTCTTTGGGCTCAGTTTTGGGCGGTTCCTCCTTGGGTTTGGGCTTGTTCTTACCAAATCGGAGCGATTCGGAGATGAGATCGCCAAGTTTCCCATGTGCTTCTTGCGTTTCCTTAGCCTCTTTGGGCGTTTCCGCTGCTGGTTCGACCTCTTTCCACTCTTCCCTGGGGGCTTTCTTCTCCTTCCGACGCGCAATCATCAGAGCAATCTGATGGTCAGGATCGTTTTCCGGAGAAACCGGAGGTGGTACTTGGGGTAGAGCCGCTTCACCCAATGTCGCGGTAGGTGGCGTAACGGGCGCGTTTGCGGGCGGAGTCGGTGGAGGCGTTGGCTGTTCAGGCATAAAATGGCGCGGGGGTCAGTGGACGATTACACCGACCGGGGCACCGATGCTCGGGAGACGAGGGGAGCGTCCCCCGAGTGGAGCGTGGTGCCTTGCTTCCCGCATTGTCACTAACGTCTACGCTCTAGTTCAACTAGAGACCACTCATGCTCGTTTACCTCCAAGTAATCCAGCTCGTCAAGCATCGCTTGCAACTTTGATGCCTTCTCTTTAGCGGCAAAAGCCAACCCAGAGGCCGCTTCGTTGTCCGGATAGAGGGCTGCATTCATCGATTCTACCTGCAGGACGATGGCTCTAGCAATTAGTAGCTGCTTAAGGAGGCTGTAAGCTGGCCCATCGAACATGGTGTGCAACTGGCCACGCTGTTCGGAGGTCACCGGAACTTTGGTGACGATGATGGTGGGGCTATTTGCCACCCGGTAGTGCCTTTTGAAAATCGCGCTCTTCCTGTCTGCCGGTAGCAACGCCTTGCTTTCTTTCTACGGCCAACCACTCATCGAACCTGGAGTTAATGGCCAGATGAACCTCCCTGACGCCCGCATCCACTGAGCGAGCCTTTAGATACGCCGCTAAAGCGGCCAGAGTTGGGGCTAATGCGACAAGAACAATCACCAGCGTATCATTGGTGCCGCTGTTTGGCTTCTGCGCCAACAAGTGCGTGAGAAGCTGAAGGACATTTGTATCCATAACTAAAACACCGCAGGCTCGGGTTCCATCGGCACACCCGGCAGTCCTGGTGGAACACCAGCCATGCCCATCTGGGCCGCTTCAACAACCTGAGCTAATTGGTTAACGGCTGCTCCGAGTTGATCGATTTGATTCTTCTGCTCCTGCAAAGCCTGAGCAATCGCCTGCGCCTGCTGTTCTTCCTGCTTCGCCACTCCCTGCATAATCTCTTGGGCGGCCTGTCCGACGACGGCTTTAGTCTGCTCGGCGCTGGCTTGGACGGCCGCCGCAAGCGTTTGCTGGGAGGATTGGGCAACCTGCTGTTGCACCTGGGCGGCGAATTCCTTGAGCATACCCCCGACCTGCTCAGCCTGCTGTTCCTCGGGTTGGGCGGGATCGATTTCCTTACTCTTCAACCGGAATTCCTGAGGCAATCCCATGGTAACGACAATTTGATTGAGGAGCTCAACTAATTGCAATGGGCCGATGGCCTGGATGAGCATGGGATTTCCAGCTATGGCTGCGAAAATCTTACTCATGGCATCGGCCACGGCCGGGTTATTGATGCGTTCGGTGGCGTCGCGAGTGGAGGAGAAGCTTTCGATTTTAAGCGCGCTCTTCTGCCCCTTTACTTCGTGCATCGAATCTGGGTTGTACGGGTCATAGGAGGAATTGTCGGAAATGGAAAATCCAACTTTACTGAGGAGCTTTTTGAACTCGGCCTCTGTTGCAGCCAGTGAAGACGTAATGCCAACGATAATGTCATCGTCGGAATGGGCCATGGTCGCATCGTAGATCATCACCTTCTTGGCGTAATCCCCGTCGTCAATGAAGGTGCCGGTGAAGGTAACACGGGTAGAAGTGTTCTGCGCGATGACTCGCGTTTCTTCTGCGGTTTGTTCGTGCGGAGCAGCCTGGCCTATCTCTTGGGGGGAAAGCTGCAGCACCCGGTCAAGCATGCTCAAAACACCCGTGATTAAATTGGATATTTCGGCGGTGTTATGATGGGTTAGCTGAGGGATGAAGAAGGCTTCGCGCTGGTCAATCTTCATGCGGAAATTCTCGGTCGACGAGAAAGGCACGAACATCCTGCCGTTGTACATCTTCTGACCCAGGTTCTCTAATTGCTTCAGCGATTCGGCCGGGATCTTCTCTTTGTCGTAGAACACGGGGTTAACCAGGTTCTCTTTGACTGATAGGATCCATTGGGTGAGCAGGTTGCTGACGTGATCCTGGAAGGGCATGATCTCCAGGGCCAGGGAGCGGAACTTAGCCCGGTTAAAATCCGCGTCAAAGGCATAGACCGGGAGCCGGTCAAAAGCCAGGGGCTCAGCCCAGATGACGGTGGTGTCAGAGGCGTAGACAAAGCGGAACCAGACCGGATACTCGTAGTCACCTAACCCACAGTCCTTGGGTATGATTCTCTGGAAATGTTGGGTAACAAGCGTGGCCGCATTGAAGTCGCCCTGGCCGTAGGTGTTGGCGGCATCGCCCTCCCGGTCTAAAGCCCCCGCCCCACCCACGCCTTGGGAGTTGTTGATGGTGGGGAACTGCATGGTGCAGGGAAAGACGTGGTCCAGAAAATCGCTGACCCCAATGTCGAACCAGGAGAGGGCTCCGTAGCTAATCTTCTCTTTGTTCCAATAGAGGTCGTTATCGTAAATGTCCTTGTAACGGCAGAGCTCCCAGTAGCCAGCGTATTCGCATCCGGAATTGGAGTTGAGCGAGGAAAGCCGGTGGTAAAGGTCGTAGTAAATGCGGGAGGGGTGAGGCATGTTGAAGCGCAGGCCTTCCCGGACAATCTTCTCTTTGCCTTCCTCTGTTTCCTGCTTCTCTACGAACCACGCCTCCCTGGGAAAGTTGATGCAAAATCCGTAGAGGAGAGACTGGAAGATAGACTGACGCAGATCACCCTTGTAGTCAAACTGCGTGGCCTGACGTTGAACAATCTGAGTAAGGACTTCGCAACGAAAACGGTTCTCCTTAGTAAACTGCACCGGCTCGTATTTGTAGAGCGGGGTGAGGTTACGGTCATTGAAGAGTTTGGCCCACCGGATGGTGATATAGGCCATGCAGATGGGGACGAAGATATTGAAGAAGACTGGGAGATTGAGCGCCTTCTTATGGCTGCCATCGGGGTTACAGCAGATTTTGCCATTCTCCATTACATCCGGGAGCAGGTGGCTTAACCCCCATTGATTAACTGTCTCCATGACCTTCTTGTCATCTGGCTTATTGGACAATAGTCCACGCAGCTGAGTATAGGAGACCTGGTAGAATGGACTGTCGTAAGCCCAGTCCATGCTTTTGTAGAGCCGGTAATCGCGTTGGTTGCGGTTAATGCCGTCCCGGATGACATCGCGAATGGATTCGACTAGCTTCTTGACCTTGGGCCGTTCCTCCAGAGTGTCGGAGTCAAAAGCTTTCTTTAAGCTTTTAGGGTCAAGCTTGTGTTTGTCGACCAACCGTTGGATGGGGGCAGCCAATTATTTGGGAACAGCAGCTGACTTCGGTGCATAGGCTGGCGCTTCTTCCACGGCCTCCTCATCCACTGGAGCGGTCTCGCCTTGATCAGTTATCTCCAGCACAGTAGCAGCATTCCTGGCTTCCCCCGAACCCGTCTTGAGCCTGACCGTAACCGTGTACTCCGTTGCATCCTGCCAAGCATCCACGAGCGCCTTGGTGTCCGGCTCGGAAGTGTCGAAAGTCAGTGTTGATGCCATATCTGTGGAGTTGACTACTTAACCGACGGAACCGCAACTTTAATTGTGGCCATTAAAGTCAACGAAAAGGGGTTCATATACGATGATTCGGGTGTGTGGTACCCACCGATGAACATGAAGCAGCTGGAGGTGTTTGATGACTATCATCGATTCCTTTTAGTTCACGGGCCGCGCCTATCTGGAAAAACCATGGGTCTGATCCACAAAACAATCCGCCACGCCTTCGATGTCAATGGCGCGATGATCGCGATCATCTCCAAGACCCTCAAGAATGCAAAGAGTGCTGGTGTGTGGTTCATGCTCTGTCGGGCACTCCCAGGATGGGAGCAGGGATGCCATGGATTTGCTGTAGTAGAGGGACCTAAGTCCACAGGCGATACGAAACTGTCTTTCGTTCGAATCCGAAACAGGCACGGTGGAATATCCGAGATCCAGTGTCACTCACTGGAGCACGCGCAGGAAGTGGAGGCGAAATTCAAAGGCAGCAATTACAGTTTTATCTGGGCATCCGAAATCGATCAATATTGCACCGAGTATGCCTATGACATTCTCTGCGATTCGCTTCGCATGACTCCTTATGTTCCGTTCGAGGAACATCAAATAGTATGTGACTGTAATCCACCCGATACTGGGACCAACAACTGGCTCCATGATCGGTTCTTCAAGTTCAAAGACGCCAAGCCAACCCCAGACCAAACAGATCGGGAGCGAGTAGCAAGGGAGCGTATCCACAGAATTCTGGTGATGATCGATGACAACCCCCTGTTGGATCCGAGCGCCAGGGATGATCTCATCGAGCGCTATCGCAGGAAGAAATCATGGTATAACCGTTTTGTCCTTGGACTGTGGGAGCAGGATGTCACCGATGGACATTTCAGCGACGCATGGGATGAATCCATCCATGTGATTGGGAATGCTGACTGTAATGAGGATGAGCGGGAGGTGATTATTCCAACAGCTGGCTGCACGGTTTTGCTGGGTGGCTGGGATATGGGCGAAAGCAAAAATCACAGTTTTCACGTTATAGAGAAAATCATTACGGAGGATCCAAAAACAAAACGGCAACTGGTGAGCTTTTCGGTTATCGATGAGCTCGTAGTGATTCGGACTTATGTCAGCATTCGGCAATTTGTGGAAACCGTGATGGACAAAATGATACACTGGGAGACTTTCCATAAAAAGCGTTATGGCATCGATCTGAGGTGGAGGCACTGGTCGGACACGTCCGCATTTCGGGAACGCTCCGCAGCTGAGACCAGTGAGGCTGGTATCGCGTATGAGGCCAGTAGCGGAACCATCGTGTTGGAGCCCGCGCCGAAATACAAAAACAGCAATAGAGACAAGGTGAAGCTTTTGTGGCAGCTGCTTTTCGAAAAGCGGCTGTTCGTCTCGGCTCAGCTGTTCAAAACGAGAACGATGTTTGCGAACCTCAGGTCAGGCAAGGATTCGGAGTATGTGAAGCAGGACGATCACAAGCATGTCTTTGACTCGCTTAGTTACCCGATCATAGCCGAATGCCCGATGGACATGTTGAGAAGCGCAAACATCGAATCGGTGAAGAAGACAAGCTCACCTGGACTGGTGCTGGCAAGTTTCTAAAATTCATATCGCCTCCCACACGATTGCCCTCCTGCCGGTTGGGCCGCGACGACGCATGTCCGTTCTCCTGGCCAGGTTCTTCCCTGCAAGCGGAGCCAATCTGGGGGTGACGGTTTGGAGGTCAATGCCGGTAACATCGGAGATCTCCCTAGCGGTCATGGGCCCTTTGTTTTTCAGGGCCTGCCTGACTATTGCTTCCAGCGCGGTTGCGTCAACTGAATGGGCAGCCTCATGACTGGTATCTGGATCGGTGTTCCTGGCCCGCCCCGGGTTTGGTGAACCGAGATTGAATAAATATTGGTCCATAACTAATCACGCGATCAACTCCTTGATTTCCAGTTGGAACTTAGCCGTTTCGAGCTTAGCCGTTTCCAACTTCCCTTGGGTCACAGCCAGCCTGCTCTTCAGTAGTTCCACTTCCCTGGTGAGTTCCTGGTGAGAGCTGCGGTATTTGGCGATCCTTTCCGCCAGGAGCGCATTCTGCCTGTAGGCTTCCTTGAGCTGCTCCACCGTTACCACTGGTGGCGGTTTGGCTGGATTGAAGAGATCCTCCTGCAGCTTCCCCCACCATGGCGGCTTGGCGACAATGAGTGCGGCCTGCCTATTAATCGGAACGCGTGAAGCCCGTGATATCACCTTCGTACGCATCGGGACTGGCGTGACAATCTTTGGCTTCGGATCTGGCGTAATCGCCACCTTATCGAGTAAGGCACCAAGATTTTGCAGTCCCTTCATGCGCCCTCCAGCTTAAGGATAGTTTCTGCTACGGCATCAAGTGTGCCGTCCTTCTTAAGTTTCTGAAGCCGCTCACACAGATCGATGAAGTGCGAAAGGCGCTGCATCTCAGCGTCATGATCTTTGGACAGGAAGAATTTCCTGATGTCCTCCATTTCATGGCGGGCTGCAGAGATGTCGCTGACCACAGAGGCTCGGAACATTCGGACCTCCTTACAGTAGGCGTCTGTCTCTGTTTTGAAATTCGCCACCGTAGAGCCGAGGTCCTTCATGGATTCAAAGAGGGCGTCTCTGGCTTCTCTGGTCTTAGCCACCAGATCGTCGAATGCCTTGGGGCGCTTGAGTGCTTCACTGGCGACAGTCTCGGCCAAGCCCCCAACGTGGGATGGGGCTGGTGGTGGTTCAGGTTCTGGCATGTTGATGGTCATGTTGTCAGGATCTGTGGTTGGTGTCTTTAGTGCTCTCTCCAGCACTTTCAATTGTTTTTTATGGCGGGCTGATTCCCATTTCAGGTGATCGTGATGGTCGTTATAGGCGGCTGCTATCAGTTTAACGCAGAGACAGTCCTTCGCCGTAAGCCTAAACTGCCCATCGGTCTCTTCGCCGATCTCAACGCCAAAGGATGACCAGATCTCCCTGAGCTCGGACTTGGATGTTTTGCCATCCAGCGTTGGGAGCGCTGTTGACAGATCCAGATCAAGGTATTCACTAAGGGTCATCAGAACGGGACGTCGTCTTCTCCCTGCGTTGGTTCCGGCGGGGCACTGGCAGCCACTCCGGTGGGGCGTTGTGTCCTGGACACAATATTCTTGGCGTTCCCCAGGATGGGCCCCTTCTTCCCGGCTTGACGAGCTTCCTGGCCAAGATCCTGAACAACCATGTAATCGCCGTATTCCCCATCGGGGGTTTCGATTAAGGTGATGTCCAAGTAGGTGCCTTTCGCTCCTTTGAAGAGTTTACTCTTGTCGATTTTGGAGACGTTAATTTTGGCGCGGATCATGGTTGAGGGCTCCTTAGCTTCATCATGGCATCGGCATACTCATAGGCTATTTGGGAACAAATCTCCACCACCGGCATCTCTATCCTCATTTGCACTTGGAGATCCTTATCCATGCTCTCGATATAATTTTCGTAGAAATTCGACGATATCAGCCCCTGCAAGGCGACAGCAGCGAAGTAATCACGTAGACTCATTCCAGTTGCAGCTGCACCAGCTGGGAGCGGGAATGCGCTTGGATCTAATAGACGTATCATTGTGTGAACGTGGTTTCGCCGGGCTTGAGCGGTTTGCCATCGCACCAACGTCGACCGTCTTCTATCTCCCAGCGCGTGATGCAATCCTCACACACCCAATCCCCACCTTCCTCAGGGTGGAGACGCTCTGGTGGCGTGCTCACATCACAGAAGGAGCAGTGAATGGGGAACCCACCGCGAATCGCAGCGATTAATTCTTTAGGGTCCAGGTTTTCCATGGGGCTTAAGAATTTCACCAGCGAGGAACATCATGTGCTTTTTGATGATGGCTCTCCAATCGATGGCTCCCTCTTTGCGGATGCTCTCCATGATATCGCGCAACGCTGCCGTGGCATGTTTGTGGGCTAACTCTTCGGTGTTCATTTCCTCAAGGCGTCACACAGCAGCTCCATGTTACGAACCGCATCCGCTTTTGCTTCAGCCTCAGTGGGCCCGCTGCCGATAATCCCTCCGGTCGTATCCGGGGTCCAGATCTGCCACTCGCCATCCTCGCAGGTAATCTCGATATCAAGTCCAGTGTTCATCGCGATACGAGCCTTGAGAGTGCAAGTGTTGCCTCCAGTAATTCCGGTGAGGCAGCCAGCAGGTCGGCAACGGCTAGTGATTCTTCCTGAGCATTGAACGACACTATCGCCACGGTTTCCATGCGGGAATCCAAAATGCGGACGCCCCCTGTCCCGCCCAGATATTCAACGCACCACGGTGTGTTCTTCGGCACTTTAAGTCTCTTCATCTCTGTTGAGCGCAATACAACAGCATTGACGTGGGGCTGTCTAGTCCGTATTAATGCGGAATGAAGCTCAAGCACATCTTCCCGACGCTGGTGGTATTTTTGGCCCTGATCGTCACGCCTATCGTTTCTGTTTCCTGTTCTTCCTGGAAGTCGACCACCCACAAAACGGTGGGGACGGTCGCCATATCGGGGGACGCGGCGATGAAAACGTGGGCCGCTTATGTGCATAGCGGCAAAGCAACAGCGGAGCAGGAGGCCAAGGTGAAGCTTGCCTATGAGCGGTATCAAGCGTCCATGAACGCCGTCATCGATGTGGGCAAATCTGCGACCACCTCCACCAACAAGGTGGCCATTGAGATCATTGCCAGCACGGCGGTGGCCGCTCAGGAAAACCTCGTTAAAACCATTGAAGCATTCACCAAAAAATGAACCCAGCCCTCGTCATCACGATCATTGAGGCGGCCATCAAGTTAGTGCCCTTGGCCCAAAAAGAAATCGCCCTCCTCCTCCAGAAAAGCGATCCCACCCCAGAGGATTGGGAAGCACTGCGTCAGCATGTGAGTAAGACCTACGAAGATTACATTGCGGAAGCGGGCGGACGGCCGACTGGACCGACCCCTCCGTAATTCTCGATGCACCAACGGATGGCAGCAATGGGATCGCCAAATTCCGAGCCGTAAGCTTTCTGGAATTTCGTGCAATCCAGAATCGCCTCACTGCGTTGGGTGTGGTGGCTCTGGAACTCCTGTCGGTCCCAGTAGGCGATGGGCCAGGAGCGTAACTTAGCTTCAGTCAACATTCGCACCACCTCGGCTGTGCGCACGGGCACGGGATAGGCCGCGTGATAGATCCCGGGTTCCTTCTTCTCCTTAATCAACCAAAACGAACGCAGGGCAAACTCATCCAGAAACGTCACCGAATTTAGCCCATCCAAGATTTTCTCATGTCGACACAATTTCGTCAGCCAATTGCGCGGATGATGATGCCAGCTAAAAGGCATCCGGATGCGGAAGATGTAGGCCCTGGCTTTGGAGGCCAGCACGTCCTCTTCGGCGAACAATTTGTAATGCTGATAGAGGCCGGGCGTGAAATTTGGTTTATCACTCTCACTCCAGGGATAATCGCCATTAAAGACGCACCCGGTGGACACATGGAGAAAAGGAATGTCCAGGTCCCGGGCGAGGCGAGAAGCGTAAGCGGGCAGGCTCACCAGGGAATGATAAGCCGCGTCCTGATGGGCCCGGATGTCATCGACTGACGCGCCATTAAACCCCGCCGCATTGATGAGGAGTTCGGTGCCATGAGAACGCAAACACAGACCCAATGGGTCCGGATCAAAATAGTTGATCCAATGACGAGACAGGATCAGCGGGTGATGGCCCAGGAAGTGTAAAGCCCGAGCATAGGCTGATGCCACGTAGCCGGTTCCCAGAATGGCGACCTTCATCGAGCTTTTCGCTTTTTGATGTGCGCATGCACCGCCTGTTGGGTCACCCCCAGCACGTGAGCAATTAACGGCGGTTTCCAACTCCACCAGGGGACTGTTTCCCATTTGTTAGGCAGTCGGCTCCCTGGCCTCTTAATTCGCCGCTCTCCCCTTTTGCACAAACACTCCCAACACAGTGTTGCCCCGGGGTGAGCGGGATTACTGTCCCTCGTGCAGATGCCCCTGGCCTTCTTCTTAGCGTAAAGACGCTGCCACTTGTTCACACACGGAAGCTTTCCCAATTACACTCAACGATGCCCCCCGTCTCCTTCATGCGGGAAGCCAGGGATGGGCCAATGACATCCCTAAAAACCAACGGAGACTGATTGGAGATGAGTAGGGTATCAGTCATGTCCCCGTAGCGCTTGTTGATAAGCTCAAAGAGGAGTTGGAATTCCCACTCTGACTCCTTACGCTTGGCCACCTCATCAATCACCAACAACTGTGGCTTGCGAAATCGCTTCACCACGTCCCCCTCGCTGAGCTTGCTGTCTGCCTTATAGGCTTCCTTCACGGCCAGAAAGAATTCCGTAGCGGTGCAATAGTAGCCGTGTTTGGAGCGTTTAATCAATTCAACCCCAATCTGTGTCTTGCCATTGCCTCGGCTCGAAACCAAGGCCATCAGGAACCCGCGCCCGCGCCGCTCCGAAATGGCATTGAGCGTGTGCAGCCAGGGGCCCTCCTCCTTCAGCACCGCCCGGGAATGACGTATCGGGATATTGGTCTCTCCTTCCAATCGCCTGGATTCAACTTCACCGAGATCGGGTCCATCCGGACCCGAACCGGCGGTCCTGGTGATTTTACCGAAAACTTCGGCTGCCAATTCTTCAGTGGATTTTAGGCTGTCGTTGCTCATAGGGATTGGGTTTTGCCAGTGGTTGACCGAAATCCAGCATTGGGATATCGACGGTCTCCGGACGGTCGGAGAACTCTTGTCGCTTTTGATTTCCAACAGGAAGCTCCTTGCCCGCGTAATACGAGTCGAACTTGCTCTTGGCAAACAACGTCTCCGGCCGTAGATACTCCGCCATCTTCGGATCGACTCCCCAAAGTTGACACTGGCGAACAATCATCTGCTCCACCCCAGGAAGCGTCACCCCCGATTCCTTGAGCCTAGCCGAGATAACCTCCAGATTGCCATCCGTCTCCCGAAACACCCTCCCGGAATGTCTGTTGAGCGCAACCAAGACCGCTTTAGCGTCGGGATGGAAGCGCGGGACCTTTGGCGCTTTGAGTTCAGTCCCATCAGGTGGTGTTCCTTGTGGAACATTTTGTGGAACATCCCCCCTGGCCCTCTTCATACGCTTATAGCCACGCCAATAAGCACGCTTGTCCTCATTGGTCTGTATCCGAGCATAATGTTCCCCATTAACCACAAGATACAGATATTCTCCCTCCTTCGTTAAGCGCCTACCATCCATTGCCTTGGACCGACTCCTCGGATCCGGAGCACACAGCCGCTCAATGGCCGAGATCACCGCTGGCACTGGCTCCCCAAGGATGAAGGCCAAAAGCTCCGGGTTCAACTCGACATGGAAATTGGGTGGCTTCATGTTCGCCACCACATACCCCCACACCGCAAAAACCGTCGCACCAGAGCCAATCATCGACCCGGTATACATGCTCTCAAAATGCTTGCCATACATAGAGATCCGTTCCATAACACACGGTGAAATTGCGAGGCAAACGGTAGAACAACCACACCCACCAGATCAAGGACAAAAGTGGACATTCTCACGATGTCTCAATTTTCCCGATTGTCCATACACGCATATGCATACGCATATGCAGACACATACTGCAGTATAAGACAGATGATGTCGGCCTGTCGGCCGCGTTCCTTGGTTTTGGCCAGAGTAGAGAAGGGAGACCTATTCGAGACGGCAGGCACCCGGGCGGCCACCCCGCTCTCCCCCATGGGGTCTCGGCTCGTCGTGGTCAATCCTGGTGACATTGCGGGCCATTCTGGTGAGCAATGCCGACTGGCGGATGCACGGGTATGGTCAGCAGCCGAACGGAAAGAGGATACTGTAAATCCAACAGTATCAATCATTAGCAACTTAATTATGTTACTTGGGTTAAGGCGGCCAGTTGAGCAGAGACGACGGTCGTCAAGGCGGTCAGCTCTCGTTCTTATTGAGACTGATTCTCATATGCCAACTAAGCGCATATGTTCCATGCACGTCTGCGCATATGTGCATATGTCCTTGGCTCCGTATTACTACGGACCGTGTCACCTTTGATTACCCGTTGACTCCCGTTCAACAACTGTGATAGGGTCCGTGTTGACGGTGAGTCCTGCCTCTGCTCAATGGGCATCCGGGACTTGGGAAGCTGGTGTCGAGTCAACTCGGCAACGGCATGACCGTTATCTCTGACAACTTGAATTGCTGGACAGCGCAGACGCCATACAACGCGCTCGGGCAGTATCGGGCAGTAGAACCTTGGCAATGGACAACTGGACGCCTCTGAGAGCATCCTAGGCCACTCTAACGGCCATTCAGGTCAACACTCTCAGGCGAGACTCACTTGGCACCATACCCCCTCAGGTCAGACTGAAAACAGTAGACCGCACACGGGCAGGCACACTGAGGCGACACTTTCCCAACGGGATACAGGACCGAGCAAACGATTCACGGTGAAGCTGAACCTTTCGGGTCAGAACACCGTGGCAATGATGGGAGCAACATCAGGCGCGAGGCGGAACAACTAGCAATGTCGATTAGCAGTGTGTTCCTTTGTTCCTCTTGGACAAGGGTTTACGTGGAATCACCCATAAGTGTAACGCACTTGATCTGCCCTTTCGTGGGTTGGTTTCCGGGTCCGATTGTCTTCGGGCCGGGTGAGCGAACGGAATAGGACGGGATCGGCAAGCGAGGTCTTGATCGTGCCCCGTATTAGTTCGCGTCGTGATTACACGTGCCCGTGGCAAGGGGGAACACAAAGGACAAAATGAAACTAAGCACTAAGCGGATTGTTTCCTTCTACCTCCCGATCCGTCGCATGATTGAGGTGGCCGGGTATGACGTGGTGCAGGCCGAGTTGGCCTGTCAGTCAGCCGCAAATGATGTTAGCGGCAAGGAGAAAGAGCCAAAAATCGGCGACGTTAAGAAAGCCAAACAGGGCAAGGAGGTTGCATGGAAGGAACAAACCACGGTGGAGTTCTCTGGCGTGACCTGCACACCATTGGACTTCTTGGCGTGGCATGATTCGCTCAAAACTCACTTCGATTCTCATGGTGCGCCCAAGGGCGAGCTTGAGATTGGGGTGATGCCTGAAATCCTCGCCTTTTGGCTCGACACCATGAAGTCGCGCAAGTCGGCCAAGGCTGCGCAAGACAAGGCCGAGGGCAAGGCTGCCCTTGAGGCAACCCGCGCACAAGTGAAGGCTAACGGTCCGGCCCGTGGCACCAAGCCAGAGCCAGTGACCAAGGAGTAAGGTATGGCTAAGCGTCGATGCCCGCGTGATTCGCGACGATCAAACCGTTGTGCTTCATGCGGACACTGGTATCGGGCCAAGGCATTGCGGAAAATTAGCTTCTTGGATTGCGACATTAGCGCAAGTCGTGTCGTAATGACGGGCGATTGTCCCCGATGCTATACATTACAGGTTGCTGAATTTAGCTTCAGCTAACCAACACTGTTCTCCCGTTTTACGACGGGGGAACAAAGGAGCACACGAGCGAAAGACGAAACGAAACAACGGGGAAAGCTTGTCTCTCGTTGTCCGTGGAATGGGCAATTTAAGCCCAAAGAAAGGGGATAGCACTATGGAAACAAAGCAGGTCATTGAAGTTGACGGCAAATGGATCATGGTTGTGAACAAGATCAAACCTGAACCCATCGACGCGCCGCGCTTGCGGATCTTACCCGATGGCAATGGACGTTACATTGAACATCCGGATGGGTTCGAAGCGCTTGACGTAAGTGTCGATTGGTTCCGTTGGCTTAAGCGTTTATTAGATAATGTTCCGGCGTGATCTGAAGCATCGATCCGAACCACTGGCGACTCGCTTGAGTCGCCCCTTCCACGGACAAGGATTCAATCGGGATAGGACAAGGGAGTAGACGAAAAAGAGCGCAGTCCCGGCCCAACCAACAGGCGCGCCATAGATCGGTTACGGATTGTTTCGTAGGCAGGACAACCCGTGGGGAATAGCTGTAGATGGGTTGGATTGCACGGCCCTTAAGAATGTGAATACCGAGGGGGAATACAGAGGATTAATGGACTTGTTGCAGGTCACGGAGCCTATGGACTTGCTCCCTGATAACAGTCTGACGGTGCCAGGATGGAGCTTAATGAGCGAACCGGAGCGGCCACCAATTGGTCGGACCAAGATCCTGCACGTTGGAGTCTCCGCAGAGGGGATTGACCATGAATTTTTCAGTGTCCTATGCACGTTGAAAGGTGCGTAGGTTTTGCCAGAACAGGCCGGACTCTTGTCCGGAGAAGGTTGGGCTGGCATGTAAAGCGGGAGTCTATCAACGCAGACACGCTGGCCTAATGACATGGCCTAACTAAGCATTGACGGTGGAAGTCCGTCGTGTTCAGGCTTCGAAACCCTGAGTCATCTGAGGAACGTTTACTCACCGGAGATCCCGGTGGTCTGCAAACTATGTCGAATATGCAGAAAGAAGGAATTTAAGGGGGTGGTTGTGATTCGCCTAAAAACCGATTGCTTCCACCCCTGCCTTCTGCGTATGGTGCGACCATGCAACGGTCGCAATCCAATTTTCATCACCCCGGCAACCGAAAGGTTACGATACGCATTCTGTGCGTTACCGTTGCATCCCGGGGTGGTGATTCTCCATATAGGTGCAACGGTGAGGATCTTCACAGAGGAAGCATTCTGGTCCAATGTCGTTAAAACAGACGCTTGCTGGTTCTGGACTAAGTATAAGAACAAGAAGGGCTATGGGCTGTTCAAGATTAAGGGGAGAACGGTTCAGGCACACAGGATAGCGTTCGAATTAATCTGCGGGCGAATCCCTACGGGATACGTGATTCACCATGAATGCGATTCGAAGCACTGCGTTAACCCGCTTCACCTGGTTCCACTAACCAAAGCCAAACACGCCGGACTGCATCATCCACGCCAGCAATTTTGTAGTCGTGGGCACGCCCTGGTGGAAGGGAATCTCTACCACCATCCAGACGGGCGACGTAATTGTATCATCTGCACGAAGATGAAGACCAAGGAATCATGGGAACGCAGGCATCCAAAACGCCATGAACCAGCCCAATGAGCTTTTTCGTGCGCTCACATCGGACAAGGCTAAGGCCACGTATCCAATCGTGGGTGGGTAGCGAGTGGATGACCAGAGCGCACGTTTGCGGTAAACAACCAACGAAAGGCAATAGGTATGATGAAGTTCGCGTTTATAGCCAGGCACCAGCCGACACCGGAGCAGTTACAGCTGGCTCAGCAGCAAGACATCGAGCTGGTCACTGTCGGTGACCGTGATGCATTCACAATCGACCCGGCGGAGTTCACCGAGTTCGCCGGGGTTGTGGTCGTGCACCCGGCTGCGGCGCTGAGGTGCATTGCGACGGTGGATCGGGTTGGCATATTTGAGAATGCCAACCGTGCAGCCGAAGGGCAGCCGCCACAATTTGCGGCGCGTAAGCTTCACTTGTTTAGTGCCACCACAACCAGCGACAAAGACTGCGATTGCAGTTGCGGAGCGTGTGTTGCTATCGGGCATAAGCATGAGAACTATGTGGAATATTGCACCCCAGCGGGGGTCCGGGAAGGGCTGGCATCTGAATGAACAAACCAAGGGGTCTGAAGATGTGTAAACCATCAGAAAAATTCTGGGACTGCATTGGGCAAGGCTTGGCCATCCTTCTTGCGGGCATCGGCATTGGTGGCTGCTGCTATCTACAGAGCCTCGGTGAGCGCAAGGACACGCCCAAGCCGGAACCGAAGGTGGAGAAAACGCCATAACCTATGCTAACACCTGCCACACTCGCCACGTTGGCGGCAATTATTGCGGTAGGACGCAGCGTATCCCCGGTGGAATGCTTAGATGAAGCGATGGGGCTCTACTACGCGGCGGAGGCTTATCTATTGGACGTGAAGAAATCCACCACTACGAGCAATGCAATCACGGTGCGATACGTTTACGACGCGAAGGGCAAGGCTCCCAAGAGGAAGAGGAAACGTAAATGTTAAAGCTAATCATCAAAGCGGAGGAAACTAACAATCCGGACGGCAGCAGGGACTTTAGGGTGGAGGTGTACATGGATCCCAACAAGCGCGAGGCGCACGTGACCGATCTGGAATTAATGACATTGACCAGCCTCAAGGAGCTGGTGCTTGAGGCAATCAGGGATGTCGGCACCAACGCGATTGCGCAAGGCGATGCTGGCCTATTTGCTGAACGCGAGATCCAGAACAAGAATCAAACCGAAACCTGAATTAACCCTATGCCAGCAAAACCAACGGAGGAACAGATTCGAAGCGTGATTGCGGCCCTGGACGGGATCATTGAGGCCGGGTCAGAGAACATGCGTGACGCGATGAAAGTGAAGGATGTTCTTCAGTGGGTGCTGGGCGAGGAGAATGACTTTGGTCCCTTTGCGGCCCGGATCGAGGCGACCATGCTTGAAGAGGAGCCAGACCAAGGCCAAGCGCATTCCGAATAACTTTTCGCCGCGCATCCTGAATAGCCTGACCTGACAGGCTAACGTGTCCTATTCCCCACGTAAGGATGCGCGGTATCTTTTCTGCTGACACGAACAAAGGCGCGGCCTAGCCTGATGCCATGTATACTCCTGATCCAAGGCCGCAACCGCAGACCACAACGTTGTCACGTCGTTACAACTGCTGTCCGTAGTCTGTAATGCCTGAGGTTACCTACACGCCAGATCCAAGGGTTCAGCCGCTAATTTTCCCGCCATCCCGTGGATATGGCTGCTGCCCTGGGGCTAGCCCTGATGACGTGGAGGGGGTGGCTCTGGTTATTTGGTATAAGGCCGATGCCTTAGCGCTCAACAACAATGATCCGGTTGAGACGTGGCCTGATTCCTCTGGTAACGGGCATGATGGGACAACGCCGTTCGTATCGCCACTCTTTGCCACGGGTCAGCTGGACGGATTGCCAGCGGTCCGCTGGCCGGGCGTGAGCAACACGCATGTGGCTGTTCCCAATGTTCTGACCGCGTTAACGGCTGGGGAATGTTTCTGTGTTCTCAAAGTGGACGCAGATCCGCCGCCGGGACCTGGTCCGAACATCGGGGACATTTGGGAATTTGGCAGCAACAACACCGATGATTATTACCCATTCACGGATGGTCAAATCTACATGGGTTGGGGGTCGACGGTGCGTAAGACGGTTGGCAATCCGACGCCTGTGCTGACTGCGTGGCGGGTGTTGAACGTGTCATCTAAGAGTGCCGAATACATTGTGCGACTGGACGGCACGCAGATTTTCACCACAGCAACCAACACGGTGGGGTTTGATGCCGCTCCCAAGATTGGAGAGTCAGCCAATGGCAACGTCATGAAAGGTTACATCGCTGAGTACATCATGTATGACGGCGTGTTGGTGGCGGCTGACCGGGACATTGTCCATGAGTATCTGCGCACGAAGTATCCTTCATTGACCATCGCCTGATTCAGTTTCCACTTTCGTCAACACACCATCGACGGCTCGCCCAACACCGGCTCGTGACATCACTGAGCTCACAGGAAAACGAAGCGCCTGTTAGATTCGGGAGTTGCGATCTGAGCTGAAAGACTGTGGCGAAGCGCAGCGAGAGCGACGTGGAGTGTGTTGACGATTCTTTTTATTATGGAACCTAAACCCGGCGACCGTGTGTTCGCCTTACAACACATAGACCAAGGCACCATCCATGATTTTTTTGGGGAGTGGTCAAATCGCGAGCGGCTGTTGTCAATCGCAGACCAACGGCCTGTTCTTGGCCACTCCCCTTTCCCTCTTTATGAAGAAACCAAAGCCCATCTACACCATCACATGCATGGTCTATAAAGCTGACCTCCCGACACGCATCCAGTGTCTCGGCTATTTCCACGACGTTGCCCATGCCATGGCGGCGGTTATTGTTAATCAGGGCGGACTGGACTGTTGCGTGTATACCCATTGCGTAATCGAAGCGATGCTGCCCGGCGTGCACTCCATCGGTTCGCATGACAAACCGCGTTGGTGGTATGCCTGCAATAACAAGCGCAAGTGGAAAAGGATCCGTCGGCCGAAGTGGGCCAATGGTATCTGCAACTGGAGCATGGGATAAAACTTATGACTGACAAAGAGAAGACGAAGAGGGAGGACCCTTACCGTCCAATCTCCCGCATTGCCCGCCGTTTTGAATGGCTGTGGCGGCTCATCGATTGGCTGCGTTACCGAAAGAAACCATGAACGACAAATACAAGGCCCTGCGAAATGCGGAGAACATCGCCAGTACCGAGCTGGTGGGCGAGGACATGATCGGTAAGGTGATAGAGGTTGCCGGGATTAAGATCACGGTTCAGACCGATGCGGAATGTGACAAGGCCGATTGGTGGGTGTGCGTCCGCAAGAATGAGAACTATCCACAGTCTCCGCTTGCTACTGCAGTAGTCGGAGAGTGCAGCAAGTGCCAGCATCCTATCTGGTATAACCCGAGAGCTTCCCTTACTGGACCCAAGAAGATCTGCGTTGAATGCATGCTGGGGGTG
>Ga0184625_10000121_pt1 | contig 22536 bp, 23 predicted proteins | sample PLM3_30_b1_FD_133151 | JGI IMG/M metagenome (GOLD analysis project Ga0184625, IMG submission 133151) | Groundwater sediment microbial communities from an aquifer in East River, Colorado, USA - PLM3_30_b1 | ecosystem: Environmental > Terrestrial > Soil > Riparian zone | place: USA: East River... | reverse complement strand
GCGCCGCGCTGGCCGAGCGGCCCATCCCTGGGCGGCGATTCCAGACCGCGATCGCGGCGGCCCTTGCCGGCATGATCGTGGAAGCGGATATCGCCGCCGCGCTCCAATGCCGCCAGCGGTGGGGCAGCGAGCCGGCCGGCCGGGCCCTCCTGGCCGCCGATCCATCTATCGGGCAACCTTCGGCACCCGTCGCCGGAGGCGGTCAACGCGGCACAGTCGGTGACGTGGCATTCAACCTGGTCCACGACTGGCAGACCTGGTTACGCGCCGCCGTCGATGCGGAAACCCCCCGCGGGCGTAATCGCACTCGTTCCTACGCCAGCGCTTCCACCGCTCTTCTCGCCACGATCGCGGCGGTCGCTCCGGTTGAAGGCGACGAGGCAGCGACGGGTGTTGGCGTCACGATGGCGCGCTCCGTGATGATGCGCCGTGTCCTGACGAAACCGGAGGTCCGGGCGCTCGGTGAACGAGCTCGGGCCGAGCTTCTGGTCCGGGTGGGCAATCTCCTCGAAGCGGAGGTCGACCGCCGTCTCGCTGCCCTCGCCGACGCCGATGTTGACGTAGGGCTGGTGGAGCGCCTCCGTGTCGCCGCGGGCCGGGTACGCGCAGCTCAATCAGGCCCCGGCAGCCGGCTGGGAGACGCCGCGTGATGGTGCACGATCTCACCACCGAGCCCCTCGCCGACCGCCTGGACGCGCTCGGTCGCTTCGTCAGGATCGTCTCCAGCCACGTCGCCGACCTGGCCCTGGCGACGGTCGATCCTGACGCGCTCGCCGCAGCCGGTGCTCTGGCCGACCGTGCGGTCGCCCGGTTGCGGCAGTCGGGGGAGCACACGGTGGTGGCGCTCGCCGGGGCCACCGGGGGCGGCAAGTCCAGCCTGTTCAACGCGCTGGCAAACATGGAGCTCTCGACCGCCGGGGCCCTTCGACCCACCACCGGCGCAGCACATGCGTGCGTGTGGGGGACCGCAGGCGCCGATGGCCTGCTCGACTGGCTCGGCGTGGAACCCTCGCGACGATTCGTCCGGGAGAGTCTGCTCGACGCCGAGGACGAGGCGCCACTTCGGGGTCTCGTCCTGCTGGATCTGCCCGACATGGACTCCGTTGCCACCGCTCACCGGGTCGAGGCCGACCGACTTGTGCGCGTCGTGGACCTCGTGGTCTGGGTGCTGGATCCGCAGAAGTACGCCGACCAGACCGTCCACGAGGACTATCTGCGCCACATGGGCGCCCTTCGCGACGTCACGGTCGTCGTCTTCAACCAGACCGACCGGCTCACCCCGGCGGATGCCGCGCGGTGCCTGGCCGACCTGGCGCGCCTGGTGGACGCCGATGGACTTCCCGGCATACCCGTCATCGCGACGTCGGCCCTCACCGGCGAGGGCGTTGGTGAGGTGCGCACGCTGTTGGAGAAGACCATCGCCGGGCGCCAGGCGGCATTGGCTCGACTCGAGGGCGAGCTGGGCGCCGCAGTCGAGGATCTGGCGCCGCTGGTGGCCTCGGCCGCGGCCGTCGAGGATGCGGTGACCCGCGACGTCGTGCTCGAGTTGGCCGATGATTTCGCCGCAGCCGCCGGGGTTCGTGCCGTCGCGGCCGACGGCGGCCAGGCGTACGCACGCCGGGCGGCGTTACCTGGCTGGCCGTTTCGGCGGTCGCGGCGCAATGCCCGGCTGGCCGAGGTCCTACCGGACGGTTTGCCACCTGCGGAACCGGCCGCCGTGGGCCTCGCCGTGCGGCGGCTGGCCGCGCGAGCAGCCGCTGGTCTTCCGCCCCCGTGGCCGGACGAGGTACTGATGGCGGCGAGTACGAACGGCGACCGGCTGCCCGATGAGCTGGGCAGGGCGGTCGGCGCCGCGAGTCCTGTCCCTCCGCTGGCGATCGGCTGGAAGCTGGCACGGGTCGGCTGGTGGCTCGCGATCGTCTCGGTCCTGGCCGGAGCGGCGTGGCTGGGCTGGCATGCGATCGATCGCGACCGCAATGTTCCCGCGTTCCTGGTGGGCCGGGTCTGGCTGGCCACGCTGATGATCGTCGCTGGCGCCGTGGTGGCCCTGCTGATCGTGCTCGTCGGACGGCCGCTCGCCGCCGCCCGGGCGCGCCGCTTCCGGGCTGCGAGCGAGCGCCGGCTGCGCGACGTTACCGCGACCGTGGCTCGGGAGGTCGTGGCCCCAGTACGGGCCGTTCTCCGCGACTACGCCGACGCTCGAGCCGCCCTCGACGAAGCAGCCACCAACCCCCGTCGATCATGACCTGGAGGTCATGATCGACGCTGTTTCGCGACGGCCAGGCCGTGATCATGGGGATCTTGAGGGTTGCCGTGGCATTCCGCAGGATCCAAGATCGGATGGATGGACGGGTGGGATCGGGTGGTGCGCGGCGGCATCGTGGTGCTCGCGGCGCTCAATCTGTGGTGGGGAGCCTGGGCACGCTTCGCCCCGCGGCATTTCTTCGACGTCTTCCCCGGCTTCGGCCACCACTGGGCGGCGGCCTATCCGCCGTACAACGAGCACCTGGTCACCGACCTCGGGTCGACCTTCCTCACGCTGGCACTTCTGCTCATCGTGGCCGCCGTACTGAACGACCGGCGGGTGCGATGGCTTGTGCTCGCGGCGGTGCTTTTCTTCAACGTGCTGCACCTGGGCTTCCACGCGGTGGACCGGGGGACGATGGGGCCGCTCGACTACGGCGCCAGCGTCGCGGCACTCGCCGCCGGCGTGTTGGGGCCCGCCGTGCTGCTGCTGATCGACGCGGTCAGGTCGCGAAGGACGCCACGTTAGCCACGACACGCCAGCCAGCAGGTCGATCTAGGGCGTAGTCGCGTGAGTGGATCACTAACCACGCGACTACGCCCTAGATCGCGCGGCCGGGCGGGCGGCTTTGACTGTCGTCACGCCACCGCGGCGGTCAGACCACACAGAACTCGTTGCCCTCTGGGTCGGCCATCGTCACCCAGGTGGAACCGAATTCCTCGCCATGCCAGAGCACGCTGCCGCCGATCTGAACGAGGCGGTCGACCGTGGCGTCGCGCTGGTCCGGGCCGACGTGCAGGTCCAGATGAACCCGGTTCTTGGCCGTCTTGGGCTCGGGCACGACTTGGAACAGCACCCGCCCGCCTCGGCCGATGCCGCTGTAGGCATCGACGGGTCCGTCGGGGTCACGTATGCCTGCCGCAATCCGCCACGCAAGCCGGCTGTCCACCGTCTGGACATGCTCCTCGGTGATGCGGCCCTCGTCGAGTAACCCCTTGATCATCGCGGAGTGGTCCTCAACCACGTACCCCATTGCCTCGGCCCAGAACGCGGCGAGCCGGTGTGGGTCGGCGCAGTCGACGCAGATCTTGTACGCAACAGCCATGCGGTCAACCTACCCGCGTGCTTCGACGGTCTCGGCACGTTCGCGGTCACCGTCGATCTCGTTGTGCTGACAATCAGGTCGGGTTTCCTGCACGTGTTGCTGGTACGACGCGGGGTGGCGCCCTATCCGGGCAGGTCGGCGCTGCCGGGAGACCCCCGGGGCGGAGTGGTCCGGTGGCGGTCGAGGCCGTCCGGCTCAGCTCTTCCGTCGCGGCCCGGCCGAGACTCTCTACCCACCACTTCTCCGCCCGCCCAGGTTTGACAGCGCGTAGCGTGGGGCGGCGTGACGATTCACTCGTCCGATCCGTTCGCGACACCCGAGGACGCGAAGTCCGCGGTGCGACGCCTTCGCGGTCGACTGCCGGCGCCCGTGACGCTGTGGACGGCGAACGACACCGACGGGCGCCCGGTCGGCCTGACGGTGTCGTCCATTGTGGTCGCCGACGGAGACCCGGGTCGCGTGCTCGGGGTGCTCGACGAGGAATCGACCCTGTGGGAGGCGCTGCGACAGACCGGTCGCTTCGCCGTCATTCCGCTGCGCGAATCGGATGGTCAACTCGCGGACAGCTTCGCCGGCCTGCTGCCGGCGCCCGGCGGACCCTTCGTCGGTCGACATTGGCTGGACACGGAGTTCGGACCGGTCCTCGACGGCGCCGCCGCGTGGGCCGGATGCAGTCTCGATAACGCCCGACCCATGGGCTGGGGCCTGCTGGTCGAGGCCGTGATCGACCACGTCGAGGTTGCGGCCGGCGGAGACGACGGCCCCTTGATCCACTACCGCGGCCGGTACGCCGGCCGGCTCCCGCCGGCCTCGGCCTGACCGACGAGTGTCCGGAGAAATGAGATGTTCTGTCGCATCCTTGGCTAACGGCGGTTTCGAGTCGGGCACAAAGTGGTGTGAATTGCCTGAGACCGGCAGCGGCTCGCCGGTTGGCGTGGCTTGAGGTCCGTACCCTGGGTCGCATGGCGACGACACCACCCCCAGCGGACGAGGATCAGCCGGCTAAAAAATGGACCGGCCGGGCTAGCGTCAGCGCGCCAACGCCGAGCGCCGGTCGCGCGGCCACCCCTCAGGTCGCCACCCGGCCGGTATCTCCACCGCCGGTCTACCCGCCGGCCTACCAAGGGGGGAAGCGTAGGCCACGGTGGGGGCGCATCGCCCTCATCGTGTTCGCCGTGCTCATGCTGGTCGCGGGGATCGGCGCGTTCGCCGGCTACCAATGGATCAAGGGTGTCGACGACGATCTCCGGCGCACTGACCCGTTCGCCGACATCGCCGGCCGGCCGCAAAAGCTCGTCGACGGGACTCTCAACATTCTGTTGCTGGGAACAGACTCCCGCGACCCGGACGCGCCCATCGACCAGGCGGGAAAGTGGCGTACCGACACGATCGTCCTCATGCACATTCCGGCAAGCCACGACAAGGCCTACCTGATCTCCTTCCCCCGCGACCTGTGGGTGCACGTGCCGGCGAGCAAGGACGGCCAGTACGGCAACACCATGGCCAAGATCAATGCTGCCTATGCCTGGGGGGGCGCACCGCTCATGGTGCAGACGGTTGAGGAGTACACGGGTGTCCGCATGGACCACGTGGTCTTGATCGACTTCGGCGGGTTCGTGAAGGTGACGGACGCCGTTGGCGGGGTCGACATGAACGTCGAGAGAACGATCACGTCGATCCACAAGCCGCACCGGACCTTCACCAAGGGAATGAATCATTTCGACGGCGCCGAGGCGCTCGACTACATCCGGCAACGAAAGCAGTTCCCCAACGGCGACTTCACCCGGATGAAGAACCAGCAACTGTTCCTCAAGGCGCTGTTGGATAAGGCCGTGAGCGTGGGCACGGTCACGAATATCGGCGCGCTGAAGGACTTCGTCACCTCCGTCGCCGACGCCATCATCGTTGACCAGAACTTCTCGCTGATTGACTTGGGCTGGCAGTTCCGCAGCCTGCGCAGTGAGAACCTCGTCTTTATGATTAGTCCGCATAATGGCACCGGAACTATGGACGGCCAGAGCGTGGTGCTCTCGGACCGAGAAAAGGCGCTCGGCCTCTACGATGCTGTGGCCAAGGACACCGTCGGCGCCTGGTATGCGCAGGCCAATCCGTAGCCAGGAGCCGGCGGCTAGGCGGGAACGCGTCCCGACTTATCGGTCAATCTGGATCAAGGAACTTGGCAGGGCAGCGTTTTCGACCAAGACCTAGTACCCTGACTCAAGGTTGCACAATCCGACGGGGATGTTGCCGCGTTGATCGCCTCCGGCGAAGTCGCGCGCCATTCAGCGCTGGCCGTTCTCGTCTTACCTCCGACCCGGACCCGCACCACCCCCGCGAGGAGCCGCATGACGACCTACGCCGACCCAGCGGCGAGAGCGCGCCGGCGGAGCGTCGATACTGAGCCACCGCGGCCGCCGAAGCGGCCTCGCGATCCGCTCTGGGCAAGGATCTGTCTGATCATCGGCGCGCTGGTCATGGTCGCCAGCGGCACCATTGTTGTCCTGCCGAAGATCCTCGCTAACTGGGCGGCCGGGGACATTCCGCAGCAGCCGCTGATCCCACCCGACCTCATCGGCGCGAACATCGACGGTGCGATCAATCTGCTGCTGCTCGGCATGGACGAGCGGGCGGGCAACAGCACCGAGCCCATCCGAGCGGACACGATCATCATCGTGCACATCCCGAAGACGCATGACAAGGTGTACATGATCTCGCTCCCGCGCGACGCCGAGGTCAACATTCCAGACTTTCCGGAGACGAACTTCAAAGGTTGGCGCACGAAGATCAATGCGGCATTCGCCGCGGGTGCCCGTTTGGATGGCAAGCCTGACCCCAGCCCCCAGGGGCGCGAGCGCGGGGCGCAGCTCACCATGATGACGATCAACAACCTGATGCCCGGCGGGCTGAAGTTCAACGGTGCCGCGATCATCAACTTCGCCGGCTTCAAGGGTGTGCTCAAGGCCATCGACGGCGTCGACATGTGCGTGGATGTCGAGACCAGATCGATCCATTACGACAAGAACAACAAGTACCACACCCTGGTGCCATACGCCGACCGGAAGGTGTACAAAAAGGGCTGCTACCACATGACGTACATCGAGGCGCTTGACTTCGCTCGGCAGCGCCACTTCGACAACGGTGACTACACCCGCCAACGCCATCAGCAGCAGCTGCTCTTGGCCATGTTCCGCAAGCTCATCAGCAAGGGCGTGCTTACCGATCTGGGCAAGCTCACCGAGCTGCAGAAGTCCGCCGGCGACCTGCTCACCCTGGATCTGGGCCGGACAGAAATCGCGGACTGGGTCTTCACGCTCAAGGGCCTCCGCGCCGACGATGTCGTTATGATCAAGACAAATGGCGGCAAGGTCACACCGATCGGCAACGGCAACGAGCGGCTCTCCGACGAGACCATGGAACTGCTCAAGGCCATTCATGACGACACGGTCTTCGAATTCCTGGTGCAGCATCCGACCTGGGTCGCCACCGAGAAGTAAATCTCCAACCCCAGTCACACGCCCGGGCAGCATTCGCCATATCCGCGCCGGTAGAGTGACGATCTGCCTCGCTTCCCCCCAAGCGAACGGAGCCTGCATGCGGACGTACGCCGACAACTCGGCGCCACGTCGCTATGTCGGCTCCTACAATCCGCCGCGGCCCACCCGAAGCCCGTCCCGGCGCCGCGCCCCACGACCGCCCGCGCGACGACGCGATCCGATCTGGGCGAAGATGTGCCTCATCCTCGGCGCGCTGGTGATGGTCGCAAGCGGGACGGTCGTCGTCCTGCCCAAGGTCCTCGCCGGCTGGGCGACGAGCGAGATTCCTATGGAAGACCTGCTCCCGCCCGAACTCGCCGTTGAGATTGACGGGGCGATCAACATACTGCTGTTGGGGCTGGACGAGCGGGCTGGAAGTGACTCCCTGATCCGCACCGACACAATGATCATCGTGCATATCCCGGCCAGCCACGATCAGGTGTACATGGTCTCGCTCCCCCGCGACGCCGAGGTGGACATCCCCGACTTCCCCGCGTCCAACTTCAAGGGGTGGCGGACAAAGATCAACGCCGCTTACGCGTTCGGCAATCAGACCAAGGACGGCAAACCCGACCGCACTCCGGCGGGGCGCGGCCGAGGTGTGCAGTTGGTCGCGCAGACGATCAACAAAGTGGTACCCGGAGGCCTGCGGTTCAACGCCGTTGCCATCATCAACTTCGTCGGCTTCAAGAGAATCCTCGAGGTCATCGGCGGGGTGCACATGTGCATCGACGAGCGCACGACGTCGATCCACTACGACAAGAACAACAAGTACCACACCAAGGTCGAGAACATCAGCCAGCGGAAGGTTTACGAGGAGGGCTGCCAGGATCTGGCGCCCTGGGAGGCGCTGGACTTCGCGAGACAGCGCTACAACGTCACCGGGGCCGACTACGGCCGCCAGAAGCACCAGCAGCAGCTGCTCATGGCGATCTTCAAGAAGCTCACCAGCAAGGGCGTGCTCACCAACCCGGGCAAACTGATCGAGCTCCAGAAGGCGGCCGGTGACCTGCTTACCCTCGACCTGGGCAAGACCTCACTGGAGAACTGGATCTTTACCCTGAAGGGCGTCAAGTCCGACGCCGTCACCATGATCAAGACCAACGGCGGGGTGCCGAACAGCGCGGGCAACGGCAACGAGCTCTTCAGCGAGACCAGCATGGAACTGCTGCAGGCTGTCCACGACGACACCGTGTTCGAGTTCCTTGTGAAGCACCCGTCCTGGATCGCCGCGGAGAAGTAGGCGGCCTCCCGGTTGGGCGCCGGGAATTTGGTGATTCCCCCGCTCCGTCCGGCCGCAACTCCTACAGTCGGGTCAGCCATCCTCGCCCGAACGCGGGAGTCGCATGTCCGATCCGCCTACCGTGACGGCAGGGCACGGATCTGCCGACGAGCCGCTCCCCGCCAACGCGGCCGGCCAAACCAAGCACCGTCGGCCGGGACGAACGCGTCGGTTCTTTATCGCGGCCGGCGTAACGGTGGTTCTCGTCCTGGGGCTGGCCGGGATCGGCGGTGCCCTGCTGATCCGCCGCTACGACAATGCGGTGGCCAAGGATACGTTGCTCGCACCGAGCGCTCGCGCCGAGGCCCCGCGCGCCACGGTAGTGGGGCCGCTCAACTTTCTCCTGATCGGCTCGGATTATCGGACCTGGAGCCCGGACGCTGGCCAGCGATCCGACACGATCATCATCGCCCACCTGTCACAGGCGCTCGATCACGTCTATCTGATCTCCGTGCCGCGCGATCTTCTGGTGGAGCTGCCGGCCGTACCGGAGTTGAACTTCCCAGGCGCTACGACGAAGATCAACGCGGCGTTCGACTACGGCCGTGGTGGCCGCGGCGGTGTGCAGCTGCTGTCGCAGACCCTGACCAATCTCATGGGTATCCGGTTTGACGGCGCCGCCGTGATCGACTTTTCTGGCCTGCAGAAGGCAGTCGACATTCTTGGCGGGGTGGAGGTCTGCGTGGATGTGCGGGTGGTCTCAGTCCATACCCGCAAGGTCTTCGAGCCCGGCTGTCGGATGATGGGGTCGAAGGACGTGCTCGACTATCTGCGCCAGCGCAACTTCCCCGACGGGGACTTCAGCCGCCAGCGTCACCAGCAACAGTTTCTCAAGGCATTCTTCGACCGTGCCGTGTCAATGGGCATGTTTACCAACCCGCTCAAGCTCGATGCGTTGCTGCGGGCGGTGGCCGGCTCCATGACCGTGGACACCGGGGCCAACTCATTGCCCGACCTCGTGTTCGCGCTGCGGGATCTTCGTCCCGGCGACATGACCGGCGTAAAGATCCCCGCAACCCTCGGCGTGATCGACACTGTGTCGTACGTGATTGCCTCGGCGGACGCCGAGGGGCTCTTCGTGGCGATCCGCACCGATGCGCTTTCCGCCTGGGTATCGACGCACCCCCAGTGGGTGAACCGAATCTGACCCAGGCGGGGCGTGTTATACAGGTCTGGTGTTCGCGAGCCCGCAGATTCCCGAGGTAAATGTCGCTCAGGTCGCAGGGGAGGCGTACCTGCTCGACGTTCGTGAAGCTGACGAGTGGGCGGCGGGCCATGCGCCTCAGGCGCACCACCTGCCCATGATGCAGATCCCTGCGCGCTTGGACGAGGTGCCGGTCGACCGGGACGTCGTGGTCGTTTGTCGCGTGGGTAGCCGTTCGGCCCAGGTCGTCGCGTACCTGCGAGCGCACGGCTTGGACCGGGCCGCCAACCTTTCCGGTGGCATGTATGCCTGGCACGCGGCTGGCCGGCCGATGGTCAGCGAGGACGGGCGCGCCGCCCATGTCCTCTAGCACAGCGTGACCCGACCACTCGTCTTCGCTCACCGCGGATCCTCGGCGGTGCTGCCGGAGCACACGCTCGATGCCTACCGTCGCGCCATCGACGAGGGTGCGGACGGGCTTGAGTGTGACGTGCGGCTCACCCGGGACGGCCATCTCGTCTGTATCCACGACCGGCGGCTCGACCGTACGAGCAACGGTCACGGTCGGGTGAGCGCGGCAACCCTCGATGAGCTGGAGCGCCTTGACTTCGGCTCGTGGCACCCGGAGTCGGCTCGGAGTAGCGCCCCGATTCCGGCCGGAGTGCTCACCCTCGACCGCCTCATCGCAACCACGGTCGACGCGGGGCGGCCGCTCTGGCTGCTGGTCGAAACCAAGCACCCGTCGCGCTTCGGATCCGTGGTCGAGGAGCGCCTGGTCGAGCTGCTCAAGCGGTACGGGCTCGCCGGAGGCGATCCATTGGCCATGGTCAAAGTCGTGGTCATGTCCTTCTCGCCACTGGCCGTGCGCAGCGTCCGCACGCTGGCCCCAGACCTGCCAACCGGGTACCTCTTCGAACTGGTACCGCCGCGGGTGCGTGACGGGAGGGCGCCGTTCGGCGCGAGCATCCTCGGCCCGAGCGTCGGCGCCGTGCGCACGCACCCCGAGGTCGTTGGCCGCGCCCACGAGCGAGGGCACCAGGTTTTTGTCTGGACCGTTAACACGCCCGACGAGGTCGAACTCGTCGCGGAGTTGGGCGTTGACGGGATCATCTCCGACCGCCCCGCCTATGTGTTATCCAAGCTTGGCCACTGACAGCCCGCTGACGACGAAGCGCGCGATGTATCACCCCGAGGATGACGATGTCCGGTGACGAGGGCAGACTCGGGCCCATGTCCATCGACTACCGCCGCCTGGTCGACGGCCTCGCCGCCGCGGCGGAGATGGTTGGCGACGGGACCGCCGGCCTGGCAGCCATCGACCTGTTGGTCGATACGGTGCGGGAAGCCACCGGTGCGGCGGGCGCGACGTTCACCGAGTACGGCGACGAGGGTGGGCGCGTCGTGGTCGCGAGTGGGGTCATGGCCTGGGCACTCGGCCAGCCGATCGCGCCCGAGTTCGTCGACCCGGCCCATCCAGCGCGGCCATGGGCTGGGCGAGTGGACGTGTTGCCGGTGCAGGTGGCCGAGCCGCTGCTCGGGCGTGGCGTACTAGCGATCTCCGGCCACCCGGTGCTGACCGGACGGCGACCGATCGGCGCGGTCCACGTGTTCTTCGGCGAAATCGACGCCGAGATGCTTGCACAGGCCGAACCAGTACTGCGTGTGGTCGCGGCGGCTGCGGCTCATATCTACGGCGATCCGGAGACGCCGCCGACGGTATCGGCTGCGCCGGAAGACGACCGGACGCTCTTCCTCGCCGTGGCCGGTCACGAGCTGCGCACCCCCGTCACCGTGGTCAAGGGTTACGCGACCATGCTCGCCGATAGATGGGAATCACTAGACGAGGGGAACCGTCGCGACGCGGCACGGGTGCTCACCCAGCGGGCCGACGAGCTGGCCCGCCTGGTGGACCGCCTGCTCGGCGCATCCGTTGGCGACAGCGCGGCCGGCTGGCTCGTGCGGAGCGTCCCATTCGATCCGATCGAGGCTCTGCTCCGGGCGGCCGGTGACCTGCCGGCGGATCATCGACGGCTGCTGCGGTTAGAGCTACCGAACAGCCTTCCGCCGGCGTGCGGAGACCCGGCGATCCTGACCTCGATCGTCGGTGAATTGGTCACGAACGCGGTCCGGTATACCCCCCAGCCAGGCGCGGGTGAGACTCCTACCGCGGTCGAGCCCGGCGTCGAGATCCAAGCGGGGGCGGATGCGCACACCGTCTTCGTGCGTATCTGCGACCGCGGCGTCGGCATCGACCCAGCGCACGTCGAGCGGGCGTTCGAGCGATTCTGGCGCGCGCGGCGCGAAGGCGACGGTCGCGGTGTCGGTCTCGGGTTGTATCTCGTCAGACGGCTCGTTGAGCGACAAAACGGATGGGTGTCGTTACGTCCGCGCGATGGAGGCGGGACCGTCGCCGAGGTACGCCTACCGCGCGCCGACGGCCCGCTGCGCCCGACCGTGGTCGGGGAGCGCTAGACGCGGCGGAGGCTGCTCGCGGGCCTTTCCCGACGTCGCACCCATAGACCAGCTCCGCAGGCATAGGGTTTCCCATCGTGAGCAAGCGTCGCAAGCAGAGTCGCCCGGGCTCCAGCTCGGCCGAGGGGGCCCCGGTCGCCCGCCAGAAGGTCAAGGACGTCTTCGTGGCGCGCCCGTTCGAAGGGCTCGCGGATGAGGCGGACTGGATCGCGCTGCGCGAGTTGGTGCCCGCGGCGACGGCGCCGCTACGCCTCGCGCCGGAGTTGGTTGACAAGTACGGCGACCGGGACGTCACCCTCGCCACAGTGCTGCCCATGGCGTGGCCCGCGCTGACCAAGCCGGACGGAAGGATCTTCCTTGGCCTACAGCGCGGCACCCAATCCGGCGATGTCAGCCGTGATCTTGCGCTGTCGTTGTTGGCGGCGCTGGAGTCCGAGCCCGGCGGTCCGGTCGTCGTCCCGGCCCTACCCGGACCCGGCCCGCGTCTGCAGGATGTGCTGAGCGACGGTCGGCTCGACATCACGGTGCGCGAGGGCTTTGAGTTCTGGCTGGACGAGGAGAGCAACGACCCCGACGTGAAGGCGTCGCTGGAGCGCGCGAACGCCTCAGTCTTCCCGACCGTGAAACTGGCCGCGGCCGCAGCTGCTTACTGGTGCCGGTTCCCGGAGAAGGCCCATGTGCGGTGGGTTTTGGCGGATGACGAGGACGACGCGCTCGCGGCCCTGTCGCGCCTGGCCGCCAGCGGCGAGTTGACGCTGGGAGACGGCACCAAGTTCGCGGGCATGTTCCGTGCTCATGGCCTTCTCGTGCCGGTCTGGGATCTGGCCCGTGAGCGCGATGCGGCGGCCTGGGAAGCGCCGTTAGGTCAGTTCGCAGATCGCTACGCGCGAGCCCGGACGGCCACCGATGACCTGGAACCGGCGGAACGACGCGCGAGGCAGGGCCTGCTCGGCCGTCAGATCACCCTGCGCTGAGCGGACCCTTACCCACCTGGGCAACCCGGGTGGCGCGCGCCATGAGTGCCGATATTTATCCGCATTCTTTGATGGCCGTAGGGGCGCCCCCTCTATCGATCTCGCACTATGACCACTTACCGTATTGAGACAACTACGCACGACGAGGCGTTCCCTTCGTGGAGGTTGACCGTGAGATCCCGCGACCGTGACCAGCCGCACCAGCCCACCTCAGCCACCCATCCCGTCCCGACCCATCCCGTGCCGAGTCATCCCGTGTCGAGTCGTCCCGTCCCGACTCATCCTGTCCCGAGTCATCCCGTGCTCACTAATGGCGTCCGGTCCCATCCCGCCGAAGTCAGCCCGACGACTGAACGTGGCACGGCGGCCGGCGTCGCGAACGTCTCGCTCGGTTGGCTGAGCCGCCGTCGTGAGGCCCGCGCTCAGCGGCGCGCGAAGGCGGGCCGGCGGCGTGTCGCTCTTCGGGTGGAACTCCTCGGCCCACAGTGGCGCATCGTGGACTATCACCCGGACGACCCCGACTTCCTCGCGATCGGGCCGGGAGGGATATTCCAGGTTACCGTTTGTGATCATGGCCGGTCTGGGGTCCAGCTCGCCGGCGATGTCGTGCAGGTCGATGGCCATCGTCCGCCGTACGTCGCGCTCGCCCGGCGCGATGCGGCCCGGATCTCGCAGCAGATGTCTCGGGTGGCCGGCCGGCGGATCCCGGTCGTTCCGGTCGTCGCGTTCCTCGGCACCGGCAGGATTGTCTACTATGGGCGACCGCCCGAGGGGTGCGTCGTGACGTCCTATCGCGACATCGGCCGCGCCCTCGACGCTCATGGCAACCGCATCGCCCCGCACACGATAGAGAAGCTGGTCACCCTGGCGGCCCGAGTTGACAGTGGAACTATTGGCCAATACCTGGACGCATCGACATAGACTATGTGTTCGCTTCGTGGGACCGACCGCTGACAAGTGGGGTCCGCGGAGTTAGTTTCGACACAGTGGCCTCGCCAGCGTGCCATCCACGGGTGCGCGGCGCGAGGCGGAGGGAGTTGGCGTGGCGCACGTCGAACTGTCGCTCTCGGAACTCACCACCACTGGCCTGCGCGGGCATGACCGCGGCGGCTTCGATGGATCTCTCGACCTATGGGCCTTCGCCGTCGGCGTGGCCGGAGAGCCGTGCCTGCTCCTCGATTCGGCCGGGATTGTTGTCGCGGCATCGCCTGGCTCGGGTGCGCTCTTCTCGATTAACGCCGCTGACGCGGTCGGGCGTCGGCTCGTTGATGGGGTCATCCGGCTCCTCGACTTCAATACGGTCTCCGGCGAACTTCCCGGCTGGGAAGTCGACAAGATCCCACCACTGCTGGCCATCAAGTCCGGCGGGTTGGCTCGGGGGCTGCTGCGGGTGCCGGGCGACGACGGTGCGACCAGCACAGTTGACGCGATATCTGTGCCGCTGCGGGACGACGGCGAGATCGTGGGATCGCTCACATTCTTTGCGTCGGTCGGCCGGTGAGATTCGTCGCGCTTGCGTCTCAATCCGCGGGCTGACCTGGGGCCCGCCGGTGGCGTGGCCTAGCCTTCATTCGTGCTGGATCTCGTCCTGCTTCCGGACGACTACGCGGTGTGCCGCCTGGATGCGGGCGCCGCGTTGCCGACTGGGCTGGACGCGGGGTCCGGCGTCGTGTCAGTCACCTGGACCCCGACCGAGATCTCGATCATCTGCACCACCGACCAGGCCCCGGCCGGCGGCGTTGTCAACACACCCTGGCGGTGTTTTCGCGTCAACGGGCCGGTGAACCTGGCTCTGACCGGCATCCTCGCCTCGCTCGTCAATCCACTGGCCGATGCCAGGGTCAACATTTTCGCCTTCTCCACACACGACACCGACTATGTCCTCGTGCCCGCCGTCCGGCTGGGGGAGGCGCTAGCCGCGCTCTCGGCCGCCGGTCACCGGGTCGCCGCCAACCCAACGCCCCGATAAACCCTCCAAGGTCGCCGCGAGCACGGTGTGACCGTCGTCAAATGCCGCCGATCATGACCTCCAGGTCATGATCGGCGCTGTTTAGGGGCGGTCAGGCCGTGGTCGACGGGATCTTGAGGCGGGCGCGCCCTAGGCTAGTCGCATGCCTGGTGTCCCACCCACACGTTTTGTCTATCTTGGCCCCGAGGGAACCTTCGCCGAGCAGGCCCTGCGAACGATCTCCATGGCCAAGAGGGCCTTCGTCACGCCGGCCCGCAGCGTCCCCGAGGCACTCGACGCGGTCCGCACTGGCGACGCGGACGCCGCGCTCGTTCCGCTGGAGAACTCCATCGGCGGGGCGGTAGGCATCACGCTGGACGAGCTCGCCAGCGGGGACCCTCTGGTGATCACTCGCGAGGTGGTGTTGGCGGTCGACTTCGTGCTAGCCGCCCGAACCGGAATTTCGCTCGACGCGGTCAGCACGATCGCCGCGCACCCGCAGGCGGCAACCCAGTGTCGCGGGTGGCTACGCGCGCACGCGCCAACCGCCACAGTGGTCGAGGTGTTGTCCAACGGGGCGGCCGCGGTTGGCGCGGCCACGGCGGAGTACGACGCGGCGATCTGCGCACCGATCGGGGCTGAGCGGCATCGGCTGGCCGTGCTCGCGAAAGACATCGCCGATCACCCCGACGCGGTGACGCGGTTCGCGCTGGTCGGCCGTCCCGGTACACCACCCCCGCCCACCGGCGATGACGTGACGTCGCTAGCGGTCTATATCTCTCATGACCGGGTCGGGGCCCTGCTCGCGGTATTGACCGAGCTTGCGGTACGAGGGGTGAACCTGACCCGGATCGAGTCGCGCCCCACCGGCGAGCGGCTCGGCCGCTACGCCTTCTTCCTGGACTGCTCCGGTCACGTGGCCGAAGTCCGGATGGGCGAGGCACTGCAGGGTCTTCGCCGGGTCTGCGCCGATGTGCGGTTCCTCGGTTCATATCCGCGCGTGGCCGCCCCGACCGGAGCGGCCGCGGCTGCCGGCGCGGGCGCGACGGGAACAACGGCGAAGACCGCGGTGCACGCTCCGCCCGGCACGTCGGATGTGGACTTCGCCGACTCCGCCGCGTGGCTCGCCCGCGTACGGGCGGGCGACATCTCCTAGCCCGCCAGACCGATGAGATCTTGGACGTTTCTCGGGCCTACCGCACTAGAAATCATCCAAGATCCGCGGTGGGCGGTGGAGCCGGGAGGCGAAGTCGAAGGGGCGTCAGTTGCCGAGCAGGCCGCCGAGCACGCCGCCGCCGCCGGCCTGCTGGCCGGCACCCTGACCGCCGAGGCCGGCGGGCTTTTCCGCCGGTTGCACGACCACGAATCCCTGGCCGGCGAAACTCATCGTGAACGCCTCACCCGTGGTGCGGCCGATGAGCGTACCGAGGCCCAGCTGGTCCGCTCGGTGATAGCCGGTCTGCAGGCTGGCGGACCAGCAGATGGCCGCCTGCGGGTCGGCGTAGGTCGGCTGGTCCACCTGAATGACCACAGGCGTGCCGTGGGATGTGATCGCGATGCGTCCGGCTCCGGTGAACACGCAATTGAACAGCCCGGCCGAGGAGAGCATGCCCATCCCCTGCACAAACTTGATGTCGTACTGAAGCGTCGACTCGAAGGCGAGAACGTTGGCTCCGTTGATCGAGAGCGCGTCGGTGCCCTCCAGATCGATCAGGTAGATGTCCTGCGCCTCGTTGGCCAAGAAGACGTCGCCCCGACCGGTCATCTTCATGATGGGCACGCCTTCGCCGGTGACCTTGCTCTTGAGCCACTTGCCTACGCCGCCCGCGCCGAGGGCCTGGAACTGCACCTGGCCCTGATAGGCGACCATGGCGCCGCGGCGGGCCATCACCTCGCCGTTGAGTTCTACCTTGAGCATCTTCGAGTTCTGCAGACGCAGCCCGGGTTGGGCCGACTCCTTCTCCAGGTTGTCGGCCGAGAACAGCTCGCTACGCATCGGGGGGTGCCTCCAACGGTCCGGGGATCGCCAGAGACAGTACGTCATGCCGTCAACGCGGCGCCCCGATGCCGCCGACAGGCTCAGCCCCAGCCGAGCTCGTGCAGCCGACCGTCGTCGATGCCGAAATGGTGTGCGATCTCATGTACGACCGTGGTGGCGACCTCGTCAACCACGTCATCCTCGGTGTCGCAGATGCGCAGCGTCGGGTTGCGGTAGATGGTGATGCGGTCCGGCAGCACACCGGCGTAATCCCAGCCACGCGTCGTGAGCGCATACCCCTCGTACAGCCCGAGCAGATTCCGGTCCTCACCGTCGGGGTCGTCCTCAACCAGGACCACGACGTTGTCCATCAACTCGAGTAGCTTCTCGGGCACCTCATCGAGCGCCTCGCCGACGAGCTCCTCGAACCGATCCCGAGCCATCTCCACCGGCATCGTACGTCAGGCTCCGCGGCGAACGGCGATCAGCGATTTTGTCAGGCCCGCTACCCGCTCGGCGCGCAGTTCTGCGTCGGGGAAGTAATGGCGCATCTGGGTCCGGTCAATCAGTTCGGTCCACATCACTGTGTTGAGGACGGCGGCCTTGGCACGGCCGGGCGTGTATACGAGTGGCCACTTGTGGGCGATGCGCGCGCGCATGGCGATCGGCAGGAACTGCAGGCCGGGCACCAGCCAGTGCGGCTCGATCGGGAAGTAACGGTACGGGGTCTGCACCCAGTACCGGTCAGACAGCGACCGGACGGCCTCGGCGAACCTCACCCGACGCTCGTGGCCGCCCACGTGCTCGATCACCGAGTTGGAGAAGACAAGGTCATACCTCCGGCTGGCGATATGAGGGGGCAGGGCGCAGGCGTCCGCGCGCTCGACCTCGGCCCAATCGGGCACCTGTGCCGGCGGTTTGGAGATGTTCACGACGTGCACGTGCTTAGCGCGGACCGGGGCGCGCTCCCAGGTACTCAGTGATCCGCCGAGGTCGAGTACCGACATCTGGTCCAGCTCGGGGAAGGTCTCCACGAGCCACCGCCACCTGCGCGCGCGGCGACGGCCGCCGAGCGAGTCGGGCGCGTCGATGATCTTCCACCTCAGCGAATGCAAGCCCACGCCGCACAGGCTAGCCGCCTTCCGGCGATCAAGGGCGCAGTCGCGCGATTGGAGATCAAGTCACGCGACTATGGCCTAGATCGACGCGAGGGAAATCAGGCGAGGGAGGCGGCGAGTGTGATCTGGGTTCCGGGCGAGAGAAGACGGGAGATCGGGCACCCTTCCTTCGTGGCCTCGGCGATCTTCACGAACTCCGCCTGGTCGATGCCGGGCACATCTGCGGTGGTCGAGAGGTCGATGCGCGTGACGGTCTGCATGCCGTCCACCTTGTCCAGGTGGACGTTCGCTGTTGTGTCGATGGTGTTCGGCGGGAAGCCCGCGTCGGCGAGCCCCTTGGAGAGCGCCATGGAGAAGCAGCCGGCATGGGCCGCGCCGATGAGCTCCTCCGGATTGGTGCCCTCGCCCTCCTCGAACCGGGACTTGAACGAGTAGTTGCCCTCGTAGCCGCCCTTGCCAGTACGCATGACGCCGGTGCCCTCGGTAAGCGTGCCTAGCCAGCGAGCGGTCGCAGTACGGATAGCCATGAGTGCGACGCTAGACCACCCGGCGGGACGATCGCGACGAGACCCCGCGTTCCGCCCGGATGAACATAATGGACGCATGAACATAGGCGTCCTCGGCACCGGAGTTGTCGGTCGCGCCATCGCTACCCGACTGGTGGAGCTGGGTCATTCGGTCGCGCTCGGTACGCGCCATGCGGCGAATCCGACCGCACTTGAGTGGCTGGCGACCGTGGGCACGGCCAGGGGCGCCCGAGTCGGTACCTTTGCCGAAGCCGCGGGGCACGCGGCGTTGGTGGTCAACGCGACCGCGGGAGCCGCCTCGATCGCCGCACTCCGGCTGGCCGGCGATCGCAACCTGCACGGCAAAGTCCTCGTGGACATCGCCAACCCGCTCGACTTCTCCCATGGGATGCCGCCGTCGCTGTCCGTGGTGAACACGGACAGCCTCGCCGAGCAGATCCAGCGGAGCTTCCCGGACGTCAAGGTCGTCAAGACGCTCAATACCGTCAATGTCAACGTGATGACACACCCCGAACGGCTTCCCGAGGACACGACAATGTTCGTAGCGGGCGACGATGCCGAAGCCAAAGCCACCGTCGCAGACCTGCTCCGCGCGTTCGGCTGGCGTTCGATCATCGACGTGGGCGGGATCGAGACCGCCCGCGGACTGGAGATGTACCTGCCTCTGTGGGTGAGCCTCATGTCGGCCCAGGGCACGCCGGCCTTCAACATCAAGGTCGTGCGCAGCTAGCCCACGCCGACGTGCGCTCCCAACCAACGACTTCACAACTGAGTGGCGAGTCAGGCAAGATGGGCGCGGTGAGCAAGAAGTACGACGTCATCGTGGTCGGCGGCGGGCACAACGGGCTCGTTGCGGCCGGCTACTTGGCCCGGGCGGGGCTCCAGGTTCTCGTCCTGGAGCGGCGCGGCGTGGTGGGCGGCGCGGCCGTTTCCGAGCAGCCGTTCGGCCCAGATTTCACGGTGACCTCGCTCTCGTACGTGGTCAGCCTGCTACCGCCGCAGATGGTTCGCGACCTTCGCCTGGCCGAGCACGGTTACCACGTCTACCCGCAGGGCCCGTACTTCGCCCCGCGCCGCGACGGCGACTACCTGCATCTGCCCGAGGATCCGGCCGCACGCCATGAGGCGATCGCCAAGTTCTCCAAGTCCGACGCGGACGCCTACGAGAGGTGGGACTCGTGGCTCGCCGGCCTCGGCAAGCTCGTTGGTCCGCTGCTCGACAGCGTGCCCCCGAAGTTGGGGTCGAAGCGGACCCGTGACCTGCTTGACCAGGCGACTCTGCTCACGTCGCTGCGCAAGGTCGACGTCAGAGCGGCCTTCGACCTCACCCGGCTGTTCACCGCGAGCATTGCCGACCTGATCGAGGATCGCTTCGAATCGGACGCCATGCGTGGCGTACTCAGCGTCTCCGGGGTAATCGGCACGTGGGCTGGCCCGCGAAGTGCCGGCACCGCGTTCGTCACTCTGCACCACCACGTGGACCAAACCGGCGGTCAAGCGGCGGCCTGGGGCTTCCCGCGCGGCGGGATGGGTGGGGTAACCCTGGCGATGGCGAATGCCGCCCGCGCCTTCGGCGCCGAGATCCGTACGAACGCGGCCGTGGCACGAATCGACGTTCGCGGCGGCGCAACGACCGGGGTCACTCTCGCCGACGGTACCCACCTCGCCGCCGGGACCGTGATCACGACGGCCCACCCGAAGATCTCCTTCCTGGAGCTGATCAACCGCACGGAACTCCCGGCCGACTTCGTGGCCGACATCGAGGGTTGGCAGACCCGCTCCGGCACGGTGAAGGTCAACTTTGCGGTGGACCGGTTGCCGGCGTTCGCCTCGCACCCGGAATTCGACCCGCAGATTTACGGCGGCACGATTGTGCTCGCGGAGTCGCTCGACGACGTCGAGACCGCGTATCAGGAGGCTGTGACCGGCCAGCCAGCCACGCTGCCCTTCGCCGACATCTGCATCCCGAGTGTCTTCGACCCGACCCTCGCACCCTCGGGGAAGCACGTGGTCAGCATGTTCACCCAATGGGTGCCGCATGCCTTCGCGGATGCGCGACACGAGGCCGAACTGCAGGCGTACGCCGACCGGCTCACCGCACGGATGGAGGCGGTCGCACCGGGGTTCACCGATTCGGTCGTCGGTCGACAGGTGATCGGCCCGCACACGATGCAGACCGAGTACGGGTTGGTGGGTGGCAACATCTTCCACGGTGAACTCACACCCGGGCAGATGTTCCATTGCCGTCCGGCCGCGGGTTACGCCGATCTTCGTACCCCGATCCGCGGCCTCTACCAGGCAGGTAGCGCCACACACGGCGGCGGCGGCGTGACCGGAATTCCCGGTCGGAATGTGGTACGCCAGGTGCTGCGCGACCGGCGCCGACCCGGTCGGTGGGGATTTCGATGACTGCTGCACCGATCGATCCGGCCGGCTTGGCCGCGGCTCTACGGCCGTTCGGCGAGTCGACCATGCTGCCCGGCGGGGCGTACACCAGCGATGAGGTGCTCGCCTGGGAACGCCGGCACCTGTTCGCCGGATCGTGGACATGCCTCGGTCGTACCGCGGAACTGAGGGCAGGGAGCACGCATCGCGCGGTCACCGTCGGGGACATCGGCGTCATGCTGACCTTCGCCGGCGACGAGGGCGGCGGGGTTGTCCGCGCGTTCGCGAACACGTGCCGCCACCGGGCCCACGAATTGCTGGCACCAGGTTGCGGTAGCGACCGGCGTGCGCTGGTCTGCCCGTACCACGGCTGGTCCTATGAGCTTGATGGTTCGCTGCGCACTGCGCCGCGCATGGGTGCCGACCTCAACGCGCGCGGGTTCGGTCTGGTCGAGTTGCCCGCCGCGGACTGGCATGGTTGGACTTTCGTGAACGCGACCGCCACGGCAAGGTCCTTCGCTGAGCACCTCGGCACCCTCGATGACCACGTGGCGCCTTATCGGCCGGAGGGGCTCGTAGTCAAGGCCAACCACTCCTATACTGTCGCGGCAAACTGGAAGATCATCGCGGAGAACTATCACGAGTGCTATCACTGCCCGCAGATCCATCCGGAGTTGTGCGCGGTGACGCCGCCGAATTCGGGGGACAACTGGCACGAGCCGGGTGCCTGGGTCGGCGGTTCGATGGACCTTCGTGACCACGCCGAGACGATGTCGCTGGACGGGACCTCGCGGGGTGTGATGTTGGACGGGGTGGACCGGCGCGCGGTGCGCTACCTCGGCATCTTCCCCAATGTGCTGCTCTCCCTCCACCCGGACTACGTGCTGACGCACCGCCTGGAACCGCTCGCCCCGGCCCGGACTCGAGTGGAGTGCGAGTGGCTGTTCCTGGACGCGGTGGTGGATCCGTCGTACGCGGTGGAGTTCTGGGACGTCACGAACCGGCAGGACTGGCGGGCCTGTGAGTCGGTCCAGCGCGGTGTGACATCTCCGCACTACCGGCCGGGGCCACTGGCACCCAACGAGACCGCGATCTATGACTGGGTGACTATGCTCGCGCGGGCGTACCGCGATCCGGTCGCCGAACTCGGCCCCTCGCTCTAGTAAGGGTCGCCTGGAGCCGGCAGTGCTGTCACGATGGTTCCGGCATGAGCGAACAGGGGGAGGCCGCGATGTCGCACTATGACGAACGCATGGAGTGGACGACCGAGCCCCGGGAACTTGGCTGGTTCGCGCGGCTCGTAGCGCCCGAGGGCGGCGGGCGCCCCGCGACGGCGGCGTTTGCCATCGGCATCGCCGGGGCGGCCGCGTTCGTAGCTTCGCTCGCTCTGGACTGGCAGTCGGTGACGCTGCCCGCGGGGGAGCGCACGTTCGACTCGACCACCTCGGCGCAGTCCTTCGGCGACAACATCGCGAACGTGTTCATGCTCGGCCTCGTGTACGCGGTCGGTGGTGTCGTCCTGCTCGGCCTGCTCGGTACCGTCGTGACGAGATCTGAGCTTGCCCTGCGGCTGCGTATGCCGGCGGCGGGCGTCACGGTCGGGCTGGTCGGCGTCCTCGTGGCCGCGACCATCCGGATGCCGGAGTACCTCATGGCACAGGCGGGGTTCGGTGGCCCGGGTTCGCCGGCTGTTGCTGGTGTCACGACCTCCTATGAACCGGGGATCTTCTGCGCTTACGCCGCGGTGGTGCTGCCCATGGTCGCGATCTGGCTCGCGGCCCGCCCGGCGGCTCGCGCCCTGCACGCTGCCGCCGCGGCGAACGCT
>Ga0184625_10000120_pt1 | contig 22653 bp, 20 predicted proteins | sample PLM3_30_b1_FD_133151 | JGI IMG/M metagenome (GOLD analysis project Ga0184625, IMG submission 133151) | Groundwater sediment microbial communities from an aquifer in East River, Colorado, USA - PLM3_30_b1 | ecosystem: Environmental > Terrestrial > Soil > Riparian zone | place: USA: East River... | reverse complement strand
TTTTTCCGAATCCAGAGAAGCTAGTCTTGTATTACTGTCATCTGTAATCATTGCAACTCTTATAGAATCGTCTCCAGCACGTCTTCCCTGATCAGAAGCAACTCCTACTGCAGTATGTAATACCTTTTGAATTATTTCTTCTCCATCAAATTCATGTCCCAGAATATTATATACTGACTCCCTTATTCCTGTCAGATTAATTACGAGATTCATCTTGCTCAATTGCATCGTTTGTGTTATGTTGGCCAAAATAGGAAGCATTTCTCTTCTTATCATTTCCAAAATAGAGTTCTTTCTTGCGAGTAGAGCGGAAATAGCCGGTTTTATCATCAGTGCCAATCTTGCTCTGAAATATGTTTCGTCTTTATTAGACTGATAAGCTAATCTGGGCAGATTAATTGCTAAAGACTGTAAGCTTACAACTGAACTAGATTTCTCATCAGCTAGAGTTTTTACTACCCCTGTATGGCTTCTAAAATTCTTGGATATAGACAAAATCCCTCCATGTTTAACAATTTTGCCTATCAAATCTGGATTTGCTTTCACCGAGTGTTGACCATTACCAACTAGAGATAACCCAATAGTGGGAATAGGTGTATGGTCCAAATATTTCATATACGCATTTAATATAGACCTAATGATTGAACCATCATCGATTGAGATAGGAAAAGTAATTACTGGAAATCCTGATGATGAATATGATCTTGAAAGGGAAGATGAAATAAATGCCCTGGAAAATACAGACTCAATATCTTCATGATTATTTTGAATCTTATTTGAAATGGTAGAAATAAAATTATCAAGTATTATCTCCCTCGAAGTTTCCCTACTTAAGACCGAAATCAAAACAGGCAGAACTGCTGTGATATCATCTAGTGTACGAATTGGTTTTATTCTTGAAACATTCAAGTATTTTCCCTTAAAGTTTAGACCATTGTCAATAATATTTTTGGTATCAATAAAAATAGTGTCAGGCATCAAGTTCCATAGTCCGGCGTTCGAAATATTTAATTCCCCAGCAAGGTGCATATCCGTAATATCTTTGGGTAACATATTGAAAAGCAGGTTTTCAGAAAAAACAGCAAGAGATGTTTCCGATAGAATTCCTTCTACCCCATTTTTGCTATATATTGGATTGTTAAGCATATCTGATATGTCGGATCCTGGAAGACCCAGCCTAGCAAGTTTTGATCTAAATTCCTCATAACCGTGTTCGATTAAAATTGAATTCACTGTTTCTCTAATAAGTGAGGATGTAAGATAGACTGTTTGAAATTTGTAAACCTTATTTTCTACTTCTTCAGTAATCTTATGTGCTTGTTCAAGGGGCATATTTGCCTCCCTAACTAAAGATTGAGTAATCCTATTAGAATTAAATTCTTCAATAGAATGTCTAGAAGTCCGTACGTACATTTTTCCACTTTCAATGATAGATCTCTCTTCAATTTGTCTTGCTAGACTGAGGACTAATTTTCCAAGATTAGTAATTGTATATCTTCTTTCTGCCTTATTTAATGCAACAAGAGATTGTCTCAAAAGCTTTCTCAAGTGGTAAGCAAATTTACCAGATTCTTTTTTAGATTTAAAACCAGCTAGCGATTTTAATTCTGAATAAGTTAAAGGTCCCTTGGAATTTAGAATACGAAGAATATCTATCCTGTTAGGACTTGCCATAACAGAAAAAATCATCCTAACCCTTTTTGCTGCTTGTAAAATTCCAGTAGGTTTTGTTTCAGTTTGAGTTATAAGATCATGACTTGCCTCTATCCCCATCTCACCCGATATTATCCTTAGATAATTTAAAATTGAGTCGTAAATAGTTATTGACTAATAGTGCAAAACAATTAACCTGTGCATTAGAAAATCAAATTTAGATCATCACTTCATTTTCCTCTATTAGGGATTCTAATTCATTTCTGTTTTTCATTACATTAATCGTATCAGGTATGTCAGGTAATTTTAATTTCGTCTCTTCTTCAACACTCTGTTCTACTTCACTTAAAATTTTTAGCGCTTCTTCATCTATTGGCATAGATATTTTCACGTCAGGATTAACATTGTAATTTAGAATTTCGGATGAAGCTGTTGTAACATCGTTCAATACCTCACATGCCGTAGGTATTACCATTGAAATATCTTTTTCTATATCTTTTATCAAATCTATCGTTGGATTTATGGTATCCATTATCATAGCAAATTCGCTTATTATGGTGGAACGTAGAGCTACAACTTCAAGTGACATTCCCATATTCCTTGTTGTATGCTGAATTCTGCGTATATTTACAAGTTCATTAGCTAGTGCCTTAGCCCTAACGTTGTTACCGACTTTGATGTTTCGAACGATTTGTTTTCTAAAATCAGCATCCATCATATCAAATTTTTTTGAGAGCTTATTCAACTTTGTAATTTGATTACTGATAACCTGAGCAGCATTAGAAAGGTCGTTTTGAAACTCTGTATGATGCTGCATCAAGAGAAATATGGTGTAGGAAGAATGTAAAAATAATTGTCAGTGTCTATCAACAAAAGAGTAACATAAAGCTAATCTAAAAAATTTCTAGTATATGATGAAATCTTGTCATACAAGGAATCCTATGAATAGCGTAAGAAAAATGAATCCTATATCAAATGTTTTCTTTACAAAATAGAGGTACCGTTAATCAGCTTGTTTTTCTAGTGTAAGTCCATGCTTTGTATCATATCCTTTTACCCTAACGGTTGAACCGATGGGTAAATCAGCTGGTGTTTTAATTCCTGGTAGAAATCCTGAAGCTGAGATAGGAGCATCCTTTAACTTAAAAACTACCCAGGCATATGACTTGACATCATCAAATCCTTCAGGAGCTACTGATTGAATAGTATGGGTGACTACTGTCCCAACTCCTGGAAATTCAATAAATTCAAAATCACTCCTAGAGCATTGACTACAATAGTACATTGTCTCAAGCATAATTTTTCCGCAATTCTTACACTTGTTTGCTAAAATTTTTCCGCTATTAGCTGTTTCAATAAATCTTTCATGCGAGCTAGAATGTTTTTCCATTCTGATGCACCAAGATTAGATTTTTTGAAAAATATGAACAGCTGCACTTGCCCCAGTTGCTCCAAAGTTATGTGTTAGGGCTATTTCAGCATCTTTTACAGTTCTATTTCCAGCTGTACCAGTAAATTGTTCGAAAACTTCTACAACTTGTCCTACACCTGTAGCGCCAATAGGATGTCCTTTGGATTTTAATCCTCCTGACGGATTAATTGGGATCTCTCCATTTCTATGAGTAATCCCTTCCCTTGCTGCGATGCCTCCCCTGCCCTTTTCAAAAAATCCTAAATCTTCAATGTCAATAATTTCTGCAATTGTAAAACAATCATGAACTTCAGCAAAATCTATGTCTTTTGGAGTTACTCCTGCCATTTTGTATGCTTGTTTTGCTGCAATTATAGTACTTGGAATAGTGGTGATATCCTCTCTGGATTGTACAGCTGCAGGTGATCCACCTCGTCCTGAACCAATAACTTTTACATAATTGTTACCAACCCTCTTGGCAAATTCTTCAGTGCATAAAATAACTGCTGATGCACCATCAGAAAATGGACAACAATCATAAACCTTCAAAGGTGATGCAACAACTGGTGAATTCAAAACATCATCTACTGTTATCCTTTTTCTAATGTGTGCTTTTGGATTTAATAATCCATTTTCATGGTTCTTCACTGCGACATATGCCAAATCTTCTTCTGTAGCTTTGTATGTAGTTAAGTAGGACCTGGCAATCGAGGCGAATAGTCCTGGAAATGAAGCTCCATTTCCACCTTCATAAAAGAAGTCAGAACAATATGAAAAGAGAGTGGTACTCAAAGTAGTTCCAGTATGAGTTATCTTTTCTACACCGACGCCCAGAACACAATCATAAAAGCCTGCAGCAACATTTGCATACGCCTCTCTAAACATTACCGAACCCGAGCCGCAAGCAGATTCGATTGTTAGTCCAGGTACATGAGGAATTCCAAGATTACTCATTATTACAGGTGCCATATGTACTTGTTTATCAGCAACACCAAAAACATTGGATATATACCCAGCTTGGATATCCTTTGGCGTAATTCCAGCCGAATCTATCGCATTTTTTGCCGCATCCAATCCTAGCTCAATAATACTTTCACTTAGTTTACCATATTTTGTACTTCCAGCTCCAAGAACGCACACATTATTTACCATTTATATGAAAAATATTCATAGAGAATATAAAAATGTTCGAGATTGGTTTTCATCATAAGTAATTTTCGATGATAATGTCAAAATGAAAGCCGGCTTTTTAGTCCATATTTAACCAATTTTTTAGCCAACCTAAAAACTAAATTATTATTCTCTATAATCTATTTGAGTTTGCGGGGAGAATTTCAAGCGCCAGGCATTGAACAATACAAACTTGTAATTTGTGAGAAACCCCTCGCCGCAAAAAGGATATCAGAAGTCCTAGGGACTAAAAAAATCATAAAGAGAGAACCTCTGGCCGGTGTAGTAATATTTGAAATTATTTCATATAATGACCAACGATTTATTATATGCTCAGCACTTGGACATTTGTATAATTTATTTCCTTTAGAAAAAAATCGAAAAAAATATCCAATATATGATGTGAAATGGTCTCCGCGACATTCAAGCATTGTAGGAGAAAGAAGAAGAATTATGCGAACCTTGAGGGTCATATCAAATATTTCAATGGGCGCTTCTGAATTTATACACGCCTGTGACTACGATCTTGAAGGTGAGCTCATTGGTTACAATATACTCCAATACGCTTGCAAAAATAAATATGAAATATCAAAGAGGGCCAAATTTTCTTCTCTGACTGATTCGGAAATAAATCAGTCATTTGATAATTTACAAAATACCAATATTAGAATTGCTGATGCTGGAAAGGCCAGACATTTAATTGATTTTATTTTTGGTGTAAACCTATCAAGAGCTCTGGTTAATTGTTTGAATGTTTCCAATCAAATTAACCACTATCACAATTTAACCATCGGAAGAGTTCAAGGTCCTACCCTAGGATTTATAGTAAATAGGGAGATAAATATTCGAAACCATGTACCAGATCCACTTTGGTATATAGATGGAAAATTTGAGAAATCTGGTTCTTTTTTCAAAGCTAATCTAAATTCTACAGTTCATAAATTATCAGATATAGAAAAAATACAGAGGGAGTGCAGAAATGAAATTGGAGTTATTAAAGAAATAATCCAATTTAACAAGAAGATCAATCCTCCCACACCGTTCAATATTAGTAACCTACAAAAAGAAGCTTACCGAATTTTTAAGATGTCGCCTTCCACTACTCTTTCTATTGCAGAATCTCTCTACCTGGCGGCACTAATTTCATATCCTCGTACTTCCAGTCAGAAACTTCCTTCCTCCATAGGATATAAACAGATACTTAAACAATTAAGCATAAACCATGACAAAAAAAATGAAAATATTATACAAGACTTATTAAAAAGAAAATATTTAGTTCCTTATCAAGGTAATGAAGAAGATTCAGCTCATCCGGCAATTTACCCTACAGGCGTAAAACAAAAGAAACTTAACATGTTCCAGCAAAGAATCTTAGACCTTATCATTAAGAGATTTTTATCCACATTTGGGGACAGCGCTGTAATAAAATATAGTGAAGTAACTATCCATGTGAATGGTCATCTCTTCATAGCCAAAGGAAATACAATCTTGAGCGACGGTTGGATTTCTATATATGAACCGTATTTTAGTATCAATGAATCTAAATTACCAGAATTTAATAGAGGGGAGTTTGTGAAGGTGGATAAAGTCATCGCAATAGAAGACTTTACAAGACCATCTCCTAGATATAATGAAGCAAGCCTTTTGGATAAGATGGAATCTGAGGGCATTGGAACAAAATCTACTAGGGCTGAAATAATTAATTTATTAATAAAGCGTAAATACATAACTCAAGACAAAATTGGAATAGAACCTACAGAATTGGGATTTACAATAGTCAATATCATGAAAAAATATGTATCTGAGATTGTTTCAACAAAATTAACTAAATTACTGGAATCCAGCATTGAAAAAATAGAAAAAGGGGATCTTAATTTAAACGATGTACGCAAATATCTAAAAAAATCATTAGAAAGTCCTCTAAACAAGATCAAAAAAAATGAATGTGCAATTGGTGATGAAATAAAAAATGTGTTGAGTTTATCTGAAAATAACATAGCAATCGGCAAATGCCCAAAATGTCAAGATGGAAAAATGATCTTGATTAAATCACTAAAATCTAATAAACGATTTATTGTCTGTTCTCAATATAGAGTAACTGGTTGTAATGCAATTGCGTCAGTCCCCAAAATAGGGTTCATTAAAAAAAGCAATAATATTTGTTCTTGTGGATGGCCTACGATTACTATTATGTTTACAAGGAAAAAGTTATGGAGAATTTGTGTAAATAGAGTTTGTCCTGAAAATAGGTATAACAAAATTAATAATCATGCTGAATCAGATTCAAATACATCAATATAATTTTTGTACACATCCGTTCTTCTATTTTTTAAAAGTGGAAGCGTCCCTCTTACTGTATCTATCCTAGAATTATCGATATCTATGATTTCCATCCCTTCTCTATTTCCCATATCAACCAAGGTAGAACCAAATGGATCAATGATCATACTGCGGCCAGAATAGATATTACCAAGCTGATTTGGTGCTATTACATAAACACCATTTTCTATTGCTCTAGCTTTTAACATTATTTCCCAGTGTTCTTCTTTCATAATTCCATTTACCCACGCAGATGGAGATACCAATATACTTGCGCCATTGACAGTTAGAATTCTAGATATTTCTGGAAACCGCATATCATAGCATATCAGTAATCCCAAATTTCCGACAGATGTTCTTGTTGGCCTTTCAATAATATTACCTGCAGTTAGCTTCTTAGATTCTTTGAATCCTAGGGCATCGTACAAATGAATTTTTCTATATACTGATTCTAATTTTCCATGATCATTAATTATGACTGCAGTATCAAAAACTTTATGATTCTGTTTATTGGTATTGATAATTTCGTATATTGTTGCAATCACATTTATTTTATTTTTTTTGGCAGAATTTGATAACATTGATATGAAGTTACCATTAATTTTTTCTGCAACTTGGTGTAATTCTTTTGGTTTTTGTTCGGATGGAGAATATGCCATCTGAAACTCTGGAAAACAGATTAATTGTGCCTTATTCTTGGCGGCTTCTTTTATTAATTTTAGAGAATAAGCTAAATTTTGTTCCTTATGCAATGAAGATTTCATTTGAACTAAAGCAGCCCTAAATTTTTTCTTCATCTAGTTCATCTTAGAAGTATAGAATAAAATTTTTTCTAATCACAAGTCTTGTGAACAAAAATCAATCATTCCTTTTCAGCAGAGTATACTTGTTTTTTATGTGAATATCCTCTCTCTTCCGAAAAGTACCAATTTTTTCCACATATTACACAAGTGATACGATTTTCATTTTTGAATAATTCCAACTCATAATGACTGCAACGAATTTGGTATTCTTTTTTCAAGGAATCCATTTCCCTCAATGTGTCTATGTGTCTCACAGAATTTTCCGTCATATACTGAAATATTTGATTTGATTACTTTTATCTTTCTATTGATTTCTCATTACTTAATTTTCTACAATTCAAATAAAAAATCATCTAAAAAATTAACCACTTGCAAACTTGAGCAAATTTGATAAGTAGGATGTAAGGATAATAGTTTAATGAAAAAGTGTCCTATATGTGGTTGTACACAACACAAGTTATTTGGTTGTGGAAGGCATTGGTTGCGTCATACAAAGAATACTGATGGATTTTGTGAAGAAAAAAAAGTTTGAACTATTTTATTTCATACAATGCTATCGATAGTTTTAATGCCATTGTATCATCCGTTTTTTCCGCTAGGGGCAATATGTATTTCTGTGTTTCTTCCTTATATCGCAGTGCCTTTTCCTTCTTTATGTCATTTTTTAAAAACCTAGCATTATCCAAACGGTCAGCAAGTTTTATGAATCGAGACATTTTTGGGCTTTTCGAAATACTTTCAAAATATTTGACGAGTAATATTTCTCTGTTTTCTGCATTTGTTTTTGGTTCGGTCAAGATCTTGATAGTGTCATATACATTTTCGCCAAAATTTGATTTCAAAAATTCCACGATTTCATGATCATCCTTACTTTTCTCTATAGCTTCGTGTAGAATAGCTGCACAAATTGTATCTATATCATGAACTTTTAGCTCATCAGATAATATTAGTGCCACCTTCATAGCATGATTGATGTATGGTTCATGACTTTCATTCCTAAATAATCCTGAATATACATTAGCAGCAAAACCAAAGGCTTTGGTAATCTTCACAACATCATTAGGGTTATCTCCAAAAGGTTGAATTAACCTAGTAAATGCTACTTTCGTAAAATTATTCAAATTCCATTCCATCTTGACTCACATAATTAACTAATCAAGTATTTTTAAATAGTTTTTCAAACATGCTAATCTCCAGTAAATCAATTCAATTTTTATTGTCCTATCATTTGTACAATTAGAAAAAGATGAGCACGATTGAAATAAATGAAATGGAGTGGTACTTTAGAGATCTTTTATTTAGAAATTATAACAAGGCTGTATTACAGCTTAAAATAGAAACTATCCCAAATAACATGATTGAAACCTATCTTAGATATAGAAATGGAGACCTAAAGCACATTTCCTCAATTTTAGAAATAGTATTGGAAAATCTGATCTTATCCAAATTTATAGATCGTAGAGATGATTTTGTAGAAGTAAGAGATGGCATATCGCGCTTACAATGTAGTAATTGTTATTATATTTGCTATCTTGGAAATTTAGAATCAAAGGTCTGTTTAAGGTGTCAATGTAACAAATTAAGTACGTTCCCAAAAAAACATTGATCTTAAAAATCTAATTTTCATACTTTAAACTTGATCAATCTTGTTTGAATTTTGGCATGAGCGGCAATAGGATGGAGTAATTGTCTACTATCTTATGAATTAATTATTGAAACTCATATATAGAACTTTAAGAAACATTCCTAGTTGAAAAATGTCTGCTTTAACCATAAGGAAGTTTTATGAAGAAATACTTCAATTTGTAGGAAAAAAAGTTTCAATAGAGACGTCTTATGAGAAAAATTATAATGGAACATTGACTGCTATCGACGAAAAATTAGATACTGTTCTTGAAAATGTAGAAGGTCATGGAATATTGAGACTTATCATAAACGGATCATTTGTGAAAGAAATAAAGCTTTTAGAAAAGCCTTTTGATCTTAAGGGTCTTGCAGATCGTGTATCAAGAGTATTCCCAGGTCTCGTAAAAATCAGAGATGATGTGAAAGCAATAATTGTGATGGATAAGATCAAGGTAACGGAACATGGGATAGAGGAAGGTACTGGATTAGCCGCCGACAGGGTTAAATCAATATATGAAGAATTTATGAGGGAGTTTAAGAAGTAGAGTTGTCATTTGAGGTCAGATATTCTGACCTAGCAGGAAGGATAGGAAAAATCAAAACTCCTAATGGGACTATTGAAACCCCTGCCTTTATTCCTGTTGTTCATCCCGTATCACAATCTGTAGATGTGAAGTTTTTAAAGAAATTAGGTTTTGAAGCAGTTATTACAAACGCGTACATTACATTGAAACAATATGGAGACATTGCAAGACAAAAAGGTATTCATAACATAATAAATTTCGATGGTCCAGTTATGACAGATTCCGGTGGTTATCAAGTACTCGAATACGGATCTATTGAATTAGAGCCTTCATTTATAGCCCAATTTGAGAAAGATATTCAAAGCGATATTTGCGTTCCTCTTGATAAGCCAACAGGCTATGGTCTAAGTTATGAAGTAGCTGAACAATATGTTAATGAGACTATCAGAAATTCCGAAGAAACATTAAATCTCATCAAAAGTAACAATAACCTAAACTCTATTTGGGTAGGTCCAGTACAAGGTGCAGAACATCTTGATCTAGTTAAGAGATCTGCGGAATTACTAGATGAAATGGGATATGAAATGATGGCCCTTGGGAGTCCTGTACAATTACTGGAATCGTACGAATTTGCAATTTTAGCTAACATGATAGGAACTCTTAAATCAACTGTAATGTCCAAACCTATTCATCTCTTTGGAGCTGGACATCCTCTAACGATACCATTAGCAGTAGCGTTAGGATGTGATACTTTTGATTCTGCTTCATATATACTATATGCAAGAGACAACAGGTACATGCATCCAAATGGCACTTCAAGATTGGATAACTTGACATATCTTGCATGCCAATGTCCAGTTTGTATAAACATGACAGTTAGAGAATTTATTGATCTCAAACAAGATGAAAAAATAGTTGAATTGGCTAAACACAATCTCTACGTATTAAGATCTGAAGTTTTGTCAGTAAAACAAGCTATCATGGAAGGAAGACTTTGGGAATATGTTGCGCAAAAAGCGCGAGCTCATCCTAAATTGATGGAGGCCTTCAAGTTATTTATGAACTACAAGCATTTAGAAGATGGTACACCACTGTTCAAGAAAAAAGCAATATTTTTTATGGAATCAATCGATCAATATCGACCAGAAGCCTGTAGAATAAGAAGGATTTTTAGTTCCTTTAGTACGAATAAGAAAAAGATCGTTCTATTCCCTGATACTCAAGTTTCTCCTTTTTATTGTTCACAAGAATATTTCAAATTATCAAAAAAATTTTCAGATTATCAAATTTGTGCTTATAATCCTTTTATTGGTATAATTCCAATTGAAATTTCAGATATTTATCCTGTTGCTCACAACTTGATAACCAGGAAAAAATTTGATTTCCATAATAGTAAAGACTATCCAACATTTGTTAGTTCATTAGAAAAATTTCTATCATGTAATTTTTTTGATGATGTGATAATCGTTGCCGACGATTTCATGCAAGGGATAATTCAAGATATTCAGATAAAATCCAAAAATCTAAAGATTATCAAACATAGTCATGATATAATAGAGCAATTATAATGAATTACTCATAAAATTGGTTAGAAGCATTTAGAGCTTAATTTATTTTGTACCTTGATTTTTGCTTAAATATTAGAAATAGTTAAGATAAACAATAATAATGGCAATTGATTATGAATTCATTTATACGTTTAGTGAAGAGTTATTGAATTTAGATAATTCTCTTCGATGGATTGGTATTTCAAATAAATATGGTGTTTTAATTAATGTTGAACAACGTGAAGGATTAAAAGCATTAATGTCCGAGGAGGAAAATGAAGAGTACGCTTCTGCTGCCATCTCAAGATATAGAACTAGGATTAAGTTTCAAACAAAAATTGGGAAACTAAACTATGCTGTCGGTAAATATGAAAATGTAACTAGAGTTACGATTCCTATAAATAAAGACTATTTTCTTCTCTTGACAATAGATAAAGAAAAAAATTACGATGACATAATCATGAAAAAGATAATTCCATTTATTGATAAAAATAGGAATAGGTTTCATTCTGAAAACTTAAATGATTGATCAGCTTTCCCGTTACTGTTCAAGCTGTTCTAAAGTCTACTCTTAAAAATTATGATCTAATATCATTCACAAATCTTTTGTAAATTGATAGTGCTTCGTCCTCGTTTTTAGCTCCGACAATAGTGGCTGCACCGCTAGTCATAAAGCTTATTGAAAGATTGTCAGAATTATTACTGATGATAGTTAACCCTAGTTCCCCTTTTGTCTTAATCGTATAACCCAACTTTTCCGCGCTTTTTTCAATTCCAAGCAGGTTTAGCGATGACGAAATTTGTGCAGGTGTGACAGTGTAAGTTCTCTTTCCCCTGTCACGACCACATAGTTCTTCTATTATTAGTTGCTGTGTTTCCAACTGATTTCTATCTATTCTTTTTGTTCCACATGAAGGACATTCTTCTTGTCTGAATATTGAAACTTTTTCCAGAGATAGATCGTTTAGATCTATATACAAGAGTTTATTTTCTAGTGTTGGTTTTTCTCCTACAATAATCTTGACTACTTCAGAAACTTGAATACCACCCACTAGATATAAAATTGATGGATGAACACCTTCAGTACTACAAGTAGGCATATCGTCTTCTGCTAATGCAGGAAAGATACATCTTAGACAAGCTGTTTTATTCGGAATTATTGTACAAATTGATCCTAACATGCCCAATGCACCTCCATAAATAAGAGGTATATTCAGTTTAATACATGCGTCATTTAGAGCATATCTGGCATCTATGCTATCTAATGCATCTACGACTATATCAAATCCATTAACAATGCTTTCAGCCGTATATTTAGTAACAGAATTTGGAAGTGCTTCGATTTCAACATTTGAATTTATTTGCTGAAGTTTTGCCTTTGCTGCTTCAACCTTTACTCTACCTATATCATTTTCTGTATAAAGATGCTGTCTGTGTAAATTAGAAATTTCTATTATATCTCTATCAACTATCTTCAATTTTCCAATACCCATAGCAGTTAGTTGTGTAACTACAGGATTACCAATGCCTCCTACTCCAACAACACAGACTTTTGCCTTCCTAAGTTTTTCTAATCCAACAAATCCTATTTCATCGAGCATTATCTGTCTAGAGTATCGTTGTAAATCCTCGTTCTTCAGTTCAGAACCACCAGCAACTGCTGGAAGAATATAGATAGAATCACCATTGTTAAGCCTCGTGGCCATACCATCATTACTAAAACGCATATTTTTTCCGTTTATGTATATATTAATTAACGATCTTGGTTTGCCGTTCAAATCCAAAACTTTACGCTTAAAATCTTCACCAAGCTGTTCAGTTACTTTGGTAAATGCATCTTGGAGATCTGTAGCATCTAGTGGAATTTTCTTTTCTCCACTCCCTTTCGTAAGAACAGATGGAATAATAAATTCGATAGTCGTCATTCTTTACTCATCCCTGTTCATGTAATCATCGCAGATACGGTCTGTACATCTGGCTTCACAATATCAAGTTTAGGCAATGCACTTAGTATTGCTTCAGTAGATTTCAATCCATTACCAGTAATATAACATACTACTTTTTCATCTCTTTCTATAAATCCATCATCGACTAGTTTCTTGAGTACAGCAATAGCGACACCACCTGCAGGTTCAGTAAAAATGCCTTCAGTTTTAGCTAGTGTCATAATTCCATCAATAATTTCATTATCGGTAGCTTCTTCAGCAATACCACCATACTGTTTCAATCTTCTAAGAACATAAATGCCGTCCCCAGGATCCCCAATAGCTAAACTTTTTGCTATAGTGTCCGGTCTCTGTACTGGAACTATTTCACGACTATTTTTCTTAAAAGCATCAACTATTGGAGCGCAACCATGTGGTTGTGCAGCTGTAATTTTTAGATTTGAAACGTCGCCGATAAGTCCTAATTCATGTAGCTCTTCAAATCCTTTACAAATTGCATTTAGCATTGCACCACTACCAACGGGTATTATGAGATGATCTGGAACTTCCCAGTTAAGTTGTTCGGCTACTTCAAATGCCAATGTCTTTGAACCTTCCACATAATATGGTCTCATATTAATATTTACAATTCCTATGCCTTTTGAATCTCCGATTATTGAGGCAACCCTATTAGCATCGTCATATGTTCCTTCTACGGCAACAAATTTAGCACCATAAGATAATGCCTGCGCAATCTTGACTTTTCCAATATCAGATGGCGCAAAAATAAAACATGGCAAATGTGCTTTAGCAGCATGAGCAGCTGTTGCCGAAGCTAGATTTCCAGTAGATGCGCATCCTACTGCCTTGAGTTTGAGTTCTCTAGATTTTGAAATGGCTACACCTGCAGGCCTGTCTTTAAAAGAAAAAGTTGGATTTACAGAATCGTTCTTTATGAAGAGATTTTTAAGGTTTCCAATATGTGTACCTAAATCCTCTGCATACTGTAGAGGTGTAAAACCAGCATGAATATTGACTATACAGTTTTTGTCAGCAATTGGCAAGAGCTCAAAGTACCGCCAGTAAGTTTTTTCCTGTCTTGATGAGAAAGTGTCTTTGTTTAAATCAATTGGAACATCATATATAACGTCGAGTGGGCCAAAACATTCTTCACAAATGTATTTGAATATTGGAGTATATTCAGTACCGCACTCTCTGCACTTTAGAAATCGAATAGAACCCATGTATACTCAACTATCAACTATTTGTTTAGTAATAAGTTTCACTAATAGTAATTTTAGTATTACTTAATTTTTTTACCCTAAAATTTTATAAATAGTAACATCGATTAGATCGAAAACAGTATTTATTCAGAATTCAATATAATTATTGCATAATAATATAATAAATTGTCAATTTTCTTGAGGGTATAACCTATTATGGAAACATGTCCTATTTCCTGTATGACATGCAGGATTTTTTGAATCTACCAGGTAAATCACGGAGTCCTGATCACAATCAACTAGGATATCCTTCACTTCTTGAATATTTCCAGATTCTTCTCCTTTCATCCATAGTTTATTACGAGAAACGCTCCAAAACCAAGCATTACCTGTCTTGACTGTATTTTGGATTGCAAGTCTATTTGCATAGGCAAGCATCAAAACGTCTTTTGTTTTAATATCTTGGACTACTACCGGGATAAGTCCATTTCTCTTCACAAAATCTAGTTGATCTATGAATTTATCATAAGTCTTGATTAGCATTAATTTTTGACCTGCAAAATATGTGTTGTTATATATTGAATATAAGTCTAGTACTTTATAAGGTTCAAGAATTTATCTGCATCAAGATGATTATTAGAATCTATGTTAATTAACAATATGTATTCAATTTTCGGCCAGAAATTTCTTGTTTTCTACATGTTTACAAAATTTGTTTGAAAATCATGGAATGTCAAACTAGTTGTTTTGCAGTTTATTTATCACTAGACAACACTTCAAATCAGCTTTAATTTTTTGTTGAATTTCACTGGATACAAATGATATCGAAATTGGTAAAATTATTTTGATTGAACTAGACTTTAGCAACACTAAATTTTCAAATTCAGCAAACCTTTTTGGCTACCCATACAATGGGCTTAAGTCAATAAAATAGCCGTGAATTTTCCATATAATCAAATTTATCTTCTGAAATAATTAGATCCTTATGACATTTTTCACACAAAAAATATTCACTATTTGCAGGTAATTCTTTGCTACATACACTGCAATATTTTTTCAATAAAGTCAGTTTTGAAAAACTAATCTATAAAGTTATCCGTGTTTGTCAAATCAAGTCGTAACTAAAGTAATATTTGGTATATTTTACTCATATTTTAATGTGGCATGATATATTATCTAAAAATCTGAAAAATTTTAGCATGATTCAATTATCGTTTTCTTTTAATTTCTTAATCTGCAATTTAATAAGATCAAATCCCTGCTGCCAAAAAGAATCTTCAGTGATATCAAATCCAGAATCTTTAAGTAATGTTTCTGGTTTTTCCGATCCTCCCGCAGACAATATCTTAAGATATTTTGAGATAAAGGATTTACCTTCCTCTCGATATTGCTGATAAAGTGAAAGCACAAGTAAATTTCCAAAAGAATAGGCATAGCAATAAAACGGAGTATGGTAAAAATGTGGAATATAAAGCCACTCCCATTTAAAATCGTCTGAAATACGTATCGAATTTCCAAACTGGGCTTTTAAATTATCGATATACAAATTAGATATATTGTCAATAGTAACACTCTGTTCTACAATATGCTTATGAGCTTCTATTTCAAATATTGTAAAAAAGGCCTGTCGCATAATCGTTGCATACATATCATCAATTTGTTCTGCCAAGAAAATCTGTTTCTTTTCTCCACTTAGTTTCTTGTAAATTTCTTCATTCAGAAGCATCTCTCCAAAAACAGATGCAGTTTCAGCTAAAGGAAGAGGAGCATGCGATACCAAAATTGGTTTATTGGATGCGAAAATACTATGTATTGCATGTCCAAATTCATGTGCCATTGTTGAAACATCTCTCATCATTCCATCAAAATTTAGTAGCACATAAGGAGTTCTTTGCGGAGAAACGGTATAACAGAATGCACCACCAGTTTTACCATTCCTAATTTCCGAATCAATATGATTTTCCTTGAATAAGCGTTCAGTGTATGTACCAAACCTTGGATCAAATTTATAAAATGTATCCAAGACTAATTTTGCAGCATTCTTAAAAGTAAATTTAAGAATATTACTATTTGAAATTGGCGCATAAAGATCATATCGTCTCAGTTTTTTCACACCAATCAATCTTGCTTTTTCGAGAAAATAATCGTGAAATAAATACGCGTTTTTTTTACAAACTGATAATAGTGTCTCTACTGTAGCATCATCAATGTTATTATAAATATTTCTAACTGATATGGGAGATTTGAATCCTCTAATAGAGATATTCTCATCTCTCCATTGGGTTACTAGGTTTTGGTAAATTTCTCCTAGTACTCCACTATTTTTCTCATACGTTTTCAATAATGCTTTGTAAGCATATTCCCTTTCATTTGCTTTTGGACTCCTTACCAACGAAAGAAGTTTTTCCTTATTTTTGAAAGTTTTAATTATCTTCTTATTTCCCCTTTTCTTGACTACTGTAAATTCAAAATTATTAGTCATTCTATCATATATTTTTATGAGAGCGCTTAAGCCGGTTACTTCTAGTGTGTTGATAATTTTCTCTTCCGATTCATTAAGCGAATATTTTGCAATTAATCTTTTATGTCTTAAATATTCCCTGTAAACAGTGGAAATGCTATCAATTAATCGTTGGACATTATTCTTGTCGAGCTCTTTTTTAAACCATAAATCAAAAAATAAGATCTGGTTACTTACTTGTGAACTTAATTTTTCCATTTGGAGAACTAGAGCTGCAGCCTCATTCGATGAAGTGTTGGCAGCATATTTAAGATGAGCAAAACTATTCACAGTGCTAAGATCTTCTAAAATATTCTCAATCTTGTGCACTAAACCTTCAAAAATCGAAATGTTCAAATCTGGTTTTAGAATTCGCCTATTGTCCTCAAATTCCTTCACATCTTTATTAACATTAGCAACTAATTCCGCAACTTTCTTTGTGGAGCTATCATCGACTAAATCGGTAAGATCCCATTTTCCTAATTTAATATTTGAATAGTTTAACATTATTTCTTTTCATCTTTAAACTGTACTTGGACTTTAATGTTTTTCTGATTGGTTAAATGTGCCTAGTATCTACAAGTACCGCTTGAGATTGAATTATCTGATATTTTTCAATATAGCCAATATAGTTAATTTTGAATATAGTTATATATCGTAAATATGATAATTAAGATACCATAATGGTTTTCAACATAGACATAATGGTACAGGCTGACAATACTCAGTAATTGAGGCGTTATCTGAACGCCAAAACTGATTAAAAATGCCATCCTTCTATGTTGAATGAATTTGGATTTTTTAAATCGTAAAAATTATTTATTTTTCAAGTATTCTTTTTTCATTTCCTCAACCCATCTATTTTTCTTTGGATATAGTCTTTTCTTGGGACGTTTTTTACATTCCGATAAAACATATGATGATATAATTGGAAAACAAATAGAAGAATCTCCATACACAATTACATTGTTTCTATGTGAAGTCTTTATTTTGCCCCAGCTTTTTCCTTCTTGTATAGTCGCTCCCGATAAACCCCCTGTATCAGGCCGTGCATCGGTAATTTGTATTACATAATCGTGCCCACCTTCCTTTAATTTCAATATTTGATATAAAGCTGGCCCTGTCTGTTGGAAAAAATTTTTTGGAACTCCACCTCCTAATTCTATTCCACCCGAGACTTTACTTTTCCAAAGGATCGCTGTTGATTCAGCAATATCTAACATAACGTTTGGAAAGCTTGTCACATCTTCAAATATCAATGGTAACATGTTGAGTCCTATAGAAGAATCACTAATTGCAGGAATGAATACTGGTACATCATTTTCGTATGCTGAAACAAGAAATGATTTTTTTGGATTTACTGAATTTTCATGAGCTGCTTTGCCAAGTCTATATGACATATCAGCAGTCGAGTACGATTCAGAATGATTCTTTTCAATTTTTTTTATTTCTCTTTGAATTATAATATCCTGGGCTTGTAAAGTTCCTACTTCTTTTATGTATACATCATAAATTCGTACAATTTGCTTAGAAAATAGCACGTCATCGTCAACCTGAAAATGACCTTGCCTTACAGGTAAATTGTAGGCAAAATGAAGATCATGGTAAACATTGGCTCCAGTTGTTACAATCCAATCTACAAAACCATTTTCGATCAGAGTTCTGATTGTTCTACCCATACCAATCGGTGTTAATGCTCCTGCGAGCGTTAAACAGGTCGTACAGTCCTTATCAATCATTTCTTTCACGATTTTTGCGGCTTCGAAAAGTCTCCTGGCATTGTATCCTGTTGATCCGAAAAAATCAACCAATTGTGATATGGTCATATTTTTCGAAATAAGTGGAGGATCAATCTTTTTGCCTGTAAAAGAATGTGCGCTATTCACCTATTAGGATGCAGAATAGCTATTAAAAATTTTAACTGAACTGGAGTTTTTATTTTAAGGAAGCTAGATTTGTATACTTTTATCTCAAGATTGGTATAAGGATTTTACAAGGCTAGTTCCATAATTGTTTGCTACCCTTTTTTCTTCATATGTGCTACATTCTATACATTTTATCCCATTGTTTACTTTAACAGTATCCCCACCACAATTCAGACACAATGAATACAACAAACCAAAATCTGTTCCATCTACAGCGAGATGAATCGACGAATTCAATAGACTCGTAATTTGTCCACGAACAATATCACCTATTCGATAAATCGCTTTTGGCTTCTTGTTATATCGATCTCGATTCCATCCTTTATTATTTCCCATTCTCGCTGAAGCGATGGCAGATAGACCAGAAGTATACAATCTGTTATTAACATAAAATAGCTTCACTGAAATCATTGATCCAAATAACATCTCCACAAATCCCAGAACAACATCCCCTATTTTGGGTAATTCTTGCGAATTTATTTGATCAATTTTAATCGTCCTTCTTTTAAAATCATATTCCTTTTTACCCAAAATACTTGACCTAATTGTTCCATCAAGAATGAAAGTATTACGCCCAGCTTCGAATTCTTCAATTTCTGCTATATATTCACCTGGAAAGACCATTCCAGATGTTTTTTTCTTCATACCATGTAGATTAAACCAGATGTAGTTATAATTGTTACAGGAAGATGAAGACTCCGTAGAAAGAATTTATGTTTGAACTTTTTTCCCTAACCTTTGCTAAAGCCAAATGCAAATCCCCCTGCAAAGCCTCCAGTTAGTGGAATGCCAGAGTTTGAGATAGCATTGAAGATTTGGTCACTTATTCCTGGAAAGAATGGAGCATTCAGACTTAAACCATCAAAATTAGTCATTAAATTACTTACTGCTTGTTCCATCTTTGCCCAATCTAATGCAATTAATCCATTGTACTGCAAATAGTATATGATGCCTACCAATAATCCTGCCACTATAATGATTATTTTTAGTATTTTCTTTATCGCATATCCCATCAAGAAACCTAAAAATCCTCCTATTCCTATAGAAGTGGCTAATCCTCCTATTCCTATAGAGGTGGCTAATCCTCCTATTCCTATAGAGGTGGCTAGGGAACTAAAATCGATAAACATCCTTATCAACTATCCCAGAACCATAGATATATGCAATATAGACATTTTTCATGAAATCATAGAACTGCATATAGTTATAGTTTTTTTAGAGAAAGCTTATTTGCAAAAGTTTCTTAGTTTATAATTAATTAGTAGTTACTTATGAAAAAAATGTTCGATTTAATCAGTTCTTGTAGACCCACATGTTTTCCCAAATCAAACAATCTATTAATAACCTTCTTTTATTTCTAAATGTGAAATTCGTAGAGTGGTTCCCTTTTTATCAGCAGATTAGAATGGAATTTGGATATAGTACAGAAAAAGATCAGATGGCAGCTGATATGTTAAGTAAAATGATAAAGAGGAAAGCATTACAAGTGTCTAAAATCCAAAAAAAGATACAAGGAAAGGAGGTACTTGTGATTGGAGCAGGTCCAAGTCTGGAGGAAAACATTGATTTTATCAGGAAAAATAAAAAGTACATAAAGATAGCAGCCAATGGTGTGGTGGAGATTTTGCTGAATAAGAAAATTAGACCAGATATAGTGGTCTCGGATCTTGATGGAAATCCAAAATTTCTAAGGATGGCCGAAAAATTCGGAGCAACGATGGTTATTCATGCTCATGGAGATAATATAGAGAGTATGGAAAAAAATGTTCCTAAATTTAGAAAAATAATAGGGACAACCCAGGTAATGCCAACTGAGAATGTATATAATTTTGGAGGATTTACCGATGGGGATAGAAGTGTGTTTATGGCTGAAGAAATGAGAGCAAAGAGTATTACTTTAATAGGTATGGATTTTGATAACAAGCCAAGAAAATTTTCAACAAAGGACAATGATGCTAATTTTGATCTAAAACGAAAGAAGTTGAAGACCGCAAAAAGATTGCTCGAAATGTTAGGAAAGCAATCTAAATCTAAATTGATTAACAAATCAGCCACAAAAATAAGAGGCATTAAATCACAGCCATGAAATATTCATTTCTCTTCAACCACAAAATTAAGTAAAGGAAAGCAATTTATCAGTTGTAGTTAATGTGAAAAACTATTATATGTTTTTAATATATTGAATCCTGTCATGTCCAGTTTTTCAGAAGATGATATTCGACGCGCAGCCGAAGTGCGTGAATGGTTGGTTAAAGAGGTTACCAACAAACAGGAGGAGCTCGATAAACTTCGTGATACACTTCTAATCGTTGATTCTTTGTTAAAAAAAACAAGCTTCATAACAGCATCAAATCTTGAATCTTCTACTACTAGCATGGACGATAAAATTGTTCCAGAATTCCAATCTATTCAAGAAAAAGAAAATGAGATGACAACCAAAACCAAATCCAGTTCCGATTTAACTTCAGAATTAGCAAGTAACGATAATTCTCATGATGATAATCAAGGGATTGAGATTAAGCCCTTAAAGAGAGCAAAAGATAACTTTTTGATATCGAACGCAGAATACACGTCAACATATGTAAAAATACCTTTGGTAAATGATATCAATCTAAATATTAATACTCCTCCCTTTAGATCTTTTTTTATAAACCGTATATTGGAAGGAATGAAGACAAAGGATAAAGAAAAAATTCAGAAAGGTGACATTAGTGAATCTGACATCATAGATTATAAGGTAGATAGCGATCAAAATGGAATGATTAAGAGCGTTACAGTTTCAAATTATCGAGAAAAAGAACGGCTTAATGAAATTTTTAATACAGCAACATGGGTTTTTACCAGAATGTTAGAAAAAGGAATTTAACGTAGTTATGGATAAAATTGTTGTACTAGACTTTGGATCACAATACAGTCACTTAATTTGTAGACGAATTCGCGATTCCAATGTATATTGTGAGCTTTTGCCATATAATTCTCCCATAAGCTTGATTAAAAAGTTAGAACCTAAAGGAATAGTTCTCTCTGGCGGTCCTTCGAGTGTGTATTTACAGGGTTCTCCAAAACCAGATAAGCAGATTTTTGATATGGGAATTCCTGTCTTGGGAATATGTTATGGTCATCAACTTATTGTTGATGAATTTAATGGAAAGATAAAACGTTTTGATAATAGGGAATATGGCTATGCCGATTTAGTTATTGATGATAATTCAGACTTATTTAAAGGGATTAATAAGAAAATAAAATGTTGGATGAGTCACGCTGATGCCGCTGAAAATATTCCAAATAATTTTGAAATATTAGCACATACGGATAATTCACTTTCTGCTGCAATAGCATATAGAGATAGAAAATTTTATGGGATCCAGTTCCACCCAGAGGTATCACATACTGAAGAAGGAAGTAGAATTCTAAGAAATTTTTCACAGTCCATAAGTAATGCAAAACCAGATTGGACAATGCAAAATTTTATTGACTTTACTATCAAAGATATCAAAAGAAAAGTTCATGATGATAGAGTATTATGTGCTATTAGTGGGGGGGTTGATTCTACAACTCTGGCTGTTTTGCTTAATAAGGCAATAGGTGATAAATTAATATGCGTTTTTGTCAATAATGGATTATTAAGACTAAATGAAGAAGAATTGGTTCCTAAATTAATAAACAAATATCTTGATATTAACACTGTTTGTATTAATGCAGAGGAACGATTTTTATCAAGGTTGGAGGGAATAGGAGATCCGGAACAAAAAAGAAAGATAATTGGAGAAGAATTCGCGCAAGTATTTTTACAGGTAACAAGAGACTATGGGCCGTTTCAATGGCTTGCTCAAGGAACACTATATCCTGACGTAATCGAAAGTGGTTTTTCTAAAGGGCCTGCTGCTGTCATCAAGACGCACCATAATGTTGGAGGTTTACCTCAATGGCTTAATTTGAAAGTGTTAGAACCTTTTAGAAGTTTGTATAAAGATGAAGTGAGACAAATTGCGGTTCTATTAGATATTCCAAATGAATTCATAAAAAG
>Ga0184625_10000119_pt1 | contig 22687 bp, 29 predicted proteins | sample PLM3_30_b1_FD_133151 | JGI IMG/M metagenome (GOLD analysis project Ga0184625, IMG submission 133151) | Groundwater sediment microbial communities from an aquifer in East River, Colorado, USA - PLM3_30_b1 | ecosystem: Environmental > Terrestrial > Soil > Riparian zone | place: USA: East River... | reverse complement strand
TCGACAATTTCAACAGCGGGTTTCTGCCCGCCAGCTATCAGGGGTCGATCTTCACGGCCGATAACCCGCCGGTCTCGAACATCGTCCGCCGTGAAGCGACCGACGGCCTGCAGCGGAACAAGCTGGCCCTGCTCAAGCAGCTCGACGCTCAAGTGGCCGAGCGACTAGGCCGCGTCGATGCCGTCGAATCGGCGATCGCCAACTACGAGCTGGCCTACCGCATGCAGACGGTCGTGCCCGGGCTGATGGAAATGAAGGACGAGACCGAGGCCACGCGGCGAATGTATGGTCTCGATGAGCGGACCAAAGGCACGGCTTCGTTTGCTCGCCAGTGCCTGCTGGCTCGCCGCCTAGTCGAGCGCGGCGTGCGATTCGTCGAGCTGACTTGCCCGAGCGTCGGCCACGACCGCTGGGACCAGCACAACGATCTGGAGAAAGGCCACACCGACAACGCCCGCGCCGTCGATCAGCCGATCGGGGCCCTGCTCACGGACCTGTCGCAGCGCGGCCTGTTGGATGAAACGCTGGTCGTCTGGTCCGGCGAGTTCGGCCGCACGCCGTTTGCCCAAGGCACGGCCGGCCGCGACCACAACCCCTTCGGCTTCTCGCTCTGGCTCGCCGGTGGCGGAGTCAAAGGCGGCACGATCTACGGCCAGACCGACGAATACGGCTACAAGGCGATCGAGAACAAGGCAGAAATCTACGACCTGCACGCCACGATGCTGCATCTCTTGGGCCTCGACCACACCCAGGTCACCTTCCGCTTCTCCGGCCGCGACATGCGCCTGACCGACGTGCATGGACACGTGATCCAGGCCGTAATTGCGTGATAGAATGTGTTGAGGAGGCGAATCGATGACCGAGTTTCAGCTTACGCTCACGCCTGGCGCAGCAGATTACATTGATAAGCAGCTCGCGACCGGGCAATTCAAGTCACCAAGTGAAGTAGTCAGCAGGACGCTGGAACGGGCGCTTGAACAGCAAGCTCAACAGCGCTTGCGAGCAGTGCTCATTGAGGGATTGGAGTCAGAGGGCACGCCGGTGACCCCGGAATACATGGCGCAGCGGCGGGCCGAATTGATATCTCGCCTTCCGCCGGGCGCTCTGGAATGAAGCCGCTGATCGAATCGTCACGGGCTAGACTCGACGTCGCTGATATCTTGAACTATCTGATTGCCGCCAACCCGGCGGCCGCGATTCGGATCTACGACGCCTATGCCGCGGCGCTTGAATCGATCCAGAAAATGCCGCTCGCTGGCGGCAATTTGCTCCTGCCCGAATTGATCGACCTCGAGCTGCGTTATTGCCGTCCCAAGGTTTCAAAAACTATCTGGTTTTCTATCGCGTCACCGAAAGTGCCATCAAGATCGTTCGCGTGCTCTACGGCTCACGTGATTTGCCGGCAGCCTTGCGCGAGACGGATTAGCCTCCTTCCAATCGTTTTGCGACTCTTCGCCATCGCGGCTATTGGCACGACGGCCGCCCGAGGCGTAAATTGACGCCGTCATTCTTCGATTATTCGACTCCGGAATCTGTCCAATGCCTGCCAAAACGTGGAAGTTGATCGGCTTCGGTCTGCCCAACCAGATTCGCAGTGGGCAGCAGCAACTGAGCCTGTCGCCGCGCGATTTGGGCGTGTCTGGAACTTGGCACGTGCTGGGGCATGCGCTGGGTGACGGATTGCGGGCGGGCGTGGACGTCGTGGAGATCAATAACGGAGCAATGACCTTCGAGGCGATTCCCACGCGCGGCATGGGCATCCACCGGGCCTGGCTCAAGGACGACAGCGAGGTCAGCTCGATCGGCTGGCGGTCGCCGGTTCGCGGGCCGGTACACCCGGGGTTCGTCGATCTGGGCGAGCCGAGTGGTTTGGGTTGGCTCGACGGCTTCGACGAGCTGTTCGTCCGCTGCGGCCTCGAGAGCAATGGCGCAGCCGATTTCGACGAGAAGACCCAGCGACTCAAGTATCCGCTGCACGGCCGTATCGCCAATCGGCCGGCTCATGAATTGGAATTGACCGTCGATACGGACAAGCAGGAGATTTCGCTCCGCGGCGTCGTCGAGGAAACACGGTACCATTTCCTCAAGCTGCGGATGACTAGCACGATCACGACCAAGTTCGGCAGCAAGGCCTTCACCGTCCGCGACGAGATCGAAAACTTCTCGGCCAGTCCGACCGCGATCCAGATGCTCTATCACGTCAACTTCGGCCTGCCGCTGCTCGACGGCGGCTCGCGCGTCGTCGCTCCGGTCCAAACCATCGTCCCGCGCAATCCGCGGGCGGCCAGCGGCATCAAGTCCTGGGACAGCTTTTCCGCTCCCGAGCCCGGATTCGAGGAGCAGGTCTATTTCTTTGAACTGCTGGCCGATAGCGGCGGCCAAACCCGGACGCTCCTGAAAAACGCCCACGCCACGCGCGGCGTCAGCCTCGTGTTCAACAAACAGCAGCTTCCGTATTTCACCCTCTGGAAGAACACGACCGGCGCTCCCGACGGCTATGTCACGGGCCTGGAGCCGGGCACGAACTTTCCCAACCCGCGCACGTTTGAAACGGCGAAAAACCGCGTCGTGCAGCTGGCTCCCGGCCAAAAGCAGACGTTCGACGTGACGCTCGAGATTCATGGCTCCGCCCAGGAAGTAACCGCCGCCGAGGCAGCCGTCACGAAAATCCAGGGCGGCCGCGCTCCCAAAGTCTTCGATCAACCGCAGCCGGATTGGTGCGCGTAGCCGTTAGTTCGGTTTCAGAATCGCGTCGGCATACTGGAGAATTGGGGAACGTCCTTTGCCGTCTCCCGAGCCTAGATGAGCCAGGCGCGGGACGGCGTCCCATTCGGTGCGCAGTTTCGCAACGATTCCTGCCGGATCGCGATAGCCCAGCCGCTTCAATACGAACAAACTGCTCGACAGCTTGTAATAGTGATCTGACATCGGCGGATTGTATTCCACGGGCGTCACACCTGCCTTCACCAGGCCGGACCAATACTGCGATTCCTCCCGAACGATTGGTTCCAACTCGCCGATGGCGTCCGCACCAACCAGGTCTCCGGCCACGTGAATGAGCCGATGGTGGATGGGAAGGTGTTCTTTTTGAGCGAGCAGGCGGCGGACGACTCGCCACGCCGGCCGGCCGCATTCCGTCAGCGCCTTGATCGCTTCCTGGTGTGCGCGGCCATCGCCGGGACTCAAGAACGACACTAGGCGTTCCGCGCGGGCCAGCGGATCAGATTCCTGGATCGCGCGGCGCAGATCGTCTTGCAGCTCGACCAGGCGAACGACCTCGGCCTGCAGGCTTGTTTCCGACAAGTGCAAAGGATGCATGAGTGCCGGTCCGGGATTGATCCATTGCTGGATCGCAAACGTCTGCCCGCTCTCGATCCAGGCGACGGAAACCGACATGTCCCGGCCAATAAGTTCGGCGGGCTGCCAACTGGATGCTTCGGCAGTTGCTCCTATCCCCTTGCGAATGAGGAAAAAGGCGCGCCGCACATCGGTGACGCGCCCCACGGCATCTCTGGGAGTAACCAGCTTTTCCGTTGGATCAGATTCTGTGTACCCGTAATAGACCGTGGCGGAGTCTGGAACGCTGAACTCCTTGACGGGGATTCGCGCGCCAACCGCCAGGTCGCCCTTCCAACTCTCCATAACGGTCCCCTTCGCATCGACGACCACCACGTGCGTAGCCCGCCAGGCGGCAGCGCTCAATTGAAAGGAAGGGAGAATCTCGGCGCGTGACGTGCTAGCCAAACAGGCGAGCACAATCGGTACGAGCCGCGCGTAGTAGCACATAATACCTCTCACCCAAAGTATGAGCCGGCTTGCCGCGCTCAGGCAAGCGGCAGATTCTACCCGCCGGCAATGGCGCCAATCACGAGATAAGGCTCCTTGCCGCTCGCCACTCGCTCGGGCAGCGGCGTATCGGGCGATTCGTGAGTGAGGTCTTGCTCGCAGGCATAGAGACGCAGAAATGGACGGCGAATCTGCGTCACGTGGTCGCGGATCGTTCCTCGGAGCATCGGATAGCGAGCCTCCAGGGCGTCCAGCACCGAGCGCTGCGTAATCGGCGGCTGAACATCGAGCTCGACTTCGCCGGTGATCTTGGCCATCACGCGCAGGTGGAAGGGAATCACAATGCGGATCATGGCAGCGTCTGCACCTCCACGCTCAGCACGCCCGGCAAGTCGCGGACGATGGGCTGCCAGTGATTGCCGCTGTCCGGCGAGCAGTAAACCTGGCCACCGGTGGTTCCGAAGTAGATTCCGCAGTCGTCCAATTGGTCCACGGCCATCGCCTCGCGGAGCACGTTGATATAGCAGTTTTCCTGCGGCAGGCCGGCGGTGAGGGGCTCCCATTCGTTGCCGCCGGTTTTGCTGCGATAGGCGCGGAGCTTGCCTTCGGGAGGCACGCGGAGGTTGGGATCCATCGGCACGGCAAAAATGGTGGCCGGCTCGTGCGCGTGAACGTCGATCGGAAAGCCGAAGTCCGTGGGCAGATTCCCGTTGACCTCCTGCCATAAATCGCCGGCATTGTCGCTGCGGTAGATGCCGCCGCCCTGGTGCAGTTGCATATACAGCACGTCGGGGCGCGACGGATGGATCGCGATGCGGTGCACGCAGAAGCCGACCTCCGGCGTCTCCTCCGGCAGGTAGGGCGACTTGAGGCCTTTGTTGATCGCCTTCCAGGACGCGCCGCCGTTATCGGTGCGGAAGCAGCCCGCGGCCGAAATCGCGATGTACATTCGCTTGGGATTCTTTGGGTCCTGCACGATCGTGTGCAGGCCCATGCCGCCGGCGCCGGGAGACCACTGCGGCCCCGTACCATGACCGCGGAGGGCCGCCACTTCCTGCCACGACTTGCCGCCGTCGCCCGAGCGAAAGAGAGCGGCGTCTTCCACGCCAGCATAAACCGTGTTTGGGTCCGAGAGGGACGGCTCCAGATGCCAGACCCGTTTGAACACCCACGGTTTCTGCGTGCCGTCGTAGAACTGATGCGTGGTGAGCGGCTTACCGCTGGGCGGCTCCGTGTCATAGACGAACTTGTTGCTCTCCCCCTTAGGAAACCCTTCCGGCGTTTTGAGGTCCTCCGGATTGCTGCCCGGCGTGGTCCATGTCTGGCCGCCGTCGTCGGATCGCGAGATTACCTGCCCGAACCAGCCGCTGGATTGCGAGGCGAAGATCCGGTTGGGATCGACGGGCGAACCCTTGAGGTGATAGATCTCCCAGCCGCCGAAGTGAGGGCCGCTGACGTTCCACTTTTGGCGCTTGCCGTCACCGGTGATGACGAACGCGCCTTTCTTGGTGCCGACGAGAACGCGAACTGCGGTCATTGGTGTTTTCCTGCTTACTTGAGGTTTCGTGCCGACATTTCTCACACTTCCAGATATTCACATTCCGATGCCGGTTGCGGAATCGGCAGCCCGTCTTCGCGCAGTCCGTCCAAGTGCTGAGGCACAGCCTCAGCAATCAGTTTTCTGACTTCGGCAGGTGTCTTCCCGACGGCCACACACCCGGGTAAGTCCGGTACGTAGGCGCCGTAGCTCTTGGGTCCCTTTTCGATAACGATCGCGTAGCGCATCATTCGTTTTCCACGGCAGCCAGTCATTATTGACAGAACGCTTTGGCCATCCGCTCTTGCATTTGCTGTGGCGTCAGGTCTTCCGCGTGGTGAGCGATCGACCAGTGATGTCCCGAGGGATCCTTCACGATGCCGTAGCGGTCGCCCCAGAACTGGTCCGCCAGGGGCATGACCACCTCGGCGCCGGCGGACACGGCTTGCTGAAACTGCTGGTCGGCGTCCTCGACCATGAGGTGCAGCGTGACCGCGGTGCCCTTGGTCGATAGCGGGCTGAACGCGCCCATCTCCGGGAACTCGTCGTTCAAGAAGATAGTCGAATCGCCGATTTTCATTTCGGCGTGCATGATCGTCTTGCCGTCCGGTCCCGGCGACCGCCGCTTCTCCACCGCGCCGAAGGCCTGCTTGTAGAACTCCATCATCGCCGCACAGTCGCGGACGGTGAGGTGCGGCGACACGCGATGCATACCTTCAGGGACTCGTTTCACGGCCATTGCCAAGGCTCCTTGGGATGATGTGCATGGTGTCAGAACCCGTCTCTACAAATCCACGATCGTTTTGAATCCGCCGTAGAGCATCCGCTTCACGTCGAACGGCATCTCCTTGCCCTCCATGCCCTGCCCCAGCCGCGGGTCTTTCATGACTTTCGCGTTGACTTTGTCGCGGTGCGCCTTGGATTTATAGACGATCCAGGCGAAGACGATGGTTTCTCCTTTCTTGGCCTTAATGCCCTTGGGGAACGGCAGGCCAAACTTGATATTCAGGTCGTCGCCGACGCACTCGCGGTATTCCAGCGCGCCGTGCTCCTTCCAGATCTTGCCAGCCAGCGAGGCCATCTGGGCATAGGCCTTGATGTTCTTTTTCGGGATCGGCAATACGAAGCCATCGACGTAGCGCATGATCTTCTCCTCAGCGATGTCGCTCTAAGGGGTTGGTGTCGCCTGGTGCTTGGCTAAAACGATGCGCGCATAATCGTAAAAAAAGTTCCGGCGGCAAAACTCGCTACAACTGCTTGTCGCGAAATACGTTGCGTCAAAAAACGAGTGCCAAGCAATATGCGCGTTATGCGCGCCGTCCACTGCCGCCCCCACCTTTAGGGGCGGCAGATGAACGCTTTGATTCGGCTGCCTTTACTTCTTTTTGGTCAGCTCGATGACCATCATCTTGTATTCCTTGCCGGTCTTCGGATCGGGGCTGTACATTTCGAGCGTCTTGGTTTCAGGACCGGTGATCGTTTCGATCTGCCGCATGACGACTGGCTTGTTCGTGAGCGGGCAGTTGAACTTGTAGTTCCACGACAGCGTCTTGCCGTCTTTCGACAACTCGCCTTCGCCGATCGACATGCCCGTGCCGTGGTTGTCGATCCAGGTCGAGGTGAACTTCTTGCTGACGTTGTCGTAACCGCTGATCGCCAGGCCGTTGTAGGGGCCCATGCCCGGGATTTCGCCGGCCATTTCCAGCTTGACGAAGCGGCCGTCCATCATCGCGCTGATGGTCGTGGTGCTGTCGCTTTTGAGCGGCTCCGTGCCGGGGGCCATCCACATCGTGTTCTTGCCTTGCCACACGCCGATGTCCTTCGCCAGCCGCTCGTGCATCGCTCCCGGCGTCGCCGCAGCGATGCAGGCCTGCATATCGGCCGCGGTCCAACCCGGTGGCAGCTTGAATTCGGGCTGAGCAGCGGCTGCGGCCGGCTTGTCCGCCGCTTTCTTGGTGTCCTGGGCGACGGCGGCCGCCGCCACGAGTGCCACAAGTGAAACGGTGATCAACCCATGCTTGACGTTCATTGCAACCTCCGAAGGGAACGAGGGAAGTCTGAATTACTAGAGCGAACGCAGCGGCAACAGCGACCGCAGGCGCGCGTCGCGCAGAAACAACCCGAGCCAGACGAGTATGCCGATGGTGGCCTGGACGTAGAACGGCTCGCCGATGCGAGCATGCGTGGCGATGGCGCCGCCCATGTAGCCAGTAATGAGGATCGCGCCGAGCACGCTCGTTTGCGGAATGATGTACAAAATCGTGACAATCAGTTCCGTAATGCCGAGCGGGACGACCGCCGCCGGCGACCAGCCGACAGTTTTCAGGCCCTTCTCCATGTCCGGCGTCATCGGCATGAATTTCATGATCCCGCTCATGATCAGCGCAAGGGCCGGCAAGGCGCTGATGACGCGGCCGGTCCAAACGAGGGCCGGTGATGACGAACTGGCCGCCTTCGGCGAGGCGGGCTCTTTCGCCGGCTCATAAGGGTTCGTCGAGGCTGGAGCGGGCATGATTTGGCTCTCGTGGATTGCGGAGTAACACTCAGGAATCGCGGCGCCTTTTCACGATTCAGATTTCGCTCCGGTTGATTCGTTCAACTTGGGACTCTCGTCCTTTGGCTTTTCGCCATCGCCGGTCAGCGGCGCGGGCGTCTCGACGATTTTCTTCATGCTCGCTAGGCCTTCTTCGAACTTGCCGCCGATGATCTTGTCAAAGCTCATGAACAGGCAAATTGCCTTTTTCAGAAAGCCGTTCTTGCCGTTCATGGCCCAGGTCACGGTGACCTTGTCGCCCTCGGGCTTGAACGTGAACACTGCTTCGCCCGTGTCGGTCATCGGCCGGACGAACTGCAGCTTCATCCGCACCAGCTCGTTTGGTTTGCTCTCGACGATGGTCATGCTGCCCTCGCCGACTTCGTCGTTGCCCGACCATTTATAGACGGCGCCCTCGCCCGACTGCGGACCTTCGTAGGAGTATTTGATGTTCGGGTCCATCTTGATGAACGGCGACCAGTCGGGCGATTTGTGCAGATCGTTTACCTGCTCGAAAACTTTGTCCGCCGGGGCCGCCATCGCGAGCGAGCGGGAAATGTGGAACTCCGACGGCTGCATGGCCACCACGGCCAAAAATCCCAGCACCAGGAGGGCGAGCAGCGCAGCAGCGCCGAGCAGGTTTTTCTTCATAGGTGGAAATCTCCGGCCAGAATGGCGGTCCGCGACAAGTGGTGGCTCATTGTACAGGTGACGATCCGGAAGGCAAGCCGGCCAGCTCCAGAATTGGCCGGATTTCCACGCCGCCAAACCGCTGGCCCGGATGCCTGGCGGCAACGTTGATCGCTTCGTTCAAATCCTTCACGTCGATGATGTAAAAGCCGCCCAGCACCTCGCGCGTCTCGGCGAACGGGCCGTCGGTGACGGAACGCTTGCCGTCCTTGACGCGGACACACGTCGCCGTCTCGACGCCGTGCAGCGGCGAGGCCAACAAATACTGGCCGCGGGCGTTCAGCTCGTGCGTTAGGGCGACGGCTTCGTCCATCGCCGCCCGCATCTCCGCCGCGCCGGCGCGATCCCAGGCTTGCATGTCGTCGTAGCAGAGGAGCATGTATTTCATGCGACTTTCCTGCGAATTTGAATTGTTGGACGGTCAGGTCCAGCCCGGCAGGCGGGACCTACGGCAGGCCCGCCAGCTCAAAAACGGGCCGCACTTCGACGGTGCCCTTGCGAGCGCCGGGGATTTTCGCGGCGACGGCCAGCGCCTCATCGAGGTTCTTGGCCTCGATCAGGAAGTAGCCGCCCAGATGCTCGCGAGTCTCGGCATACGGGCCGTCGGTCACCAGCCGCTTGCCCTCGCGGACGCGGACGCTGGTCGCGGTCGCTACCGGCTGCAGGGGATTGGCCCCGAGAAACCTGCCCTGGGCGGCCAGGTCGTGGCAGAGCTGCGTCGAATCGACGTAGCACTGCTCGCGCTCCTGCGAGTTCATGGCGTTCTCTTCCATGTAGATCAGCAGCATGTATTTCATCGTCAATTCCTCACTCCGACAGTGGTTGCGTTACATTGCTCGGCGGCCTGCGTCAGCTCGCCGTAAACCTGCTCGTTGATCGGACGAATCTCCAGGCTGCCGCCGATGCGCATGCAGGGCAGCTGGGACAGGAGCTCGATCGCGTGCTCGCGATCCTGAGCTTCGAGCACCATGAATCCGCCCAGTTGCTCCTTGGTCTCGGCAAACGGGCCATCGGTGATGCTCACTCGCCCCGGTTGGAATCTAAGCGTAGTTGCCGATTGTGAGGGCTGCAGCGCCGTCGTATCGACAATGTGGCCGCGCTGTCGCAACAACGTTTCGTAGGCTTGCGTCTCTTCGAGAAGCTCGCGGAGCTCATCGGCGGCTAGCGCGGCCCACTTCTGTTCATCGTGGAATCCCAGGCAAACAAATCTCATGGTCCAAGATCCTTTTCATCGGCCGCTGCGCTGGCCAACGGCTCATTGCTTAACGTAGATCATCCAGCCGACGCCAAACCGGTCGGCGAGCATTCCGAACCGCGGCGAGAAGAACGTCTTGCTCAGCGGCATTCGCACTTGCCCGCCTTCACTCAGCGCGGCGAACAGCTTGTCGGCCTCCGCCACGCTCTTGACGGTGAGCGACAGCGAAAAACCATCGAATTTCGGCTGCCCCGTGCAACCGCCGTCGGAAACGAGCACGTCGGAATCGCCGATGCGGATGGTCGCGTGCAGGATCTTGTTTTCCGAGCCGGGCGGAACCATCCCGGGCTGCTGCGGCTCCGGCGTGTCCTTGTTACGCATCAGCATGTTCACCGTCGCGCCGACGGCCCGCTGGTAGAACTCGATCGCCTCTTCGCAGCGGCCCTCGAAGAACAGGTAAGGTTGGATTTGCATGGGATTTCGTCGATGAGTGTGAGTGGTGAGTGGTCATCTCACTTTTTCGCGGCCTGGGCCCGCAGCTGCTCTTCCTTCGCGCGTAGCTCGGGCGTCAGGGCCGGGCCAAAATCGTCGGGCGAGAAAATCTGCCGGATCTCGATCTCGCCTTCCTCGCCGGGCATCGGGTCCGGGCATTTTTTCAGCCACTCGATCGCCTCTTCCTTCGACTTGCACTGCCAAATCCAGAAGCCGGCGACCAGCTCCTTGGTCTCGGCAAACGGCCCGTCAACGACTGTCCGGCTGCTGCCCGCGAACCGCACGCGAGCGCCCTTGCTGCTGGGATGCAATCCCTCGCCGGCCTGCATCACGCCGGCCTTCACCAACTCCTCGTTGTATTTCATCATCCTCGTGAGCAGCTCCTGGCTGGGCATCTTCCCGGCTTCGGAATCCTTCGTCGCCTTGACCATCACCATGAATCGCATTGGTCGGTTCCTTGGATGTGTTTGCTATTGGGCAGTTGTGACTTGATGCTTCCAGCCGCCGCGGCTGGCTAAATCGGGCGAATCTCGCACTCGCCTTCGCCGATCACTCGCAAATAGCTCGCGGTCCACTCGACCGCTTCGGCCAGCGAATCCACCTCGAACATGGCACATGAGGCGACCGGACGCTTCACTTCGGTCAGCGGGCCATCCATCACGGTCACCTGGCCGCCGGCCAGGCGAACGCGGGCCACCAGCGACCGCGGCAGCCAGCCAGCCGCTGCAATTGGCTCGCCGGTGGCCTCGGCCATAAATCGTCCCATTTTCGCGAGCAACTCGCCCGAGGACAGCTCGGCGTGGCTGCGGTCGTCGGCTGTGAGCATCATGAAACGCATCGTAATGTCTCCTCGTGGCTTAAGTTGCGGGGGGCGAAGCCATTCGGTTGCCGGCGACCTTCTCAATTAGCTGCTACACCAGATAGTCGTGCGCCTGCAGGCGAAATCGACAACCGGCCGCAGAATGCGAAAAATTCTTTTCGCCGCGGGCTAATTCGGCAGTTCCGCCAGCCGTCCGGCGAGGAAACGCCGTTCCGGCTCCTGGCGGGCCAGGGCCAAGGCGCGTTCGTAAGATCCACGGGCGTCTTGATTTCGGCCGAGCCGGCGGCAGAGGTCGGCCCGGGCGGCGTGCGCCAAGTGGTATTCGGACAATTCACCCCGCGACAAGATGGCGTCGATCAGCGACAGCCCGGCAGCGGGACCATCGCGCATCGCCACGGCGACGGCCCGGTTCAGTTCCACCACGGGTGACGGCTCAAGCTGGGCGAGGACGCCATACAGCCCTGCGATTTCACTCCAGTCGGTGGCCCCGGCCGTGGCCGCTTCGGCATGGACGGCAGCGATCGCGGCCTGAATCGCATAAGGGCCGGTCTGGGTCGCGAGCGACCGCCTCGCGAGTGCGACGCCCTCGGCGATTTGCTCGCGATTCCATAGCGTGCGATCTTGATGCTCCAGCAGGATCAACTCGCCGGCGGCACTGGCGCGGGCCGCCCGCCGCGACTCTTGCAAGAGCATCAGCGCCAGCAACCCCAACGCCTCCGGCTCAGGCAGCAGCTCCACAAGCAGCCGGCCGAGGCGAATCGCTTCGCCCGACAGATCGGCCCGCGTCAACTCCGCACCCGACGAGGCATAGTAGCCTTCGTTGAACACGAGATAAACGACTTGCAGCACCGCTTCCAGCCGAGCCGGCAGATCGGCCCGCTCGGGCACCTGGTAGGGAATCTTGGCGTCCTTGATCTTGGTCTTGGCCCGCACGATCCGCTGGGCCAGCGTCGAGGGGGCGGTGAGAAAGGCGCGGGCAATCTCCTCCGTCGTCAATCCGCAGACTTCACGCAATGTTAATGCGACTTGTGCTTCCGGCGACAGCGCCGGGTGGCAGCACGTGAAAATCAGCCGCAGCTGATCGTCCTCGACGCGATCCTCGGCCACGCCGGCGGCTGCTTGCGACTCGGTATCCAGCCGCCCAGCCAAATCGCCCAGCGAAGCATCGAACCTCGCCCGCCGGCGGATCGCATCGATCGCCTTGAACCGCCCCGCCGAAACCAGCCAAGCCCGTGGGTTGGCCGGCACACCTTCCTCCGGCCACTGTTCCACCGCCGCCGCAAACGCCTCGTGCACCGCCTCTTCCGCCAAATCGAAATCACCCAACACCCGAATCAACGTCGCCAACACCCGCCGCGACTCGGCGCGATAAACCGCATCCACCATCTCGCGGGCCTGCTTTGCCAAATTCGCCGCGCTCATTCGGTATGTCCCAGTAGTTGATGCAGATTTTACCGTGCCGGATCACGTGGCGAATTCAACAGGAGTTGGCATCTCTTTATTCTTGTCCCGAAAGCCCATCGTATCTTGCCGGCTGTTGAAGTAACTGCGGTACTCCCGCACATTGTGCTCCAGTGCCTCCGGGTAGAACCCGCGCACGGTCGCAACGTACTCGTCCTCGGTCAACATCAGGCTCCGATGACCAGTAAGCTGTAGCGCCAGTTGATGCCAAAGCAGACGATCGCCGTAGGAGACAAGCAACTCATCAGCGAGTGGCAAGATTACCGGCTTGTTGGGAATGAAACTCTTCTTAGACATCGACGCCTCAGACGTTGTGCAGCACGACGCAAATCGTCACGGAAGCCCCAGCGCCGCCTTCAAGCACCGATCCACGTCCTGCTTCATGGACGGCGAGAGTGCTCCCAGAACCTGGGATACGCTATCGGCATATACGGTCACGAGCAGCAAGCAGGATACGACAGAATCACGCACCAACCCGGTCGCCTGACCCTCCAACGTGTTGACGTCAATGAACAAGCACGCGGGGTCGTATTTCATCGAGAGATTCTTGGTGACCTCGGCCACAACAAGCGACCTCACCGCTCCGGTATATGCGTCGGACGGTACGACTACCGCGGGCCGCTTCTTACCTCGCACACCGGACGCATGTGGAAAGCGGACGAGAACGACGTCGCCCCGTTTCATGGCTGCTCCGGCATCGCGTCGTATTCATCCATGTCCTCCCAGCCGGCCAGCTTCCCGGCTTCCCAGGCCAAGGTCTCAAGCTCCTCCCTCGTCCACGGACTGTCGTCGTACTCGCTCTCTTTCAATCGCTCGTATTCGTCGATGGGGAGCGGGACGAAGGTCTCGTTCGTACGTGGATTTATGATCCGTGACGGCGTTAGAGTATCCGTCTCTACAGCCTCCATTTGTTGCTCGGTCAACTCGATCATCATTGCTCTCCTCGTACCATCGTACAACGAGTTATTGCTCCGATCCACATGCTGGTAATTCTGAATTCGCAACACCGAGCACGCGTGAAGAGTCACCTTCGTCAGTCGTCGCCAGCGCCCCGCAGACAGCACTTCTTGTACTTCTTCCCGCTGCCGCAGGGGCAGGGATCGTTTCGGCCGACGTGGGGAGCATCGCGGCGGATGGTGAGGCTGTCGGGAAGCGCAGGCGGAGGCAAGTTCCAAAGATCGTCGTCCAGTGACGCGCCATCCTCGTCCCAATCGTCGCCCGCCAGGGCGTCGCCAAAATGGTCGGCGGCGTTATCGCTGGCGAACGGGACGTTCGCTCCGCTACGATCCATCCGCTCGTGCCGCCACGCTTCGCTGAAGCAGTGCCACTTTTGCAACTCGGCCACCGTGTCCATGACGGCGGACCGTTCGCGATCCAGTCTCAGGCACTTTTCAGGAGCTTCCGGATGCAGCAGATGTTCCTCGAAGAAATCCCAATCGATAATGCTCTCGTCCACCAATTTCTCGTCGAATGCAGCTTTGATCTCGTCCTGAAACTCCAGGGGATTGAGATCGCCCAATTCGTCCACTGTGACCGTAACGCCCCAATAATCGCGGGCTGCTACCGCGGTCCGGAACTCCCGCACCAACCGCTCGAGCGCGGCGGCCCGCGAAAGGCGGCCATCGGCCACCAGGCAAGGGAACGCCGCGGCGGCCTGCCAGCGGATGTAATCGTCGAGTTCCCGGTTCGCGATCAACCCCTGCAGCAAGTCTGGCTGATCGTCGGCAAGGACAGCCAATGTTCGCTTGCCGACCTCAGTGATCGCAGACCCGAATAGACCGTCCAGCACGGGGTCGCGCAACGAAAACGCGCCCAAGATTATGGGCAGCGCCGACTTCGCTTTGAATTCTGTCAGCAAGAAAAGTGCGAAGAAGGGGGCGTTGCCCTCGTGAATCGTCCCCTCGAGGCCCAGTCTGACCGCTTCCTCGAGCACTTGGATCAGCCGGGGCGTCGCCAGCTCAGGAAATCGCTGGCACGTCCGCAGCGCCTGCTCGGGCAGGCGGTCCATTCCCTCGTCGAGCTCGAGGATCACGGCGTCCCAGTCGAGCTGGTCCGGCTCCTGGACGGCAACTTGCGTTTCGGTCGTCATGTGTCCCCTCCTTGCGTAAATAGACATGCTACCGCGTGGAGCCGACCGGACAATCGGCGGCGGAAAAAGCGCTGCTCGCGGTTCCTTCGGGGGACCGGCGGGGGTAAAATACGAGGTCTGGCCGGTGTGCCAGCCTCAACCTGCCTTGCGGAACGCCCTCCCTCCGCCGCCGACTGCGTTTGGTCATTTTGCTGCATGCAGCCCTTCGATTATCAGCCGCGAACGCGCATCGTCTTCGGTCCTGGCAAGATCGAGACGCTCGGCGAATTGGCTTCCGAGTTGGGAGCGCGGCGGGCGTTGGTGGTGAGCGACCCGGGGGTGATCGCGGCCGGGCATACGGCTCGCGGCATCGCGGCTTTGGAGCGGGCGGGGATCGAGACGCACCTGTTTGACGCGGTCCATGAGAACCCGACGACGGATGATGTGGCCGCCGGCGTGAAGATTGCCCGGCGGTACGACCCGGAAATCCTCGTCGGCCTCGGCGGCGGGTCGTCGATGGATTGTGCCAAGGGGATCAACTTCGTCTTCACCAACGGCGGCGAGGTCAAGGACTATTGGGGCGTCGGCAAGGCGCTCCGAGCGATGCTGCCGATGATCGCCGTGCCGACGACCGCCGGCACGGGCAGCGAGACGCAGTCGTTCGCGCTGATCAGCGACAGCAAGACGCACGTGAAGATGGCCTGCGGCGACAGGAAGGCGTCGTGCCGCATCGCGCTGCTCGATCCGGAGTTGACGGTCACGCAGCCGCCGCGGGTGACGGCATTGACCGGCATCGACGCCCTGTCGCACGCGCTGGAGACGTTCGTCACATCGCGGCGCAATCCCGTTTCGCTGGCGTTCAGCCGCGAGTCGTGGCGGCTCTTGGCCGGCAACTTCGCAGCGGTACTGGGCGATCCCGGCAACATCGACGCCCGAGGCAGCATGCTGCTGGGTGCGTCGTTTGCGGGGCTGGCGATCGAAAACTCGATGCTCGGCGCGGCCCACGCGCTGGCCAACCCACTGACGACGCTGTTTGACGTGCCGCACGGGCAAGCCGTCGGCGTGATGCTGCCGCATGTGATCCGTTTCAATGCCGTCGAGGTTGAGCATCAGTATCACGATTTGCTGCACGAATCGCAAAACGGCAGCCCGCTGCCAAAGCTGGAGGGCGGCGTCGAGGGACTGGCCGGATTTGTCGGCCGGATGCTGTCGCAGGCAGGTCTGGCCACGACGCTGCGACCGCTCGGCGTCGATCCGCTCAAGCTGCCACAGCTCGCTGCGCAGGCCGCCAAGCAATGGACCGCGACCTTCAATCCGCGGCCGGTGGGCGAGGAAGATTTGCTGGCGCTGTATCAGCAGGCATATTGATAGAATGCAAGTTGGAGGATGTGGTATGGCGCGATCCATTCAAGAACAAAACAGAGAATTGGCCGCGGATGAACACGGATTAGCACGGATTCGTCAACCGTCAGTTCCGTGTCATCCGCGAAATCCGCGGCTGTTACTCGCTTGCTGCCTGTCTGTCCTGGCAATCGTTGCTGGCGGCCGAGCGGACGACGCTCCCGCGCCGGCGTTGCCCGCCGTCGCTGCGGCTCGATCTGCGGCAGTCGTGCCGACGGAACAAAGCTGGCCCGTCTATCGTGGCGACGCACAGGCGCGGGGCGTCGCGGCCGCGAAGCTGCCCGACAAGCTCGAAATGCTCTGGAAAATGGCCGTGCCCAACGGCGCGTTCGAGGCCACTCCCGTGATCGACGGCGGCGTGGCGTATGTGCCCGACATGGACGGCAAGGTCTTTGCCCTCAACCTGGCGACCGGAAAGGAAGTCTGGAACTATAAGGTCGAGAGCGGCTTCATCGCCTCGCCGGCGATTCGCGGCGGGTTGCTCTACGTCGGCGACATCGACGGCAAGTTCTACGCGATCGACATCAAGACCGGAAAACCAAAATGGACGTTCGACGCCGAAGCCGAAATCGACTCGGCCCCCAACTTCTGGAAGGACAACGTCCTGTTCGGGTCGCAGGACGCGAAGCTGTATTGCCTCAACGCCGTCACGGGCCAACTCGTCTGGAAGCACGCCATTGAGGACCAGATTCGCTGCTCGCCGACCGTCATCGGCGACCGCACGTTCGTCGCCGGCTGCGACGCCAAATTCCACATTATCGATTTGACCGAAGGCAAGGAAGTCGCCGCCGTGCCGATAGAAGCCCCGACCGGCGTCACGCCCGCGGCCCTCGGCGATCAGGTCTTTTTCGGCACGTCGGCGGGCACGTTCTTCGCCCTCAACTGGAAAGAAGCCAAGATTTCTTGGAAGGTCGAAGACAAAGGCGCGGCCCAGGAGATGCGCAGCGCGCCGGCTGCTCAGGACGGAATCGTCATCGTCGGCAGCCGCAACCGGGCCGTGATCGCATACGACCCGGCGACCGGCAACGAGCTGTGGACGTTTACGACCAAGCAGCGGGTCGATAGCTCGCCGGTGATCGTCGGCAACCGCGTTTTCGCCGGCGCTGCCGACGGCCGGCTGTACGCGCTCGACCTGAAGTCGGGCGAAGAGAAGTGGCAGTATCAAGCCACTGGTGGCTTCACCGGCTCGCCCGCCGTCGCCGGCGGCAAGCTGGTGATCGCGACCGACCGCGGCGTGGTGTATTGCTTTGGGGCGAAGTAAAGGAAGGCAGAATGTCAATCGCCGATAAACCGATGACCGCTGCCGAATTTGCGCGGTTGCCTTCCGACGGGCGAGAGTTTGAGCTAGTCCGAGGCGAGCTATTGGCAATGAATCGTCCCAAACCCAAGCACGGGAAAGTCCTGTTTCGAATTGCGCGGGTCGTGGGTGACTTTATTGAGGATCGCGACCTCGGCCATTGGTTTGGCGGCGACGCCGGCATCGTCACCGAACAAGACCCAGACACGGTGCGGGGGCCGGATGCGGCATTTGCCTCGTACCAGAGAATTCCCCGCGAAGCGGATGACGAGCATTATTTCTTGGTCGCCCCGGAGTTAGTGTTCGAAGCTTTATCGCCGAGCGATCGTTGGGTGGACGTTCTCGACAAGGTATCCGAATACTTGCATGCCGGCGTGAATGTCGTGTGCCTGGTTGACCCGCGAGCGCGAACGGTGCAGTTACATCGCGCCGAAGCGCCGCCGATTACCTTGGCCGAGAATGATTCCTTCGAGTTGCCGGATATTCTTCCCGATTTTCGCTGCCAAGTGACCAGGTTTTTTCCTCGCCAGTCGCCGTGAGCATGACCACCGAAGCCACCAAGACCGAAGTTGGCAGCTATTTTATCTCCAACTATCCGCCGTTCTCGCAGTGGACCGCGGAGCAGTTGCCCGAGATTGAAGCTGCGTTGCGTGCGCCGCCGCGCGAAACACCACTCGGCTTGTACTTGCACATTCCGTTCTGCCGCAAGCGGTGCAAGTTCTGCTACTTTCGCGTCTATACCGACAAGAACTCGCACGACGTCGAAAGCTACGTCCAGGCGCTGTCGAAAGAGATCGAGCTGGTCAGCCAGTTGCCGGTGATGGGCGGTCGGCCGTTCCGCTTCGTCTATTTCGGCGGCGGCACGCCCTCGTTCCTCTCGGGCAAACAGCTCACATCGCTCGTCGATCGGCTCCGCAAGCACGTCAATTGGGACAAAGCCGAGGAGGTCACGTTCGAGTGCGAGCCGGGCACGTTATCGGAGCCGAAAATCAAGACGCTGAAGGAGCTGGGCGTCACGCGGCTGAGCCTGGGCATCGAAAACTTCAGCGACGCGATCCTGGAGGAGAACGGCCGGGCGCACCTGTCGGGCGAGGTCTATAAGTCCTGGCAGTGGATCGTGGATAACCAGTTCGCCAACGTGAACGTCGATCTGATCAGCGGCATGGTCGGCGAGACGTGGGACAATTGGCGCGAAAACATCAAGAAGACGATCGACCTCTCGCCCGACAGCGTGACCATCTATCAGATGGAGTTGCCGTTCAACACGGTTTATTCCAAGGACATCCTGGGCAACCAGATCGAGACGCCCGTCGCCGACTGGCCGACCAAGCGGGCCTGGCTGAGTTACGCCTACGACGAGTTGCTCGCCGCCGGCTATCACGTTTCCAGCGCTTATACGCTCGTGAAAGATCCGCGGAAGGTCAACTTCAGCTACCGCGACAACCTGTGGCACGGGTCGGACTTGCTGGCCACCGGCGTCGCCAGCTTCGGTCACGTTTCCGGCGTGCACTATCAAAACAAGACGGAGTGGGGCGACTACACCAGCGACCTGCTCGACAAAGGCCAGCTGCCGCTCTATCGCGCGCTGCGGCCGACGCCCCATCAGTTGCTGGTCCGCGAGATGATCCTGATCCTCAAAAAGGGCCACCTCGACGCCGGCTATTTCCGGAAGAAATTCGGCGTCGAGATCCTGGACGAATGGCGCGATGAATGGCTCAGCCACCAGGGTGACGGAATGCTGACCATTAGCGGTGACCGGATCGAGCTGACGCGGAAGGGCCTGTTGCAAGCCGATGCGCTGCTGCCCGCGTTTTTTGAGCCGGAGCATCGCGGAGTCCGCTATACATGAGCCAGCCGCTCATTTTCCTGATGGGCAAGTTCGAGGCTGAGTTTCCCACCGACCGCCGCTATGCCAAGAACCACATGTGGGGCCAGCCGCGAGGCGAAGTGGTCCGCTTCGGCTTCACCGCCTACGCCGTGCGGCTCTTGCAGGACGTTTATTTCCTGGACTGGACGGTGGACGCTGGCACGACATTGACCGAGAAGCAGGAAATCGGCCAGATCGAAAGCAAAAAGGCCGAGAGCAGCCTCTACGCCCCGCTCGCCGGCCAGCTGATCCGCTTCAACGAGGAGTTGCTTTCCGACCCGTCGGCGATCAACTTGGACAAATACGGCGACGGCTGGTTGTTCGAGATCGAGCCATCGACCGACTCACTGCTCGATCCACCGGGTTATATTGAACACCTGACCGGCGTCTGGGAAATCGCCCAGCGAACGATCAAGGGACAGATGAACGAGTAAGTGGGGCAGACATTCCTGTCTGCCATGAACATGGCCAAACGCATTGCCGTCGTCGTCTCGCAGGGCCAGAGCGCCAATCCCGCCAAGCGGCAGCTCGAAGAGGACGTCGTTGCCGGCCTCTTGATGGAGCCGGGAATCGACCTGGTCGTGATCCCGCACCTGTATGACCTCAAGCCGGACGGCACGGGCATCCTGGCCCTCAAGGGGATCATGGGCAACATGATCGTGCTGTCGTGGCTCTACGAGCGCGGCGCGCGGTGGACGCTCGACCGGGCCGACATCCGTGGCAAGGAAGGCTTGACGACGATCAAGATGGCCGACGATGAGGAGGAGGGCGACGAAGACGAGGCCGAGGAGGAGGCAGAGGCGGCCAATGGCAAAGAGCGCGTGATCGACACTCGCGAGGTGCCCAACCGCAAGATCTACTGCGTCGATCTCCGCGTCCATAACTCGGCTCAGCCCTACATCGAAGAAGTCAAGCGGATCGCCCGCGAGAACTCGATGCAGCTCATGGGCCTGTCCGACTGGATCGGCGGTTCGCCGCCGCCGCAGCAGCTTGAGCGCTACCTCCGCCCGACGAACGACACGGCTCTCGGCCCGCCTGTCGAAATGAAATCGCCGCCGGCTGAGCCCCTCTCCCCTGCCCTGCTCCAGCGGATCGACGAAGAGCCCGGTCGCCGCTGGTATCCGGTGATCGACTACAGCCGTTGCACGAATTGCATGGAGTGCATCGACTTCTGTCTGTTCGGCGTCTATGGCGTCGATAAAGCCGAGACGATCCTCGTCGAGCAGCCCGACAACTGCCGCAAGGGCTGCCCCGCCTGCAGTCGCGTCTGCCCCGAGAACGCGATCATCTTCCCCCAGCACAAAACGCCCACGATCGCCGGCGCTCCGGTCATCGCCGGCTCCCTGAAAATCGACTTGTCAAAACTTTTCGGCGCACCCGAAACGGGCGAATCGGCCGAACAAGCCGCAGTCCGCGAACGCGACGAGCAACTCCTCCTCGCCGGCCGCCAGGCCGTTGGCGCTACCATCGGCCTGCCGAAGCGCCACGAGACAACATTCGCCCCCGCGCCGAAGGACGAACTCGACTCGCTGATCGACGCGCTCGATGATTTCTAACGTGGCGAGTTTGAACAAGGAAATCGGCACATGAATCTGGCCGATGAACTTCTGAAGTTGCGGGATCTCCACGCCAAGGGAGCGCTGACGGACGACGAATTTGCAGCCGCGAAGGCGCAGGTTCTGGCGCAAGAGCGTCCAGCACCAGAAGATTCCTCAACGGGCGCGGTCGAGCGGCATCTGCAGACGATCGCGCTTCAAAACGACATCGCACAGCTCGATCGCGAATGGGAACTGGCTCGTCACACCTATATGGTGACCGGCCGACATGGGCGTCGCTCCATCCCTTCTCAGGGAGGTAGCCTTGTTGCTGGCGTCGTGATTGCCCTGTTCGGGATCTTCCGGACGACGGTAGCTTTCGTGATTACAAGTCAAAGTCCGTTTGGCCCGATCGCGCAAGTGTTTCCTCTTTTTGGCATCCTGTTTATCGTTCTCGGCGTGGGAACCAGCATCCACTCTTTTGCCAAGGCGGGCCAATACGCCGAGGCCGAACGCCGCTATCGCGAGCGTCGTTCCGAACTGCTGGCACGTGACGCCGGCCCCTCCCGTGCCGAGAAAAGCATGCGCGATTGGGGTTAACCGACGTGCCTATTTGGCTCCCTTAGCTGCCTTCTGTTTCTTCGCCTTCTTCTCCACCGCTGCGGGTGGCAGCGGCTTGGTGCGGCCTTCGGCGGCGGCGAGCTCGGGCGGCTCGAGTTGCTGGCCCTGATCGTTGGATTCGACGATCCAGCGATCGACGACGCCACGCAGCTCCTTCAGCACGGCGGCGTGCTCCGTCGAGGTCGCGAGATTCTTCGTCTCGTAGGGGTCGGCTACCACGTCGTACAGTTCTTCCGCGGGCATCGTCGGGGCGGTGAGCACCTTCTGCAGCGGCGTCAGCTTGCCTTCGGCGTCGAGCTGTTTCAGCAGGTTCCAGACCGGATACGACCGTTCCTTGTAATCGTTCGGCTGCAAGAACGGCCGCTCGGGCGTGAAGTTGTGGATGTAGCGGTAACGCTCGGTGCGGACGGTGCGGAAGCGAAAGACTGTTTCATCGCAGCGGTCCCGCGCGCCGAATACGTATTTCCGCGGCGGGCCGGCCGTATCGCCGAGGAAGACTTCGCCCTGCATCTTCTCGGGCTTCTTTGCGCCGGTAATCGCCAGCGCCGTGGCCGAGACGTCGATCGAGGCCAGCAGCCGGTCATCAACAGTCCCGGCCTTGAAGTGGGCCGGCGTAGGGAAGTTCTTGGGCCAGCGGATGAGCAGCGGCACGCGGAGGCCGCTGTCGTAGCAGAACTGCTTACCGCGAACGTGGCATTGGCCGTGGTCACCAAAGAAGCAGACGACCGTGCTCTCGGCCAAGCCGTCCTTCTCGAGCTGCGCGAGGATCAGGCCGATCTTGCGGTCCAACTCCGTCGCCGCGTCGAGATACTGTGCCCAGTCCGCGCGGGTCACCGGATGATCCGGATAATACGGCGGGATCACCACCTTGGCCGGGTCGGCGCGCGGCGGGGCGTGAAACGCCCGGTGCGTTTCCTGAAAATTCACCTGGGCATAGAACGGCTGATGCGCTTTTAAGTCGCTCCATTTGTCGCTGTCGAACGGCTGCCCCGTGTACGTGAAATTCCAATCCGTCTTGCCGGCGCCGCGAAAGCCGAACTCGGCCGGCAGCTCGCGAACGTTGGCCGTGTAATAGCCGGCGTCCCGCAGCCAATCGGTGAGCACCCGCACGCCCGTCGGCAACTGATAGACGTCGTCGCGGTGCGAGCGGTGGTTGTGGGCCCCGATCGTCGTCTGATACATGCCGGTCATGAACGCACTGCGGCTGGCCGAGCAAACGGGCGCGGTCGTGAAGCACCGCGTGTACCGCACCCCCTGCCCCGCCAGCTTGTCGAGATTCGGCGTCGCAACCTCGGTTGTTCCATAACAGCCGAGATCGGGGCTGAAGTCTTCGGCGATGAGCCAAAGGATGTTGGGGCGATCGGCTGCCGGTGCGCACTCAGCC
>Ga0184625_10000118_pt1 | contig 22731 bp, 22 predicted proteins | sample PLM3_30_b1_FD_133151 | JGI IMG/M metagenome (GOLD analysis project Ga0184625, IMG submission 133151) | Groundwater sediment microbial communities from an aquifer in East River, Colorado, USA - PLM3_30_b1 | ecosystem: Environmental > Terrestrial > Soil > Riparian zone | place: USA: East River... | reverse complement strand
GGTGCCGATCTGCAGCCCGAATCGCAGCCCGGTCGGTTCGTCGCGCTGCCGGCCGGCCGCCGCCGCGGCGTCGACGAACGCCTCCGGTACGACCCGGACCGCCCGGGGCGTGAGCACCTCGTCATACCCCTCACCGGCGAGCAGGTCCCTGGTCGCGGCCCACGCGCGCAACTGACTGGTGAGCACGTCGGCGGGGATCCGCTTGGCCCGGCGGCGGTTGCGGGCCCGGCACTCGGCGGCCGGGGTGTCGAAGGCGACCGCCACGCACGCGAGGCCGTGCCGGCGCGCCAGGCTCAGCCACGCCGTGCGCCGCTGCCGGTCGAGGCCGAGTGTGTCGATGACCGTGGTGAGTCGGCGGCCAACCCGGCGTCGCACGACGTCCTCGAGCACCGCGAAGGCGTCGGAGCTGGCTGCGATGTCATCCTCGCCGTCGCCGACCATCGCTCGCAGACGGTCACTGGAGACGACGCAATCAGGCGGAAAGTGGTCTGCCGCCCAGGTTGACTTGCCGGAGGCACCGGGGCCCGCGAGGATGACCACGCAGGGCGACGGCAGGTTCAGGGCCTCGTCCATCCGCCCAGTCTGCACGGGCGAACAGGCTTCTGCCGGATCCCTCCATCCCAGGCGACGAGTGTCTCAACCTCAACGTCTGGATGCCCGATCCGGCCGGATCCGGGTTGCCGGTGATGGTCTGGATCTCCGTTTGCCACCCACGATCGAGGGCATTGCCCGATGCTTGGGATGAGGCGTCCCAGCGCCGGGACTCGAGGAGGTTTGCGATGAGCCGACCAAGAATTGTGATCGTCGGGGCGGGATTTGCCGGCTATCACGCCGCTCGCACCCTGTGTCGGCTCGCACGGAACAAGGCGGAGATCGTCGTCGTCAACCCGACCGACTACTTCCTGTACCTGCCGCTCCTGCCCGAGGTCGCGGTCGGCCTACTCGACCCGCGGCGGGTAACCGTGTCCCTGCCCGCGACTCTGCCCGACGTCCGGCTCATTCTCGGCGACGTGACCAGGGTTGACCTCGATGCTCGCGAGGTCACCTATGTCGACCCCGAAGGTGGTCGTGACCAGATCACCTACGATCGCCTCGTGCTCACTGTCGGCAGCGTCAACAAGCTGCTGCCCGTACCCGGAGTGGCCGAGCACGCCCACGGCTTCCGGGGAATACCAGAGGCGCTGTACCTGCGCGACCACGTGATCCGCCAGATGGAGCTCGCGGACGCTAGCGACGACCCGGACGAGCGGGCCGCGCGCACCACCTTCGTAGTGGTCGGTGCGGGCTACACCGGCACCGAGGTCGCCGCGCACGGTGTCCTCTATACCGACGTCCTCCACAAGCGACATCCGCGGCTGTCGAATCAGCGACCACGGTGGCTGCTGCTGGATGTGGCGGATCGGGTGCTGCCCGATTTGGACGAGCGATTGTCCCGGATCGCCGCGTCGGTGCTGAATGACCGCGGTGTGGAGGTGCGTACGGGTACATCCGTGAGCGAGGCCATCGAAGCAGGCGTACGACTCAGTGACGGCGACTTCGTCGGCACGCGTTCCCTGATCTGGTGCGTCGGCGTACGCCCTGACCCGCTCGTAGCGGACCTGGGCCTGAGGACCGAGAAAGGCAGGCTCGCCGTCGACGCATATCTCGCCGTCTCCAGCCGACCCGAGGTCTACGCGTGCGGCGACGCCGCCGCGGTCCCGGACCTGACCCGCCCCGGGGAGATTACTCCGATGACCGCCCAACACGCGGTCCGGCAGGGCAGGCGGGCCGCACACAACATCGCCGCATCGTACGGCACTGGCCGCCGCAAGCCGTACCGGCACAAGGACCTTGGCTTCGTCGTGGATCTCGGCGGGACCGAGGCCGCAGCCAACCCGCTCACGATTTCCCTCGGCGGCCTGCCGGCCAAAGTGGTAACGCGCGGGTACCACCTGTTGTCGCTGCCAGGAAACCGCCTCCGGACGTGCATCGACTGGCTCCTGGACGCATTGCTGACTCGGCAGACCGTCCAACTCGGACTTGTGCGCTCACCGGCTGTGCCGCTCGACACGGACTCGCCCGAGCTTCCCACTTCTACCGGGCGCCGATGACGCGACGACGGAACTCCCGTCAGCGCCGTCGGCTGGCCCGGGCACCGCCACCCGGAAGCACGATGGCACCGAGCACGAAGCCAAAGTTGTACCAGTTGCCGCTGTTGTGGACGTCGTAAATGTTGATGCTGTCCGTGAACAACGAAATGACGAACGAGATGGGCATGATCAGACCTTGCCAAAGGCCGGCCCAGAATCCGGATATGTGATCGGTGTCGACGTTGGCCACGTTGTTGGGCCCGGCTAGTCCGGCGCACGCCGTAAGGAGGGCCAGTATCCCAACGCCGACCGCCACGGAAGCGACGATCTTCGGCGCACGACCGCCCGGGCGGCGCTGACTGCGCCGTACTGGTTCTATATTCATGCGTCCTTGCTACCGTACTTGGCTGGGCGCGGGTGCCAGAACCGGGAACGCCCGCACTTCGGAAGGCTAACCAATGAAGTTCGTTCTCGAGGTCGACATGGGCGACGACGCGTTCGACGGAAAGGCCGTCCGAGAATTGGAACGGATCCTACGATACTGGGGCGGCAACCTCCGGCACTTCGAGATGACACATGGCGTTGGTTCAGCCATCTACGACTCGAGCTATCACGAGGTCGGACGATGGGTCATCACCGGCTCCCACGAAACCGACGCGCCTCTGCCCTAGTACGACGGCCCAGCATCGCACTCTTCCTTGGTCAGTCCGTGTCGCTCTGCTTGATCTGCCGGCGCACCTCGCGCTCGGCCTTCTTGCGGGCCTGTTTGGCCGCCCACCTTTGCGGTTCGTCGCGCACGAGCCCGCTGATCGTCTGAACGAGCAGTACCGCCCCCCACGGCCCGGCGACCCAGCCCGGCCAGAAGTAGATCCAATCGCCCGCGAGCAGCGAGATCACGGCCCAGATCGCTATGCAGATCGCGACAGCGCCGGCCCAGTCGTCCCACATCTCGACCACCCAGCGGCGGGTGGTGTCTGGATATCGGCCGTCATACCCGGCACGCCATCGGGACGTGGTGGGCGCGAGCGCGTTCGGGGTGGCCGGTACAAGCTGCGACTGCAACGGAGGCGCTGTGGCCGGCAGGTCGGCGAGAAGCGTGTCCAGTTCCGCGTACGTCTTGGCGGCGAAGGCGTCGCGGAGCCGGTCGTCGTACTCGAGTAAGTTGAGCCGGCCCTCTTCCAGGGCGATACGTAGGCGTTCTGCCACCCGTTCGCGATCAGCGTCGCCCGCTCGAAGCTCACTCGGATCCATGCCCCGAGCATTCCATGGCCGGTCAACGTGGGGGCATCTCGCGCTGGTCGAACCCCCCTCGTCGAGACGCGTCGCCGCCGACAGCACGCGACGAGTCCACTTCGGACTGCTTGATGCGCATCGCTGATGCATCAGCAAGTGTCGTCAGCTGGCGGTCGTGGAGCCGGCTGAGCGTGACGAGAGCCGTGATCGCGCCGACCAGCGCCATGAACATGTCCCATTGCGTGTCCCATACATCGCCCTGGGTGGCGAGGAAGTCATCCGCGGCCGACCCTCCGATAAGGGCGGACCACCACTCGATCATCTCGAAGAAGGAGCTGAACGCCAGACAGGCGCAGACCACAAGCGGGGCGAGCCATCGGCTGCCGCGCAGCGGCGAATTCCGGACCAGGATCTCGCGGATCAGAATCGCCGGTACGAAGCCCTGGGCGAAATGACCAATCCGGTCGTACGGGTTGCGCGACAGGTTGAACACATCGCGGAGCCAATCGCCAAGCGGCGTGCGGGCATACGTGTACAGCCCGCCGTACATCAGGATCAGCGCGTGCACCGCAAGCAGGCAGCACAGCAGGGTGGTCAGGGGAAACCGGCGCCAGGTGAGCAGTACCACCGGAATCCCTGCGATCACCCAGACGGTCTCCAGGAACCAGGTCAGCCGGTCGTATGGCCGGATTCCGGTGGCGATCAGCGCCACCACGACGACGCCAAGGAGTACGGGCGGGAGTGCCCTGCGTGGTCGGCTCATCAGACCGCCTATCGGAATCGTGCGCCGGTGCATTGCCCGTCGGGACGATGACCGTACCAAGCAAGGTCGGTCGTCGCCGACCACCGCCCTGCCGTAGAGTGCCCCGAAAGGGAGCCGTACGAGGCGGGAGGCCGATGGCGGGCTTCGCTCTCACCGAGGACCAGCTCGCACTGGTGCGGGACGTTCAGGGCATCGTGACCTCCGTGCTGGCCCCGCTGGCCGCTCAGAGCGAACCTGGCCACGTCGACCGTGCACTGGTGGCAGCGATGGGGGAGCACGGCCTGCTGGCCCGCGTGCTGGGCACGGCCGAGCGCACCGCTGCTGCGATGGACCTCTGCCTGGCCCGGGAGACGCTCGCGAGGGTGAGCACGGAGGCCGAGACCGCGCTCGCCCTGCAAGGCCTCGGTAGCTATCCGTTCGTCCGGTTTGGTGGCGACGATGTCGTCCAGCGATGGCGGCCGGCGGTCCTCTCCGGCGCTGCCATAGCCGCCTTCGCTCTGTCCGAGCCTGGGGCCGGATCCGACGCCGCCGCACTGAGTCTGTTGGCCGAGCCCGACGGCGACGGCTGGCGCCTGGTCGGGGAGAAGACCTGGATCTCTAATGCGCCTGAAGCCGACGTGTACTCCGTGTTCGCCCGAACCACGCCGGGTACTCGGGCCAAAGGCATCACCGCCTTCGTTGTGGCTGGCGACGCGGCGGGACTCAGCGGTCAACATCTCGACATGCTGGCACCACACCCGATCGGACGGTTGAGCTTCGACGGTGTACACGTCACAGCGGCCGATGTCCTCGGCGAAGTCGACGGTGGCTTTACGGTGGCGATGCGCACGCTCGACCTCTTCCGTCCCAGTGTTGGCGCGTTTGCCGTAGGCATGGCCCAGGCCGCGCTGGACGCGACCGTCGCCCACACCAGGCAGCGGCAGGCCTTCGGCAACCCGTTGAGTGGGCAGCAGGCCGTCTCACACATGTTGGCGGACATGGCCACGCGGATCGAGGCGAGCCGCCTCCTGGTCTATGCGGCCGCGTCGGCCTACGATTCCGAGGCCGACCCGGCGGACGTCACGAGGCGCTCGGCGATGGCCAAGCTCTTCGCGACGGAGAGCGCACAGTTCGTCGTCGACGCCGCCGTCCAACTGCATGGTGCGCAGGCACTGCAACGAGGACATCTCCTTGAGCACCTCTATCGTGAGGTGCGCGCGCCGCGGATATACGAGGGGGCATCGGAGGTGCAGCGTACGATAATCGGTCGTTCGCTGACCAGGTGAGGAGTCGCTTGTGGTGAGCAGGTACAGAGCGTCCGCCGGGCTGACACAGCACTGGGACCACTTCGACTTCCAGGTCGGCGACGGCGTGGCGACAGTGACGTTCAACCGTCCGGACAAGCTCAATGCGCTGACCTTTTCAAGCTACGCCGACCTGCGCGACCTGCTCCACGAGCTGCCGTATCGAGGCGACACCAAGGTGTTGGTGATCCGCGGCGCGGGAAAGGGATTCTGCGCGGGTGGGGACGTGAACGAGATCATCGGCGAGCTGCTCAGAATGAAGCCCGATGAACTCATGGGCTTCACAAAGATGACGGGCGACGTCATCAAGGCCATGCGGGAGGTGCCCGTCCCGATCATCGCCGGCATTCAGGGGATGGCGGCCGGGGCCGGGTCGGTCATCGCGTTGGCGTCCGACTTCCGGGTGGTGAGCACCTCGGGGAGGTTCGCCTTCCTCTTTACCAAGGTCGGCCTGTCCGGGGGAGACATGGGCGCGGCGTACCTGTTGCCTCGGATGATCGGCATGGGCCGCGCCACCCAGCTTCTCATGCTCGGCGACACGATTGACTCCTCGACTGCCGATGCATACGGACTGGTCAGCGAACTTGTGCCGGACGGTGAACTCGACGCGGCCGTACAACAGCTGGCTCGACGGCTCGCGGACGGTCCGGCCCTCGCGCTCGCGCAGACGAAGGCACTGTTGACTCGCGAACTCGACATGTCGCTATCCGGCGCGCTGGAGCTGGACGCCATGACCCAGGCCCTGCTCATGACCAGTGACGACCACGCCGAGTTCCACGCGGCATTCAACGAACGTCGCCCACCACAGTGGACCGGACGCTGAGCGGGAGGGTGACGCGGCCATGAATTTCGAGCGGATCAACCCGCCGGAGTTGGCGAAGCCTGCGGGTTTCACGCACGCCGTCCGCGCGTCGGGCACGACCACGGTCCACCTGGCCGGCCAGACCGCGCTGGATGGCTCCGGGCGGGTCGTCGGCTCAGGGGTCGTCGAGCAGTTCGAGCGGGCCCTGGGAAATCTACTCACGGCGCTCCAGGCCGCTGGCGGGGAACCGCATCACCTCGCGAGCATGACCGTGTACATCGTGGACATGGACGATTACAAGGCCCATGCGCAGCAAATTGGTACGGTGTGGCGGCGCCTCGTTGGTAGGGAGTACCCGGCTATGGCGGCCATCGGGGTGGCCCGGCTCTGGGACGCCGAGGCTCTGGTGGAAGTTCAGGGTGTGGCCGAACTGCCTAATCCCAACTGATGTTGTCCCGTGGACCGGGAACCGGCGGTTGCACGCCTCGGATCGATCGGGGGAGAATTGCGCGATGGCAGCGGCCGTGGCTTGTCCAGGTCAGGGACGCCTGCCCGGCTGCTCTAGCAGCGATCGTCGATGAACGTCTCCTCCCGATCGCCGACCAGCGGCGACAGGCCGAGGAGTGGGTGAGTGAACCGGAGCCGCGGGATCTCGCCGATACCATCGCTGAGCTGCGCTCGGTCGCCGCTGCGGCAACTGGCCCGGGCAAGCACTTATACGTATGGATGTGCCTGTGCCCCGGGGAAGTTGTGGCGCCTAACCAGCTTTGCGGTACATCCGATAGTGCAGTACGAGAAACGGGAGCCCGAAGACCCGAAACGCGTGCTCGGCGCGTAGCTCGTCGTCCGCGACGTACACGTCGAGTTGCTCGGCGAACCCGTGGACGGCCAAGGTGGTCAGATCCCTGGTGTGCGGGTCCACATAGGTCAGATAGTGGCCTGGGTGGCCCAGGTCGCTTCGGCTGGTGAGGCCAAGGCCGCCGCCCGGGCGCGACTCAGGCGCGAGGGTGGCCGTAAAGCTGGCTTGGGGCAGGGGGAAGCCGACGCTGACGTATCCGTGGCCCTCTCGGCGGTAGGTCGTGTAGATGCCCACATAAATGGGCTCGTCGTTGTCGACGAAGGACCTTATCCAGCCGCGGATGCTCACGACTCCGTCGCCGGCACGACTGATCGTGTCGATCCGGCTACGGATGCCGCGCTGCGTTTCCCGCTGGTTCATCGGTACGTTGGCCTGGCCAAGCGGCCGCGCCACGAGCGAGCGGTAGAGCAGGTAGCCAGGGCGCACCCACAGCCGCCACTGCGGGATGATGTCGAGCCCAAACCGCGTCGTGTGCTCGTAGAACTCGCGCACCCGGGAATCGACGGCGGCCGGGTCGAAGGTGGGCCCGGCCAGCTCATCGAGCGAGGCGACGATGCCGACATCGGCCGCGTCGGCCTGGTAGTCGCCGCCGAGCACCTCAGCGAGGTCACGCACATATCCCGTTCCGACGTAGCCGGTCCGGGACTCCAACGGCACCACGAACGGCAGATCCTCGGCCTTGACTCGTTCGGCGAGCAGTTCCACCTGCGGATCGCGGAATATCACCGCCGAGAGCGTCCGGAACGCGAACACCGTGGCGGCTGCGACGATCGCGGGCCGAGGCGTCGCTCCACAAGATGGAGAAAGCCCAGCCGACCGCGAGGCCGACCAGTGGCCCCAGGACCACCTTCTGCGGGCGCAGCCCGATCGCGCCGGCGAACGCCCCGACGAGCACGCCCACCACGACCGGGCCGGCCCCGGTGAGCCTCCCGAGCGCCCAGCCCAGCGGCGCGATCAGCGCCACGCTCATCACTATGCGCGACCACAGCGCGGGGATCTGGCCAGGGCGTTGCCGCGCTCGCGCCACGGCCTCCGAGACCGCAAGCGTCAGCCCGCCGAGCACGGCCCCCGCCACCATGACGGATGCGCCCCAGCCGGCAGTGATTGACACGCCGGCGACTGCGCCGATGACACTCGCCAGCCCGATCGACATCGGCGTCGCGCTGCGCGCGGACTCTTCGGAGGCCACGCCGACAACCTACCGCTGGTGTCAGCAACGTGGGCGCTAGCGGTGGATCATGCGCCACGCGTGCCGCCGGGCCGGTTCCCTCAACAGCGTGTTGAGTTCGGCGAACAACGTGCCCGCGGTCACGCCGTTCCACCGGGCCGGCAGCAGCTCCAGCGGAAGGCCGGGATCGAGGTAGGGCAGCCGGCGCCATACGGTCAGCATCGGTACGTACTCGCGGAACGCCGCCGGGTCGGCCAACGGTCGCCTCGCCCAGCGCCGGGCCACCGGCCGGTAGGAGGCGATGAAACGGGCGTACCGCGACGAGAGTTCCTCGAGGTCCCACCATTGGCGAATCTTGGTCTTCACGTCCCCGTAAGCGAGGTAGTTCCCACGGAACATCTCGACGTAGGAGTCAAGACCACGGCGGGCGAGGACGTCTCGGGCCTCGTGGGCGAGGTTGCCGGGGGCCACCCATACGCCGGGCGCGACCACGCCGAAACCGAGCCGGGCTAGGTACGTCCGCAGCTCGTGCCGCCGGTCGCGTTCTGTCTCTGGGACGGAGAAGGCAAGCAGCACCCAGCCGTCCTCGAGCGTGGCCCGCTGCCGGTCGAAGATTCGGGCATCGCCCTCCCGAAGGATCTTCAGTGACGAGGGAGAGAGCGCATAGCCCGTGGCGCCGTCGATGGGCAGACTGCGCAGGGTGTCGCGTCGCTTGAGCCTGGACACCGACGACCGCACGGCCGGCTCGTCGACGCCAACCTCGCTCATCAGCCGGACCAAGGACGCCACCGAGAGCCAGTTGTGCTCCGCTCGCGCGTATAGGCCGTAGATCGTCACGATGAGTTCGCGAGGCTGGACGTCACCGATCTGCGGCTCGGCAACGGATGTGTTCATCACGGTCCGCGTCACGCACTTACCGTAATACGCCCTCGGCGTGTATGTCGCGCTCTTGACTGTCGTCAGGCAGAGGGCATACTGGGGTAGTGGCACGTCCCACATGGCGGGAGGTCGGCCGTGGAGCTTTCACCCTCTGCTCATCTCGAAACGTTCTGTCGAGACAACCTCCCCCCGGCCGAGCAGTGGCCGCGGCTGCAATTCACCCTGCCCGAGCTGGACTATCCCGCCCGCCTCAACTGCGCCGTCGCGCTGCTCGACGAGACGGTGCGCACGCGCGGCGGTGACCCACCGTGCCTGCGCTCACCGACGGAAATTTGGACCTACGGCGACCTGCTCGGCCGGGCCAACCAGGTGGCGCAGGTGCTGACGGATGACCTGGGACTGGTGCCTGGTCAACGGGTGCTCCTGCGAGGGCCGAACAATCCATGGCTGGTGGCGTGCTGGTTTGGGGTGCTGAAGGCGGGCGGTGTGGTCGTCACGACGATGCCGCTGCTGCGCCGCGGAGAGCTCGAAACGCTCATCGAGCTCACCAGGCCGACAATCCTGCTGTGCGATCACCGCCTCGTTGAAGACCTCGCACACGCGGCGCCGGGGCTCCCACTCATCAGATTTGGCGGCGGCAACGAGACCGACCTGATCCGACGCTGCGCCGGCAAGGACGGCTCCTTCCAGAACGTCGACACCGCGGCCGACGATGTCGCGTTGCTCGCGGCCACGTCGGGTACCACCGGCACCCCCAAGGTGACGATGCATTTCCACCGCGATGTGCTCGCCATCGCCGACACCTTCTCCAATCACATCCTCAAGCCGGAGCCGACGGACATCTTCACGGGCTCGCCTCCGTTGGCCTTCACGTTCGGGCTGGGTGGTCTCGTGGTGTTCCCGTTGCGGGCCGGGGCATCGACCCTTCTGCTCGAGCGGGCAACTCCTCCCGAGCTCGCCGACGCGGTGCAGGAGCACGGGGCCACGGTACTGTTCACCGCACCCACCGCGTACCGGGCGATGCTACGAGCGGGCAAAGCCGCCAACCTAAAGGGCATCCGACGCGCCGTTTCGGCGGGCGAACACCTGCCGCAAGCGGTGTGGCAGGGGTTCCTCGACACCACCGGCGTTCGCATCATCGACGGGCTTGGTACGACGGAGATGCTGCACATCTTCGTCTCGGCGGCCGATGACGACATCCGGCCGGGTGCCACAGGTAGAGCCGTGCCGGGGTACGAGACGGCGGTGCTCGATGTGGACGGACAGCCGGTTCCGGACGGAACGCCCGGACGGTTGGCGGTCGTCGGGCCGACTGGGTGTCGTTATCTCGCGGATGCTCGCCAGACGTCCTATGTGCAGCACGGATGGAACATCACGGGTGACACCTACATTCGTGATGCCGACGGCTATCTGTGGTACCAGGCGCGCAGCGACGACATGATCATCACGGCGGGTCAGAACATCGGCCCACCCGAGGTCGAGTGGGCGCTCGAGCAGCATCCGGATGTGGCCGAGTGTGGAGTCGTCGGTCGCCCGGACGAGGAGCGCGGGATGATCGTGTACGCGGTTGTCGTTCTTCGCGATGGTGTGGTGGGCGACGCGGCGAAGGTCGTCGAGTTGCAGGGCTTCGTGAAGGGACTCATCGCGCCGTACAAGTATCCGAGGGTCATCGAATTCGCCGACTCGCTGCCGCGTACAGCGACCGGCAAACTCCAGCGATTCCACCTTCGCGAGGCACCATGAGGCGAGCGTGCGGATCGCAACGATAGGCGGCGGTCCCGGCGGCCTGTACCTCGCGGCGCTGGCCAAGGCGATGAATGCCGACCACGACGTGACCGTGTGGGAGCGTAACGCTCCGGATGACACGTTCGGCTTCGGCGTGGTGCTCAGCGACGAGACGCTGGGCGGCATCGAGCACGCCGACACGGTCGTCCACGGGCGGATGGCCGAGCATTTCGCCCGGTGGGACGACATCGACGTGCACTTCCGCGACACCGTGACCACGACGGGCGGGCAGGGATTCTCGGCGATGAGCCGCACCGAACTGCTGCGCATCCTGGAGCAGCGCTGCGCTGAGCTCGGCGTACGTGTGCACTACCGGACGGAGGCGCCGGACCCCGAAGACCTGCGCCACGACTACGACCTGGTGGTCGCGGCGGACGGGGCCAACTCGGCCGTCCGGGCCAGATTCGCCGACGCATTCGGACCGACGGTCGAGACCCGCCGCAACAAGTACATCTGGCTCGGCACGGACCTGGTGTTCGATGCCTTCAAGTTCTATATCTATGAGACGCCGCACGGGGTCATGCAGATTCATGGCTACCCGTACGACCCGAGCGCGAGCACCTTCATCGTCGAGATGCACGAGGATGTGTGGCACAAGGCCGGCTTCGACGCCTCGGCGTCGCGGCAGTTCCCGCCGGGTGTGAGCGACGAGGAGTCGATCGAGGTGATCCGGGAGCTCTTCGCCGATGTGCTCGGTCCGCACAAGGTGCTGGCGAACAACTCGAAGTGGCAGAGCTTCGCGACCGTACGCAACGAGACGTGGCGCCATGGCAACGTCGTTCTGCTCGGCGACGCCGCGCACACGGCCCACTTCTCGATCGGATCCGGCACCAAGTTGGCGATGGAGGACGCGCTGGCGTTGGCGGCGTGCCTGCACGAACACGACGACGTCGACGGGGCGCTCAAGGCCTACGAGGCCGAGCGGCGCCCGGTTGTGCTGTCGACCCAGCGTGCCGCCCAGGCAAGCCTGGAGTGGTTCGAGACCATCGGCCACTACATGCACCAGGAGCCGGCGCAGTTCGCGTTCAACATCATGACCCGGAGCCGGCGGATCACATATGAGAACCTCCGTTTGCGCGACCCAGAGTTTATGGCCACATTGGATGACTGGTTCGCCGACCACGAGGCACGGCGTGGCGTGCTCCCTTCGGAGCCGGGCTCCTCGCGGCCACCGATGTTCCAACCTTTCCGGCTCGGCCGGCTCGACCTGAAGAACCGGGTCGTGGTCTCCGCGATGGACATGTACTCGGCGGACGATGGTGTGCCGGGCGACTTCCACCTCGTGCACCTGGGCGGCAAGGCCCTCGGCGGGGCCGGGCTGGTGATGACGGAGATGGTCTGCGTATCACCGACCGGCCGCATCACCCCCGGCTGCACGGGCATCTATACGGCGGCGCAAGAGGAGTCGTGGGCACGCATCGTCGAGTTCACGCACGCGGCAACGACCGCGAAGCTGGGCATCCAGCTCGGGCACTCGGGCCGCAAGGGGTCGACCAAGCTCATGTGGCAAGGCATGGACGAGCCCCTACCCGACGGCAACTGGGAGGTGGTAGGCCCGTCGGCGCTCGCCTACTCGCCGGTGAACCAGACGCCTCGTTCGCTCACCGTCGAGGAGATGGCGCAGATCAAGGACGAGTTCGTGGCTGCGGCGCGAGCAGCGGCGCGGGCCGGGTTCGACCTTTTGGAGCTGCACTGCGCGCACGGTTACCTGTTGTCGTCGTTCTTGTCGCCACTGTCCAATGTGCGCACCGACCGCTACGGCGGTCCGATGGCCAACCGGCTCCGCTATCCGCTGGAAGCTTTCGACGCTGTCCGCGACGCCTGGCCGGCGGAACGGCCGATTAGCGTTCGCATTTCCGCCACCGACTGGAGCGAAGGAGGTAATGACGTCGAGGAGGCGGTGGAGATCGCGCGCGCGTTTGCCGAGCATGGCGCGGACGCCATCAACGTGTCCACGGGTCAGGTCGTCAAGTCGGAGCGGCCGGCGTTCGGCCGTAGCTACCAGACGCCGTACGCGGACCGCATCCGCAACGAGGTCGGCCGAGAGCTGGGGGTCGCGGTGATCGCCGTCGGCGCGATCTCGTCCTATGACGACGTGAACTCGGTGTTGCTGGCGGGCCGGGCAGATCTGGTCGCCCTGGGCCGGCCGCACCTCTACGACCCACAGTGGACCCTGCATGCCGCCGCCGAGCAGGACTATGTCGGGCCGGGAGCGGACTGGCCAGCGCAGTTCCGAGCCGGCAGAGCCAAGCCTCCGACCGGACGGACCGACGGTCCCCGCCCGCGGCTTCAGCTTGTCCGCGAGGGTCCACAGCCGACGAAGCACGCGCGCTGGCGCCCGGCCTGATTCGTCGTGGCGACTATGGGACGTGACGGGGACAATGCTCACATGGCGGCTCGCTCACATTGGGGTCTCACCCCGCAGCAGAGCATCGAGGCGGAGTGCGCCCGTCGAGGTAAGAACGCGGTGGTCACAGGGTGTATCCACCTGATCGACGGCGACTACAACGACACTGGTTTGATCATGGCGTTGGGTGGTCCGGGCGCAAGCCGACTGCTTGATGGTCGATCGCACGCCGATGACTACTGGTTCAGGGTGTGGGGGATCCGGGGCCTGCTGTGGGCGTGGAACGACAGCGCAATCGGCGCCGTGCGTACCGCATTGAGCGATGAGTCGTGGCGCGTTCGGGAAATCGCGGCCAAGGCGGTGGCACGGCATCTCATCGGTGATGCGCTGCCCGGTGTAGTGGAACTCCGCGACGATCCGGTGCCGCGCGTTCGGACCGCCGCCAACCGGGCGGTCACGCTACTCTCCAACGCCGGAGCGTAAGCACCTCCGCGCGACGACCGCGCGCGCACCCGTCGTACACAATGCTCTGGTTCAGTCGCACCATTGCGCTCGCCTGGTTGTCGTCCCCGGTTCGCGGTTTCCGCGCCCTCTCCGACGGTGTGTGAATACGATCGGGGGAGTCGACTTGGTGGCCGCAGCGCACATGCGGCCGGGCGCATGTCCAACCAAGCATCCCTTCCGCTCATCCATGGGCAACCGAGAGGAAACTCACCATGAGCAAGATCACGACTGAAGACGGCACTGAGATCTTCTACAAGGACTGGGGCGCGGGACAGCCCGTGGTGTTCAGCCACGGTTGGCCGCTCAATGCTGATGCGTGGGACGATCAGATGTTCTTCCTTGGCTCCAACGGCTACCGCGCGATCGCCCATGACCGCCGCGGCCATGGCCGATCGAGCCAGCCGTGGAACGGCAATGAGATGGACACGTACGCCGACGATCTCGCGGCGCTCATCGACACACTCAATCTGAAGGACGCGGTCCTCGTCGGCCACTCCACCGGCGGCGGCGAGGTAACTCGCTACATCGGCCGCCACGGCACCTCGCGTGTGGCCAAGGCTGCGCTGGTCGGGGCGATCCCGCCGCTGATGCTGAAGACGGCGAGCAATCCGGGCGGCCTGCCCATCGAGGCGTTCGACGAGATCCGCGCCGGCCTCGCTGCGGACCGCTCGCAGTTCTACCAGGATCTCAGCGCAGCGTTCTATGGCGCCAACAGGCCGAACTCCAAAGTCTCGCAAGGCGTACGCGACGCGTTCTGGCTGCAGTCGATGCAGGTCGGTTTTAAGGGCGCATTCGACTGCATCAAGGCCTTCTCTGAGACGGACCTGACCGAAGACCTCAAGAGGTTCGACATCCCGACCCTGGTTCTGCACGGCGACGACGACCAGATCGTGCCGATCGGCGCCTCGGCCCTCCTTTCGTCGAAGATCATCAAGGATCCGACACTGAAGATTTATCCGGGCGCGCCGCATGGCCTCACCACCACCCACAAGGATCAGTTCAACACCGACCTGCTGGCCTTCCTAAGGTCCTAGACGCTGTAGGCCGACCGCCGCCCTCCTCAAGATCGCGGTGATCATGAGCTGACCGTCGCAGAATGGCGTCGATCATGACCTCCAGGTCATGATCGACGCTGCTTGTTGGGGGAGTTCGTGTGCCCATGGGGGATTGGCGCCGACGCGTTGGCAGGTGACGGCGGCGACCGTTGACGCGAAACGCATCGCGTCTGTTAGGTCGGAGACGGTGAGCTTCGGTAGTCGTTCACCGAGCGCGTCGACCGAGTTCAGCCAATGCAGCAGGCCCGCGGTGAAGGAGTCACCCGCGCCCACCGTGTCGACAAGTGGTATGTCGTGGGCCGCGATCGTGACGGCTTGCCCCCGTAGGGAGGCATGCGCACCGTCGGGACCCTGGGTCACGACGACCAGCGGAGTTCCGGCCTCGTGCAATCGCGCGCACGCCTCGCCGGCCGGCAGTCCCGGCAGCAACACATCGAGGTCGTCCAGGCTCAGCCGCAGGATGTCAGCCACCGGCGCCCATCTCCACAACGCGTCGCGGTAGAAGTGCGCTGGTACGACGCTGGTGCGCACGTTGGGGTCGATGGACACGGTCATGTTCTGTCGAAGCCGCGCGAGCAGACCCTCGATCACGGCCGCGCCGGGCGGCTGCGTGAGCGCCAGCGAGGCGGCGTGTACCGCCACCGCACCGCCCGGCTCCCAGGCAGCCAGTTCGCCTTCGGTCCATTGCCAGTCGGCCGTGCCGTCCAGGTAGAAGTCGTACTCGGCCTGACCGTCTGGTCCAACCGAGGTGATCGCGAGCGTTGGCATCTGAGTCGCTGGCACACTGGCCGACAGATCGACCCGGGAGTCGGCGAGGTGCCGACGAAGTAGATGCCCTATCGGGCCGCCGGCGAGACGCCCGAGGAACTGTGTCGGCGTGCCCAGACGACTCAGCGCGACGGCGGTGTTGACCGGACCACCGCCCGGGAGTACGCGCAGATGCAGCTCACCAGACGCGGGCGAGTTGGCCTGGACGATGGCATCCGCGACCGCCTCGCCGATGACCGCGATCCTGCTCATGGGGTTCGTGCCTTCCGCCGCCCAGGCTATCGGAGTTGGATCCGGTTCGCCGGACACCTAGCTTCGAGGCCGTCTTTCACCCGGGCTGGTGACAGACCGCCTCGATGTTATTGCCGTCCGGGTCGAAGACGAACGTACCGTAGTAGTGCTGGTGGTAGATCGGGCGAGGGCCCGGTGCGCCGTTGTCCACGCCGCCGGCCGCTAGCGCCGCCCGGTGGAAGGCATCGACCGTGGGCCGATCAGGCGCGGTGAACGCGACGTGCACCTTCTGCGTCGGTTCCCGTGCTGCGACGAAGAACCACGGCATATCCCGGTCGCCGAAGCCGACGTAGCCCGGAAGGTCGAGCACGACGCCCACTCCGAGCGGGGCCAGCGCAACTTCGTAGAACGTCCTGCTTGTCGCTTGGTCGGCGACGCCGATCACCACATGGTCAATCACGACATCCCACCTCACCTTGGCCCTCTGACACGCCAACAGTAGGCGGTGCGCGCTCAGGAGGCGGGCGGTGCTCAGCAACTCAGTGTCGCGGTCAGGGCAGCGGTGGGGTGAGTGGCGGTCACAACGCCAGGTCGCGCTCGCCGGTGATCCGCTCTACCCGCAATCGGCAGAGCATTTCCGACGGAACGGCGTTGCGCCGGCCGTACTCGTCCGCCTCACCGGGCGGCACATACCGCGCGGCGATCCTGGTTGACCACGACAACAGGTCGGCAGCGTGCTCGTCGATGACAACCGAGCCGTGCACGACTACGAAGTGGTATGGGTACTCCGAGACGTCCACCGCTAGCGCCGCGCGCGGGTTGGCTCGCAGGTGCCGGCCTTTGATCGTGTCCCGGCCCGTCATGAACACAACATCTCGGTCTGCCAAGACAAACCAGATCGGTGCCACATGCGGCGCAGCGGACGGCGAAGCCGTCGCCAGTTTGCCGGTGTGGGTCCCTTCGGTGAGGAAGTGCATCGCTTCGTCTCTGGTCATGCGTGCCACATGCCCAGCATGCCGCCTCGACATGGCGGAGACCACCTTGGCACCGTCCCCGAACCCACACAGCGGCGGACTCCCCCAATCCAGGCCTTTCTGCCCCCGCGACCGGTGCGTAGTCCCCTGTGTGCGGGCCTAGCCGATGTGCAGCCTTGGGTTATGAACAACGATCTGGATCGGCCCGTCGTGGTCGGCATCGACGGCTCCTCGTCCGCCGCGTCGGCCCTCGACGCCGCCGCTGCCGAGGCGGTGGCTTTGGGGGTACCGCTGAGAATCGTTCACGCGTACGCGTGGCCCATCTTCTACGCGGCCCTGGCAAATCTGCCGTACCGGCCCGGTGACTGGGAGCCGGCCCCTGCGATCAGGGCCATGGTGAATGCGACCGCAACCAGGGTGGCAAGCGAGCATCCGGGCTTGGCGGTGCGGACGTCTGTCATGGCGGGTGGCGGAGGGGCGGTCCTCGTGGCGGCGTCGGCTGCCGCCTCGGTGGTCGTGGTGGGCGGTCGCGGCGTCGGCGGCCTCGCCGGCCTCATGGCCGGATCGGTCGCCCCGCATGTCGCGTCGCACGCCCACTGCCCGGTGATCGTGGTGCATGAGGGGCAGACCACGGCGGCGGCCGGAGGTCACGTGACTGTGGGCGTCGACGGCACGTCGAGTTCGTTGCGGGCACTCAGGTTCGCCTGCGATTGGGCACGCCGTCGTGGGGCGGAGGTCGAGGCCGTCCATGCGGTGGACTCCGGTCGGTTCGATGAACCCGTGCCAGAATTCGATCGGACACCGGCTGAGGTGAGAATCGACGGCTGGGTCGACGGGGTTCGGCAAGACTTCCCGACGCTCCAGGTCCGGTCCGCCGTGGTCCGGGCGTCCGCGACCCAGGCCCTGATGGCGGCGAGCCGTTCGGCTCGGTTGATTGTGGTGGGGTCGCGCCATCGCGGCGAGATTGCCAGCCTGGTTCTGGGCTCCGTCGGGCATGAGTTGATGCGGCGGTCAGCGTGCCCGGTCGCTGTGGCCCACGGCGTGTCCGCTGAAATCTCTGGACGGGCCCCGCCGATTCCCGGTGGGGGCGGACGCGTAAGACTGCTGATCGACGGCGAGAGCGGGACACGTTCTGGGAGGTACGGGCTATGAGCCTTGCGGCTGCTGGCCAGTCCGCACATGCGGGCACGGATGCCCTGGCCGCGGATGGCGGCATCGTCAGACTGCGGCCAGTCACGCCGACAGACGCGTCCGCCCTCGCCGCCCTGCATGATCGCGGTTCACCGGACAGCCTGCGGCTGCGGTTCTTCGGCGTACCGGGTCAGAGCGTCTTGGCGGAGGAAGTCGAGAGACTGGTACGTCCGGCGGCTGATGACCACGACGTCGTGGTCGCCGAGGAGGGAGGTGTTCTCATCGGCGTCGCGTCGTACGAGCGCAGACCTCCCGACGATGCACGCGCCGAGTTCGCCGTGTTCGTCGACGAGGCACACCACGGCCGGGGGGTGGGCACGCTATTGCTGGAGCACCTCGCCGCCGGCGCACGACGACGTGGCGTGACTGAGCTCATCGGTGAGGTCCTGGCGGGAAACACCCGGATGCTGCGGTTGGCGAACGAGTTGGACGGCCGCTCGTCGCTGCACCTGGACGACGGCGTCATCGACGTGATACTGCGTACCAGCCTCGATGCCGGCGCGATCGCGGTGGCCGACGCGCGGGACCGCGTCGCCCAAACGGCGTCCCTGCGCCCGCTGCTTGCTCCCCGCGCGGTGGCCGTCGTGGGCGTGGGCCGAGAACCGGGCGGCATCGGTCATGCGACGCTGCAGGCGCTGGTCGAGTTCGGTTTCGACACGAGCAGCCTGTACGCGGTCAACCCGCGCGCGACCGCGATCCTCGGCGTCCCTTCGCTTCCAAGCTTCGCCGCGATACCGGAGACCGTCGATCTCGCGGTCATCTCCGTTCCCGCGGCTGCGGTCGCCGACGTGCTCGCTGACGCGGGCGCTGCGGGCGTGCGTGCCGCCGTCATTCTCTCGGCCGGGTTCGGTGAGGCCGGCGAGCGCGGTGGACAGGCACAGGCCGAGCTGGTCTGGATTGCCCGACGGCATGGGATCCGGCTGGTCGGGCCGAACTGCCTCGGCGTGTTGAATACCGATCCGGCTGTCCGTTTGGCCGCGACGTTCTCGCCGGTCCTACCTCCCCCCGGTGGTCTCGCGCTCGCCTCGCAGTCGGGCGCCGTCGGCATCGCCGTTTTGGACCACGCCGCGAGAACCGGGACGGGCGTCTCCAGCTTCGTGTCGCTCGGTAACAAGGCCGATGTGAGTGGCAACGACCTGTTGTCATACTGGTTCGACGACCCGGCCACGACGGCGGTCGCGCTCTACCTCGAGTCGTTCGGAAACCCGCGCCGCTTCGCCCGGATCGCCCGGGCGCTCGCGCGCCGCAAACCGGTCATCGCCGTGTTCAGCGGTCGTTCTGTCGCCGGTCAGCGGGCTGGCGTCTCGCACACGGCCGCAGCGGCGTCGCCCGATGTCGCGGTGGACACCCTCTCTGCGCAGGCCGGCATCATCCGAACCGACCACCTGGGCGAGCTGCTGGACGCCGCGCGGATGCTGACCGACCAACCGTTGCCCGGCGGCGATCGCCTCGCCATCCTTGGCAACGCCGGCGGAGTGAACGTGCTCGCGGCCGATGCGGCCGACCCGGCGGGCCTTCGGGTTCCGCAGGCGAGCGATGGCCTGCGGCTCCAGCTCGGCCGGCTCGTGGCGGGTGCGGGCAACCCGCTCGATCTGGGCGCCGCCGCGACACCCGCGGCGTTCGCCGACGCGTACGACCTGATCGCGGCGAGCGATGAGGTCGACATGGTGCTCGTTGTCGTCGCGGCCACCCGGGCCAATGACATCGACGCAGTGCTCGCCGCTCTTGCTCCGCTGGCGGACCGCCACCGGGGCCTGCCGCTGGCCGTGGTCGTGCTCGGCGCAGATGGGCCCACCAGCGTCGGTGACCGGTGTGCTCCCATCTTCGATCTACCCGAACGAGCTGTCGCGGCGCTGGGCAAGGCTGCCCGTTACGCGGCATGGCGTCGGGAACCGTTGGGTGCGCAACCCCAGCTGCCCGGAGTGGACACGGCGATGGCTCGACGCACGGTGAAAGCGGCGCTGGAGCGGGACGGCGGGTGGCAGCCACAGACGCGAATAGCCGAGATCCTCGGCCATTACGGCATCCCCATCGTTCCGACCGCGACCGCTCCCGGCGAGCATGCCGCGGTGGCCGAGGCGTCCCATCTCGGCTACCCCGTCGCTCTCAAGTCCGCCGACCCGAACCTCGTACACAAGAGCGACATCGGTGCGGTGAAGCTGCGCCTTGCCGACGAGAACGCTGTCCGGGCCGCCTATCGCGACATCGCGACGGCTCTGGGAGCCGAGGAGCCGGCGGTCCTGGTGCAACCCATGGCGACCGGCCAGGTCGAGTTGGTGGCCGGCATCGTGCACGACCCGCTGTTCGGTTCGCTCGTCATGGTGGGCCTCGGCGGCGTGCACACGGACCTGTTCGCGGATCGGGCGTTCCGGCTGGTGCCGATGACCGACCGCGACGCCGGCCGCATGTGGCGTTCGCTGCGCGCAGCCCCCCTGCTCACCGGATATCGGGGAAGCCCACGAGTGAACATCGCCGCCGTCGAGGACCTGCTGCTGCGGTTGGGCCGCCTCGCGGAGGAGCTGCCCGAAGTGGCCGAGCTGGATCTGAACCCCGTGTTCGTCTCAACAGACGGTGCGGTCGTCATCGACGCCAAGATGCACCTGGCCGAGGTCGGCGCCGAGCCCGACGCCACGCTCCGACAGCTGCGAGTGGCGTCATGACGGTCCCGAGCCGCGGAGCATGGTCGCCGCGTGGTCCGGCACGTCGGTCCGTGTCCGCAACGGTGGGCGCCTATAGCCGCGGGACGCCGGCTTGGGCGGCAACTGCATGGGCGGACGCTGGACCTCGTAGTACGGCACGGTCGAGAGCAGGTGCGCGATCATGTTGATGCGCGACCTGCGCTTGTCGTCGCTGTCCACGTCGTACCACGGCGTCCTGGGCCGGTCTGTGGCGGCGAACATCTCGTCCTTGGCCCGCGAGTAGTCCTCCCAGCAGCTGATCGACTCAAGGTCCATCGCGGACAGCTTCCACCGGCGCATGGGATCGTCCAGGCGGGACCGGAATCGCCGCTCCTGCTCGGCGTCGCTGACCGAGAACCAGTACTTGCGCAGCATGATGCCGTCCTCCACCAACAACCGCTCGAAGATCGGACACTGATGCAGGAATCGCTGGAACTCGGTGTCGGTGCAGAAACCCATGACTCGCTCGACACCGGCCCGGTTGTACCAGCTGCGGTCGAACAATACGATCTCCCCGGCCGCCGGCATGTGCTCGACGTAGCGCTGGAAGTACCACTGCGAGCGCTGCCGTTCCGTCGGGGCTGGCAACGCGGCGATCCGGGCGACGCGTGGGTTGAGGTACTGCGTCACGCGCTTGATCGCGCTTCCCTTGCCGGCAGCGTCGCGGCCCTCGAAGATCACCACTAGGCGGGCACCCTCAACGCGTACCCATTCCTGTAGCTTGACCAACTCCGCCTGTAGCCGGAAGAGCTCCTCTTCGTACAGTCGCAGAGGCAGCCGCCGCGGACGTGCGTGCGAAGCATCGCGCTGCTTGCTGCTCTTCGTGGGTTTCGTCTTAGCGCCTTTACCTGCGCCGTCCTTGCTGGCCACGGTCCACGTCCTCTCCGTAGGCGCACATCTCCAGCCACCGTACGACCCGGACGGCGGCTAGCCAGAAGACCCCGGTCGATGGCATCGTGCGAGCATGCGAAAGTACGTGATCATGGGGGTTCAGGGCAGCGGCAAGGGTACGCAGGCTGCGCTACTCGCGACCGACCTCGACTTAACCCATATCAGCGTGGGTGATATCTTCCGCTGGCATGTCCAGCACCACACCAAGATCGGCGCCCAGGTCCGACGGATCATGGCGGCTGGCGAGCTTGTCGACGACGACCTCGTCGAGTCGGTCGTGCGAGAGCGGTTGGGGCAGCACGATTGGAACTACGGGTTTGTGGTTGACGGCTTCCCCCGCAACCAGCGGCAGGCCGAGTTCTTTCTGGAGAGCTACGACATCGACGCAGTCATCTACCTGGAGCTGCCCGACACGGAGGTTCGGCGGCGGGTACTGGCCCGCAGGCTGTGCTCCCGGTGCGGAATGGACTACAACCTCATTGCGCACCGCCCCGAGGTGGAGGGCCGATGCGACCTGTGCGGCGGTGATCTGGTCAGCCGTGAGGACGACACAGAAGAGGCTCTGGCGGCCAGGCTGCGCGCATACCACGCGAAGACCGATCCGGTGTTGGACCTATTCCGGCGTAAGGAATTCGTCGTGACCGTCGACGCCCGGCCTGAGAAGGCGACGGTGCGACGAATGATCCGGGAACAGCTCAAGCTGCCGGCGCGTGACGACGCTGAGCCGCGTCTAGCTGTCGACACGTAGCCAGCGACCCGCCGCTCCATCGATCAGCTAGCAGCGACGGCGTGGTGTTTGAACCACTCTGGACGGTTATCATTCTGTTTTCTCGGGGTCGGCCGCCGCTCGTACTCGGTGAGCCGCTCGACTGGCACGAGACGTACCTCGACCGCGGCGATGGTGGCGGACGTGGCGGACGTCTCCGCAGGGATGGCGGCAGCCGATATGGGGTAAATGACCCTTGGCGGCGGCAACCGGCAGTCATCCAAACGGGGGAGAGATACCTCATCCATATGGATGAGTGGGGGATCACGCCGTAGGCGTAACGTCCGTATCAGCACGATCGATCCGGTCGACGCCGGCTCTTCCCCGGGACCCCGGGTTGCGCCCTCTTCGGCACCGAACGAAGCAATCGCTCCGTTCCGTCCTACGGAGGCCAACACCGGCCCGGAAGACAAGGCGCGCCATGCAGGAAACATTCGAACGCCCTCACCCGACGCTAGGTTCTCACTTCAACCGATCGGGTGGCT